>Ga0172372_10003377_pt1 | contig 23466 bp, 14 predicted proteins | sample LakKiv5m_2_FD_114544 | JGI IMG/M metagenome (GOLD analysis project Ga0172372, IMG submission 114544) | Freshwater microbial communities from Kabuno Bay, South-Kivu, Congo - kab_092012_9.5m | ecosystem: Environmental > Aquatic > Freshwater > Lake | place: Democratic Republic of the Congo...
CACCGCGTCGCGCGGGACGGCGGGGCTACCCGTCAGACGGCCCCTCGATCGGGAGGGTGCGGACGTAGGCGATGAGCGTCTCCATTTCGGCGCGCGACAGCACCCCGTAGTGGGCGGGCATGTCCGCGTACGCCACCCCGTCGGCGCTCACCCCGGAGACCCCGAAGGCGATGGCGGCGAGGAATTGTGCGTCCGTGCGCTCGAGGAACCCTTCCACCCACGCGTCGGGGTCCTCGCCCGCGGGGACCTGCACCAGGAACCCGCCGTCGCTTCCGGAGTGGCACCAGTCGCAGCGCGCCTCCGTGAACGCCGTCGCCCCGTCGCGGCCCGCGTCGGTGGCCGTCTCGACGCAGCTCCAGCCCGCGCAGCTGTTCACCCCGCGGCAGTCGTGCTCGTACAGCGCCTCCCAGGAGTGCAGGACCATCCCCCGGCAGCTGTTGGTGCCCCCGCACGAGACGTGGGTCTGCACCACCCCCGGGTTGGCCGCGTCGACCACCATCGCGGAACGCGCGCACGCGGTTTCGAACTCGGCGAACGACACCGCCTGGTCGCCGTCGGTGTCCAGGAGCGGGAGCGCCTCGTCGAACCGGTCCTCGCTGAGCGCCGGGAGGTCCTCACCGTCGCAGTCCGAGTCCACCCCGTCGTGGCTGCGTTCCCGCGCCCCCGGGTACACGCCGTCGTTCCGGTCGTTGCAGTCCCCGTCGTTCTCGGCGAACCCGTCGAGGTCGTCGTCGGTGGCCAGGGGGTCGGGGGCAGCGGTGTCGTCCCCCGGGGACCCCGCGGTGTCGTCCCCGGCCGAAGCGGCGGTGTCGTCCGTGCCGGCCTCTTCCTCGGGCCCCGGACATCCCATGGCGAACGCCACGAATGCCGCCATCGCGACCGCCACCGTCGAGCTGTCCTTCATGAGGTCTCCTCCGCCTGCCAGGGTGCCGGGCAGTAACCGCCCCCCGGGTCCGAGGTGACGCGGCAAAAGGTCGCGGCGGGGCCCGGCGTGGAGCCGGGCTTCGCCGCCGCGCCCTCGTCACTTGCCCGACAGATCGAGCGGGATCACCAGCGAGGCGCCGAAGACGGGGACCAGGCCCACGCTGGACGCGTCGGTGAGCTTCAGCCCGACGCCCCCGTACACGTAGATGTGCTTCCCGTCGAAGAAGCCGTGGTTGTAGGTGGCGTCGAACCCGGCGGTGAACCGGGCCGGCACCACGCCCGGCTGGAGCGCCAGGGCGGCAGTCGCCCCGTCGTCCCCGCCGCCCTCTCCGGCGTCGTCCGTTGCCCCGGTGCTCGCCCCGGCCGAGAACGCGCTGGTGTCGAGCAGCGCGAGGTCGGCCGCGAGGCCGAACCACGCGGTGCGCGCCAGCGGCGTCGCCCGCAGGTGGAAGCCCGCGGGTGCGAAGGAGACGAGGTCGGCGGTCGCGCCGTCGCCGCCCCACTGGACCCCGACGAGCGAGGCGTGGGTGACGGCGCTCGGCACGAAACGCGGGTTGTAGACCACGGTGAGGAGCCGCTGTCGCACCAGCGCGAAGGCGCCGTCGTCTCCCCTGACCGAGATCCGGACCAGCAACGCCCGGCGCACCTCGGTCGTGTCGTGGCCGTCGGCCTTCGTGGCGCTCTCCCACAGGGCCGGGAAGGCCTGGTCGGGGAGGGTGGTCGCCTGCCCGGGGTCCAGGGTGTAGGTGGTCGAGGTGACCAGCCGCGCCGCCATCGGGTCCTCGAAGATCTCCATCTTGACGGTGGCCGGCCCGGTGCCCTCGAAGAACCCGGGCGCTAGCTCTACGCGGATGGCCATCCGCTCGTAGTCCGAGTGGGTGCGCGCGAAGCGTTCGTCCTCGGTCTCCTTGGCCTTCGCCTCCCCCCTCCCGCGCCTGGCCGCATCCTCCGACGGCGACCCGAGGCGCACGAGCGCCAGCGTGACCGCGGACGTCTTGTCCACGCTCACGTTCATGGATCCTCCGTCCGTGGGAACGGCCGGCGGATCCGTGGCGAGGATCGTGGCCGCCGCTTCCGCCGCGAGCTCCGCGTCCTCGGTCGCCCACACCACCCCAGTCGACAACACCATCCACAGTCCCGACATCGCGACTCCCTTGGTTCGAGCTCCCCCCCTTTGGGGGTGTCGGCGCGAATCGCTCCGACCTGCCACACGTAGGCCGGCCGAACGCTTCGCGCCTCGGAGGTGGATCGGATATCGCTCGGAGCCCGACCGCTACCTCACCTCGAAGCTGCACTCCAGCTTGAGCTCGCCCTCGAGGCCGCCCGACCCGACCAGGCAGGGTGCCGGCTCCCGGCCCACCCAACCGAGCGGGTGGGGGTGGGTCTGACCGCTCACCAGCGTCCAGGACAAGGTCTCCGGGAGGACCATCACCACGGTGATGCCCGCCTGGCGCGCCTGCCACTGCTTGCCGTCGTACTCGAGCGACCAGCCCGGCCCGAACTGCCACGCGAGCTGCACGGCGTGCCGCCCCACGCTGGCGCGCGTGGGGACCAGGTGATCGGTCACCGTCATGCGGGCCTGGTTCATCATCACCTTGCGGCGGGCGGTGAGCGGGATGCCCTGCCGCCCCCAGCCGTCGTGGTGCCCTTCGAGCCGGGCCTTCTTCCCGTCCACGCGGCCCAGGTCGAAGGCCACGCAGGCGTCCGCCGCGGGGGCCTTGCCGTCCAGGATCACCCCGTTGTGGGACAGCGCGGCGCGGAAACCGTCGGCCAGCTCCGGGTTGTCCATCGCGGGGCCCGGGTCGGCGATGATCGAGAGCTCGCCGAGGTCCCACACCACCTGCAGCGGGGCCTGGTGCCCGAGCCCGCCGCGACTCGGCCCGTGGTGGGCGACGACGCGGGAGGCGCGGTTCTTGATCTTCATCTCGGCGAGCCCGTAGCCGGCCTCGCGCCAGACCCAGACGCTCCAGCCCTTGCTGCCCGAGGCGGCGGCCTCGGGGCCGGGGGAGCCCCCGAGCCAGGCCAGGCGGGGGTCCTCCGACGCGCGCGCGGCGGCGTCGCCGGGGTCCAGGCCCCACGCGATCACAAGGTTCCAGAGGCTCCAGGCGAGGGGGTAGTCGGCGTCCAGGGCCGAGCCGACGAAGCGGTCGCCCAGGGCCGGCAGCGGGCCCACCGAGCCCGCGAGGCGCTCGACGAAGTGGGCGCCGCGCACCAGCGCCGCGTCGGCCTCGGCGGGGAAGCCGGCCCCGTTGGCGCGTGCGGTGGCCCGGGCCACGCTCGCGAGCCAGAGCGCCTCGGCCAGCGCCATGGGGGCGCCGTCCTTGGGGGAGCCGTCGGCGTGCATCACCGCGGGCAGGTCCGCCCGCAGGCCGGCGAGGCCTTCGCTCCACGCCACGCGGGCCTGGTCGAGGTCGGTGAAGAGGAAGCCGCCCACCACGCGCCCCGCGTGGTGGAGGATCCGGCGCAGCCCGTCGAGCTCGCCCGGGGGCGTGCGCACGGCGAGGTGGTCGAGGTGCCAGCCGGCCGAGCCCGCCATGGCGTCCCGGAGCGAGGCGGGTGCGGCGTCGCCGAGCCAGGCCAGGCCGGCCTGCCAGTGGACGAGGCGGACGGCGGCGTCGCTCGCGTGGGCCCAGGCGAGCCCGGTGCCGGGGACGTCCTGGCGCAGCCAGGACTCCATGGCGGCGACGGCGCGGCCGGCGGCGGACGCGTCCCCGCGCGCGGCGGCGTGGGCCAGGGCCGGGAACCAGCCGTGGCGGTGGGCGTTCCGGGCGGCCTGCCACTCGGTGGGGCCGGCGGCGGGGTGGGGCCCGACCGGGAGCGCCGCCCCCGACTCGGGGTCGCGGTCCCAGGCGGCCGGCGGCTGCGCGGCGCGCGGCCCGACCGCCCCCAGGGTCCAGGGCGACCGACCCAGGGCGGAGGGGCGGGGCGCGGCCGAGTGGGACGCGACCGGGCCGTCGGCCGCGGGCGGGGTGCGGGACAGGACGTCCCGCGCGCGGGCGCGCAGGGTGGCGAGGAGGCTCATCCGTTCTCCGGTACGTCGAATTCGAAGTCGATCTCTTCGCCGAGCTCCTGCTGGAGCCAGGCCTTCAGGCGCCGCTTGATCCGCACCTCGATCTGGCGGATCCGTTCCTTGGAGACGTCGTAGCGCTCCCCGAGGTCGGAGAGGGACGCCGGCTCGTTGGTGACGAGTCGCTCGCGCCAGATCGCGCGCTCGCGCTCGTCATCGAGCGTGCGCTCGAACTCCTTGAGCTTTTCCTGGACCAGCGAGCCGAGCTCGTTGCCGGCCACGACGGCCTCGGGGCCGGAGGTGTCCTCGTCGGGGACGACCTCGGCCAGGGACCGGCCCTCCTCGCCCCCCATCGGGGCGTGCAGGGACATGGCGGGCGCGCGCATGTGCTGATCCACCGCGATCACCTCGGCCTCCGGCACCTCGAGCCGGGCCGCCAACTGGGCCGCGCTCGCGGTCTGCCCCTCGCGGAGCAGGCGCTCCCGCTCCTTCTGGAGCTGGAAGAAGAGCTTGCGCCCGTTCCGGGTGGAGCCCAGGCGCACGAGCCGGAAGTTGTCCATCAGGAAGCGGAGGATCATCGCCCGGATCCAGTACTGGGCGTACGAGGAGAAGCGGATCCCGCGGTACGGGTCGTAGCGGGAGAGCGCCTCCACCAGGCCCACGTTCCCCTCCTGGATGAGGTCCAGCACGTTGGCCCACTGGCGGTGGTACTGGAACGCGATCTTCACGACGAGGCGCAGGTTCGCGGTGACCAGCCGCTCGGCGGCCTTGGCGTCGCCCTGCTCGTAGTACTGGAGCGCGACGCGGCGCTCCTCCTCGGGCTCGAGCAGGGAGTAGCGGCGGATCTCGGCGAGGTAGTGCGCGAGCAGGTCGCCCCCCGCCACCTCGCCGCGGCGCGGACCGGACAGGGCGGGCAGGTTCGGCAGCGGACGGCGGCGCTCGTTCCCGAGCGGGTCCACCGGCTCGCCGGAGGCGTCGAGCAGATCTTCCCCGTCGCCTTCGGATTCGCCGTCTTCGATGTCGTCACGGTCGGGCATGCAGGGCTCCGGGGTTGCGGCGGAGAGCCTTCCGGGAAGGATGAGTTCGGCGACGGCGGCCGGGAACCCCGCGACGAACGGGGCTCCGGTGTCGCGGATCGGATCGAGGGGAGCCCCGTCCGGTAGGCGTGCCGCCCGTCCGCCCAGGGCGTCTATCAGCGCCAGCCCGGCCGCGGTATCCCAGATGGACCATCGGGGGGGGACGATCACCGCCTGGGCCGCGCCGCGGGCCACGAGGCAGAGGTGCGCCGCCGTCCCGCCCAGGCACCGCGCCTTGCCGGAGAACTCCACCTGGAAGTGCTTGTGGAAGCCGCTGGGCAGGTACAGGACCCGGCTGGGGACGAGGCGATCCATCATCGTCATGGGGCGGCCGTTCATCCAGCCTCGTCCGCCCTCCACGTGGTAGTGCTCGTCGAGGCGGGGCAGGTAGACGGCGCCGGCGTCGACGCGCTCGTGCTCGAGCCGCGCGATGGTGGGCCCCCAGTGCGCGAGGCCCTCGGTGAAGGCGCTGGTCCCGTCGATCGGGTCCACCACCCAGGTGCCGCCCCCGCCCGGGAAGGCGCCGGACTCCTCGGAGACGATGGCGTCGTCGGGCCAGCCGGCCCGGATTCCGTCGAGCAGCACGCGCTCGGCCGCGTAGTCCGCGTCGGTGACCAGGGTGTCGTCGGGCTTCAGGCGCGTGCCCAGGTCGCGCCCGAACCAGCTCAGCGCGACGTCCCCCGCGGCGCGGAGCAGGGCTCGGACACGTACACCACGGTCGGGCAGGGCGTCGGACATGGGACCCCGTATTGCGCCGGGGCCGCGGTCGGCTGGGCCCGGAGGGAAGGATGGGAGGGGCCGGTGTGCTAAGGTGCCGCGCCGGAGATGTTCGTGAGCGGGTCGTCGCTGCAGGTCGGAGCGGTTCGCGAGGCGTGGGGTCCCGAGGTGCACGAGGGCTCGCTGCAGGAGGCCGGGCGCGAGACGCTCTCCGTGCTGGTCCGCCTCACGGACGATCCGGCCACGCAGGAGTCGCTGCAGCGTGCCGCGGAGGACCTGGGCGAGCTCCGGCGGGTGAGCTGCCCGGAGGTCCTGCCCGTGATCCAGGTGGCCGGGGTGCGGGGCCGGCTCGCGCGGCTCTACCAGGACTTCCCGGGCACCAGCCTCCGCGTCCTGCTGCGCGGCGCCCAGGGTCGGGGACTCGCCGTGCCCGCCCGGGTGGCGGTGGAGGCGGCCGGGCGCGTCGGCGTCGCGCTCGCCGAGGCCTTCGCCTCGAGCCCCGACCACCACCTGCACCACGCCGGCTGCGGCCCCGAGGATGTCCTGGTGTCGCTGGCGGGCGAGATCCGGGTCGCCGGCCTGGTGGTGCTGCGTCCGGGCGAGCTCCTCACGCTGCGTCCGGGCTACCGGGGCCCTCCCGAAGCGGAGCCCGGGGCCTGGATGGTGGGGGCTCTCCTCATCGAGCTGCTCACCGGCGAGCGGCCGCCGGAGCCGGGGGGCACCCCCGAGGCCCACGAGGTCGTGGTGCGCCGCGCGCTCATCCGGTCGCTGGCGCGGCCGGGCGACAGCCCGGGTGAGGCGGTCGGCGCCGCGCTGAAGGAGGCCCTGGGCTGGGGAGAGACCCGGGGCGCCGGGGTGCACGGCCGGCGCCTGGTGGACCTCGCCGCGCGCCTGCCCGGGCCGAGCCTGGGAGAGTGGGTGTCGGAGCTCTCGGGAGGCCCCGCGCCCCGCCCGCCCCCGCGCGCCGCGGACCTCGGTCCCACCCCGGTGCCACGGGACCTCGACCTGAACGCGAACCCGACCTTCGACGCCGAGCCGCCGCGCGCCTTCGCGCGGGGCCACACCGACCCGATGGGCGACGCGGCTCCCCGCGCCCGCATGTCGGACCCGCCGCAGCCCCGGCCGGCCGTCGGGCCCGCCGGCCCCTCGCTCGTCGGGCCGTCCCCGGGCGGCCGTCCCGCCCCGCCGGTCGCCCCCGGTCCGGCCGCGATCGTGGCGCCGTCGGGTCCTCGGATCGACGGTCCCGGCCTCGACGGCGGCCCCGCCCTGGGGGGCGTGGCGCTCCGGCTCGACGGCCCGGGTGGTCTGGACCTGCCCCCTCCCGAGCCTCCGGAGCGGAAGGGGCTCGCGCTCTCGCTCCTGGCCACCGCGGCCCTGGGAGGGCTCTTCCTGGTCGTCGCCGGCGCGAGCTGGTGGGTGTGGGGCCGGACGCCCGAGGAGCAGCTCGAGGCCGCGCCCGTAGGGCTGGAGGCCCCGGTCGCCGAGCTCCCGGCGCCGTCCGCCGAGCCGGTCCCCGCTCCCGAGCCGGTCCCCGCCCCGGCCCCGGCCGTCGCCCCGGCCCCCGTGGCGGTCGCGCCGGTCGCGCCCGCTCCCGCGAATCCGCCCGCGCGCGCGCCGACTTCCGCTCCGGCGGCCGCCGTGGCGACCCGGGTGGACGAGCCGGACGCCCCGACGCGCCTCGCCCCGGACACGGAGCCGGCCCGCATCGGCGTCGCGCCGAGCGAGCCCGTCGCCACCGAGGCGGTCGCGCCGGCCGCCCCGACCGCGCCGGCGCCGGAGCTGCCGGGACCTTTCGCGGTCAGCTTCGCATCCGGGGACCCCGCCATCTCCCAGATCGAGGTGCGGTGCGGTAGCGTGTCGGCGTCGGGCAGCCCCCCCGTCGCCCTCCCAGCGGCCCCCAAGGGCTCCTGCAAGGTGACCGGTCTGGGCGGTCCGAGCCCGCTCATCACCCTCGTCACGCTCACCGCCGATCGCGCCTACACCTGCTTCGCAGGTGGCGGGCGCTCCTGCAAGTAGAGGACCCGGATGCTCGTACTCCTCACGCTCGTCTCGCTCCAGGGCTGCTCCTTCCTCGAATCGAACGAGCCGGCCGCGACTCCGGCGGCGCCGGCCGCCCCCGCGCCCCCCGCCGACCCCGCGCAGGGGGTGCGCGATGCGCTGATGGCCGGGAAGTTCGCCGAGGCCCTGACCCAGGGTGAGGCGGCCCTGGGCGCCAAGGCGAGCGAGGACGTGTACTGGGACCTGGTCGAGATCGCCGCCGTCCGCGGCGGCCAGGCGGGGATGCTGCTCGACCGGCTCCAGGCCAACGAGGCGGTCGGGGGGCGCGTGGATCGCCACTTCGCCCTCCGCGGGGCCCTGGCCATCGAGGCGCGTCGCCCGGTGGATCTGCTCGCGGCGGCGAAGGCGCTCGAGTCCGCCGCGCCCGGCGACGCGGCGGCGTTCACCCTCGCGGCGGTGCAGGCCGGGGCCGCCGTGCCGCCGGACGCCTCGCCCGCCACGGCGGCGCTGGTGGCCTGGGCCGCCAGCCCGGACGCCCCTCTCCCGCCCGAGGTCGCGGCGCTCCCCGGCACCCGCGCGGCGCTCGCCCGCGCCCGGGTCCAGCTCGGGCGAGGGGACCGTGCCGGGGCGGCGCTCTCCCTCGAGGGGCAGGCCCCCGGCTCCGTCCTCCTCGCCGAGGCCGTCGTGGCGGCGCAGATCGCGGCGTCCACCGATCCGGCCGCCGTCTGGACGCTGGTGGAGGCGGGTGCCGCGAAGGCGGTTGACGCGGGCGACGCGATCGGCGCCGCCCGGCTGTACGGCGCGGCCCTCGCGCCGGCCGCCGGCGCGTTCCGGGCCGGAGACCTCGCGGACGCGGCGGGCAAGCTCCGCGCGGCCTGCGCCGAGAAGAAGAACGAAGCCGCGGTGGCCGAGCTCGCGGCCGTGCAGGCCGAGGCGGCCCTTCGCGCGGGACGGCCGGTCGTCGCGGTCGAGGCCGCCGGTGTCGCGAGCCAGGTCGCGGCCACCAAGGCACGCGGCCAGTGGGCCCTGGCGCTCGGCTCCGCGATGCTCGGTGACGCCGCCGGGGTCGAGGCCGCGGCCACCGGCCTGCCCGGGGTGAAGGTGCGCGCGGTGCAGGACCTGGCCTCGGCGCTCCGCGGCGGCTCCCCGGCGCTCCCCAGCCCGGGCCTCGAGGGGGCGGACGCCGCCTTTCAGGTGCTGCTCGCCGCGGGCTGGCTCGCCGATCCCGGCCCGGCGCTGCGCGCCGCGGTGACGGCCGCCGAGGGTGCGCCGGATCTCCAGCTCTGGGCGCGGCTCTGGGCCACGCGCGGTCCGGTCGAGTCGACGGGGGCGGCCCCCGGGCCGCTCGCGGCCGAGAACGCCGTCCGCGGCTTCCTGCAGGGGCTTCCGGGCGTGGGGCTCGCGGACACGAGCCACCCCGATGCCGCCGGCTGGAACGTCCTCCTCACCGGCACGGGCGAGCCGCCGGCCGGCGCTGGTCCGGGGGCCTGGGTGCGGCTCCGGCGCGCGGTCGCCAAGAGTGACGCCGCCGAGGCCGCCGGCGAGCTCGCGAACCTGGCCGCGTCCGCTCCCCAGTGGCGCTCCGGGCCGTGGGCTCCGGTGCTCGCGCTGGACGGCCCGATGGCCGACGAGCTGGGCGCCGACGGGGCGGCCCTGGACGCCCTCCCCGACGCGGTGACCGCGCTGGTGGTGCGCCACAGCTGGGCCCAGCGCGGGGCCAGCGCGCGCCTCCGGTGGGGGCACGGGGTGTCGCCGGTCGCACCCTCGGTGAAGCCCGACGATGCGCGCGCGGTGTGGGCTGCCGCGGCCGAGGCCCGCGTCCGCCAACTGGCCTGGGTCTCCGGCGCCGCCGAGTGGCCGACCGAGGCGTTGGCCGCCCTTTCGGCCGCCGAGACCAAGGCGGGCCTGAAGGCCACCAAGCCGATGTCCCTCCGCGAGGTGCGGCTGTCCAACGAGCAAGGCGCGGTCTGGTCCATCCTGCGGGTGGCCGACGGCTACGAGGTGCTGTTGGTCACCGACGAGGGGGGGCAGGTCCTCCGGCTGCCGGCCTCGGTCGGCGCCGCTGCCGCCGCCTTCGCGGACGCGGTTCGGGGCGGGTCCAGCGCGATCGCGGCCGGCGACGCGCTGCGGTCGGAGCTGGTGGATCCCTTCGAGGCGACCCTGCGGGGGGTGGGCGTGTACCACATGGTGGGCACCGACCCGCTCTCTTCGGTCCCCATCGAGGCCTTCCCGGAGCAGCGCGACGGCATCCGCTTCCTCTCGTCGATCCGCCGGGTGGTCCGCCACCCCGACTTCGAGTCCCTGCTGCCCGGGGACGAGCCCTCCGACGCCACCTACACGGGTTCCATGGTGGCCGTGCTCGGTGACGCCGAGGACCCCGCGCGCATCAAGCAGCTCTTCCCCGACGCCGTCGTCCTCACGGGCGCCGCAGCCACCCGGGATGCCTGGCGCGCCGCCGTGCCCACCGCCCGCTTCATCCACTTCGGCCGGCTCACGGCGCTCCCGGACGGAGGTGTCGTCCTCCCCTCGGGCGAGCGGCTCACCCTCGCCGACGTCGCCCGCTCCCCGCTCACCGCCCGGGTCGTGCTGCTCGAGGACGAGGTCGACCCGACCACCTCGATCGCGCGGGTGGCCGCCTTCCGGGTCGCGGGGGCGAGGGACGTGATGACGGTGGGCTGGACCTCGGGCCGCGCCTTCCACGAGCAGCTGATCACCAACTTCTGGGATCGGTCGAACCGGCGGTACGGGGCGATCCGGTCCTTCGTCGAGGCCCGCAACGAGGCGGTGAAGATGTACCCGGAGGCCACCGGCCCCAGCTGGTGGGCCGGCTATCGGCTCGGTGCCCGCAAGTAGCCCCCTCGTCCTGGTCCTGACCCGTGCCTTCGGCCCGGGCGGTCTCTTCCAGGTCGGACCACCCGACGACTGGCCGGACCACCTCCGCGTGGACCCCGGCGACTGCCGGGTGTGGGTCGAACGGGTCGACCTCGACGCCGGGCCGGGCGCGCGCGATGTCCGTCTCGCCCGGGTCTGGGACGGACGGGCGTGGGCGTGGGCCGACGACGCGCGGGTCGTCGAGGGGCGGCTCTTCCGACCCGGCCGCACCGCGGCGCCCTGGGTGGCGGGAGCCAGCTACGAAGGCCAGCGCTACGAGCTCGACGCGACCGGGATGGTGGTGGCCCGCCTGGGGCCCGAGGGGCGCACCGAGATCGAGCGGGACGGGGGACGGTTCGTGGGGATGCGGCGCGGCCCGAGCTGGGTGCGCCTCGACGCCGATCGCTCGGGGGCCGCCAGCTCCGACGGCGGGCGGGCCCGCTACACCGGCGAGGAGCGCCGTCCCGACGGGGTGACCGACGGCGACGGGGTGCGCAGCACCTACACCTACGACGCCGAGGGGGCGCTTGCCTCGGTGAGCTGGCCGGACGGGGCCCGCGTCTCGGTGGGCCCCGGGTCCGTCACGGGCACGCCGGGGACCTGGCGGTGCCGGCGTTCGGGGGACCGGGCCGCCCTGGACACCCCCGAGGGCACCTGGGAGTGGCGCGAGGAGGGTGACGGCATCACGCTCGTCGACCCGGCGCGGGCCAGCTGGAGGACGCGGGTCGCGGCCGGGCGGGTGATGGGCTGGTCGGCACCGGGGCGCGCGGAGGTTCGGCTGCGGCGCGACCCCGAAGGCCGCGTCGTGGAGCTCGTGGACGCCGACCGCCAGACCTGGAGCCTGGGCTGGGACCGCGGCCGGCTGGTCAGCCTGGGCGGGACCGGCGGGCGGGTGTGGCGCTTCCAGCGCGACGGGGAGGGGCGACTCACCGCGCTGACCGACCCGGCCGGGCGGATCACCCGGCGCGCCCTGGACGAGCAGGGGCGCGTGCGTTCGGTCAGCCTCGGAGCCGGCACCTCGCCCCGGTCCTGGGACGCCGCCGGGCGACTCGAGGCCGAGGGAGGCGCGACCCTGGGCTTTCGGCTCCGACGGGACGCTCGGGGCCGGGTGACCGAGCTCCTGGACCCCGCCGATCGGGCCTGGCACTTCGTCCGCGACGCGGCGGGCCGCGTGACCGAGCTGCGCGACCCCGCGGGCGCGAGTTGGAGCTTCCGGTGGGACCGGATCGGGCGCGTGCTGGGGGTCACCGACCCCAGGGGGCGGCGGGTGGAGGTCGAGCGGCGCACGGACGGGCGCATCACGACCGTGCTGGTGGACGGGCGGCAGCGCTGGGAGCTGGCGCGCGGAGCGGCGGGCCGGATCACCGGCCTGCGCGAGGCGCTGGGGCGGCGTTGGGGGTGGACGCGGGACCCGCTCGGCCGCGTGGTCGGGGTGGTCCGGGGCGACGGGGGCTGGCTGGCGGTCGATCGGGACGACGCGGGCGAGATCGTGACCGTGGGCGAGATCCGGGTGGATCGGGATGCGGTGGGGCGGCCCACCGGGCTGCGCCGGACCGGGAGCGCGCTGGGGTGGGAGCGGGATCTGTCGGGCGCCGTGCGGCGGATCGTGGGCAACGGCATCGCCATCGAGCTCGAGCGCGACACCTCCGGGCGGCTGCGGGCGGTGCGGGTGGGCTCGGAGGCCTGGACCCTCTCGCGCGACGCGGCGGGTCGGGTGGTGGCCGTGGAAGGGCCCGGCGCGGTGCGAATCGGCCGGGACGGGGCGGGCCGGGTGGAGCGGCTCGAACGCGAGGGCCGCCTGCTGCGGGTGGACCGCGATCTCCGCGGGCTCCCCACCCGGGTTCGGACGGAGGACGCCGAGTGGGTGTTCCGGCGCGACATCGTGGGCCGGCTGCTCGGGGTGGTCGCCCCCGGGGGGCTCACCTTCGGGGTGGACCGGGACGCGAGCGGTCGGCCGACGCTCCTGCGCTTCGCCGACGGGTGGCTGGCGCGCCTGATCCACGAGCCGACCGGGGTCCAGCTCCGCCTCCAGGACGGCGACGGATCCCCGGCGGGAGTGGCCGGCTGGTCCGCCGACCCCACCGGCGAGCCCGCCCGGCGCCTCGCCGACGCGGACTGGACGCTGCACCGGGACCCGAACGGCACCCTGGCCGTCGCCGAATCCGCCGCGGGGGCGTGGTCGCTCTCGCCCGACCTCATCGAGGGGCCCGGGTTCCGGCTCGAGCTCGGCGCGGACGGGCGGCCGGCGCGTGCCGTGCTGCCCCCCGAGGCGCCGCCGGCCTGGGACACACGCGGCGAGCTTCTGTACCGGGTGGGGACGGCGGGGGAGCTCGTCGCGGTGGGCACCAACGAGCTCGTCCACGACTTCGCCGGGCGGCTCCGCGCCTGGGGGCCGCACCTCGTGGAGCGGGACGCCCTCGGGCGGCTCACCCGGGTCGGTGGCGTGGAGGTGGAGGGCTGGGCCGGCCTGCTGCGGACCGGCGACGAGGTCCGGGCCACCATCCCCGGCCTCGGCCAGGCCCGCCGGGGCGGCGGTCTCCTGTACGACCCGTGGGGGACGCCGCTGGCGGCGGTCCATCTCGGGCCGGTCTCGGTCGCGCCCACCGGCTTGCCGCTCACCGCCGCGGTGGCCGAGGTGGGCGCCGGCGACCGCTACCAGGGCAGCGGCGGATGGCCGCTACTGGACCGTCTCGACGCGGTGGACCCCGTGTCCGGCCAGGTGGTCGGGCCGCAGTGGCGCTGGCCCTGGGACCCCTTCCCGTGGGAGGTGCGCCCCGGCCCCGATCCCTGGCCCGACCCCGACGCCGCCGGTCCCTCCGCGTGGTGGGACCCCTCCCGCTTCGCCCCCGAGGGCCCCGACGCCCTCGCGGTGCTCGTGGCCTTCGGCGAGGTGCCCGCCGGCGGGCCCGGCCTGCGTCCGCCCCCGGGTCTGCCCTGGCTCCCCGCCGGGCTGACGTCCGACCCTCCGGCCCCGGTGCCCGGCGACGCGCTGGGCCTCGACGAGGTCCCCCTGGTGGAGTGGCTCTGGGCGCGCCTCCACGCCGATCCCGGCGGGATCGGCCCCGGCGAGCCCGCCCGCCGCCTCCTCGGCGACGAGCTGCGCGCCGAGGTGGAGCTGCTCCCTGGGGTACTCCCCGGACTGCCCGAGGATCTACGCTGAAAGCGGGCCAGGAGCGGGCCCGGGAGGAATCCGCTTGCCGGCCGCCGCGTCCTCGGATAGAGCGGCGCCCGCCACGGTGGACGTAGCTCAGTTGGTAGAGCTCCGGTTTGTGGCACCGGCTGTCGAGGGTTCAAATCCCTTCGTCCACCCCACCCTTCAAAATCACGGGCTCCTAGCTCAATTGGCAGAGCATCGGACTCTTAATCCGCAGGTTCCGGGTTCGATTCCCGGGGGGCCCACCACCTCTCCCTCCCGCGACGGTTCGGCGGCCACGCGCCGCGCGTCGCCGTCGTCTCCGCGAGAATGGCGGAATCGGCAGACGCGCCAGACTTAGGATCTGGTGGGGAAACCCGTGGGGGTTCGACTCCCCCTTCTCGCACCCCCCCGTGCCCAGCCCCAGAGGAACCCCGCGATGTCCGTCCAGGTGGAGCAGATCTCCGCGTACCAGAAGCGTCTCCAGTTCACCGTCCCTGGGCCGGAGGTGAGCCGCAAGATCGAGGACGCCTTCCGCAACCTCGGGTCGCGCGTGCAGATCCCCGGGTTCCGTCGCGGTCACGTGCCGCGCAGCCTGCTCGAGGCCCGCTGGGGCAAGCAGGTCCGGGCCGAAGTCGCCTCCGACCTCATCAACTGGGAGTTCCGGCAGGCCGCGGTGGACATGGAGTTCCTCGGCCAGCCCGAGGTGCAGCGCGGCGACCTCTCCCCGGGGTCCGACTTCTCCTTCGCCATCGTGGTGCAGGTGCGCCCCGAGGTCTCGGCCAAGGACTACGCCGGGATCCCGGTGGAGTGGCCGCAGAACCAGGTGAGCGACGCGGAGGTGGAGGCGCAGGTGCAGCGTCGCCTCGCCGGCAGCGCCCGGCTCGAGGAGGTCACCGACGGGCGGGCCGCCGAGGCCGGCGACCTCGTCCTCACCGAGATCGTCGAGCTCGCCGAGGACGGCGAGAAGGTGCGCGAGGCGGGCACGATGGTGCACACCTCGGCCGAGCGCTACTACCCCGGCGCCGAGACCCTCGTGGTCGGCTTGCCCGTGGGCGGCAGCGCCACGGGCACCGTCACCCACGACGGTCGTTCGTTCAACGCCCGGGTCAAGGTGCTCGGCATCCAGGTGTCGAAGACCCCCGACCTCACCGACGAGCTCGCGCGCGAGCTCGGCTACGAAGGCGGCGCGGACGGCATGCGCGTCGCGCTCCGGCTCCAGGCCCAGGCCGCGGCGGACGAGTCCGCCCGCAACGTGGCCCGCGTCAGCCTCCTCCGCGCGCTGATCGACCGCAACGAGCTCATCCCGCCCCCGGCGATGGTGGACCAGCACCTCAACCTCCTGGTCGAGGAGCTGAAGATCCAGCAGAGCTACCGCGGGCGGGACCCCCGCTCCATCCGCTTCTCGGATGCCCAGATGGCGGACCTGCGCGATCGCGCCGGCTTCTCCGCCCGCGCCGCGCTGCTGCTCGAGGCGGTGGCGAAGGCCGAGGGGATCGTCATCACCGACGAGGACCTGGAGCAGAAGTACCAGGAGATCGCGGACATGCGCGGCCAGCGGGTCGAGGCGATCCGCGGGTACTTCGCCAAGGACAACGCGGTGGAGGAGCTCCGTCGCCGCATCCTCGAGGAGCGGACCCTGGACTGGCTCCTCGAGCGGGCCGAGGTGAAGACCCCCACCGAGGGTGCCGCCGAGGCCGCGCCCGCCGCGGAGCCCGCCAAGAAGGCGACCAAGAAGGCCAAGCCGGCGGAAGCCGTGGAGGCCCCCGCGGCCGAGCCCCCCAAGAAGGCCGCCGCCAAGAAGAAGGCGAAGGCCGACGAGGCTCCCGCTGCCGAGGTGGCCGCGGCCCCCGAGGCGGCGCCGGCCAAGAAGAAGGCCAAGAAGTCCGAGGCCTGAGCCTCGGCACGACCGGGTTCTTACGAACCCTTCGCGATCTGCGCACGTCGCCGCGGGCATGGCGGGGATATCCTGCCGCCCGCGGAGGTCCGTCCCCGATGCGCTTCGTCTCCCTCGTGCTCCTTCCCCTGCTCCTCCCCGCCTGTGAGCCCGGCGAGGTGAAGCTCGACGACACCGGTACGCCGAACACCGACGACACCGGCACCGCCCCCACCGACGACACGTCGGGCACCACCGACACCACGGACACCACGGACACCACGGACACCACGGACGAGCCGCTGGTCGTCGCGGATCTCTCGTGGCGCCTGCACGAGGACATGGAGAGCCTCGTCTACGTGAGCTGGACCCAGTCCGAGGATGCCTCGGTCCGGGTCGAGTACTCCTTCGATGACGGCGTCTGGGCCCAGACCCCCGCCGTGGCCGGGGTCAGCGGCGCGAACGAGACCCTCGTGGTCGGCATCCCCTTCGCCACCAACGCCGCCTGGCGGGTCGTGACCGACGTCTCCGCGGTGGAGGGCCCGGGCATCACCACGGGCGATCTGCCCAACGGGCTCCCCACCGGCGAGGTCACCGTCTCCGACCCGGCGCAGTGGCTCCCGGGGGCCAACTACCTGCTCTGCAGCATCAACGAGCGGAACGGCGGGTGGACCGGCGGCGACTACTGGACCTTCATCATCGACCGCCAGGCGCGGGTGCTGTGGGCCAGCCTGGCCCCCGACAGCCACTGGACGCTCTACGCGACGGTGTCGAACACGGGCGACTACATCTTCTGGGACGAGGCCACCTACTGGTCCGACTGGGACGACGGCGCGGACTCCAAGCTCCATCTGACCTACCTGGACCGCCCCATCGAGACCCTGGACACCCCGGGGCTCCACCACGCCTTCGTGCAGCTCCCCGACGGCACCCTCGCGTGGGGCAGCCAGGATCACGGCGGGCGCGAGGCGCTGGTCGAGATGGCCCCCGGCGAGACCGAGCAGACCGTGATCTGGACCTGCGAGGAGGACTGGCGGGGCTCCGGCAACTGCGAGTCCAACGGACTCTACTACGACGAGAGCACCAACAGCTATCTGTACAGCTTCTACACCAACAATTCCATCGTCGAGGTGGATCGGGCCTCCGGCCGGAGCAACTGGTGGGCGGGCGACGTCGACCACGGGTACTCCTTCGACCCGGCCGACTCCCAGTTCAGCTGGCAGCACGGCATCTCCTGGACCGACGCGCGTACGCTGCTCGTCTCGTCGGAGTACCGCCCCGACGGCGCACGGGACACCGAGACCTGGCTCCTCGAGTACGAGGTGGACCGCACCGAGGGCGTGCTCCACTACGTGTGGGGCTCGGGCTCCGACACCCGCGCCGACACCAACGGCGACGCGTGGCGCCTGGACAACGGGAACACGCTCCACGTGGTCGGGAGCGCGAGCGTGGTCCGCGAGGTCAACCCCGACGGCGACGACGTCTGGCGCGTGGACTGGAACGGCACCAAGCTGATGGGCCGCGGCGAGTTCATCGAGGACCTCTACACCCTCGTCTCCCCGCCGGAATGAGCGGCGCCCCCACCCGCCGGGCTACTTCCGCCCGCGGGTGAGGAACGCGGTCATCGCTGCGATGGCCTCTTCGGACCGCAGGCGCTCGACGAACACCTCGCCCTCCCGGGCCAGGGCGGCGTCGATCGCGTCCTGAAGCGGCGCCTTCATCAACGCCTTGGACAGGCGGACGGCCTCGGGCGGCCGCTCGGCCACGCGGGCGGCCCACTCCAGGGCGGTCGCGTCCACCTGGTCGGGGGCCACCACCCGGTTCACGAGCCCGCCCCGGTACGCCGCCTCGGCGTCGAACGGGTCCCCCAGCAGGAGCCACTCGCAGGCGCGCTGCCAGCCGGATCGGGCCGGGAGGAGCAGGCTCGACGCGAACTCGGGGACGATGCCGAGCGGCACGAAGGGCATCACGAAGCGCGCGCGGTCCGAGGCGATGACGAAGTCGCAGTGGAGCAGCACGGTGGTGCCGAGGCCCACGGCGGGGCCGTCCACCCCCGCCACGAGGGGCTTCGCGAAGCGGCTCGCGGCCATCAGGAAGCGGAACACGGGGCTGTCCGGCCCGGCGGGCGGGTTGGCCACGAAGTCCATGAGGTCGTTGCCGGCGGTGAAGACCCCCCCCGTGCCGAGGAGCGCCACCGCGCGGACCGACTCGTCCGCCCCGGCCGCCTCCAGCCCGGCCACGAGGTCCTCGTACATCTGGGCGGTCAACGCGTTCTTCTTCTCCGGCCGGGCGAAGCGGAGCACGCTCACGGCGCCGTGGCTCTCGGTCACGATGTTCGACATGCGATCCTCGAGCCCACCTTAGCCCGCGCGGCGGCTCGGCCCCGCACCCCCTCGAACGGGCAGGTGGCGCGGCCTCAGGCGGAGTTACGTTGGTGCCGATGGAAGACCGCATGCCCCCGAGCCCCTACGCCATGAAGATCATCCCCACCGTCATCGAGCAGACCCACCGAGGATCGCAGGCATGGTCGGTGTTCGACTACCTGCTGAAGGACCGCATCGTGTTCCTCGGGTCGGAGGTGGACGACGTCATGGCGAACATCGTCGTGGCGCAGCTCCTCTTCCTGGAGTCGCAGGACCCCGAGCGCGACATCTTCCTCTACCTGAACAGCCCCGGTGGCTCGGTCATCGCCGGCATGGCGATCTACGACACCATGCAGCACATCCGCCCCGACGTCTCCACCATCTGCATCGGGCACGCGATGTCGATGGGAGCGCTGCTCCTCACGGCCGGCGCCAAGGGCAAGCGGCAGATCCTGCCCCACGCCCGGGTCATGATCCACCAGCCCTGGTCGGGCGGGGTCGGCGGGCAGGTCACCGACATCGAGATCCGCGCGCGGCAGCTCGTGAAGACCAAGGAAGAGCTGAACCAGATCCTGGCCAGCCACACCGGGCAGGACATCGAGCGCATCCAGAAGGACACGGAGCGCGACTTCTACATGACGGCGGAAGAGGCCGTCGCCTACGGCATCGCCGACGAGGTCATCCGCAAGCGCGTCTGAACCGCGGGCGCGGTCGGCCTACAGCCGCGCTACGCTTAGCCGTAGGCCCCTCTCGGAGGCCCAGTGCATCGCAAAGGCAGGGACAAGGATCTCACCTGTTCGTTCTGCGGCAAGTCGCAGAAGGACGTCCGCAAGCTCATCGCCGGGCCGTCCGTCTACATCTGCGACGAGTGCGTCGAGCTCTGCAACGACATCATCACCGAGGAGTACGAGCGGGAGGACTACTACGCCACCCGCGCGCTGGTCCCCAAGCCGCTCGAGATCAAGCGCCACCTCGACGAGTACGTGATCGGGCAGGATCGGGCCAAGAAGGTGCTCTCCGTCGCGGTGCACAACCACTACAAGCGGATCGACGCACGGGCGCAGCGGGACGATGTCGAGCTCCAGAAGAGCAACATCCTCCTCATCGGGCCCACGGGCACCGGGAAGACGTTGCTCGCGCAGACCCTCGCCCGCTTCCTGAACGTCCCCTTCACCATCTGCGACGCCACGTCCCTCACCGAGGCCGGGTACGTCGGGGAAGACGTGGAGAACGTCGTGCTCTCGCTGTTCCAGGCGGCCGAGTACAACGTCGAGCGCACGGTGAAGGGCATCATCTACGTCGACGAGATCGACAAGATCGCCCGCAAGGGCGAGAACCCCTCCATCACCCGCGACGTGTCCGGCGAGGGGGTGCAGCAGGCGCTGCTGAAGATCATCGAGGGGACCGTGGCGAACGTGCCGCCCAAGGGCGGCCGGAAGCACCCGCAGCAGGAGTTCCTGCAGATCGACACCGCGAACATCCTGTTCATCTGCGGCGGCGCCTTCGTGGGCCTCGACAAGATCGTCGAGCAGCGGATCAACAAGTCCGGGGTCGGGTTCGGCGCGCAGGTCCGGGACAAGGTCTCGCTGCGGCCCGGCGAGCTGTTCGCGCTGTGCGAGACCGAGGATCTGCTCCGCTTCGGGATGATCCCCGAGTTCGTGGGCCGGCTGCCCGTGGTGGCCACGCTGGACGACCTCGACGAGGCGGCGCTCATCGACATCCTCACCCGTCCCCGCAACGCGGTGATCAAGCAGTACCAGAAGCTCTTCGAGATGGAGAACGTCGCCCTGAAGTTCACTGACTCGGCGCTCCTCGCCATCGCCTCGGAGGCGCTGCGCCGGAAGACGGGGGCCCGCGGCCTGCGGGCCATCCTCGAAGAGCTGATGCTCGACGTGATGTACGAGCTCCCCGGGAAGAGCCACGTGCGCGAGTGTGTGGTCACCGACGAGGTCGTGGCCCGCAAGAAGGACCCCATCCTGGTCTACGAGAGCGAGCGGCTCGGGCCCGCCGAGAGCCTCTGATGTTCTTCCGAGAGAAGAAGCCCGGCTCGCCGACCACCAGCGGCCGCCGGCTTCCCCTGCTCCCCCTGCGGGAGCTCGTCGTCTTCCCGCACAGCGCGGTGTCCTTCATCGTGGGGCGGGAGAAGTCCATCGCGGCCCTGAACGAGGCCGTGAAGGTGGACAAGGAGATCTTCCTCGTCACCCAGCGGGAGCCGGGGGCGGCCGAGCCGTCGGAGTCGGACGTCTACGGCGTCGGCACCATCGCCACGGTGCACCAGGTCATGCGGCTGCCCGACGGCAAGCTGAAGGTGCTGGTGAACGGGAAGCGGCGGGGGCGGGTGCAGCAGTTCGTGCCCGAGGAGGGCTGCCTCAGGGTGGACGTCGAGGAGATCGACGAGCCCAACGTGTCCGGCGCCGAGATCGACGGCCTGGTCCGCTCCGTGCGGCAGAGCTTCGAGGAGTACGCGCGCCTGCAGCGCGGCATCTCGCCCGACGTGGTGTTGGCCGTGGGCGCGGTGGAGGAGCCCGGCAAGCTGGCCGACACCATCGCCCGGCACCTCGTGGTGAAGCCCGAGCAGGCGCAGGAGATCCTCGAAGCCGACGACCCGGTGCAGCGGCTCGAGAGGCTGCTCGCGCTCCTGCAGGCCGAGATCGAGATCCTGCAGGTGGAGCGGAAGATCAAGAGCCGCGTCCAGAAGCAGATGGAGCGGAGCCAGAAGGAGCAGTACCTCAACGAGCAGATGCAGGCGATCCAGCGGGAGCTCGGCGAGAAGGACGAGTTCCGGGCCGAGCTGCAGGAGCTCGAGGCGCGCATCGCCGAGAAGCACCTCTCGGTCGAGGCGCAGGAGCGGGTCGCGCGCGAGCTCCGCAAGCTGAAGATGATGAACCCGATGTCCGCCGAGGCGGCCGTCGTGCGCAACTACATCGACTGGATCGTGTCGATGCCCTGGGGGCAGACCACCGAGGACCGGATCGACCTCGAGGAGGCCCGGGGTGTGCTCGACGCCGATCACTTCGGATTGCGGAGGATCAAGGCGCGTATCCTCGAGTACCTCGCCGTGGTCAAGCTCACCGGCAAGCTGACGGGTCCCATCCTGTGCCTCGTCGGTCCGCCCGGGGTGGGCAAGACCTCGCTCGCCCGCTCCATCGCGCGCGCGACGGGGAGGAACTTCGTGCGCGTGGCGCTGGGCGGCGTCCGGGACGAAGCCGAGATCCGCGGCCACCGGCGCACCTACATCGGCGCGATGCCGGGGAAGATCGTCCACGGGGTGAAGAAGGCCGCGTCGGCGAACCCCGTGTTCTTGTTGGACGAAATCGACAAGATGAACGCCGATTTCCGCGGCGATCCCGGCGCGGCGCTGCTCGAGGTGCTGGACCCGGAGCAGAACCGGGCGTTCAACGACCACTACCTCGACCTGGACTACGACCTCTCCAGGGTCATGTTCGTGTGCACCGCGAACAGCCTCGAGGGCATCCCGGCGCCGCTGCGGGATCGGCTCGAGATCGTGCGCCTGCCCGGCTACACCGAGCCGGAGAAGCTGGCGATCGCCCGTCGCTACCTCATCCCCAAGCAGCTCGAGGCCAACGGCCTGGAGCCGGCCCAGGTCAACCTCACGCGTGAGGCCGTGGTGCGCATCGTGCGCGAGTACACGCGCGAAGCCGGCGTACGGAACCTGGAGCGCGAGATCGCCGCGGTGTGCCGGAAGGTCGCGCGGCGGGTGGTGGCGCGCGGCGCCTCGGCGCGGCCCATCCGGGTGGACGCGGCGCGGGTGGAGAAGCTCCTCGGCGTGCCTCGGCACCGCCACGGCCGCATCCCCACCCGGGATCTGCAGGGCTTCGTGAACGGCCTCGCGTGGACCCAGAACGGCGGCGTGATGGTGCCGATCGAGTCGGTGGTGATGCCCGGCTCGGGCAAGCTCACCATGACCGGGCAGCTCGGGAGCGTGTTCCGGGAGAGCTGCGAGGCGGCCATCACCTACATGCGGACGCGGGCCGACCGGTTCGGCCTCGCCAAGGACTTCTGGCAGAAGCTCGACGTCCACGTGCACGTCCCCGAGCTGTGGGGCGTGGACGGGCCCAGTGCCGGCATCACCCTCGCGACCGCGGTCGTGAGCGCGGTGTGCAACCTGCCGGTGCGCCGCGACGTGGCGATGACGGGAGAGATCACGCTTCGCGGGGACGTCCGCCCCATCGGCGGCCTCAAGGAGAAGCTGCTCGCGGCCCAACAGGCCGGGGTGCGCCGGGTGCTCGTCCCGCGGGACAACGAGAAGGACCTTCGGGACGTGCCGAAGCCCGTCCGCGCCGCCCTGGAGATCATCCCCGTCGACCACATGGACCAGGTGCTCGAGCTCGCCCTCGCCGTGGACGACGCGAGCGCCATCTTCCATGCGCCCGAGGAGGAGCACGCGCTCCTGCCGGCCGGCGAGCGCATGCCGTCTTGACGCTCGGCAGACCCTCGTATAATAGGCGGGGGCCCTGCTCGGGCGGATAGCTCAGTCGGAAGAGCAGTACCCTTACAAGGTACGGGTCGCAGGTTCGAACCCTGTTCCGCCCACCACCCGACAGAGTTCAACGGAGCGGTAGTTAAGTCGGTTATAACGCCGGCCTGTCACGCCGGAGGCCGCGGGTTCGAGTCCCGTCCGCTCCGCCATCTTGAACCCCTCGTCGGTGACGGCGAGGGGTTCTCGGCTTTTTGGGGGCGGGGGGCCGACGCGCGGTGGCTCAGGTCTCGGGCTCGACGAGCAGGTCGAACACCCGTCGCCGCCGCCATCGGTAGGTTCGAAAGTCGGCGTCGAGCGTGAGGATGCGAGGACTGTCGACGAGCTCGGCGAGCCGAACGAGACACGCATCCGCGAGATCGATCGGCACGTCCGCGTAGCGGTCGATCAGCCCGGCCACCTCCTTCGCGTCTGCCGCCAAGTGGAACGGAAGCTGAAACGTGCCCTTTTCGACATTGGCCAGCACCGCTGCCGGCCCGCCGGGGACGCCGCGGAGCAGGTAGCAGGCCTCCGCCAACACCGCCTCGCACGTCACCAGGTGGGCGCCGATACCCTGGATGGCGCGAGCGCAGTCCGCGTGGCGCCGCTCGCTGCGGTCGAGCAGGGCCACGATCACTCCCGTGTCGAGAAGCACCGTCCGGCTCAACGACCGAACCCGCGGAGATGCGTCTTGTTCGACCCGAGGTCGGGCACGCCCGACTCGAAGGCGCCCAGCCCCACGACTTCGGGCGTGCCGATAGGGGGCGTCGCGGCAGCGATGAGCCGGAGGCCTTCCCGCACGAGCTCCGACGGCGAGCGGCCCGTTTCCCTCGTCAGTCGGTCGAGGATGGCCTCGGTGGGGGGGTCGAGGCGGCGATCCCCGCCTCCGAGGAGGCGCGTGTGTCAAGGCTCGCCCCAACTGAGCCACCCCGAGTTCGGCCAAGCTGAGCCACGTCCAGCCCGGCCAAGCTGAGCCACTTCGACGACACGATCACGGCCCGATCGCCCGACAGGCTGGTTCGGC
>Ga0172372_10003379_pt1 | contig 23461 bp, 23 predicted proteins | sample LakKiv5m_2_FD_114544 | JGI IMG/M metagenome (GOLD analysis project Ga0172372, IMG submission 114544) | Freshwater microbial communities from Kabuno Bay, South-Kivu, Congo - kab_092012_9.5m | ecosystem: Environmental > Aquatic > Freshwater > Lake | place: Democratic Republic of the Congo...
GCATCGCGATCTTGAGCCGCGATGGGCGCTTCGGCGTGTCGCTTGGGACGGCGTCGCTCACCCGCGCGAGTGTAGCGCCCGCGACCGCGCCAGCCGCCTCGTGCGGGCGCGTTCGCGCCACAGCACGACGAACACGCGGAAGCCGTCCTTCATGCGGATCTTCTTGCCTTCCTCGAAGCTGCGCGGCGCGTACGAGACCGGCACCTCGCGGACGCGCAGGCCGTGGCGCGCGGCGGACGCGACGATCTGCGGCTCGATTCCGAAGCGCTCCTCGTCGAGGTCGCCGATCACGCGCCGCATCGCGGGCACCGTGAAGAGCTTGTAGCAGCACTCCATGTCGTGCACGGCGAGGCCGGTCGTCAGGTTGCTCGCGAGCGTCAGGAATCCGTTCGCGAGCCGGTGCGCGAGGCGCTTGAGTCCCTTCGGCGGCGTCGCCCAGCGGTTGCCGAGGACGAGGTCCGCGTCGCCCGCGGCCACGGGCGCGAGGAGCGCCGCGTAGTCGGCCGGGTCGTACTCGAGGTCGGCATCCTGGATCAGGATCGCGTCGCGTTCATCGGCCGAGGCGAGGACATGCGCGAAACCCGTGCGGATCGCAGCGCCCTTGCCGCGGTTCAGCGGATGCGCGAGGGTGGTCACCCCGAGCCGCGAGCCGAGCTCGCCGATCGCCGCCTTGGTGGCGGCATCGGATCCGTCGTCAACGAGCGTGGCGCGCAGCTTCCAGTCGTCGGGGATGCGCGCGGCGACAACGCGCTCGACGGCCGCCACCAGCGTCGTCGGCTCGTTGTAGACGGGCATGACGACGTGAAGCGTGGGCATCGTGAGGCGTGGGCATCGTGGAGCGTGGGCATCGAGGCGCGTGGGCACCGACTCGAGCGCCGCCGATCAGCCCTGCTCCGGACCGCCGCCGATCGCCGTGCGCATCTGCGTGTCGGCCATCACGTTCTGCATGCGGTAGTAGTCCATCAGGCCGAGCTTGCCGGACTTCAGGCTCTCGGCGACCGCCTTGGGAACGTCGGCCTCGGCGAGCACGACGAGCGCGCGGTTCTTCTGCGCCTCGGCCTGGTACTCGGCCTCGAGCGCGACGGCAAGCGCGCGGCGCTGCTCGGCCTGCGCCTGGAAGCGCTTGGTGTCGGCCTCCGCCTGGGCGGCCTGCAGCTGCGCGCCGATGTTCTCGCCGACGTCGACGTCTGCGATGTCGATCGAGAGGATCTCGAACGCCGTGCCCGAGTCGAGTCCCTTCGCAAGAACGGTCTTCGAGATCTTGTCGGGGTTCTCGAGCACGCTCTTGTGGTCGAGCGCGGAGCCGATCGTCGAGATGATGCCCTCGCCGACGCGGGCGATGATCGTCTCCTCGGTCGCGCCACCGACGAGCCGACCGATCGCGGTGCGGACGGTCACGCGCGCCTTCGCCCGCAGCTGGATGCCGTCCTTCGCGACCGCGTCGATCGTGGTCTTTCCCGACTGGATGCTCGGGCAATCGATCACCTTCGGGTTCACCGAGGTCTGGACGGCGTCGAGGATGTCGCGGCCCGCGAGGTCGATGCCGGTGGCGGCGTTCCAGGGAAGCTCGATGCCCGCCTTGTCGGCGGCGATCATGGCTGCGACGACGCGGCTCACGTTGCCGCGGGCGAGGTAGTGGGCTTCCATGAGGTCGGTCGGAATGTCGATGCCGGCCTTCTTGGCGGTGATCCGGTTGAGGACGACGACCTCGGGCGGCACCTTGCGGAGGCGCATCATGATGAGGTCGAGCATGGCGACCTTCGCATCGCTGAAGAGCGCCTGCACGTACAGCTTGAGCACGCCGAGCATCACGAAGAAGACGAACAGGCCGACGAGGCCGGCGATGCCGAGCAGGATCCAGACGACGATCTGGCCGGGGGTGACGTTCTGGGCAAGCAGTTGGATCATGGAATCTTCCCTTTCCGACGCGGGCGGACGCCGCCGCGGGGTCAGACTGTAGCAGGGGGTCCGCCGCGCTGCGGACGGACGCGGACGTGCCCGTCGCGGATCGAAACCACCTCGACGGGCGTGCCGGCATCGACCATGTCGCCTTCCGCGGTCGCATCGATGCGCCGGCCGTTCAGACGGACGAAGCCCGCGGGGCGGAGCGGCGTGAGCGCCTCGCCGACGTCGCCGACGGCCGGCGCGCGCTGCGCGCCCGTCGGCTCGCCGCCCGTGCGGGCCGGGATCTCGGCGGAGAGCACCAGCCGCCTGCCGAGCGGAGACTTCGAGGCGACCCGGAGGCCGATCATCAGCATGAAGGGCGCCGCGACGGCGTAGAGCGCAAGCAGCACCATGCCCGTCGTCGGCCCGTGGAAGAAGCCCAGCACCACGGAGGCGATCGCGCTTGCCACGCAGAGGATGGCAAGCAGCCCGCCGGTCGGGATCAGGAGTTCGATGATGAAGATGCCGAAGGTCGCGACGCCGAGCAGGATCGCGGCGATCAGCGCGCCTGAGGATGGTTCTTCGGTCATGCCTTCGGACCTTGCGTAGTTTCCGCGCGTTCCACCACGAGCGAGGTTCCCATGCGGCCGACGACCCGCACGGGCGTACCGCGGGGAATGTACTCGCCTGTCGACTGTGCGTCGAAGAGTTCGCCGCGGTGCTCGCAGCGGCCCGATGGCCGCAGGTCGGTGTCGGCGACGATGACGGCGCCGTCGGGCGGCAGCGTCGCCGCGTGACGGCTCGGCGGCTCGATGGCGTCGGTGACCGACGTGGCGAGCACGGCGCGGCGGAAGACCGCCGTCTCGCGGAACCATCTCGACGCGAACCACGCGAGGATGGCGCCGACGAAGAGTCCCGCGACCGTCGTCGTCGACGCCGTGATGAGCGCGCCGCGCTCGGTGGCGCTCGTCGGATCGGTGCCGGTGAAGCTGGCGATGAGTCCGACGAGGACGCAGATCGCGCCGCCGATGCCCGCGACGCCTGTGCCGGGCAGCACGAACACCTCGACCGCGATCAGCGCGATGCCCGCGAGGACAAGCAGGATCTCCCACCACTCCGCGAGGCCGATCAGGGCCGGGGCGCCGATGAGGAAGAGCAGCGCTCCCGCCGCCACGGCGCCCGCGACGCCGAGGCCGGGCTGCAGGCCTTCGATCACGATCGCGACCACGAAGATCCCGATGAGGATGATGCGCACCGGCCACGCGACGAGGAAGCGCACGAGCGTCTCGGCCCAGCTCTCGGGAAGGCGAACGACTTCCTTCGCCGCGAAGAACGCCTTGAGCTCGGCGTCGTCCTTGACCGTGGCGGCGGCGAGCCCCCAGCGCACCGCCTCGTCCGACTGCGCGACGAGGAGACGCGAGTCGGAGTCGACGCTCTCGAGGATCCGCCAGCCTCCGCGATCCGCGCCGGTGAGCGGAAGCTCGGCCGGCGTCGCGACCCGGCGCGGCGCTAGGTTCTTCGGCGCAGCGACCCCGTCGGCGGGCTCGAGGCCGAGGAGCTCGAGGTCCGCGCGATCGGCGAAGCGGCGGACACCGTCCGCGCTTCGCTCGACGAGCCACAGTTCCTTCTCGGTCACCACGAACGCGTGGAGGAGGCGCGGGTCGTCGCCGCGCTTGGCCGCCGCCGCGTCGAGTTCGTCGAGGATGGGCGACTCGAACTTGGCGCGCTCCGCCGCAGGCAGCGGCTGAAGCCCGAGCCCCGGAAGCACCGTGATCGGCGCCGCGTCGCCGAAGACCGAGCCCGGCGCGACGACGAGCTCGCCGCAGGCAAGCGCGATGATGGTGCCGGCGCTGTAGGCCTTCGGATGGATCCACGCGACGGTGTTGGAGGGCGCCTCGCTCTTGATCCGCAGGCAGATGTCGAGGGTCGCCTCGAGTTCGCCGCCGGGCGTGTCGAGCTCGATCACGACGGCGTCGTAAGAACCCTCACGGACCGCCTTGAGCCGCCGCTCGAACGACCAGAGCGACACCTCGTCGATCGGCCCCGTGATGGGAATGACGGCGACCTTGCCCGCCTGGCGCTCGGCCGGGACGGAGCGCATCTCGTCCGCCTGTCCCCGGGCCGCGCCCGCGATCGCCGCGGCGAGCGCGGCGAGAAGCACGAGCGTCATGGTTGACCAGCGAAGCGCGTGGAAGGGCATGGGCGGATCGTACGCCATGGGGCGGGACGGCACGGGCGACGCGCCGAGCGGCAAAAACACGGACGGCCGACGCGAGGTCGGCCGTCCGGGGTGAGCATGGTGATCGAACTCGGGGCTTGGCCACCCGAGCCTCTCACATCGGCGTCAATCCCAGTCGCGGTTGAATGTGTAATTACCACCGCTGCCGGTGACGGAGTAGACCATCGTCAGGAACGCGTCGTTCTTCGCAGCCGTCTCGGTCTTGTAGATGTTGTCCTCGAAGGTGGTGGAGCCCTCTGTGAACTGCGCAACCCCGTCGGGCTGGAACTTGCGCTCGAAGGTCACGTGACCGTCGTTGAAGCACACGTTGCCCTCCCACTCCTTGGCGCCGCCATGGATCTGCAGAGTCTTGGAGGTGAGGTAGAAGTTCGGCTCGATGGAGCCTTCACGAACGCCGCGGTTCGCGACGACTGCATAGCGCGAGTCGAGCGAGTCGCGCCACTGCTTGCTCTTTCGCCCGCCGTCGAGCTCAAGCGTGCCGTAGCTGAGATGCGACAGTCCTTGGGCAGGAGTCGCGGTGCCGAGATTGGCGCTGAACGCGGGATCCCAGAACTGGTCGTTGGCTCCGAGCGGGTTGTAGGCCTCGAAGTTGTAGTTCGCCATCACGAGCACGAACGTGCTGACCTCGGCCGGGGTGACCAGGATGTCGGTCGCGAACGCGTTCTGCATGATTCCGAGCGAATACACCTTCGCATGGTCGTTTTGAAGGATGTCCTCGGCGCCCTTGCCGGGGATGTTCACACCACCCACGGGAAGGCGGTCGGCGAGGCCCGGAGTCGGGAAGGTTCCCTCGTTGTCGCGCGACGACCACTGGAAGCCCTTGTGGATCTGGTTGAGCTGGGTCGAGCACTTGACGCGCTTGGTGTTGGCGCGCGCCTTCGAGAGCGCGGGCAGGAGGATCGCCAAGAGCAGCGCGATGATGCCCATGACGACCAGGAGCTCGATGAGGGTGAATCCCTTCGAGCGTACGGTCTTGCTGATTCGCATGTGAATGTTCTCCAAGGATGATGGGGATGGAAATGAAACGGACGCTTTGGATCGGCGCGGGTCCGCGAGCGGTCAGGTCGACGGGGTGCCGTCGGTGCGACGCTCGGGTCCGGCCGTGTAGATCGTGCCCTGGGTGTTGGTGCCGATGAAGATGCCCATCCAGGAGTCGGCCTCCTGGATGCCCTTGCAGAGACCGGTGGTGAAGTCGGCCGCGTAGACGTTGTCCTTGCGGAGGTTGATGCTGCCGCACTCGAACTGGACGGTGTCGGGGATGACGCTCTTCTCGAGGTTCACGTGGCCGTCGCCGTAGACGATGTTGCCTTCCCACGTCTCGAGCGGGTCATGGAAGAGCAGGGTGTAGCTGAGGCGGTAGTTGTCGCCGCTGGTCGCGCCGTTGTGCGGAGCGCGGTTGCCGAGCACCGGGCGGGTGCTGCCGGCCTTGTTCGACCAGTAGAGGTTCTTGCGGTCGCCAATAAGGGCGAGGTGCGCGTAGCTCGTGTGCGAGACGTTGTTGACGTTGCCGTCGGCCGGCTGGTGGATGCTCGCGCGGAAGCCCGGATCCCAGAAGGTCGGGGTCGCGGCCGACGGGTTGAACGACTGGAAGTTGTAGTTCGTCATCTCCTTGACGACGGGGTTCTCCTCGACGGGCGAGAAGAGGATGTCGGTCTGGACGTACTTGAAGGCGACCATCGAGCTGTAGAGGTTCGCCGTGAGGTTGAGTTCCTTGCGCTCCTGGCCCTGGCCGGGGACGAAGCCGATGCCGGGGACGGACTGGCGGCTGATGAGTCCCGGGATGGGGAGGCGGCCGTTGTCGGTGTTGGCGTAGGTGAGGAAGCCCTTGTGGACCTGGGCGAGGTTCGAGTTGTCCTGAAGGGTCTTGGCGGCCCGGTTCGCCTTCGCGAGCGCCGGGAGCAGCAGGCCGATGAGGAGGGCGATGATCGCGACCACGACGAGCAGCTCGACGAGGGTGAATCCGCGCTTGTTGCGATTCATGAATGGAGTCTCCTGGGTACGGAACGGTCTTTCAGCGGGCCGACGGTCGGTCCGCCTTGCGGGAATGAAGCGGCACCCGAAAATAAGGTGCCGATAACGGCATGAGGATTGAGCGCTTCCGACGGAGGGTTGAGCGGTGGCCGCGATGGGGCCGCTCTCGGTGCCGGTGCTGGCTTGCAGTTGCTGGTCCAGGAGGCCTGAACGCTTCGCCCGGACGTCTCCAACCGCTGCGATCGGAAGTTTCCCGAGGGACGTCAGAACAACGGGTGTTCCGCTCGCCTCGCGGGCATCCGAACAACATTGGAGCCTCTGGGGGCCCGACAAGCAGGTTGCGAGCGCAACGCGCTGCGGGCCAGACTGCACGCCGTCCGCCGCACAACTCGCGGGAGCGCATGATTCGGGATGTCGGCGGTTGCGGCGGAAAGCGTCGGGGGCCGACAAAGAAGAGAATCAGGACAGGTGAAGTTGAGCAGATGCTCGGCTTCGGGAATGTCCGCAACCGTCAGGATATTGGCGTAGCGTAATACGGCCCGGGGTCCTGTCAAGTTCCCGTGAGCAACGATTTCAGCGAAAGTGATCGGACACGCGGGGCCCGCCCAACGCCGCTTTCGGACGCGGAAGGCGGGTTGCGCCGGGGACTGCTGTCGGGCGCGACCGACGCTGTGTCGTAAATCCATTTGCGAACACGATTTGGAACGGGTGTCGTGGGAGCGCTTCGCGCCAGCACGCGGGACGCGGGGGCATCGGCGGGTGGGCCTGTGCGTGCGGGCGGGACGTACGGTTCTCGAACATGCCGTCCATGCGGTCCTCCTGAGAATTGAGTTCCCGGGGCGTAGCCGAGGACCGGAATGGTCCGGCGCCGCGTGGGCGGCGTCAATGAAGCGGTTGAAGGACGGGTTTCGGTTGAGTTCCGCGCAGGCGCGTCGCCCGACCAATGCACAACCGCGACCGTCGGTGTCGGCGGCGGAAACGCGGGATTCCGCACGCGGATGCAGGAATCCTCGGAGTGGGCTCCGGCCCACGGCGCCCGATCAGGGCGGCGATACAGTGCGGGTTCTCCGCGCCTGAACCCCGATCCACGAAAGCAACCATGTCGAATCCGCACGAAGCGCTCGCCCGTCTCGGCCTTTCCCTTCCGGCAGCGCCGAAGCCGGTCGCCGCGTATGTGCCCGCGGTGCGCTCAGGCAACCTGATCTTCGTGTCGGGGCAGCTGCCGATGTCGAACGGCGCGCTCCTCGCGACCGGTCCCGTGCCGTCGAAGGTGTCGGTCGAGGACGCGCAGAAGGCCGCGAAGCAGTGCGCCCTGAACGCGCTCGCCGTCGTCGCGGACCAGCTCGGCGGCGACCTGTCGAAGGTGAAGCGCATCGTGCGCCTCGGCGTCTTCGTTCAGTCCGACGACCGCTTCGACGGTCAGCCCAAGGTCGCCAACGGCGCCAGCGAGTTCATGCAGGAGGTCTTCGGCGAGGCGGGCCGTCACGCGCGCGCCGCCGTCGGAACCAATGCGCTTCCGCTCGACGCGACCGTCGAGGTCGAGGTTCTCGTCGAAGTCCTGTAGCGAGGTGTTCGGCGGGGTTTGACCCGTTCCGCCGGGAACCTACCGCGACACCAGCAGGATGCCGAGCACGATGTTGCCGACGATGCTCAGAGTCGCGACGGCGATCAGCACCAGCATCATCGGGCTCGCGAGCGCGCCGCTCGGGTCGCGGCGCACGACGGCGGCGGGCTGCGGGGTCGCGCCGTTCACGGAGGTCGCGATCGTCGAGAGGTCGACGTGCGGCTTCGCGAACTCGGGCTCCTGCCCGGCGAGCACGAGGTCGAGGTCGCGAAGCAGCTGCTTCGCGTTCTGGTAGCGCTCGCGGGCGTCCTTCTTCAGCATCGTCTCGATGACGATGGCCGCGCCGGCCGAGAGCTGCGGATTGAGATGGTCCGGCGGCACGAGCGGCGCCTTCAGGTGCTTGTGCATCACCTGCGACGGCGTCGTGCCTTCGTAGGGGACCTTGCCCGTGACCATGTGGTAGAAGGTCGCGCCGAGGCCGTAGATGTCGGCCGGCGGACCGATCTCGACCGCGCCGCGGATCTGCTCGGGCGAGATGTAGTAGGGCGTGCCGAACGCGCGGCCCGACTCGGCCTCGGCGGCTTCCTTGTCGGTGATGCCGCGCGCGAGGCCGAGGTCCGCGAGCTTCGCGGTGCCCGACGTCGTCATCATGATGTTCTTCGGCTTGATGTCGCGGTGGACGAAGCCCATCTCGTGCGCGTGCTGGAGCGCAGCCGCGACCTGGCGGATGATCTCGAGCGCCTCTCGCTCGGGCACGCGCTTGCGGGCGATGATGCGGTCGTACACCGTGTCGCCGTCGACGTACTCCATCACGAAGTAGTGGTGTTCACCGGCCTGGCCGACGTCGTAGGCCGCCACGATGTTGTTGTGGTTGAGCTTGGCGGCCGCGCGGCCTTCCTTGTAGAAGCGCTCGATGAAGTTCGGGTTCGTCGAGAACTTCTTGGGAAGCACCTTGATCGCGACGAGCCGGTCGAGCGAGAGCTGCTTGGCGAGGAACACGGTCGCCATCGCGCCCGCGCCGAGCTTTCGGATGATGCGGTAGCCCGGGATCTGCTGGCTGGTCTTGACGGCCTCGATGTCGGAGCGGAAGCGGTCGAGCTGCTTGCGGGTGATGAACTCGCGCTCGACGAGGACGTCGGCGAGGGTGAGCGACACGCCGTCGCGCTTGGCGCGCAGCTGGGTGCTGCACTGCTCGAGCTCGTCGGGCGACATCAGGCCGCGCTCGACCACGATCTTGCCGAGCATGGTGTCGAGGCTCGAACCACTCCTCGACGTCTCCGACGACTGGTCGCTCGGGCCGACCGCGCCGCGCGACTCCCCGCTCATGTCGGACGACGGCTGGGGAAGCGCGCCCGACGAATCGGCGTCATCCGCGAGCCGGAGCGGCTGCGGTTGGTCCGAGGGATTATGGGGTTGCTTCCCTGGCACGGGCATCGCTTGCAGACCTCACACGCTCTGGCATGTCCCGGGCGCCACGCGCTTCGGGACCTCCGGACGACGTCTCGGCTCGTTCCCGCCCCGGTTCAACCTTGGGTTCCTACGCAGCGGGCCGATCGGCCGGGGCGGACGTGCGTGGAGACGACTCAGGAGATATCGGGTCGAGAACCGCGCAGATTCACCCAACCGACGGCGGTTGTCAATCCAAGGACGGCCATACGGGACATACGACGCGCAGTTCGTGCGGTTCCGACCAATATCCAGAGTGTCGAGAACCCGTATTCTCCCGCCATGCCGGAGCGGACGCGACACGACCAGTCGGGCGAACGGGTTGCGGAGGGGCACGGGAGCGGCGTCGGCGTCGGCGCCAGCGCGGGCTCGGGCTCGGGCGCCGCTGCGGGACCGACGGGTCGTCTCGTCCTCGCAAGCGCGTCGCCGCGCAGGCTTGAACTTCTACGCGCGGCCGGCTTCGATCCCGACGTCGAGGCGGCCGACATCGACGACGGCTCGCTCGTTCTTGGCGACGTCGGCGCTGCCGCGACCGCGACCTCGCTCGCGTATTTCAAGGCGCGCCGGGTCGCCGCGCTTCGGCGCCGAAGGGGGGCTCCGCCGCGGTGGATCCTCGCTGCGGACACCGTTTGCGAGCGCGACGGCGCCGTCCTCGGGAAGCCCGCCGACCGGGCGCATGCGCGCGAGATGATCCGGTCGCTCGCCTCGCGTCGACACGGCGTGCTGACCGGCTGGTGCCTGCTCTCGCCCGATGCGGGGGTCCGGCTCGGACTCGCGCGGGCGTCGGTCGAGATCGGGTCGATTCCGGCGGAGGAGCTCGAACGTTTCCTGGCGGAAGACCGCTGGAAGGGCAAGGCCGGCGGCTACAACCTGCCCGAGGTGGTCGTCCGCGGCTGGCCGGTCCGCTGCGACGGCGACGAGCACGCGGTGGTCGGTCTTCCGATCCGCGAGATCGCGCCGATCCTGCGGGAGGTGCTCGGAGGGTCGCCGCGATGACGGGCGTCGAACCCGTGCAGGTGGACCCCGCTCTCGCGGGGCGCGAGCTCGGCCCCTGGTTCATGGTGCCGTGGTGGGTCTCGGTGCCGGCCGCCGTCGCGGTCGGAGCGCTCCTCGTCTGGTACTTCGTGCGGCTTGGCCGCGCCGATGTGCCGCGCGGCCGTCGCCTCGTGCGGCGCTCGTCGGTGGTGCTCGCCCTCCTCGCGATCATCCCGCTCGTGCGCGCGCTCACCTTCGCCCATCCGCACGAGGACCGCGTCGCCTTCGCGGTCGCGTGGTCGAGCGTCCTCCTCGTGATCGTCCTCTGCTTCGTGCTTGCGATCGTCGACGTGATCCTCGTCGCGCACGGGGGCGTGCGGGAGTTGCGCGCGATGCGCCGCGCCGCGTTCGGCGGCAGGCGCGAGGGAGCGCAGGATGGCTGACCCGCGCGGACCGATGCCGCGCTTGCTCGCGCCCGCGTGGTGGCTGATGGCGCGCTGCTACGGGGCCGCGGTCGCCTGGCGAAATGCGCGGTTCGACCGCGGCGTGGGCGTCGAGCGCTTCGAGGCCGCGCCGGTGATCTCGATCGGAAACATGACGGCGGGGGGCACGGGAAAGAGCCCGTTCGTCGCGTGGAGCGCGGCCGTGCTTTCGGACATCGGAGCAAACGCCGTGATCGCGTTGCGCGGCTACGGCGCGACGGCGGCGCAGGAGTCGGACGAGGCGCGAGAGTACGCGCGCGCGGCGCCGGCGGCGCGCGTGGTGGTGGGCGCGCGGCGTCGCGAGGCGCTGTGCACGGCGTTCGCCGCAGGAGGCGCCGACGCCTGGGCCGGCTCGGCCGCCGTGCTTCTCGACGACGGCTTCCAGCACCGCCGGCTTGCACGCGACCTCGACATCGTGCTCGTCGACGCGACGAGGCCCGCGCTCGACGGCGACCTGCTTCCGAACGGCTGGCTGCGGGAGCCGGCGCGCAACATCGCGCGCGCCGGCCTCGTGGTGATCACCAAGGCGCACGACCCGGCCGAACGCGCCCGCGCCGCCGAACTCGTCGCGCGCGTGCGCGGGCGGCCGCACGACGCGGCGTGCGAGCACGTCTGGAAGTCGCTCGAGGTCCACGCCGACGGCGCTCGGCGCACCGAGCCGGTCGACTGGCTTCGGGGCCGGCGCGTGCTGAGCGCCTGCGCGCTCGGCAACCCGCGTCACTTCCACGGCATGGTGGCGCGGACGACGGGGGTGTCGCCCGCCGAGTTCACGCGCGCCGATCACGCCGCGATGGATCCTCGCGACCTCGAGGCCGCGCGGTCGCGCGCGGGCGCGGAGTGCGTCGTCACCTCGCGGAAGGACTTCGTGAAGTTCGCCGCCGCCATCGCGCGGACGACCGTCGTACCCGACCTGGGGATCTCGTTCCTCGAAGGCGAGCAGCGCGTGCGAGACGCGATCGCCGCCTGCGTCAGCGCTCGAGTCGCTCGTTCGTCCGCGTGACCGACCAGTAGAGGTTGTTGAAGCGGCCGTTGATCGACTGCTGGCGGTCGTAGACGTAGATCAATGCGTCTTCGGAGACGCGGCGGTAGCTCTCCGTCATCGATCCGAGCCGGTCGTCGGAGCGCGCGAGGTAGAGCGACGAGTCGAACGCCGCGGCGCCGAGGACGAGCGACGGGGAGACAGGGTCGCGCACGACATGCTCCATGCGGTGCGGGGCAGCGCATGCGGAGAGCCATCCGCAGGAGGCGAGCCCGAGAACACGGGCCGCAATCATCAGTTTCTCCACAATGTGTCTCCAACGGGCGCGCGGGCCTCGCTCGGGATCGGGCCGTGACCGTTTCCCGCTGCGCCTCGACGCCATCGTGACACGCACGGCGGCCGACGCAAGCGGGATGGGTGCGGATTGCGGTCGGTTTCCGGGCGGCTTCGGCGCGCGGCCGCAGCGTCCGAGAGCGTGCGATTCCATCGAGCGGGTCGCAAACTCATGCAGACTCTTGACTTCGGCCGCCCCGAGGTCGGATACTCGGCGGTCGGGACGCACCCAGCACACCATTCCGGTCTTGGACCGCGTGAGGACAGAGATGGCCACGACGACGAAGAAGGATCTGATCGAGCGCGTTGCACAGGAGACGGGTCTTCCTCGCGCGGATGTCCGTCGGGTGACCCAGAGCTTCCTCGAACAGGTCATCGATGAACTCGCGAAGGGAAACCGCCTCGAGTTCCGCGACTTCGGCGTCTTCGAGATCCGCGAGCGCGCCGGCCGGGTCGCGCAGAATCCGAAGACGCTCGAGCGCGTCTCGGTTCCGCCGCGCAAGAGCGTCCGCTTCAAGGTCGGCCGGCTGATGCAGCAGTCGCTCGATGGAAACGGCGTCGCGGTGGGTGGCGGCTCCGACTCGATGTCGGAAGATTGAGGCTCCGCGGAGGATCGAGGCTTCGCAGAAGACTGCGGCGACGCGGCGGCGGGGTGGACAAACTGACGCCCCGCTGCGGCGAGCGACATCTTCCTCCACGGGCGCCGAGGAGTCTGTACGCTCCCCGCCGTGAACGACGAATCGATGCAGGATTTCTCGCGGGCAGGGATGCCGGGCGGTCCGCTTTCCAGCGGGTCCGGCGAGGGCGGTGGGCGCAGGCGCTCGTTCCGTCGCGAGGGCGGCGGAGGTCCGAGCGAATCGCAGCGCCGCGACATCGCCGCGCTCTTCGGCGCCGAGCCGCCGGTGGCGATCGAGGCCGAGATGGGTCTCCTCGGCGCGATCATCTGGGATCCGAAGGTGATCGGCGACGTGGTGTCGATCGTCCGCAGCGGCGACGACTTCTCCTCGCCTCGCCACGGGCGAATCTACGACGCGATCGTCGAGCTCTACGACCGCCATGCGACGGTCGACATCGTGCTCCTGAACCAGCTGCTCGTCGACCGCTCGCTCGTCGACGCGGTGGGCGGGCTCGACTACATCGTGCAGCTCGCCGAAGGCGTGCCGAGCGCGGCCAACGCCGTGCACTGGGCGCGCGTCGTCCGCGAGAAGGCGACGATCCGCGAGCTGATCGGCGCCGCGGGCGAGATCCTCGAGGAGGCGCACGCGTCGCGGGTGCCGGCGCAGAACGTGCTCGAAAGCGCAGAGCAGAAGATCTTCCGCATCGCGCAGAAGCGCGAGGGCGGCACGTTCTCGACGGCGAACGAGCTCGTCAACGAGACGATGCGGATGATCGAGGAGAGCGAGGGGCGCGGATTCATGGGGGTCCGCACCGGCTTCCACGAGCTCGACGAGATGGCCAACGGATTCCAGCGCGGCGAGATGCTGGTGCTGGCGGCGCGTCCGTCGATGGGAAAGACGGCGCTCGCGCTCAACCTCCTCGAGCAGGTCGCCCAGCACGGCGTGCCGAGCGTGATGTTCAGCCTCGAGATGGGCAAGCAGCAGCTGATCCAGCGCATGCTGTGCGCGCTCGGGCGCATCGACAGCCAGAAGATGCGCAAGCACATGCTCGGGAGCGACGACTACTCGCGCCTTCTCGCGGCGTGCGGCGAGATCTCGAAGCTTCCGATCTACATCGACGACACGCCGGGCCTGTCGCTTCTCGCGATGCGCTCGAAGGCGCGGCGCCTGAAGGAGCGGCACGGAGTCGGCTTCATCGCCATCGACTACCTGCAGCTCATGAGCTCGGGTTCGCGCGTCGAGAGCCGCCAGCTCGAGGTCAGCGAGATCTCGCGCGGCATCAAGGCGATGGCGCGCGAGCTCGACGTCCCCGTCCTGTGCCTTTCCCAGCTGAACCGTGCGGCGGAGCAGCGCGAAGGCCACCGTCCGCGCATGAGCGATCTGCGCGAATCAGGCTCGATCGAGCAGGACGCCGACGTCGTGATGATGCTCCACCGCGAGGAGTACACCACAAGAGCGATCCGAACTGGGCCGACGAGAATCCCGACAAGGTCGGCACGGCCGAAGTGATCCTCGCCAAGCAGCGCAACGGCCCGACCGGCACGGTGCACCTCGTCTGGGACGGGAACACGACACGCTTCAAGAACCAGGCCTACGGAGCCCCGCCCGAGGATGCGTTCGGCGGCGGCGGCGGTGCGCGGCGGGTCATCGCGCCGACGCGTCCGCGTGCGGCGGCGGAGCCGGTGGACGACTTCCCCGTGTGAGACCGCTGCAATCGGCGTGCGCCGGCGGCGTTACGCTCCCGTTCGATGACCGAGCCCGGACCTCACGACTCCGCGCGCGACCGCGCTTCGGAGGCGCTGCTTGCCAAGGCGGCGCGCGGCGACTCCGACGCGTGGCGCTCGGTGGTGTCGGCGTACGCGCCGCGCGTCCACGGCCTGCTGGTTTCGCGCTGCCGCGACGACGAGCTTGCGGAGGAGATCACCCAGTCGGTGTTCTGCACGGTCGCCGTCAAGCTCGCCGGCTACATCGAGTCGGGGCGGTTCGAGTCGTGGCTCTTCCGCATCGCGATGAACCGGCTGCGGGACGAGATGCGGCGGCGTGCCCGCCAGGCGCGTCCGACCGACGACGTCGCGATGCAGGAGATCTCGGCCCGCCAAGGGCATCGCACGACGGCCGCCGATCTCGAGATCCACGACAAGCTGCGCGTGGCGCTTGAGCGGCTGTCCGAGGGCGACCGGGAGATCATCGAGCTTCGCCACACGGGTGGCTTGAGCTTTCTGGAGTTATCAGACTACTACGAGGAGCCAATCGGCACGCTCCTGGCGCGGCATCACCGAGCGCTGAGGAAGTTGCGCGCGCTGCTCGCGGAGCTCGGGGTCGACGGCGTCGATCTCGACGGGGAAGGGGGCGGGGCGTGACCTGCGGTCCTGGCGCTGGAGATTCTCGGATCGGAGCGAGGTGGGGGCGGCGCGATTCACGCTGCGGCCCGCAATCGCGGCACTTCCCGCGCGTTGATCGCAGGACGCGCCGGCAACTGGAGCTGGAGCGACGAACATGAACGACGGACGACCTGACAACTCCCGCGATCCATCTCGCGACCCATCCCGCGACCCATCTCGCGACTTCGTCGGCGATTCGGTTCCGGCCGAACTTCGCGGCGTGGCGCGGCTCCTCGACGAGCGCGGCGCCCGCCAGCGTGCCCGCCTCGGCGGCGAAGCGCTCGAGCGGATCGTCGCGGCGAGCGACCTGCAGCGGCCGCTCGACCTCGACCTCGACCTCGACCCCGATCTCGACCTCGGCGCCGTGTCGCCGGTCGTCGGACGCATCGCGCCGGCGCGCCCGGCGCCGCGTGCGCTCCTGCGGATGGCGGCCGTCATCGCCGCCATCGCCGGGCTCGGCGTCGTGATCGTGCTTGCGCTCTCGACGCGCACCGATCCGCTGCGCGACGAAGCCACGATCGCGGGGGGCGGCGTATCGCCGGACCCCGTGGGCGCACACGATGCGACCGAATCCACGGGGCTTTCATCCACGGGGCTTTCATCCACGGGGCTTTCACTGCTCGCCGCCGAGCACCTTGATCTCGCGCTCGAGAACTCCATCGCCGCCACCACCACTTCGCGGCCGTCGGGCGCCGTCATCGTGGCGCTTGCGGACCGAAGCGGCGCCGCGCTCGCGGGCTTCGCCGCCGCCGATGGAACCGTCTCCGACGAACTGGAGCCGCTCTTTGCGAGCGGTGCGCTGTTCGACGGCGACGAACTGACCTACGACGGAATCTCGGAGGAGATCGCGGCGGTCGCGATGCGGGGGCCGTCGCCGGGCTGATGCGTTCTGCGGCCGAGGCGCCCTGCACGCCGATCTCTCGCTTCACCTTCGTAAACGACACCGACGGACTCGGGACAAGCCATGACAAATGTTCTTTGCATCCTCACCCTCCTGATCGCGTCCGAAGCGGCGTCCGTGGCGTCGGGCCAGCCCGAAGGCCGGGACAGCGCGAAGCCGGCGCAGCAGGGGGAGACCGAACCGCGTCGCGATGTCGAACCGCGTCGCGATGCCGAACCGCGTCGCGATGCCGAACCGCGTCGCGGGCGCGTCCGCGCCATGCCGCTCCCCCCGGATTGGCCGCGCGCGGGCGGCTTCGGTCCCGACCGGCCGATCGGCGAGGGCCTCGCGATCGAGGCGCTGGTGGCCGGCGACTTCGCGCGCCGCGAACTCACCGACGACGATCTCGCCCGGGTGGTCGAGGTGGCGCGCGAGGTGTCGACCGATTGGGGCGACACGATCGCAGCGCGCGCTCGCGAGAACCCGGAACAGGTGAAGGAGTCGCTCCGAGGCGGCGCCCGCCGCCTGCTGGCGCTTACCGCGCTCAAGGAGCGCGCTCCCAAGGTCTTCGCCGCCAAGGTCGTGGAACTCCGCGCCCAAGGCGAGACGATGCGCGCGGCGGCCGAACTCCGCCGCGTCGAGGCCGATCCTGCGTCCGCGACGGACGCGGTCGATGCGGCGCGCGCCGCGCTCGAGGATGCGGCCGGCCAGCAGATCGAGGCGACCCTCGCCGTGCGCGCCGAGGAACTCGTCGCGCTCGAGCAGCATCTCGAGCGCATGCGGGGCGACCTTGCCCGCGACGGCGAGAACCGTGGGGAACTCGCGCGCGAACTCGCAGTCCGCGCCCGCGAGCGGGGGTCGCGGCGAGCCGACGGACCGGATGGCCCGGGCGCGGTGCCGCCCGATGCGCCCCCGCCGCAGCGGTGAGTACGATGCGTCGATGATCGCACCGACGTCGACGAGTCCGCAGCCATGACGGCGGCCACCGCCGCACGCGTGCTTCCGCGGTCTCGTCTCGGCGTGGCGGGCCGCGTCGGTCTCGGCATGATCCTCGCGATGCTGCTCGCCTGCGTCGCCACGCTTCCGTGGTCGATGGGCAAGGTCGAGACGGGCGCGACCGAACTCGCGCGCTACGAGGCATCGAACCTCACGCTCAACCTGCTGCCGCCGGCGTGGCACGCGCTCGGCGAGGTGGACGCGGCGCGCGTCGCAGCGGCGCGTGAAGCCGGACAGTACGTGCCCGGCCGCGTGCTCGGCACCGATCGCCTCGGCCGCGACGTGCTCGCGCGCGTGCTCGCGGGCGGATCGATCAGCCTCCTCGTCGGACTCTCGGCCGCAGCGATCGCGATGGTCGTCGGCACGCTCTACGGAACGCTCGCCGGCGCGTCGGGCGGTCGGGTCGACGCCGTGATGATGCGCATCGTCGACATCCTCTTCGGGCTGCCGTCGATCCTTCTCGTCGTGCTGCTGGCGGTCGCGGTCGATGGAGTGCTCGAACGCCGTGGCGCCGACCTCTCCGCGCTTGCCCGGCAGGCCATCAACATCGCCACGCTTCTCGTCGCGATCGGCGGCGTCAGCTGGCTCACCATGGCGCGCGTCATCCGCGGACAGGTGCTCTCGCTGAAGGCGAAGCCGTTCATGGAGGCCTGCCGCGCGATCGGCGTGAGCCCCGCGCGCCAGTTCACCGCGCATCTCTTGCCGAACCTCGTCGGACCCATCGCGGTCTATGCCGCGCTTGCCGTGCCGGCGGCGATTCTCTCCGAGAGCTTCCTCTCCTTCCTCGGGATCGGAGTCCGCGAACCTTTGCCGAGTTGGGGAAACCTCGCGGCCGACGCCCTCGGGGAGCTGAACACGGTCGAGAGCCGCTGGTGGCTTCTGGCCGCGCCCTGCCTTGCGATCGCGATCACGCTGATGTCGCTCAACTTCCTCGGAGACGAGCTGCGGGAGCGGTTCGACCCGATGCGAGGTCGGCGGGTGGCCTGAAGTTCGGCCGGCGGTGGCGTTGGAAATGTGTCACGCCCCGAAGCGGGCTGGCGGGGTGAGGGTAGGATGTCGGCCCCTCTCGGGAGTCGCCCTATGAACAACCGCTTCGGCCTCAAGGACTTTTTCCAACTCGTTCTCCTGCTCGTCGTGCTCCTTCTCGTGGGGCTTTCGATGGTGCAGAAGACCCGTCTTGAGCTCGATGTGAAGAGCGCGCTGGGAAAGCTCGGCGAAATCGAGAAGCAGTCCGCGCTGCTCCAGCGCAAGGTCGAGCAGGGCTTCGCCGAGCGGCCGGCGGTCGTGATCCAGCAGGGAGCCGCGCAACAGGGCGGCGCGGGCGGGGGCGCCTCGAACTCGGCCTCGAACTCGGCCTCGAACTCGGCCTCGAACTCGACCTCCAGTTCGGCGAACGACTCATGGGCACGCCCCGGCGTCAAGATCGAACGCTGGTCCGCGCCGCACTCGGCGACGGACCCGACCACGCAGGAGGGCTACTCGATCGGCGGCGAGTTCACGGAGATCTTCGAGGCGCAGCCGGCGAAGCTCGTTCCCTACATCGCCTCCGACGTCTACGGGACGCGCGTGCTCGACCAGGTGTGCGAGAGCCTCGGCAGCTTCAACCCCGAGACGCTCAAGCTCGAGGGGCACCTCGCCGAGGCGTGGCAGGTCGACCCCGAAGGCCTGTGGATCCGCGCCCGCATCAATCCGAAGGCGCGCTTCAGCGACGGCCAGCCGGTCACGGCCGAGGACGTGCGCTGGACCTACATGGACTACATCCTGAACCCGCTCATCGAGGCCGAACGTGCGCGAAGCACGATGGACAACCTCGCGGACGTCAAGGTCATCGACGAGCACACCGTCGAGTTCACGTTCAAGGACGCGCTCTTCACCAACGTCCTCACCGCCCTCGGGAACTACATCCTTCCCAAGCACTACTACTCGCAGTTCGAGCCGAGCCAGATCAACCAGGCCACCGGCCTGATCATGGGTTCCGGGCCGTTCCGCATCACGAAGCTGCCGAAGGGCGCCAACGACCTCGATGTCCAGTGGACTCCGGGCCAGGACGTCGTCCTCGAGCGCAACGAACTCCACTGGGCCGAGAAGCCTTCGCTCGACTCGATGCGCTATAAGTCGATCAAGGACGACCTCGGGCGCCTCGTCGCGTTCCGGAACGGCGAGGGCTCGATGATCCTCCCGACCTCGCCGCAGTTCAACAAGGTGTTGAGCGACGAGCCCGACTTCGTCAAGACCAGCCACGCGCTCAAGTGGGTCAACATGCGCTGCGGCTACAGCTTCATCGCGTGGCAGACCGGCCTGCGCGCCGGCAAGACGCCGACTCCGTTCGGCGACAAGCGGGTGCGGCGCGCCATGACGATGCTGCTCGACCGCGAGAAGATGATCCGCGACATCTGGGACGGCATCGGCATCGTGTCGAAGGGTCCGATGAACCCCGAGAGCCCTGCGAGCGATCCCGCGACGAAACCGCTTCCGTTCGACCCCGAGCAGGCGAAGGCGCTGCTCTCCGAGGCCGGCTGGAAGGACCGCGACGGCGACGGCATCCTCGAGGACGACAAGGGCGACAAGTTCCGGTTCGAGTACACCTACGCGTCGTCGGGCGAGATCGCGGAGCGCGTCGCGCGCTTCGTGAAGGACAGCTTCGAGAAGGCCGGCATCATGGTCTCGACGCGCCCCGTCGACTGGAGCCGCTACCAGGAGCTCCTGAAGCTGCGCGACTTCGACGCCATCACCATGGGCTGGGGCATGAACGCCCCCGAGAGCGATCCGCGCCAGATCTGGCACTCGGAGAGCACGCGCGAGGGCGGCGACAACTTCGTCCAGTGGAAGAGCCCGAAGGCGGACGGGCTGATCGAGAAGGGGCGCCGCACCATGGACGAGGCCGAGCGCATGATGGTGTGGCGCGAGCTTGAGGCGGTCATCGCCGACGAGCAGCCCTACACGTTCGTGCGCGTCGCGCCGTGGCTGCGCTTCGTCAAGCGCGAATTCGGCAACGTGCAGACCTACCGCAAGGGTCTCGAGCCGCAGGAGTTCTTCAAGGTGAGCGCCACCCCCGCGCCAGCCGCGAACTGAGTTCGACCGAGTCCGACCGAGCCGAACGCCCCGCCCTTGCCATGGTCAACTTCCTGATCCGGCGCCTCCTCTTCATGGTCCCCACCATCCTGGGGATCACCTTCATGGTGTTCATGCTGCTCGCGTTGGCACCGGGCGGCATCGGCGCGGGCCTGGCGGCGCAGGGCGGGCAGATGAGCGACACGAGCCGCGTCGCGCAGATGCAGGCGTATCTCGAGGACCGCTACGGACTCAACGACCCCGTGGTGGTCCAGTACCTCCGCTGGCTCGGACGCATCTCGCCCGTGAAGTTCGGCGAGCGCGACCTGCGGAATCCGTCGGGCGAGCGGGTGAGCGCGCCGCGCGAGGTCAAGCCTCCCGAGATGCCGTGGCTCTTCCCGCCGCCGGACGCGCCGAAGGTCGAGTTCGCGCCCGACACAGCGGAGTCCGACGCGCAGGTTCAGGAGTTCCGGAACCTGCAGCGGATCGCGGAGGGCGCGCGCCGCTCCTACATCGGGTCGGTCCGTCTCTTCAAGGACACGCTCGCAGACTACGTCCGCGAGGAGGGCGCGCCGTGGACCGACAGGCTCGAGCCGAAGGGCGGCGCGGAGCCTGGGAAGTTCCGCGACCTGAAGCTCGACCCGGCGAACGCCAAGTTCGGCGCGCTGCACCAGGCGGCCGACGACATGCACAGGAAGTGGACCGCGGCGGAAGAGGCGCGGCAGCGCGCGTTCATCGCGTTCAGGGCGCGGCCGTATCCCCTCAGCGGGTTCGGCGTCGTGCCCGGAGTCGTCTATCTCGATTCGCCGGACCTCGGCGTCGCGTTCTCGAAGAACCGCCCGGTGTGGGACCTGATCGCGACGGCGCTGCCGGTGACCCTCCTCATCAACCTGATCGCGTTCCCGATCTCGTACCTCGTCGCCGTGCCGACCGGCATCCTCGCGGCCACGCGGCGCGGCGGATGGTTCGATGTCCTGTCGGGCGTGATGTACCTCTCGCTCTACTCGATCCCGACCGTGCTCGCGGGCGTATTCGCGATCGGCTTCCTCGCCAACAAGCAGTACCTCGGCCTCTTCCCCGTGAGCGGCCTGCATGACAGCGCCGCGAGCACCTATACCTTCCTGCCGTACTGGGACGAGGGGGGCGTCTGGCAGATGGGATGGCTCGTCGACCTCCTGTGGCACGTGGCGCTGCCGGTCCTCTGCCTCGTCTACGCGTCGTTCGCCGTGCTTTCGAAGCAGACCCGCGCCGCCATGCTCGAGAACTTCAACGCCGACTACGTGCGCACCGCGAAGGCGAAGGGCGTGCCGCGCAACGACGTCGTCATGCGGCACGTCTTCCGCAACAGCCTGCTGCCCCTCATCACGATGTTCGTCGGGATCTTCCCGGCGATGCTCGCGGGGTCGGTGGTGATCGAGCGCATCTTCACGATTCCCGGCATGGGGAGCCTCATCATCGAGGCGATCGACCTCCGCGACCGCGAGATCATCCTTGCGAACACCTTCATGATCGCGTGCGTCAACCTGCTGGCGCTGCTCCTCGCGGACATCCTCTATGCGATCGCCGATCCGCGGGTGAGCTATGAGTGACGCGAAGCGGACATCCTCCGGCGCCCCGAAGGCGATCTCGGGCATCGACGTGATGCGCGGCGTGGGCGCGCAGCAGGCGAAGGGCTTCTGGGCCGACGCGTGGGAGCGCGTGCTGCAGCGGAAGGGCGCGGTCTTCGGAATCGCGTGGATCTCGGTGGTCGCGTTCTTCGCGATCTTCGCACCGGTCCTCGCGAGCGCGCATCCCGTCTACCTCGAGCGGCTTGACGCGGCGGGCGCCGTGACGGCGGCCGAGTGGCCGCTGGTCGCGAACCTGACGCCGACCGACTGGCTGCTGATGATCGGCTTCGCGGTGGGCGTGCCCTGGACGTTCTTCGGACCGAAGTCGCTCGGCCGCAGCGGACGCCTCGGCGTGCTCGTGGTGGCGCTCCTTCAGGCGGGACTCACGATCGTGCTCGCCGGCTCGATCGCGAAGTGGGCCGACAGCTCGAGCGTCGAGTGGCTGAAGCAGGCTGCGCGCCTCTCGTCGGGTCCGTGGCCAATCGTGGGCGCGGTCGCCGCGGTCGTCGGCCTGCTTGCGCTGATCGTGCCGACGTTCGATACGCGCGGCCCGCGCATCGCGACGGTGGCAGGGACCGCGCTGATCGCGGCCACGCTCCTCCTGATGTCGGGCGGGCAGAAGCTCATCAACTTCGAGCGCTACATCGACGACGAGCGCGCGGGCAAGATCCGCGCGGTGTGGACGCCGGTCCCGTGGTCGCCGCAGTACACCCGCAGCGACATGAGCGCGATCGCGCCGGGAACGGCGGTCGCCGAAAACCCGAAGCTCGCCGAGTTCGCGGGCACGAACTTCGGCGAGCGCCGCAACTGGCTCGGCACCGACGCGCTCGGCGGCGACGTGCTCGCGCAGATGATGTGGGCGTGCCGGCTCTCGATCTCGATCGGCCTCGTGTCGACGGGCATCTCGCTCCTCATCGGCGTGACGATCGGCGCGATCATGGGCTACTTCGGCGGGTGGATCGACCTGTTCCTCTTCCGCATCGTCGAGATCTTCATGGCGGTGCCGGTGCTGTTCCTGCTGATCGTCGCCGCCGGCGTGCTGCCCCGCGACACCTACGTGATGATGGCGATCATCGGGTGCTTCTCGTGGACGGGCGCCGCGCGATTCACGCGCGCGGAGTTCCTCAAGCTTCGCAAGCAGGACTTCGTGCAGGCCGCGCAGGCGACGGGCCTGCCGCTGCGCGCGATCCTCTTCCGCCACATGCTGCCGAACGGCGTGACGCCCGTCCTCGTCGACGCGTCGTTCGCGATCGCGGCCGCGATCTCGGTCGAGGCCACGCTCTCGTTCCTCGGCCTCGGCCCCGACGGCCAGGCCTCGTGGGGCAAGCTCCTCTCGAGCGCGACCGCGTCGACCGGCACCTTCGTCTGGTGGCTCGCGGTGTTCCCCGGCCTCGCGATCTTCCTCTCGGTCCTCTCCTACAACCTGCTCGGCGAGGCGCTCCGCGACGCGATCGACCCGAAGCTCAGGAAGGCGGCGCACTGATGACGCACCCGGCGCAGCATGGCAACTCCTCCGGCACCGCGACCGCCGCGGCCACGAAGCCGATCCTGTCGGTCGCAGACCTCGCCGTCAGCTTCGACAACGGCTCGGGCCCGCGCGTCCAGGCTGTGGCGGGGGTGTCGATGACGGTGCACCCGAACCAGACGCTCGCGGTCGTGGGCGAGTCGGGCTGCGGCAAGAGCGTGACGGCGATGAGCACCATGCAGCTCATCCCGCGTCCGCCCGGGCGGTTCGACCGCGGCTCGATCCTGTTCGAGGGGTCGGACATCCTCTCGTACTCCGAGTCGCAGATGCTGAAGGTCCGCGGCGGCAAGATCGCGATGATCTTCCAGGAGCCGATGACGAGCCTGAACCCGGTCTACACGATCGGCGATCAGATCATGGAGGCGATCCTCCTTCACCAGAAGGTCGGCGCCGACGAGGCGTGGAAGCTCGCGATCCAGGCGATGAAGGATGTCGGCATCCCGAAGGCGGAGGAGCGCATGCGCGCGTATCCGCACCAGTTCTCGGGTGGCATGCGCCAGCGCGTGATGATCGCGATGGCGCTCGCGTGCC
>Ga0172372_10003381_pt1 | contig 23454 bp, 18 predicted proteins | sample LakKiv5m_2_FD_114544 | JGI IMG/M metagenome (GOLD analysis project Ga0172372, IMG submission 114544) | Freshwater microbial communities from Kabuno Bay, South-Kivu, Congo - kab_092012_9.5m | ecosystem: Environmental > Aquatic > Freshwater > Lake | place: Democratic Republic of the Congo...
GCGGATGCGTTCACCCAGCGCGGTGAGCAGGCGCTCGCGCCCGACCACCTGGTGGCCGTGGAGTTGCAGCCGCCACAGGGCACGCCCGGCCAGCGCCCCCACGAAAAGGCTGCCCTGCCAGTGCGCGGGCGTGCTGCCGGTGAAGAAGGCCATGCCGCTGGGGGCGGTCGAACTTTTGGCGCCCGACACCCAGGTCGAGCCATCGGCCATTTCCCAGACCGACACCGGCGGCGCCATGCCGGGCTTGGCCGTGCCCTCACCCACCGGGGTGAGCGTGCCGTAGTACTGCCCGTGGCTGATGATCGGCCAGCCGTGGTTGCACCCCGCCAGCGTGCGGTTGACTTCATCACCGCCCTGCGGCCCATGCTCGTGGGTCCACAACTCGCCCGTGACGGGGTGCACGGCGGCGCCCTGCGGATTGCGGTGACCATAGCTCCAGATTTCTGGCTGGGCACCCGGCGTGCTGGCAAACGGATTGCCTGGCGCGGCGCCGCCCTCGGTGGTGATGCGCACCACCTTGCCATGGCCCTGCCCCAGGTCCTGCGCGTACACCATCTGGTCGGCGTTCTGGCGGTCGCCCAGGGTGACGAACAGGTGACCATCGGCACCGAACACCAGGCGCGAGCCGAAGTGCCCGTTGCTCTGCACCTTGGGGGCCTGGCGGTAGAGCACGGTCAGGCCCAGCAACTGGCGCTGGTCCAGGTCCAGCTCCGCGCGGGCCACGGCGGTGCCATTGCGGGCCGGTTGGGTGAGGTCTGCCTCTGCGTAGCTGAAATAGACACGCCGGTTGGTGGCAAAAGCCGGGTCGGGCACCACATCCAGCAAACCGCCCTGTCCGCCCGTGGCGGTGACCGCGGGCAGCCCCGCGACGGCCTGCACGCTGCTGCCGTTGGCGCCGATGAGCCAGAGCTGCCCCATGCGGCCGGTGACCAGCATGCGCTGATCCGGCAAGAAGGCCAGACCCCAGGGGTACGCCAAGCCACTGACCACCGTGGTGACGGTGACCGCAGCGGTGGTGGGCACAAAGACGGGGTCATTCGGCGTGGGCGTCGACGGGCTTGCCGCGCCGCCACCACAGCCCCCCAGGCCGCTCAGCGCCAACACGCCCAGTGCCAGCGCACAGGCTCGCAGGCGGTATGTGTATCGGGCACAAAAGGGCTGCAACAGCATGGTGGCATGCTAGCCAGCCACCTGGCGCCCGTCTGCAAGCAAATGTGCGCCCGGCCTGCGGGGCGTCAGCGCCCCAGTAGGGGCGGGTGACCGGCGCCTTCGATCAGCGCTCGCGCCTGGTCGGACATGGGTACCGACTTCTGCCGGGGAAAATCCACCCACACCACGGTGGCACCACCGTTGGCGTACACGGTCCCGGGATCGTCGGTGCGCAGCATTTCGTGAAAGGTGTCGAAAGACGTCTTGCCCATCGACCCGATGTAGGTGCGCACCAGCACATCGCCGGGAAACTCGAACTGGCGGATGAAGTTGCAGAAAGCGTTGACGATCACCGGACCTTCACCCTGCGGATCGGCGGGCAGGCCCATGCCGAAGAACCAGTCCAGCCGCGCGATCTCCATGTAGCGAAAGTAGATCGTGTTGTTGACATGGCCCATGGCGTCCATGTCACCCCAGCGGATGGGGATCACAATTTCATGCACCAGTCGTTTGTCTTGAGGCAGTTCGAGTTTCATGATGACGTCTTCAGGTTTCACCGCCGGGGGGCAGCGACCCGCACGGCGGCGGAGCGTGGGGGCTTGGGCTCATCGATGTGCACGGATGGAGGCCAGGATGCCCGCCACGAACAGCACACAGGCCAGCAATTGCAGCGGCGCCGGCCACTGACCATCCCAGGCAAAAGCATAGACCAGCGCAAACACCGTCTCGCTGACAATCAACTGGCCTGCCAGACTGGTGCTCAGGCGCCGGCTGGCGATGTTCCACAACACCGACGCGACCCAGGCCGCGCCAATGCCCGTCACCGCGCAGACCACCAGGAAAAGGCCGAAATCGGGCCGCCCAGCCAGCGTCCGGACATCGCTGCCGGCCACCAGCCACAACGCCAGCGACCCGATACCAGCCGCCACACCCAGCCAGTTGGCCCAGAGGGTCGAGTCGACCTCCGGATGACGGCGCATCCAGCGCGCGTTGAGCAGGCCGAACGCTGTCCACGACGCCATCGCCAGCACCGCCCAGCCCAGCCCGAGCCACAGCTGCCCGCCACCGGCTTCACCCCCCTGATGTGACTGCCCCATCATCAGCGCGAGCCCGGCGCCCGTGAGTGCCAGCCCTGGCATCAGGGCGGCCCAGCGCAGGTGCTGCGGCTTGCCCAGCAACATGAGCCACAGCGGTATGGTGCCGATGATGAGGGCCGGCAAGGCCGCTCCGGCAGCCTCGATCGCCCAGACCAGCAGCAGGTAGTAACCGGTGTAGCCCAGCACGCTCAGCCACAGCGCATCCAGCGCCTGGCGCCAGGTGGGCAGACGCAGCCTGCCGCGCAAGGCGGTGAACAGCAGGAAACCCAGCGCAAACAGCGCGCTGGCCAGGTAGCGACCCACCGTCAGATCGGTGTTGCTGTACTGCGGCACCAGCAGCGGCGCGATGAAGGTGGAGCCCCAGAAAGCGCCCGCCCCCAGCCCGGCCGCAATGCCGACGGCAAAGCCCGGCGGCAGACCGCCGAGCAAGGGCCCATTTTTCAAACGCGACTCACTGAGCATGCGGTGACTTCATCCAGCACACACCGTGGAACCGGCTTTGCCGGGCCACTGGTGTGGTCCCACTGGAGGGAAGACGCGAAGCGGCGCAGGGTGGGAACTCCTTCACACGCCGAAACCGTCATCCGCTGCGATCACTGCCCCGTTGACAAAGTGGCTCTCGTTGCTGGCCAGCATCATCAGCACCGCATCCAGGTCGGCCGGCTGGCCCACGCGCTTGCGCGGCAGCATGCTGATGAGCTTCTGGCCCTGCTCGGTCTGCCAGTGGTGGTGGTTGATCTCGGTGTCGATGTAGCCCGGGCAGATGGCGTTGACGTTGATCCCGTACTTGCCCCACTCGACCGCCATGGCCTTGGTCATGTGCACCACCGCGGCCTTGCTCATGCAGTAGATGCCGATCTGCGGCAACACCTTCAGGCCCGCCATGGACGCGATGTTGATGATGCGCCCGCCCACCCAGGTACCGGGCGCCTGCCCTTTGGCCCGCGCCAGCATGCGCTTGGCCACTTCCTGCGCCACGAAAAAAGCACCCTTGGTATTGGTGTCGAGCACGAAGTCGTAGTCCTCCTCGGTCACATCCTGCAGGCGCTGCGTGGTGCTCACACCCGAGTTGTTCACCAGGATGTCGATGGCGCCCACCTCGGTTTCGGCGTGGGCGATGGCGGCCTTGATGGACGCGATGTCGGTCACGTCCAGCGCGACCACATGGGCGTCGCCACCGTCTGCCTCGATGTGGGCGCGCAGGGCCATCAGGCGGTCGGTGCGGCGGCTGGCCAGCACCACGGCGGCGCCGGCTTTGGACAGGGTCTTGGCGAACTGCTCGCCCAGGCCGCCGGACGCGCCGGTGATCAAGGCCACACGGCCGGACAAGTCGATCTGGTAGGTCACGGGATAATCTCCGGGCAGGTGCAAATTAGCACGATCGTTCGATTTTCTGGCGCTGCAGCATAGAATGCTGTCCGCCCGATGACATGCGCGCACGGCACGCGTGGGCGAAGATCACCAAATCATTATCCGCGAGACCCCCATGACCTCTGAAGAAATCCTGGCCCAGTTTGGCCCCCGCGAAGCGATGGAATACGACGTGGTGATCGTCGGTGGCGGCCCGGCCGGCCTGTCCACCGCCATCCGCTTGAAGCAGCTGGCGGCCGAGAAGGGCAGCGAGGTCAACGTCTGCGTGCTGGAAAAAGGTTCGGAGCCCGGCGCCCACATCCTCAGTGGCGCCGTGATGGACCCCAAAGCCATCACCGAGCTGTTCCCCAACTGGAAAGAACTCGGCGCCCCGCTGAACCAGCCGGTGACCGGCGACGACCTGCTGGTGCTCTCGGAAACCGTCGCCCAGCGCACGCCCGATTTCCTCATGCCGCGCAACTTCGACAACCACGGCTGCTACGTCATCAGCCTGGGGGCGGTGACCAAGTGGCTGGGTGAACAGGCCGAGGCCCTGGGCGTGGAGATCTTCCCCGGCTTCACGGCCGCCGAAGTGCTCTACCACGATGACGGATCCGTCAAAGGTGTGGCCACCGGCAACCAGGGCGTGGGCAAAGATGGCAAACCGATGGACAGCTTCCAGATCGGCATGGAGCTGCACGCCAAGTACACCGTGTTCGCCGAAGGCGCCCGCGGCCACCTGGGCAAGCAGCTGATCGCCAAGTACAAGCTTGACGAGGGCAAGGACGCGCAGACCTTTGCCATCGGTATCAAGGAACTGTGGGAAGTGCCGGCCGACAAGGCCAAGCCCGGCCTGGTAGTACACACGGCAGGATGGCCTCTGAACGACGACGCCTTTGGCGGCGGTTTCCTCTACCACCTCGAAGGCAACAAGGTCACGCTGGGTTATGTGATCGGGCTGGACTACCAGAACCCCTGGATGAGCCCCTTCGAAGAGATGCAGCGCTGGAAGACCCACCCGGCCATCAAGGCGCACATCGAGGGCGGCAAGCGCTTGGGCTACGGTGCCCGTGCGCTCAACAACGGCACGCCGCAGGCCCTGCCCAAGACGGTGTTCCCGGGTGGCGCGCTGGTCGGTTGTGACGCCGGCTTCCTCAACGCCGCGCGCATCAAGGGCAGCCACGCGGCCATCAAGAGCGGCATGCTGTGCGCCGAGGCGGCGTTCGAAGCGGTGAGCGCCGGTCGCAGCAGCGACGAGCTGACCGCTTTTGAAACCGGCTTCAAACAGAGCTGGCTGCACGAGGAACTCTGGACCTACCGCAACTTCAAGAACTGGTTCAAGAAGAGCCCGCTGATGGGCAAGCTCATGACCGGCGTGGAACACTGGTTCCTGCCCAAGGTGGGCGTGAGCGTGCCGCCCTGGACGCTGCACAACACGGTCAAGGACCGCACCAAGCTGCGCCCGGCGGCCGAGATGCCCCAGATCAGCTACCCCAAGCCCGACGGCGTGATCACCTTCGACCGGCTCTCCAGCGTGTTCGTCAGCAACACCAACCACGAAGAGCAGCAACCGGCCCACCTGACGCTCAAGGACGCCAGCGTGCCGGTGCAGATCAACCTGGCGAAGTACGCGGGTCCCGAGAGCCGCTACTGCCCGGCCGGTGTGTATGAATTCGTGAACAAGGACGGCGCGGACCAACTGGTGATCAACGCGCAAAACTGCGTGCACTGCAAGACCTGCGACATCAAGGACCCGACGCAGAACATCGTCTGGGTCACGCCCGAAGGCGGCGGCGGGCCGAACTACGCCGGCATGTGATGCGGCCTTCGCTGCATCCCGACCTGATCCAACGACTGGAAGATCTGGCGGCTGGCCCGCGCCGCCTGCTGGGTGTGGTCGGACCACCGGGTGCCGGCAAGTCCACGCTGGCCGCGCTGATGGCCCAGGCCCTGGGCGAACGCGCGCAGGCGGTGCCCATGGACGGCTACCACCTGGCGCAGGTCGAACTGGAACGCCTGGGCCGCGCGCAGCGCAAGGGCGCGCCCGACACCTTTGACGCAGCTGGCTACGCCGCGCTGCTCGGTCGACTGCGCGATCAGAGCGCAGATGAAACCGTCTACGCGCCCGACTTCCGGCGCGACATCGAAGAACCTGTGGCCGGCGCTCTACCGGTATTTGCGCACACGCCGCTGGTCATCACCGAAGGCAACTACCTGTTGCTGGACGACGACCTGGCCTGGGCGCCGGTGGCCGGGCTGCTCGACGAGGTCTGGTACCTGCACGTGGACGCCAGCCTGCGGCTGCAGCGGCTGACCGCTCGGCATGTGCAATTTGGCCGCACGCCGGAACAGGCGCAGGCCTGGGTGGCACAGACCGACGAGCCCAATGCGCGCCGCATCGAGGCCAGCGCCCACCGGGCTCAGCGCACGGTGGTCTGGGACAGCACCGCGGCTTGCTACCTATTTCAAAGGATCTGAAGCCCCCACCGGCAGGCTTTTCACACGCCTGACATCTGTCAACGGCACAGTCGCGCACTCGTTGTGGGAGTGCACGATGTTGGTGAAAACCGAAAAGGGCCGGCTGGAATTGCGCGCTGGCCACCGCTCGCTGGGGCAGCGTGAGCGGGCCCTGTTGTTGCTGGCCGATGGGCCGCAGACCGAAGCGCAGATGGCCGAGCTGTTCAGCGGTGACGGCCGCCGCCTGATCGATGAACTGATCGCCCGGGGCTATCTGGTGCGCCGCAGCAGTGCCCGCGGCAGCGCACCGCCGCCGGCGCCGATCCCGCTGCACGGTGAGGGCTTTCACGGCAGCCGTTCGCTCGCCTCGGCCCGCATGTTCCTGTTTGACCTCAGCGAGCGGCTGTTTGCGCCCCGCGACAAGGCACTGGCGGCACGGTACCGCGAGGCGCTGCGCGAGGCGCGCGACCCGCAGACGATGCTGACGGTCGGCCGCGCGCTCATCGCCGACGTCGAGACGCTGGCCGGTGCCGAGCGGGCCGACGGTATCAGCGAACGGCTGGCCAAGCTGCTGCCCACGGAGCTGCTCGAACAGGCGGCCTGATATCCGCCGGAACCCTTATCCGGTAAACTCGCGCCACGTCAGGAGAGTGCTCCCCCGTGGAGCCGCCGAAGGCGCAGGCAACCGGCAACGGTTCTGAACGCTCAGGCAAAAGGACTGGCAACCACCGCCCGCAAGAGCGGTGTCCCCCACTGGAGAGAGACGGACAGCAAGTCCGTCCACCGAAGGAGCAAGTGCGGCATCGCCCGCGCGAATCTCTCAGGTAAAGCGGACAGGGGGGCAGCGCACGGATGCACCGTGTTGTCGCTGTGGCCCTGCGCCATGGCATCTGCCCCACCACCGAGAGTCCGCCCGTGTCCGCTCCTTCCGATTCGACCGCCCTGCTCCAGACCCCGCTGAACGCCCTGCACCTCGAACTCGGTGCCCGCATGGTGCCCTTTGCCGGCTATGCCATGCCGGTGCAGTACCCCGCCGGCCTGATGGCCGAGCACCACCACACCCGCAACGCCGCGGGCCTGTTCGACGTCTCGCACATGGGCCAGCTCACGCTGTCGGGCCCGGACGCCGCCGCCGCTTTCGAGTCGCTGATGCCGGTGGACGTGATCGGCCTGGGCGTGAACAAGCAGCGCTACGGCCTGCTGCTGACCGACGCCGGCGGCATCATCGACGACCTGATGTTCGTCAACCGCGGCGACAACATTTTTGTGATCGTCAACGGCGCCTGCAAGCACGGCGATCTGGCCCACATCGTCGAACGCATCGGTGGCCGCTGCACCGTGACCCCGCAACTCGACCGCGCCCTGCTCGCCCTGCAAGGCCCGCAGGCCGTGACCGCACTGCAGCGACTGTTGCCCGGTGTGGAAACGCTGGTCTTCATGACCGGCATGGCCGCCCGCTGGAATGGGGCCGATCTGTACGTGACCCGCAGCGGCTACACCGGCGAGGATGGTTTCGAAATTTCCCTGCCGGCCGCCAGCGCCGACGCCTTTGCCCGCGCCCTGCTGGCCCAACCCGAGGTCAAGCCCATCGGCCTGGGTGCGCGCAATTCGCTGCGTCTGGAGGCCGGCCTGTGCCTCTACGGCAACGACATCGACACCACCACCACGCCGGTCGAGGCCGCGCTGAACTGGGCCATGCAGGAGGTACGCCGCAGCGGTGGCGAACGTGCCGGCGGCTTCCCGGGCGCAGACCGCGTGCTGGCCCAGCTGGACGGCACCCAGGCCCTGACCCGCAAGCGCGTCGGCCTGATCGCGCTGGAGCGTGTGCCGGTGCGTGAACACGTTGAGCTGCAGAGCCTGGACGGCGAGAAGGTCGGCGAAGTCACCAGCGGCCTGCTCGGCCCCACCGCCAACAAGCCCGTCGCCATCGGCTACCTCACACCCGAATTCGCCGCCACCGGCACCCGGGTGAACGCATTGGTGCGCGGCAAAGCCGTGGCGATGGAAGTCGCGCCCATGCCCTTCGTTCCCAATAGATACTTCCGCGGCTGAGTCAGCCCTTTCCAACTTTCTTCAATGGAGCCCACCATGACCACCAAGTACACCGAAGACCACGAATGGATCACCGTTGACGGCGACATCGCCACCGTCGGCATCACCCACCACGCGCAAGACGCGCTGGGCGATGTGGTGTTCGTCGACCTGCCCGAAGTCGGCAAGACCTTTGCCCAGAAAGAGGTGGCCGGTGTGGTCGAGTCCGTCAAGGCCGCGGCCGACGTGTACATGCCCATCAGCGGCGAGATCACCGAAGTCAACGAAGCCCTGCGCGACGACCCCTCGCTGGCCAACAGCGACCCGCTGAACGCCGGCTGGTTCTTCAAGGTCAAGCTGTCGGACGCCTCGCAGATCGATGCGCTGCTCGACGAGACCGCTTACACCGCCTTCTCGGCCATCGCCTGACCCACGCCATTCCGTTCGGGCTGAGCCTGTCGAAGCCCTCGCACACCTTTGCTGTTCGCTGCCCTTCGACAGGCTCAGGGCGAACGGTCTGTGGAAGTAGCCACCATGCTGATGCCATCCGTCAAACCCCTGGGTGAACTCGAAAACGCCAGCGAGTTCATCGCCCGCCACATCGGCATCAGCGAAGCCGATGAAACCATGATGCTGTCGGTCATCGGCGAGGCCTCGCGCCGCGCGCTGATCGACTCCATCGTGCCGCGCAGCATCGCGCGCAGCGCCGGCATGGACCTGCCGCCGGCCACCACCGAAGCCGCGGCGCTGGCCGAACTCAAGGCCATCGCGGCCCAGAACCAAGTGTTCAAGAGCTTCATCGGTCAGGGCTACTACGGCACGCTCACCCCTGGCGTGATCCTGCGCAACATCCTCGAAAACCCCGCCTGGTACACCGCCTACACGCCCTACCAGGCCGAGATTTCGCAAGGCCGCATGGAAGCCCTGGTCAACTTCCAGACCATGGTGACCGACCTCACCGCCATGGACATCGCCAACGCCTCGATGCTCGACGAGGCCACGGCGGCCGCCGAGGCCATGACGCTGGCGATGCGCACGGTCAAAAGCAAAAGCAAGGTGTTCGTGGTCTCGCGCGCCTGCCACCCCCAGACCCTTGAGGTGATCCAGACCCGTGCCAAGCCCTTGGGCATTGAGGTGGTGGTGCCGCAGAGCGCGGCCGACTGGCACGCTGCCCTGGAGGGCGAGCACTTCGCGGCCCTGGCGCAGTACCCCTGCAGCACCGGCCTGGTGGAAGACCTGAGCGCCTACGCCGCCCAGAGCCACGCGCAGTCGGCCGCCTTCATTGTCGCGGCCGACCTGCTGGCGCTGACCCTGCTGAAGCCGCCGGGCGAGATGGGCGCCGACATCGTGGTGGGCACCACGCAACGCTTTGGCATGCCCATGGGCGCGGGCGGCCCGCACGCGGCCTATATGGCCTGCCGCGACGCGTTCAAGCGCTCCCTGCCCGGTCGCCTGGTCGGGGTGAGCGTGGATGCGCACGGCAACACCGCCTACCGCCTGGCGCTGCAGACGCGCGAGCAGCACATCCGCCGCGAAAAGGCCACCTCCAACATCTGCACGGCGCAGGTACTGCCCGCCGTCGTGGCCAGCATGTACGCCGTGTACCACGGCCCGCAGGGTCTCAAGCGCATCGCCCAGCGCGTGGCCGCGTACACCGCCATCCTGGCCCGCGGCCTGCAGAGCATGGGCCACACGCTGCGCAAGGAAACGGCGTTTGACACGATCTGGCTGCTGACCAAAGACGCCACAGCCCCGCTGATGCAACGCGCCCGCGACGCCGGCATGAACCTGCGGCAGGCTTGCGAACAGAGCATCGTCATCTCGCTGGACGAAACCACCACGCGCGAGGACATCGCAGCCCTGTGGCAGGTGTTTGCCCAGGACGGCCAGACCCTGCCGTCGTTCGACACCTTCGAGAAGGGTGTGGAGCCGCTGATCCCGACAGAGCTGCGCCGCACCAGCGCCTACATGACGCACCCGGTGTTCGACAGCCACCACAGCGAGACCGGCATGCTGCGCTACATCCGCGCGCTGAGCGACAAGGACCTGGCGCTGGACCGCAGCATGATCCCGCTGGGTTCCTGCACCATGAAGCTCAACGCGACCAGCGAGATGATCCCCATCACCTGGCCGGAGTTTGCGGGCGTGCACCCCTTCGCCCCGGCCGACCAGCTGCAGGGTTACAAAGCGCTGGACGAACAGCTGCGCGCCTGGCTGTGCCAGGCCACGGGCTATGCCGGCATCAGCCTGCAGCCCAACGCCGGTTCGCAGGGCGAATACGCCGGCCTGCTGGCGATCCAGGGCTACCACGCCTCGCGCGGCGAGAGCCACCGCAACATCTGCCTGATCCCCTCGTCGGCGCACGGCACCAACCCCGCCAGCGCCCAGATGGTGGGCATGATCGTGGTGGTGACCAAGTGCGATGACAACGGCAACGTGGACATGGCCGACCTGAAGGCCAAGTGCGAGCAGCACAGCGCGAACCTGGCCGCGGTGATGATCACCTACCCCAGCACGCACGGCGTGTTCGAGACGACGGTCAAGGAGCTGTGCGCCCTGGTGCACCAGCACGGCGGCCGTGTGTATGTGGACGGCGCCAACATGAACGCGCTGGTGGGCGTGGCCGCACCGGGCGAGTTCGGCGGCGATGTGAGCCACCTGAACCTGCACAAGACCTTCTGCATCCCGCACGGCGGTGGCGGCCCGGGCGTCGGCCCGGTCTGCGTGGTGCAAGACCTCGTGCCCTTCCTGCCGGGCCACGCCACCGGTGGCGTCAAGAGCGGTGTGGGCGCGGTCAGCGCCGCGCCGCTGGGCAACGCCGCGGTACTGCCGATCAGCTGGATGTACATCCGCATGATGGGCGCCGACGGTCTGAAGCACGCGACCGAGGCCGCCATCCTGAGCGCCAACTACATCAGCAAGCGACTGGCCGACCACTACCCCACGCTGTACGCCTCGGCCAACGGTCATGTGGCGCACGAGTGCATCCTGGACCTGCGGCAACTGAAAGACACCAGCGGCGTGATGGCCGAGGACGTGGCCAAGCGCCTGATGGACTACGGCTTCCACGCCCCCACACTGAGCTTCCCGGTGGCCAACACGCTGATGGTCGAGCCGACCGAGAGCGAAACGCTGGAAGAGCTGGACCGTTTCATCGACGCCATGATCGCGATCCGCAACGAGATCCGCCGCATCGAAAAGGGCGAGTGGCCGCAGGACGACAACCCGCTGAAGAACGCCCCGCACACCGCGGCCAGCGTGCTCAAGGGCGACTGGACGCACCCCTACTCGCGCGAGGTGGCCGTGGCCGCGCAAGGCGCGGCGGTCAACACCAAGTACTGGCCGTCGGTGGGCCGGGTGGACAACGTCTACGGCGACCGCAACCTGTTCTGCAGCTGCGTGCCGGTGAGCGAGCTGGCCGACTGACCCCGTCAGTGATCCACACAAGGGCGCCGCTGGCGCCCTTTTTCATGCCACGGCCGTGGCACCATAGCCGGCCACCCAGCGCGGCAGCTGCTCGCGCAGGATGCGCAGCGCAGGGGCCTCTTGGCGCTGCGCCAGGGTCACCAGACCGAAGCGCGCCGTGGCGGCCAGCGGTGGCGACATGGGCAACGGCACCAGCCCGGGAGCGGCGGCCTGGATGGTCAGCACGATGGCGTCGCTGCGCCGCGCCACCTCCACCAGGCTGAGTGTCTCGTCGCTGCGCAGGGTCACCATGTCGTCGGGGTTGGCCTGCGGCCCGTAACGGCTGATCAGGATGCGCGCCACCTCGTCGCTCAGCGGTGTGGACGCCACCGGGTAGACCAGCGCATCGTCGATGGTCACGGCGCCGCCCCGCTGCACCAGCGGATGCTCGGGCCTCACCAGGAAACCGGCCGCGAGTTCGAACACCAGCGACACCGCGAGGTCGGCCGCGGGCCGGACCGAGCGGGCATCCACCACCAGCGCGTCCAGGTGCTGGTCGCGCAGCTCGTCGACCAGCACGCCGGTGTTGCCGCGCGAGATCTGCAGGTGCAGCCGCGGGTGGTGCTGCGCCATGTGCAGCATCAGCGGCGTCGACAGCAAGGCCCCCGGACCGGAACTCAGGCCCACGCGCAGGCTGCCGATCAGGCCGGCCTGCAGGCCTTTGCCCGTCTGCTTGAGGGCCTCCGCGTCGGCCACCAGGCGCCGCGCGCGGGGCAGGGCCTCGTGACCGAAAGGCGTGAGCCCGATGCGGCGCCCCACACGATCGAACAACGGCCCACCCAGTTCGTCTTCCAGTGCCTGGATGCTGCGCGTCAAGGCCGGTTGCGTGAGGAACAGCGCCGTAGCGGCCTGCACGTAGGACCCCAGTTCGGCCAGCACCACGAAGTGCTTCAACTGCACGAGCGTCATCCAAAACCTCCATCAAAACTCATAGATCAATGCTCTTCAATGCATTGGACTTTATATGAACCGCTTCCTAACATGCAACAAAGTTCATGTCACGGTGATGACAGGAACTGAAGTACCGGCCCCCCAACCCAGGAGCGACTTCGTGGAACGACTCAGTGACCAGGCCCTGCAGACCTTCATCGATCTGCGCCGCGACATCCACCGCCACCCGGAACTGGCGTTCCAGGAGCGTCGCACCGCCGCCCTGGTGGCGGCACAGCTGGGCGCCTGGGGTTACCAGGTCACCACCGGTCTGGGTGGCACCGGCGTGGTGGGTCAACTCAAGCGCGGCACCTCAACGCGCACCATCGGCCTGCGCGCCGACATGGACGCCCTGCCGATCGCCGAGGCCACCGGCGCCGCCTGGGCCAGCTGCGAACACGGCGTGATGCACGCCTGTGGCCACGACGGCCACACCGCCATGCTGCTGGCCGCAGCGCACCACCTGGCGCAGCACAGCCGCTTCGACGGTACGCTGAACCTGATCTTCCAGCCCGCCGAAGAAGGCGGCGGCGGCGCGCTGAAGATGATGGAAGACGGCCTGTTCGAGCGCTTCCCCTGCGACGCGATCTTCGCCATGCACAACATGCCGGGCTTCCCGCAGGGCCAGCTGCTGTTCCGCAGCGGGCCGACCATGGCCTCGTCGGACTACGCCACCGTCACCCTGCACGGCGTGGGGGGCCACGGCGCCATGCCGCACAAGGCCACCGACCCGCTGGTGGCGGCTGCGTCCACCGTCATGGCGCTGCAGACCATCGTCTCGCGCAATGTCGACCCGATGCAGCCGGCGGTGGTCACCGTGGGTGCCCTCCATTCGGGTGAGGCCAACAACGTGATCCCGGCCAGCGCCCGGCTGGAGATCAGCCTGCGCGCGCTGGACCCGCAGGTGCGGCGCGACATGGAGCGCCGCATCAAGGAACTGATCGAGTTGCAGGCGCAGAGCTACGGTGTGCGGGCCGAGATCGCCTGGCGCCCGGGCTATGCGGTGCTGGTCAACGACGCCGAGCAGACCGCTCGCGCACTGGCAGTGGCGCAGAAACATTTCCCGGCGGAACAGGTGGCCCAGGCGCCGATGCTGACCGGCAGCGAAGACTTCGCCTTCATGCTCGAACGCGTGCCCGGCTGCTACCTGTTCATCGGCAACGGCGCCGACGGCGAGCCCGGCGCCTGCATGGTCCACAACCCGGCTTACGACTTCAACGACCAGAACATCGCCCCCGGCGCCGCGTACTGGATCGCCCTGGTCAACGAACTGCTTTCCCCCACCCACCCCTGAGCCCCCCAACCATCCGATAGAGGAGACAAACTATGAACGCACGCATCCGACTGCACGCCATCGCCGCCGGCGCCACCCTGGCCCTGCTGGGCACCACCGGCACCGCCCAGGCGCAAACCACCCTCACGCTCTCGAGCTGGGTGCCGCCCAACCACTACGTGGTCAAGGACATCCTGCAACCCTGGATGGCCGACGTGGAGAAGGCCACCGAAGGCCGCGTGAAGATCAACCTGCTGCCCAAGCCGGTGGGCGCACCGGCACAGCACTGGGAACTGGCGCGCAAGGGCGTGGCCGACATCACCTGGGGCAACTTCACCTACGAGCCCGAGCGTTTCAAGCACGTGTGGTTCTCAGAACTGCCGATGATGGGATCGAACTGCGAGGCCTCGTCGGTCGCCCTGTGGCGCACCTTTGACAAGTACCTGGCCAAGAACGAGGCGTTCAAGGGCGTGGTCATGCTGGGCACCGGCATGCTCGGCGGTGGCCAGTTCCACCACCCCAGCAAGGTCATCGACACGCCGGACGACCTCAAGGGCCAGAAGGTGCGCATGGGCGGCCCGATCCAGAAGCGGCTGCTGGAAGACCTGGGCGCGATTCCGGTAGCTGGCCCTGGCCCCAAAGCCTATGAAATGCTCGAAGGCGGCGTGATCGACGCCTCGCTGCACCCGCTGGAGTCGGTGGTCAACTTCCGCCTGGACGGCAAGCTCAAGAACCACACACTCATTCCCGGTGGCCTGTACGACGCCTCCTTCTTCATCGTGATGAACGAGGGCAAGTTCCAGCGCCTCTCGGCCGCCGATCAGCAGGCCATCATGAAGCTGTCGGGCGAAGCGCTCTCGCGCCGCTGGGGCCAGCAGTTCGACATCCAGAACAAGGCCTCGGAAGAGAAGCTGCGTGCCAACGGCCACAAGTTTGCCCAGCCCAGCCAGGCGCTGATGGACAACATCCGCAAGGTGCGCACGACCATGCTGCAGGAACTCAACGCCGACGGGCCGAAGTTCGGCGTGGCGGATCACAACGCGGTAGTCAGCTTCTACGAGCAGCAGTACAAGCTGCTGGCCAAGTAAGCCGGCGCTAAGCGGAGATGATGCGCATGAAGCCCTGGCTCGGCCGGATCGAACGCGGCGTTGGCCTGCTGCTGGTGCTCCTGCTGTCGGCGATGGTGAGCCTCACCTTCGTCGATGTGCTCGGCAGACGCCTGTTCAACACCCCGGTGTTTGGCGCCCACGACCTGACCGAGCACCTGATGGCGCTCATCATCTTCGCCGGTCTGCCGTTGCTGACCGCCCGGCGCGGCCACCTCAGCGTCGACCTGTTCGACCGCTGGCTGCTGCAGCCCGGGTGGCGCCCCTGGCACAAGGCGGTGGACGTGCTGATCGCCGCCGTGCTGGGCCTGATCGCCTGGGAATACACCCTGGCGGTGCCCGAGGCCCAGGCCATCAACGAAGTCAGCCCGGCGCTGACCATTCCGCGGTCGTGGATGTACGCCTTCATGGCGTTCACCACGGCCCTGTCCGCCCTGCTGGCCCTGTTCGCCTCAGCCCCCCGCCACGAACACCTGAACGAAGAGACCGCATCATGACCATCGGACTCATCTGCCTGGCGGCCGTGCTGCTGCTGGCCTTTCTGCGGGTGCCTCTGGGCATTTCGCTGCTGACGGTGGCGATCGCAGGCATCAGCGCCATCAACAGCTTCGATGTGGCGCGCACCCTGGTGCCGATGACCCTCACCGAGGCCGCCTTCTCCTACGAGCTGGCCGTGGTGCCCCTGTTCATCCTGATGGGCAACGTGCTCTCGCGCACCGGCATTTCGCACGACCTGTTCCGCGCGGCCCATGCCTTCCTGGGTGCGGTGCGCGGTGGTCTGGCGCTGGCCACCATGGTCACCTGCGCCGGCTTCAGCGCGGTCTGCGGCTCCAGCTTTGCCACTGCCGCCACCATGGCCAAGGTGGCCTACCCGAGCATGCAGAAATACGGCTACTCCGACCGTCTGGCCTCGGCCACCATCGCGGCCGGCGGCACGCTGGGCATCCTCATCCCGCCCTCGATCATCCTCATGATCTACGGCATCCTGACGCAGCAGAACATCGGGGAGCTGTTCATCGCCGGCATGCTGCCGGGCCTGCTCGGCCTGGCCATGTACATGCTCGTCATCTACGTCATCGCCTGGCTGCGCCCCCAGGACGCCCCCCGTGGCGAGCGGGCCTCGGCGCAGGAGCGCTGGGCCTCGCTGGCCGGTGTCTGGCCTTTTGTGGCTCTGTTCCTGATCATCATCGGCGGCCTGTACCTGGGGTGGTTCACCGCCACCGAAGCGGGCGGTATCGGCGCCGGCCTGGCGCTGCTGATTGCGCTGGTGCAGCGGCGCCTGGATTGGCCCCGTTTCGTCGAGCTGATGAAGGAAACCGCCCACACCTCGGTCATGCTGTATGTGGTGCTGTTCGGCGCCATGCTCTTCGCACAGCTGATTTCGTTCTCGGGCCTGGCCGATGAACTGCTGTCGCTGGTGCAGGACTCGGGCCTCTCGCGTCTGGGCATCCTGCTGGCCATCCTGGCGGTGTTCCTGCTGCTGGGCTGCGTCATGGACGCGATGGCCATCATCCTGATCTTCGTGCCGCTGTTCACGCCCACCCTGGTGGCACAGGGCTTCGACCTGGTGTGGTTCGGCATCATCGTGGTCGTGCTGACCGAAATCGGCCTGATCACGCCGCCGGTGGGCATGAACGTGTTCGTGCTCAAGGCCAACCTGCCGCGGGTGCCCGTCGGCACCATCTTCCGCGGATTGCTACCCTTTGTGGGGATCGACCTCGTCCGCCTGGGGCTGCTGGTGACCTTCCCGTCCATCAGCCTGTGGCTGGTCCACTTGATGAGGTGACACCGCCGCCCTAGAATCGCCGCACTTGATCGGGAGAGACCGGCCCCTGGAGGCCGGCGCCGAAGGAGCAACCGCCCCGGAAACTCTCAGGCAAAAGGACCGATCAGTGCCAACCGCGCCCGCGCTTTGCCCGGGTGCAACACTCTGAAGAGCGGCCGGGCTTCGTCCCCCGGCCCACCGCAGGAGCAAGCCAGTCCCCCGGGGCCGGTGAATCTCTCAGGTCACAAACAGAGGGGGTCATGTCCTGCACATCCGGTGCGGGACGTGCCCCTTTGTTTGACGGCCTTCCAGGAGAGATTTCCATGGCTCAACTCATCGTCATCGGTGGCGGCATCACCGGGGTCACCAGCGCTTACGCCCTGTCCCGCCAGGGGCACCAGGTCACCCTCATCGAACAGCACCGCTATGCCGGCATGGAAACCAGCCATGCCAACGGCGGCCAGCTCTCGGCCTCCAACGCCGAAACCTGGACCCACCCGTCCACGCTGCTCAAGGGCATCAAATGGATGCTCAAGGCCGACGCCCCGCTGCTGGTCAACCCCAAGCCGAGCTGGCACAAGCTGTCGTGGTTCGCGGAGTTCGCGGCGTCCATTCCCAAGTACCGCGACAACACCATCGCCACCGCACGCCTGGCGATTGCCGCACGCGAGCACCTGTTCGGCTGGGCGGAGGACGAACACATCGACTTCGACCTGAAGCAGCAGGGCATCCTGCACATCTACCGCGACAAGGCCGGCTTCGACCACGCGGCCAATGTGAGCAAGCTGCTGGCCGAAGGCGGCCTGCCGCGCCGCGCGGTCACACCCGAGGAAATGCGCGCCATCGAACCCACGCTGGCCGGGCAGTACTACGGCGGCTTCTACACCGAAAGCGACAGCACCGGCGACATCCACAAATACACCCATGGCCTGAGCCTGGCCTGCGCCCGCCGGGGCGTTCGCCTGCTCAACGGCCGCGCCGTCAGCCGTGTGCAAAGCACCGGCAGCACCGCCCACGTGACACTGGCCGATGGCGAAGTGATCACCGGCGACGCGGTCGTGGTCTGCGCCGGCGTGCACAGCCGCGCCATTAGCGCGCAGCTGGGCGACCGCCTCAACGTCTACCCGGTCAAGGGCTACTCCATCACCGTGATGCTGGGCGACGCCCAGAGCCAGGCCGCCGCCCCCCAGGTCAGCCTGCTGGACGACGAAACCAAGCTGGTCACCAGCCGCCTGGGGGCCGACCGCTTCCGCGTGGCCGGCACGGCGGAGTTCAACGGTTTCAACCGCGACATCCGCGCCGACCGCATCAAGCCGCTGGTGGACTGGGTCAACCAGTGCTTCCCGGGCGTGAGCACGCGCCGCGTCGAGCCCTGGGCCGGCCTGCGCCCCATGATGCCGGACATGATGCCCCGCGTGGGCCCCGGTCGCGCACCCAACGTGTTCTACAACACCGGCCACGGCCACCTGGGCTGGACGCTCTCGGCCATCACAGCGCACCAGCTGGCCGGGCATGTGGCACAGTGGGACCGCCTGCGCACCGCCGGTGCCGGCGCCCGCCCGGCGCTGGCCTGAGGCACACCCTACCCGCCCTTCGGAGACCCGCATGGCCGTATCCGCTTTCGACCTGTTCAAGATCGGCATCGGCCCCAGCAGCTCGCACACGGTGGGGCCCATGCGAGCGGCGCGCCTGTTTGCACACGGGCTGCAAACCGGTGGCCTGCTGCCGGCTGTGGCGCGGGTGCACTGCGGCCTGTATGGCTCGCTGGGCGCCACCGGCCGCGGCCACGGCAGCGACAAGGCGGTGCTGCTGGGCCTGTGCGGGCACGAGCCGGAGTCGGTCCCCATCGAATCGGTCGAGCCGACCGTGCGCGCCATCCGCGAGCAGGGGCGCATCACACTCATGGGCACGCACGCCATCGCCTGGGCCGACCGCGACGACCTCACCCTGCACCGCCAGGCCCTGCCGCTGCACGCCAACGGCATGCGCCTGACGGCCTGGGACGCGGCGGGCGCGGTGCTGGCCGAGCGCACCTTCTACTCGGTGGGCGGCGGCTTCGTGGTGAGCGAAGAGGTCATGGCCGACGGCCAGCGGCAGAAGGTGATCGCACCCGACGTCACGCAGCTGCCCATTCCGTTTCGCACCGGCGACGAGCTGCTGCAGCGCTGCCGCGCACACGGCCTGTCCATCGCGGGCGTGATGCGCGCCAACGAACACCACTGGCGCAGCGACGACGAGATCCGCGCCGGCCTGCTGCGCATCTGGGACGTGATGCAGGCCTGCGTGCAGCGCGGCTGCGCCACTGACGGCGTGCTGCCCGGCGGCTTCAAGGTGCGGCGCCGTGCGCCCGCGCTGTTCCGCGACCTCACGGGCCACCCCGAAAAAGCGCTGACCGACCCGCTGGCCGTGCTCGACTGGGTCAACCTCTACGCGCTCGCGGTCAACGAAGAAAACGCCGCCGGCGGCCGCGTGGTCACGGCGCCCACCAACGGCGCGGCCGGCATCGTGCCAGCCGTGCTGCACTACTACCGCCGGTTTGTCCCCGGATCGAACGACGACGGCGTGGTGGACTTCCTCCTCACCGCCGCCGCCATCGGCATCCTCTACAAGGAAAACGCCAGCATCAGCGGCGCCGAGGTCGGCTGCCAGGGCGAAGTGGGCGTGGCCTGCTCCATGGCCGCAGCCGCCCTGTGCGCGGTGCTGGGCGGCACACCCGAGCAGGTCGAGAATGCGGCCGAGATCGGCATGGAACACCACCTGGGCCTGACCTGCGACCCGGTGGGCGGGCTGGTGCAGATCCCCTGCATCGAGCGCAATGCGATTGCATCGGTCAAGGCCATCAACGCCGCGCGCATGGCGCTGCGCGGCGACGGCACCCACCACGTCAGCCTGGACAAGGTCATCAAGACCATGCGCGAGACCGGCGCCGACATGAAGACCAAATACAAGGAAACCGCACGGGGCGGGCTGGCGGTCAACATCGTCGAGTGCTGAGCGGCAGCCCCGCAGGGCAGGGGTCAGCGCAGGTTTGGTACCGCTCGGTACAAACCCTCTGGGCAGGCAGGTGCCGGGTCCGGTACAACCGCGTCACCGATGGGTACGCATCGGTACCAGACCGCAACAACCCAGGAGACAGCCCCATGAAGAAGATCCTGCCGATGGCCTTGCTGGCCATCGCGGCCTGCGCCGCCCTGCCTGCGAGCGCACAGACCGGTTACACCCAGACCCGCCACCCCATCGTGCTGGTTCATGGTCTATTCGGTTTTGACGCGGTCGGCCCGTTTGACTACTGGTGGGGCATTCCATCGGCCCTGCGCGAGGGGGGCGCCCGGGTGTACGTCACGCAGCAATCGGCAGCCAACGCCAGTGAAGTGCGCGGGGAGCAACTGCTGGCCGAACTGCGCCGCCTGCAGGCCGCCTATGGCCACCAGAAGTTCAACCTCATCGGCCACAGCCACGGCGGCCACACCATCCGCTACGTGGCGGGGGTGGCGCCTGAACTGGTGGCCTCGGTCACCAGTGTAGGTTCGCCGCACGCCGGCAGCCCGGTGGCCGACGACATCGCGGCTGCGCTGGATGGCACCGGCAGCACGGCGGTGGCGTCCAAACTGTTCGACGCCTTCGCCGGCCTCATCAGTGTGCTCGCGGGCGAGGCCAAACCGCAAAGCTCCGAGGCGGCGATGCGTTCGCTGACCACCCGGGGCAGTGCGGACTTCAGCCAGCGTTTTGCGGCCGGCAAACCCACGACCGCCTGTGGCGAAGGCGCCGGGCTGGTGCAGGGCGTGCGGTACTACTCCATCGGTGGCACCGGCGTGGTGACCAACCTGCTGGACCCTTCGGATGGTCTGCTGGCCGTGGGCTCGCTGAGCTTCAAGGGCGCCGCCAACGATGGCCTGGTGGGACGCTGCTCGTCGCGCTGGGGCGTGGTGCTGCGTGACAACTACCCCTGGAACCACCTCGACGAAGTCAACCAGGCGTTCGGTCTGCGCGGCATCTTCACGCCCGACCCGGTGGCCTTCTACCGTTCGCACGCCAACCGGCTCAAGACCGCGGGCCTCTGATGCGAACCGGCCGGCGCTGGGCCTGGAGCCTGGCCGTAGCAGCGGTGGTGGTGATCGCCCTGAGCCTGCAGGCGCCCTGGCAGGCCGAGGCGCCGCGCGCTGCTGAGCAGGCGCCAGCCCCGTCCGTGCGAGCAGACAGCAGCGGCTGGAGCCTGCTGGCGCTCGGCGGTGGGGGCGAGGCCCCTTCCGGCGGGTCGACCCAGGGCCGCCCGCTCCGCGACCCCGAGGACCTGCTGCAGGCGCTGTTCACGGACGGTTCGCTGCGCGGCGCCGCGCTCGATGGTGGCTGGGGTATCTGGAACGGACAGCAGCTGACACCCAGCAGGGACCTGCGGCGCCGCTTCGACCAGTTGCTCACCACGCTCGGCGAGGCGTCTGCCGACGAGCTGCGCCCATTGGTGGGCTGGCTGGCCGAACGGGACCTGGGGCCGTCGGGCGCGCTGGCCGTGCTCGCGGTGTGGGACCGGTACCTGCAATTGCAGCAGCACGCCTACCGCGAAGCGATGGATCTGCACAACCCGGCGCGCTGGCCCCAGGTGCTGCACGAGCGGCAGCAGGCGCGCCGCGACCGGCTGGGGCCGGGCTGGGCCGAAGCGTTTTATGGCGAAGAAGAACGGGCTTTCAGCGAGCGCCTGCAGGCGATGCCTGCGCCAGCCACCCCGCCGACGCCGGACTGGCTCGGGCCTGCGCCCGCCGGCACCCCGGCACCAGACTGGCAACGCCAGCGGGTGGCGGCGCTGGGTGCGGAAGCCGCCGAACGCCTGCAGGCCGAAGAACAACGCCAGGCGGAATGGGCCGCCCGACTGGACACCGCCCGGGCAGCGCTTGATGGCATCGCCCGCGCACCGGAGCTGTCAGCCGCCCAGCGCCAGGCGGCCGCGGTGCAATGGGTGAACCAGCATTTCGAGGGCAACGAGCGTCTGCGTGCAAGCGTGCTGCTGGGCCTTTAAACTGCCGAGCCGTGCGGCGCAAGCCGCCAGCCCACAGCCCTATGGCGCGGCCCCGCCGCCGCGCCCTGCCCCATGACCGCCACCACCACCGGATGGCGCGTGCTGAGCCTCATCCCGCCGATGACGCAGCTCAACACGCCCTACCCCTCCACCGCCTATCTCACGGGTTTTCTGCGCTCGCGCGGCATCGACGCCGCGCAGGCCGATATCGCGCTGGCGCTGGTGCTGCGTCTGTTCTCACCGGCCGGGCTGGATGCGCTGCGCGCGCGCGCGCAGGCCCTGCCCGAAGCCGGGCGCAGCGGCAGCCTGCACGCTTTCCTTGACCAGTTTGAGGCCTACCGCAGCACCGTGGGCCCGACCATGCGCTTTCTGCAGGGTGGAGACTCGACGCTGGCCTACCGCATCGCCGCGCGCAGCCTGCTGCCCGAGGGTCCGCGCTTTCTGGCGCTGGACAACTACGTGGACGACGGCAGCGGCGACCCCCTGGGCTGGGCCTTCGGTGCCCTGGGCGTGCAGGACAAGGCGCGGCACCTGGCCACGCTGTACCTGAACGACCTGGCCGACGTGATCCGCGACGCGGCGGACGAGCGCTTCGAGTTCGTGCGCTACGCCGAATCGCTGGCCAGCAGCCAGCCCACGTTCGAGCCGCTGGCACAGGCCCTGGGCGCACCGATGACGCTGGTGGACGAGCTGCTGTGCGAGCTGACGCTAGCGGCCGTGGCCGAACACCAGCCGCAGCTGGTGCTGCTCTCAGTCCCCTTCCCCGGCTCGGTCTACGCGGCGCTGCGCATGGGCCAGGCCATCAAGACCGCTCACCCCGGGGTGAAGATCGCGCTGGGCGGCGGCTATGTGAACACCGAGCTGCGCGAACTCCAAGAGCCACGGGTTTTCGACTTCGTCGACTTCGTGACGCTGGACGCCGGTGAACGCCCGGTGCTGTCCCTCATCGAGCACTTGCGCGGCGAGCGCGGGCCGCAGCGCCTGCAGCGCACCTTCGTGCGCGAGAACAGCGCGGTGAAGTACGTGAATCTGGCGGAGCCCGACATCCCGTTCGAAGACGTGGGCACGCCCACCTGGGACGGCCTGCCCATTCACCGCTACCTGAGCCTGCTGGACATGCTCAACCCCATGCACCGGCTCTGGAGCGACGGCCGCTGGAACAAGCTGACTGTGGCGCACGGCTGCTACTGGAAGAAGTGCAGCTTCTGCGACGTGAGCCTGGACTACATCGGCCGCTACGAAACCGCCACCGCCCAGACCCTGGCCGACCGCATTCAGAAGATCGTGGAGGAGACCGGCCAGACGGGCTTTCACTTTGTCGACGAAGCGGCGCCGCCTAAAGCGCTCAAGGCGCTGGCCGAGGAACTGATCCGCCGTGACCTGCAGATCAGCTGGTGGGGCAATATCCGCTTCGAGAAGACCTTCACGCCTGAGCTGAGCGAGCTGCTGGCGCACAGCGGCTGCATCGCCATGAGCGGCGGGCTGGAAGTCGCCAGCGACCGGCTGCTCAACCTCATGAAAAAAGGCGTGAGCGTGGAACAGGTGGCGCGCGTCACCAAGGGCTTCACCGACGCCGGCATCCTGGTGCACGCCTACCTGATGTACGGCTTTCCCACGCAGACGCTGCAGGACACGGTGGACGCGCTCGAATACGTGCGCCAGCTGTTCGAAAACGGCTGCATCCAGAGCGGTTTCTTCCACCGCTTCTCCTGCACCGTGCACTCGCCGGTGGGAATGGACCCGGCTGCCTACGGCATCGAACTCATTCCGCTGCCCGAGGTGAGCTTCGCCAAAAACGACATCGGCTTCATCGACCCCAC
>Ga0172372_10003382_pt1 | contig 23448 bp, 21 predicted proteins | sample LakKiv5m_2_FD_114544 | JGI IMG/M metagenome (GOLD analysis project Ga0172372, IMG submission 114544) | Freshwater microbial communities from Kabuno Bay, South-Kivu, Congo - kab_092012_9.5m | ecosystem: Environmental > Aquatic > Freshwater > Lake | place: Democratic Republic of the Congo...
TTCATCAATTATCTTAAAGAAATGGCTGCCTGTGTGAACGTTCAAAATATTATCTCTACTGTTCTGAGTCGAGTTCCAGAACTCGAGGCCCTGCTTAGCAAAAGCTTCTCTGGTATGAATCAAATGCTCTTTTCTAAGATTGTCTGAGTATATCTGGTAGCCAGCTATGCTTAAGGTCCCTGTGCAACCTCCTATCAAGGTTAAACATCCCAAATTGGTTAAAAGATTAGAAACTTCAAAACGACCACCCATAGCTAACACATATTACACGACTTAGGTGTTATTTTAAATTACAAATTAACGTCGAGGGTTGCTGCCACTAATAGGGCAGGAAGATATATTAAGCTCGCTATAACCACCCCTCGAGCGCTTAGTCGGGTCGCATTACAAACAAATTCGACCCCTTTTACGAGGAAATATCCGCCTGCTGCTACCGCTGATACCAAGTAGAGGGGGCCTGTTAAGCCAAGCCAGGTAGGCAACAGGGAGACTAAAATTAAAACATGACAGAATAAAATTATCTGAAAAAAGGTTTGCTTATTGGTTGGATCTACTACCGGTAGCATCTTAAAACCGCCCTTTGCGTAATCCTCCTTATACATCCAGGCAATCGCATAGAAGTGAGGTAACTGCCAAATAAACAAAATTAAAAAGAGAGCTATCGCTCCTGGATCCACTTCGCCTGTAACGGCTGTCCAGCCACCAACAGGGGGTAGAGCCCCTGGGATTGCACCCACTAAAGTATTCATCCAGGTCATCTTCTTAAGCGGAGTATAAACAAGGACATACAAGAAGGCTGTAAGAAGCCCCAGGAATGCCGTTAGAAGGTTTGCAAAAAATAGAAGAATTCCAATTCCAGCGAGACAGAGAAAGATTCCAAAGTACAAAGCCGCATCTGGGGTTACTACCCCCATGGGCAAGGGCCGCTTTGCAGTTCTATCCATCAAAGCATCGCTATCTCTCTCCAAGTACTGATTAAGCACTGATGAGCCGGCTCCGGTCATTACCGTTCCAATCACCGTGCCAAAAAATAAAACTAAATCAGTGAAAGGATTGCCTCCAGCCAAAAGGAAGCCGAGTACGGTAACCACAACCACCATTGATACTATTCTTGGTTTGCATAATTGCAGATACGGATCTAGTCGCTCTCGCAAAGTAGCTCTACCAATACATCTTACATCTTCAGCCACTGCCTGAGTCACAACGATCCTGCCTCATTATTACTGCGGAGAAGGAATAATCCTAAATGGATTGTCGATGAACACACCGCCTATTAACAAAAATAACAAAAATAGAGGGATAAATGCGTATATCCAGGTAAATTTGTCTTCAAACTTTAAGTGCATGAAGTACATAGCAACCAGGCCGGCTTTTATTGAAGCCACAAACATCGCTACGATAATGTTCCAAACGCCACCGAAATGGATTTGAGCCACGCCTACAGTTACTACTGTTAAAAATAAAAGTGCTATCAGAATATTTCGATAGATATGACCAGGCATGATGTGCCCCATGTGATCGCCATGGTGATCGTGTGTGCAGTCAGGGCCGTGTTCGTGATGTGACATATTTATTATCCAACAAGATAAAGTAACGGAAAGAGATAGATCCAGATTAGGTCAACTAAGTGCCAATAAAGTGCTCCGACCTCAACTGGAGTATAGTAACGACCAGAGAATCTGTCCTTCTTGGCTAGAGAATAAACCCAGCCTAAAAGAGCCATACCGATTAAAACGTGTAGTCCGTGCAGACCTGTCATGCAGAAGTACAGCGCAAAGAACACACTGTATTTCTCATTAAGATGAGCGACTTCAGGACTATATTTATCAAACATCCATGGCAGATAGCCGTGGTGAATCTTCTCAGAGTACTCGAAGTATTTGATAACCAAGAATATAGCCGCACAACCAATTGTTATAAGGATGTTACGACGAACCTTTGCGTTATCCCCGTGCTGAGCGGCGTCGACGGCCATGGCAGCAAAATATGAGCTGATCAAAAGAACGACGGTATTTGTTCCGCCCATCCAAACATTAAGGTGTTTGCTGGCAGCATGGAATTCATCAAGATGCATCCATCTAAAGAGAGCAAATGCACAGAAGAGTCCTCCGAAAAGAAGAATTTCTGTTGCCAAGAATAACCACATACCAAACTTGGCAGACTCATAAGCGGTCTTAGCATCCATGTGATGCACATGTGGCGGTCCTTGAGGATCCGATAATTCAGCAGTTGAGTGTCCCACGACTTACTCCGTATTTCTTAAAAACTATTAATGATGAGCCGTTTTAACTGGCTGTCCATATCCGTATGTCCAATCAGTGATTATAGGCGTCTTTTCAAAGTTATCATGTATAGGCGGAGACTGGGTCTGCCACTCTAAAGATAAAGACTCGTAAGGATTTGCTGGCGCCTTTTTCTTACCAAACAAAGCTACCAAACCTAAGTTGAGAATAGCGGTGGTATAACCCAAGCCATTCATAAATGCTCCGATGGTTGAAGCAAAGTGCCATGGCTCAAACTCAGGTGGATAGTCAAAGTATCTGCGTGGCATTCCATTCATTCCCAGAACGAACTGGGGCAAGAAGGTCAGGTTAAATCCAACGAATACTAAAACGAAGGCTATTCGTGCGAAGGTCTCGTTGTACATTTTCCCGGTTATCTTTGGGAACCAGAAGTGAAGTCCGGCAATTAATCCGATAACAGCACCACCCTGCATAGTGTAGTGGAAGTGCGCGACCACGAAATAAGTATCGTGATAGAATATATCCACACCTAGAGCCGCTAAATAAATGCCTGTGGTTCCAGCCACCATGAAGATAAATACGAAAGCGATAGCATAAAGCATCGGTGTATCAAGGCGAATAGAGCCTTTGTACATCGTGCTAACCCAGTTAAACACTTTCACCGCCGTTGGTATCGCCACACCGAAGGTGATGACCGAGAAGATCATCGCTGAAAAGTCAGAGATACCAGAGGTGAACATATGGTGAGCCCATACGAAGAATCCGACCAGAGCGATTGCCATACTTGAGATAACTACGGCTTTGTAGCCAAAAAGAGGCTTACGAGAAAATACCGGGATAATCTCTCCGATAATTCCGAAAGCTGGCAGAATCATAATGTACACAACCGGGTGTGAATAGAACCAGAATAGGTGCTGAAATAGGACTGGATCTCCGCCTAACTTAGGATCGAAAATTCCAATACCAAATGTTTTCTCAATTATTAATAACAAAAGATTTATCCCAACCACCGGAGTGGCAAGAACTTGAATCGCGGCAGTTGCATAAATTGCCCAAACAAATACTGGCAACCTCATCCAGGTCATGCCTGGAGCGCGAAGCTTGTGGATGGTTACGATAAAGTTTAATCCCGTTAGGATTGATGAGAATCCAAGCACGAAAGCAGCGGCGGTCATCAGTACCACGCCCTGGCTGGTCTGAATGCTGTAAGGAGCATAAAAAGTCCAACCGGTATCAATTGGACTTAGCAAGGCCACCAGCGCCATGATCGCACCGATCAAATAGATATAGTAGCTGAACAGATTAAGTCGTGGGAATACAACGTCCTTGGCTCCTATCATTAGTGGTAGCAAGAAGTTACCCAACGTTGCTGGTATTCCAGGCACTATAAATAGGAACACCATTATCGCCCCATGAAGGGTGAACGCTTGGTTATACTGCTCAGGGGTTAGAAGACCACTCGGACCAGAACGAGCCAGCTCATATCTCATGACCAGAGCCAAGCACCCTGCCACAATAAAGAAGAAAAACAGAGATACGGTATACATGATACCGATTCGCTTATGATCTAAAGTGTATAACCAGGACCAAATGCCGGTGTGCTCATTTAAATAGTTCTTCTTTTCACCTGCTACCGCGGTACTCATATTATTTCCTCTACTTAATAGTCTTCATGTACTCAATTATGTCAGCAACATCTGACTCAGATAGCTGACCCTTATAGGAAGGCATGGCTGGTGCGTACCCCTCAACAATTTGAGACATAGGCTCCCAAATCGAATTCTTTATGTAAGCATCGTTGGCCACATATGCTGTGCCGTCACTTAACTTGCCATTTCTTCCGTAAATTCCCTTAAATGAAGGACCCACAATCTTGGATCCATCCATAGAGTGACAGGCGTTACAGGCCTTCAACTCAACGTGATATTTTCCTCTCTCTGCAGCAGTCATCTTGGTCAGATCCACTGGGGCAGCAGCAGCTGGAGCCGCGGCAACCGCTGGAGCTGCAATTGGGGCAGTGCCCTTCTCAAGAGTCTTGATGAAGGCGATAAGGTGAGAGATCTCTTCAGTTGTAATCTGCCCCTCGTATGCCGGCATCACAGGACCGTAACCAGCAACCAACTTCTTGGCTGGATAAAGAATGGACTCCTCGATGTAATTCTCATCAACAAGAATCTCGGAACCATCAGAGAGCTTTTCTTTTCTGTTCCATAAACCCGCAAAAGATGGGCCGACCTTGGCGGAACCATCCATAGAGTGGCAACTTACGCAGTTCTTAGAATTATAAAGAGCGCGGCCTTTATCTTCTGGTGGCATCTTGGCGAGCATTACTTCGGCAGAGTTATCATTCAACCAGCGATCGTACTCTGCTGGAGAAACAACATTTACCTTGAACAACATGGTCGAGTGACCAGCACCACAATACTCAGTACAGAATCCTTGGTACTCACCAGTCTTGATTGGATTGAACCAGACATAGGTATACATACTAGCCAAGGCATCGCTCTTCACTCTCATCGCAGGAACATAAAAGCTGTGAAGAACATCTTTAGATCTTAAGATATACTTAACTGGCTGTCCTACTGGAATTGTGGTTTGGTTGTTTGTCTTTTTGCCATTTGAATACTCAAATTCCCAACCAAACTGCTGAGCAGTTACGTTAATGTTAAGAGATTTTTCTGGGGGAGTTCTAATATCTTTGTGAATTCTGATTCCCTCGATCGCGATGAATATACAGATGATGGTTGGCACCACAGTCCATATTACCTCAAGAGAATGGCTGCCCAAAATTCTTGGGGTTTCATGATCCTGATTGTTGCGACGACGCCAAATAATAGAGAACAAAATAGCGGCACCGAAGATAGCGACCGTGAAGAATACCGACAGATCGGTAATCCAGTGGTGTAGCCAATCAACATCGTTTGCAAAGGTTGAAGCCTGCTCTGGCAAATAACGAAACATAATGTACTAACTCCGCCTTAAATCTTCGCTTTAAACTCGATATCGCTTCCACATGGTCCCGTAAAAAAGGGACAGGGCAATAAGAGTAAGAATTCCGCCTGCTTTCATAACATTAAGCGCAAAAACTGTATACTCACCCTTTGTATGATCGAAGCGGAAACAATAAAGGAGAACTTGGTCCATAAATGTGCCGACCTTGCCCTCAGAGGACTCCACTAGTGCGAGCCTTACATCCCTAGGAGAAAACTCGATTCCGGTAAAATAGTGAGTAATCTTTCCTGCAGGGCTTAAAATTGCAACCACTGCACTGTGGGAGAAGTCCTTAGTTCCATCGGGCTTATAATTAAATCCAACAGATGTCATAACGGACCTAATTGGATCTGCATCGCCTACCAAGAACTTAAAGCTTTCATCAGATAATCCGAGCTTTTCACGGGACTTTAGCCTTGCCGCCTTCCTCTCTGCCGCCAGACTCGCGCCTTCCTTAGGATCAATAGAAACAAAGAGTAGGTTGTAATCGAGCCCCATCTTTAACGGAATTTGAGTCAACGCCTCAAAGACTCCGTTGGTTAATAATCCGCACAGCCTAGGGCAATCATAATAAACTGGAACTAAAATAGAGGGCTTATCGCCCAAGATATGGCTGCTCAACGAACCCGCCTTGCCTGAGCTATCTGTAAAGCTTTGCGACAGGTCTACGTTTGTACCGATATTTGGGGTTAATCCTACTTTCTGGATCATCGAAGCAGGATCTTTTTCAGCCAGGGCTGGGCTAACTAAAAAAATGGGGAGCGCCATTAGCAGAGTGAATATATATCTCAACATCATCTTATCAATTTTTATTTATTTTGGACCACTACTTTGAGTTAAATTTGAAAGTAATTCAATATCCCCGGGTTTTTTATGATTGCACAGAGCAACTAGGTAACTACCTACAATCAAAGAGATGTTTGGCTACCTCGGCATATATTTGCCTAACCAAATAAATGCTTGTAGACTCAGCAGACTTTTAGGGTTGGGAGGCATTATGGATGTCTGGAAGCAATTTGAAGAAAACGGGATTACTCACAGCGGTGCACACCACCTCTTGGCTGTTTATTCTTTGAGAAAAGAGCATGGCTACGCCAGAGTTACCGATGTGGCCAAACATCTAAATATAACCACGGGCAGCGCCTCCACCAATCTCAAAGGACTCAAACAGAAGGGATTGATTTCGGAGGATACCAACAAGTTTTTAATTTTATCCAAACAGGGCGAAGCCCTTGCCAAGGCTGTAATAGCCAGAAAAGAGATCTTTAAAAAGTTTTTAACTGACATTTTAAAAGTTAGTGAGGAGCAGGCTGAGCTTGATTCCTGCAAAACTGAACATCTTATAAGCCACGAAACTAGCGAAAAGCTTTTATCTTTCATGCAGATTTTAGCTCAAACCAAGAAGCCTCTCTCTACCACTAGCAATTCAAGTTGCCATGGCACTGCAGGTATGGGTACTAATACCTCTGATTGTTCCGTTTGCGGCGACCACTGTTTGATGCAGGACTGTTAAATGAAAGATCGGCTAAAAATTTCACTAAAAGAGGCGATGAAGGCGAAGGACTCCGCCAAAATGGACACCCTTCGGGGACTCTTGAGTGCTATCCAATATGAAGAGATTCAGGCTGGAGTTAACGACCTCGATCCAGCAGGGATTTTAACTGTCATTAAGCGTGAATTAAAAAAGAAAAATGAAGAGATAGAATTCGCCAAACAAGCAAACAGAGCTGACTCCCTCGATAAGGCAAAAAAAGAGTTGGCAATTCTCGAATCTCTTTTGCCAAAGCAGATGGATGCCTCCCAATTAGAAGTTGAAGTAAAGAATCTCAAGGTTGCAAATCCAGCTGCGAATATGGGGGTGATGATGAAGCTCCTTAAAGAGAAGTTCGATGGCCAGTATGATGGCAAGCTGGCTAGTGAGATAGTTAAGAAGGTTCTCTCCTAGAGATCCCTAGATATAACTGTTTCAAAATCGCTACAGATTACAATTATTTTTTTCTGATCCGCATTAACTCCTAAGCTTTGCAGCTTGGGAACAATAGATTTATAAAGTGAGCAGAATTCTGCGGCATCGGCGGTAGAATCCCAAGCGATGCGCCATATAGCCTGCTTATGGATAGCACCCTGACCAATTAACACTACCCTATCCCCACCCCAGCCAGCAGCTGCCCTTACCACCTTGTCTTTATCTGCCACATGAGTAGCCAATAATGCCGATATTGAAAATTCACCCAACGTGTCTTTGAACAAGATCTCTCCTTCCTTCGGACTTGGGATTGGTAATTCTTTAAAGTCGACTTTATTACCGAAATACTTCTCGGGATGAAGGATCTCTTCGGTCGACTTTGGAGGGGATTTAAACATCTGATTGATCGCTAGATAACCATTCTTCTTAAGCCCCTCATGCGCAAACCTTAATCCGCTACTATAGGGGAATAGTAGCATGAGCTTTAGACTAAGAGGCACCTGAGAGAGTCCAGGCATCATAAATGTCCCTAAAGAATTCTGCAGAATGATTCCGGATACATCTGGCTTCTGTGCCAAAACAGGCTGATTTACCTGTTTAAAGGTGTAATCCATCATCACCGCTGTAGCATCACCTTCAACGAGAGCGGATCTGGCTAACAATTCATCGGTTGAATACTTCTGATGATCCATGAATGTCTCAAGATTGAAGTGCTGATCTTGAAGAGCATGGGTCAATTCATGAACAGCAACGCTGTTCTGTAAGAAATCAGGAATCCAAGCCGCCATCACGTAATGCTTTTTAACCGGGTCGTAATAACCGCCTAACTGATCTAGATAAAGCTGCACTAATCCCTTCTCGTAATCAAAGTCATACGGCAGAAATCCGAAGGATTTATAAATGGCTTGCTCTGCCAAAAGTCTAGCTTGTGGGATCTTCTCATCTATTGTCGCCAATAAATATTTACGAACATCCTCCTTATCACTTACCAGGCAAGGAGTTGCCCTTTTAATATTGAGACCTCGTATTTGAGCTGCATCTTTTAATGCCGCATCAGATATCTTACATCTAAGGTCTTCAGCGACCGCCGTCGATAAAGCTACAAACAAAGATAAGAGGATGACGCCGGCTCGGGAGAGTGATAATTTTTCTCGCATCACTGTATCGTAATGGCTGTTTCAAAAGTGCGCAATCAGGGCTTAAAAAAATCTACCAAACGGCCAGCGGGTCAACCTGCCCATCCGGCCATCCCCTGGCATCCATTAAGAGTAACTAATGAATTAACCGCTTCGCTCATCTTGGTGTTCGTGGTGGTGCTTTTTCGTTCTAGAATTTTTGATAACTTCTCTGATTATTTCATCGGTGGAGCAGAATATGATTCTGGCTTATACCTCTGGCTTATAAAAACAAATCTAAATAATTTTTCTGCCTGGTTTCAGAATCTAGTTCTAAACTTTTTTGATTACATCTTAATTGAGAGGGAGGCGCCTCCTAGCTTTGAATTCTGGTTTAACACTCCGGCTTTTTACCCATACGGATCTACCCTCGCCTGGAGCGATAACTTTCTTCTACCTTCCCTGTTAGTTGGGATTTTACTAAAGACGGGCTTATCTTTCGCTGCCGCCTGGAACTCTTTAATTCTACTGGCTCTATTTCTAAATGGATATTTTACTTATCGCCTAGTTTTTAGACTTACTGGCGACATCCTATCTGCAGCGCTCTCTGGAATGGCATTTATGTCGTGGCCCTGGTTCGGGGAGCACTCTGGTCATCCGCAGCTACAATTCGCATTCTTTATTCCACTAATCATTGGTCAGGGTCTTAGGTTTTTTAAATTCGGAACCGTTGGCTCAGCTCTGAGGGTTTTTGGCTCGATTCTTTTAGCCCTTCTTACCACCGCTTATTACTCAATCATGGGCGGAATCAGCGTGCTGGTAATTTATCTGGCGCTGCTATTATGTCGTCGGGATCTTTTTACAAAGAGAATGCTTACAAACGGAGTAATTGCGGGTTTTATCGCCCTTCCATTTTTCTATCCTTTTATTGAGCCTTACTTTGATGTTGCTAGCACCTTTGGTGAGCGTCAATCTTTAGAGCATTATGTTTTTGCCGCTACGGGATTATCATATATTTCTGCTGCTACCTATTCGTGGCTCTATGGTCCACTGACAGCAAATTTGAGTTCCCACGAAGGCAGACTTTTTGCCGGAGCTCTGGTGTTACTGGGCGGTCTGCTCGGAGTGGTATTTCAAAAACATAAAACAGAGCGCCTCTGGACTGTTCTTACAGTTGGATCATTTTTAACTACTATGATCTTAACTGAAGTCACTCGAGTCGAGCTTGGCCAACATCAATCAAAGATACTTTTGAGTCTGACTCTCTTTACAGCATGGTGCTCGATTATCTGCGCCTATTGGACATGCAAGAAAATCAATGCTGGCTCGAAAGGCATTGATATAACTTCTCTTATATTGCTCTTAGTTGTGGTAATGGGCGTATTTTCTCTTGGTCCGATCATTCAGGATCCCGGAGCTTCTAACTGGGGACCTTATACCGTGCTTTTTGAGCATCTTCCGGGTGCAGGTGCCATGAGAGTTACAGCCCGACTGGGTGTTGTGGTCGTGCTGAATTTAACAATTTTAATGGGTCTTCTTTTTAGTAGGCTACCAGCTCTAAATCCACAAATAGCCAGTATTAAATTACTTCTGGCAGTTCTCATTCTAGTCGAAAATTTTAATTTCATATTCCCGCTGGAAAAATCACCCACCAGGCCAGAGATATTTCAGACGGTTGGTAACATGACCAACAGGAGCGATGCTGTTTTTGTGTTTCCGTACTTTCCGCCGCTTGATGAAAATAAACGAATTCCTCCCGGAGGCTGGGGCGACTTTGCAAAGCTAAATGTAAATTACATGAATTGGTCGATTGGCACGCATTTTAGATTAGTTAATGGCTACAGCGGGCAAACAAATTGGTTTATGCGGGAGTATCCTCAAAAATTGTCCAACTTCCCAGATGCACGTTCGGTAAGAGCTCTTTCTTATATTCCAAATCTTAAATTTATTCTGGTAATTCCCTCTCTAATTCCAAATTTCGATCTTAATCAGTTTAAAACAAAACTATCTGAGCTGAAGGATGGATTAAAAATAAAAAAGATAGATTCTCAAGGGAACATCCTTCTCAGGCTACAAGCTACAAATGAGATCGGAGATGCCTTCTCTGTGATCGCAACCCCAGACCGTGGATTAAAAAACTTTCTCTCCTTCGATGTAAGAGGAGCAACTATCCCAGGCTTCCCTCAGAGAACTCTGCAAGTGCTGGATAGGGCCACGGGACAAGTTTTAGCCTCTGAGAGCATTACTCATGATGGAAGATTTAAACGGCTTGAGCTCTCCTTGGAGCCTAATGGTGGGAGAGTCAGATTCAGACATCTGTTATTAAAGGTTATAGAGCCACTTCCGAAGAATTCGGACAATAAATCTAACTCCAAAGTCTTTGTAAGAGATATCTTATTTGAAGTATATTGACCGTCATTAAATGACAGATCATAAACCCCGAATCACCTACATCGCGTTAATACTCGCCCTGATTGTTGGGGTTTGGCTACGGCTACCCACAATAAACAGAAACATGCCGTATTTTTATAATGAGGATGAAGCTCATCATTTTAATCGGTTAGCCAACATGGTTAAAACTGGAGACCTCAATCCCCACTACTTCCATAAGCCCTCTTTCCATTTCTACCTTCGAATACCAGCTTTTGTTGGTTCCTTTTTCTATGGTGTTTCTCGTGGTGATATAAAAACTGTTGATGAAATAAAAACTGCCGATCCATTTGGGTTGAGCGGATACCAGATGTCAACTTCTCACCCGGTTCTTGTAAAGGGGAATCGAGCCTTTAGTGTCATGGTTTCAGTCGCTACAATTCTTTTGGCGTTCCTCGTGGCAAATATGTTGTTTGGGGGCGCCTTTGCGCCATCTCTAGCTGCTTGGTTAGTAGCAGTAGCTCCAGGCTTGATATCCGATTCTGGTTCAACTGACGCCAGCAACATCGGTGTCGATGTCATCGTAACGTTCATGTCTCTGGCTGCTCTAGGCATGGCATTGCGAATTGAAAAATCAGAGAAATTAAGTGGTGTATTTTGGGCCGGCATAGTTGCGGGTTTGGCCGTTTCAACAAAATATAATGTCTGGCCGATAGCTACCTTACCGTTCCTTGCCTGCTTAGCTTTTCAAAGATTTTCATTCACCACCTTGGCCGTATCATGCGTAGCTCCAGCTATTGGATTCTTGCTAGGTAGTCCTTTTATTTTAGCTGAACTACCCCTTTTTCTTAATCATGCGGCTTACGAGATTTGGCACTACAAATTAGCAGGACACGCAGGCCATCAAGGGGAGCCAGGACTTGCTCAGATAATCCATTATGGCAGCTGGCTTAATAGCTACGGGGTGGGAATTGGATTTATCTCCATAATACTAGCTGGCTCTATTATCAGTATTATTAAGCCGAATAAAAAAGTTATCCTGACGGTACTGTTCCCTTTTATTTATTTTCTTTACATGAGCTCCCAGCGGGCAAACTTTACCCGGAACATGATGCCCATGGTCCCATTCCTTGCGGTTCTTGGAGCGGGATTTCTCTGGTACTCGGCCCTCTTGATAAAAAATAATAAAAGACGATTATTTTTGTTGATAACAACGCCTCTTCTTCTTGTTATGCCGATCAAGGGTGCAATCAAGGAGTATCGAGACGCTCTCTATGCTCCAAAAGATTCGCGCTCTGTATTAATGGAAGGTCGTTTTGGTAAACCGCTTGAATCTGAGCTGGCTCTCTCTGGCAATCTTAATATAGAGCCCCGAGCATATACCCTCAAAAACGTCTCAAGAATAGATGAGACTAACACCAAACCATCCACCCTCTTCTTGCAAGGATTTGAACATTTAATAGTTGGTCCCCTTTTTGCCCCATCTGATGAGGAGCTTAAGTTGCTGCATCTAGAGCAGTTCATAGTGGGCGATCGTGCGTATGAAAGAGTAGTAATAAATCCCGAGATACGGGTATTCAGATTTTCTGAAAACGCCAGAGATCTAATTGGTTCCTTAACTGCTCTACCCCAACCCACATGTGCCAAAGAGGAGTCCTACTGTTGGATTTCAACTCTGATGTCAGAGATTCCATTTAATATCTCAGGCCTTTTTGCCTCTAAGGATACGGTAAAGATCCCGATTCAAGTTATGACTCCATGGAATGGGCAGGAGATGAAATTCTCTATAGCCGATTGGAGCAAAACAATTCAGTTTAAACCAGAGGATCTCGGCCATTGGGTTGACATTGAGTTAGAACTACCTCTAGATAAGCTGGCCTTAGCAAAGTCCTTTAAGTGCGAGGTTAAAAAAGTTCACTCTCCAAAAGCCCTTAAGGTCGGAGAGGATCCTAGAAGACTAGGAGTCGCAATTAAGAGCGACTTCCTTGAGATGAGGTAAGAGTATGATCATCGTGACTGGCGGCGCTGGATTTATTGGAAGTGCTCTCGTAGCAAAGCTGAACTCCTTGGGAATTCGAGATATAATTATCGTTGATTCTCTGGGCGAAGGCTCTAAATGGCAAAACCTAAACGGCAAAAGTTTTTTTGACTATTATCATAAATCAAAGTTCCTGAATTTAATCGAGGAAGACGCTTTAGATACGAAAATTGACTGTATATTCCACATGGGGGCGTGCTCCACAACCACCGCCACTGATGCTGAATACGTAATGTCAAACAACTATACCTATACAAAGGTCCTGGCAGATTGGGCACTGGAAAACAAAACAAGATTTATTTACGCCAGTAGCGCTGCCACCTATGGTGACGGCTCTCTCGGCTATAACGATGAGGAAGATATAATCTCTCAACTGCGCCCTTTAAATCTTTACGGATTTTCAAAAAATGCTTTTGACCTTTGTGCCTCTGAGTCAGGTGTTCTCGGAGATATTGTGGGTCTAAAATTCTTTAACGTTTATGGCCCTAATGAATATCATAAAGGCGAGCAAGCCAGTGTTGTTTTCAAAGGATATGAGCAGGTAAAAAAGACCGCCCAGATAAAGCTATTCCAGTCCCATGATCCAAAATATAAAGATGGGGAGTTTTATCGAGACTTTGTTTATGTCAAAGACTGCGTAGATACGATGATTTGGTTAATGGAAAACAAATCAGTAAATGGTTTGTTTAATCTAGGCACCGGCAAAGCTGCCTCTTGGAATCAGCTAGCCAAATCTCTCTTTAACGCTATGAAGATTCCTGAGAAGATCGAGTATATCCCGATGCCTGAGAGTCTAAAAAACCAGTATCAGTACTTTACTGAAGCTACGATGAATAAATTAACCAAAGCAGGTTGCCCAGTAAAAATGAGATCAATAGAAGAGGGTGTGGCTGACTATGAAGGCAATCATCTGAGCCAGAAAAATAGATATTGGTAATCTAGTCTTTTAATTCCTTATCAATCTCACTGTCCCATTTAGTAGGTGCTGGAGTGGCCTGTTGCTGAACAGTGGGTTGTCTCAGCCTATTTTTGCCGAGCCAAATTTTAAATATTGTTAATCCGAGAATAAAAAATACAGCAGGCGTGAGCCAAGCAAATAAACCAAACCCTCTAGCCGGTGGAGTGGCGTGAATTGCCTGACCATACACAGATTCAAGGTATAGATTTATATCATCAGCAGTTTCTCCTGCCGCTATTCTCTCTCTTAGTTTTTCCTTTAATTCACTGGCAGATGTGCTGGGGCAATCAGACAAGAGACGCCCCGGGCAGTAAGGACTCATGGTGTTGCTAAATACCTGCTCAGCCATCTTCTTCTGCTCCGGCGTAAGATCTATCGCAGATGCAATTATAGGCTGTGCGCTGAGGACGATTAAAAGCAAAATTAGACCCTGCACTCTCATAAGGGCTAAACTCCGTACTGCTCTAAGTAATTTTCCATCCGCCCACGCAGATCTTGATTTAATCTGAATCCGCTCTCATTTTCAGCCGATAAATGCTCGATGATATCTCTAGCCGTCACTATCGGGAATATTTTAAGACCAAGAGATTGCTCCGCCTCTTGAACAGCCGACAAATCCGCTGTCCCCTTCTCGCTTCTGTCAACTGCGATGACAACTCCAAGAATCTCCTTAACACCAAAAGAGCTCATCAGTGGCACTACTTCTCTCATCGTAGTGCCAGCAGTTATAACATCCTCTACTATTACCACCTTACTGGAGGAACCCAGCTTAGAGCCTACTAGCATCCCGGCATCGCCATGTTCTTTGGCTTCTTTTCTATTAAAAGAAAAGGGAATATCCATCTTATGATTTCGATTAAGAGCTTCGGCAGTTGATATAGCTAATGGAATACCTTTATAGGCTGGACCAAAAACAACATTCAGACTTTTTAGACCAGAGCTCACAATGTGGTCAGCATAAAAGTCACCCAACCTGGAGATGGCAGAGCCTAGATTAAAATTACCCATATTTACGAAGTATGGGGTCTTACGACCAGATTTGGTTGTAAAATCTCCAAAGGTAAGGGCACCAGACTTAACAAGAAAATCAATAAAGCTTCTTTGATATTGCTTCATAAACTTTTAACCATCCTTGGAAACTTTGGTGATAGCGTTACAGCAAAACGGTACAGCGACACGGTACAATAATTGTTAGAGGAATAAAATCGGTTAGATGATTGAGGATTAAAGAAAGGATAGAAAAGCAGCACCTGAAAAATCCAGACTCAGGAACTCAAAAAACACGAACCGGAACCTTCAAAAAAATTCAAAAAAACAAACCTCTAATTTCTCTTAGAGAATTAAAGTAGGACTCGCTGTCTCATATCAAAGGCCCAGAAGGAGAAGGCCGATGACAGAAACAGCGAGTCCCTGCCGCAACAATTCTGGAAGGAGGGGTCCGCATCCAGAGGTTAGAAGGGGCGTCATCCCAATCGAACTGAAACCAGTACCACGTCAGGGTGGGGGGAAAAGGGCGGTTGGGGAGGTGTCCCGACGGTTATTGGGATGACGCTTTTTAAATCGCCAGACAGCGAATTCAACGGCGAATTAAAAAGCGTCACTCCTCACATCAGGAACAAAACAACGGTTTCAAAAAACCATTTATAGGCGCTGCCTTCCGGGTAAACCCGAATCCTCAGATTTAAACGAAAGGCAATCAGTCTCATCTACTCAAATGAAGACACCGAGGTGTCAATTGTCCTGACAATTTAGAGCAAATATGAATATTAATCAAATTATCTATTTATTGGCTTTGCGACGCTGTTTGCGCGCCTCTTTTAAACGTTCCCTTTCCTCAACGGGGCTTCTGGGATGGTCGCCTACCGCCACCTCAGTTGGCGCTGAATTTGTGTGTAATGCCGCCATCTTACGCTCTTGCTCGGCTCTCTTTTTGGCCTCTGCCTCCTCAAGAGCTCGAACCTCCTCTTCGGTCAACATTCGAATTGAGTATAAGCGCCTTAAAACATCCATTTTTACAGATCGGATCATCCTCTGGAACATTAGGAACCCTTCCCTCTGATACTCATGGAGTGGGTTCTTTTGTGCATAGCCTCTCAGGTTAATACCTTCTTTTAAGTGATCCATCTCTAAAAGATGATTCTTCCAGTGATGATCAAGAGACTGCAGATATATGTGTTGTTCTAGATTTGTGAACTGCTCATCCCCAATTACCTCCACCTGCTTCTCGTAGCTCTCCTTTCCTTTCGCCCTGACGATATCAAAAATCTCTTGAGCATTGAGTGGCAGCTCTACTCTAAGCTCAGCGCCAGTTATAAATTTAAATTGCTCTAAAATTTTATTTAGCTCCCAGGTGATTGGCTTCTTGCCTTCTTCGCACGTGGCAATCACTAGCTCTTCTAGTAGATCGTCCACATAGGTCAGGAGTTGCTCTCTTACCTTCTTTCCTTCAAGAGCCCTATTTCTCTCAGTATACACAACCTCACGCTGTTTATTCATCACGTCATCGTACTCAAGCAGATGCTTCCGGATATCAAAATTGTATCCTTCGACTCTAGTTTGAGCATTCTCAATGGCTCGACTTACAATCTTTCCCTCTAGCGGCTCATCTTCACTCATTCCCATTCTCATCATTAGGGCCTGAAGCTTTTCTCCGCCGAAGCGCTTCATTAGATCATCTTCTAAAGAAACATAGAATCTAGTGGAGCCAGGATCACCTTGCCGACCAGAGCGACCTCTTAATTGATTATCGATACGACGGGACTCGTGCCTCTCGGTTCCGATAATATGAAGACCGCCAGCCTCGATCACCTTCTTCTTTTCTTCAGCACACTGCTGAGTAAATTCCTTTAAAGCCTCCTGAAACTTTGGATCTGAGTGATCCTTTGTTCCTGCTTTGGCCTGCGCCATAAATTCGGGATTACCGCCCAACATGATGTCGGTACCACGACCAGCCATGTTGGTTGATATAGTCACAGAGCCAAATCGCCCTGCTTGAGCTACTATTTCAGCTTCTCTTTCGTGCTGCTTCGCGTTTAGAACATTATGTCTGATGCCTCGTGATGTAAGAACCTTTGAAAGATGCTCACTCTGCTCGATGCTTACCGTACCAACTAATATCGGCTGACCCTGTTGGGTTAATTCTTCTATTTCAGAGATGACTGCCCCAAACTTTCCCTTCTTGGATGCAAAGATCATATCTGTATGATCTTTTCTAACCATCGGCTTGTTGGTCGGGATTGAGACAACCTCAAGATTATAGATCTTTTTAAATTCTACCGCTTCTGTATCAGCTGTTCCGGTCATGCCGCACAATTTTCCATACATGCGGAAGTAATTCTGAAATGTAATAGAGGCGAGGGTTTGATTCTCTCGGGCAATTTTAACACCCTCTTTGGCTTCCACTGCTTGGTGTAATCCGTCAGACCATCGTCGACCGCTCATTAATCGGCCAGTAAATTCATCTACAATAATTACCTGACCATCTCTCACCACGTAATCAACGTCCCTCTCCATCGCAAAGTGCGCCTTGAGCGATTGATTTATGTGATGAACTAGCTCTGCTTGATTTGGCTCATAAAGATTAGGGATTCCAAGAATCTTCTCGAGGTTAGCAATTCCTTCCTCTGTTAATGCAGGGGACTTTGATTTTAATTCGATTGTAAAATCAACGTCTCTCTTTAACTGTGGAACTATCTTGTTTACTTCTAGATAAAGCTGAGAGGAATCCTCTGCGGGTCCAGATATAATCAAAGGAGTACGAGCTTCGTCTATTAAGATAGAGTCAACTTCGTCCACTATTGCGAAAAAGTGCCCACGCTGAGCCTTGTCCGCAAGACGAAACTTCATGTTGTCTCTAAGATAATCAAAACCAAATTCATTATTCTGACCGTAGGTGATGTCGGCCAGATAAGCAGCCTTACGATCTTGATCTGATATATTGGGAACAACTACACCAACATTCATTCCTAAAAATCTATACAGCTGACCCATCCATGCGGCATCTCTTTTGGCTAGGTAATCATTCACCGTTACTACATGAACGCCCTTGCCCGGCAGCGCATTAAGATAGGCCGCCAAAGTTGCCACCAGAGTTTTACCCTCTCCGGTTTTCATTTCAGATATCATGCCTCGATGCAGCACGGCTCCGCCTATTAGCTGCACATCGAAGTGTCTCATTCCTAATACCCGCTTGCCCGCTTCTCTTGTGGTTGCAAAGGCTTCTGGCATTAACGACTCAAGGCTCTCACCTTTCTCAAGTCTCTCTCTAAATTTAACAGTCTGTGCTGCAAGCTGCTCGTTGGTCAGAGCCTTCATTGATTCTTCAAGAGAATTGACCTTTTGAACAAAAGGCTTCAATCCCTTCAAAATTCTATCATTTCTAGTTCCGAAAGCTTTTTTGGCAAGATATGTGAACATATATATTCAACCAACTATTATCGAGTTAGGTTATTCACCAGTGAGATATCTGAAATAACATCCCCTAAAAATAACCGACCGACCATCTTAAATCTCTCCACATCATCAGTGACTCGATAGGAAACTTGTCCGGGAGAGTCATCACTCCGAAGGAGATCTGACCGAGTGAGAATATCTTTGACGATACCTGACGCAGCCTCGCCACAATCTATAATAGTGGTGGCCAAACCAAAATACCTCTGAATGGCTCCTCTTAGAAGAGGATAATGGGTGCAGGCTAGAATTAAATTGTCCGGGGTCTCGGCTCTGATGTCTTCCAGGTACATCTTAATGACGCTATCGACGATCTCGCCCTCAAATAAGCCCTCTTCCACAAGCGGCACAAACAGGGGGCACGGTCTCGCCATAATTCTTAATTCAGGGTTTAAAGAATTAAGCCTTTGCTGATAAGCATCACTTTTTATGGTGGCCTTAGTCCCCAAGATACACACAGCTCCGTCCAGATGAGGAGCTGCCTCAATCATGCCTATTACTGGAACTGTATTTTCTTTTTTTAGAACCGGCACCGCGATACTCGAGGCTGTATTACAAGCCACTACTATCATCTTGACGCCGACTGAAGTTAGGTAACTTACGCAGTCACGAGAATATTCCAAAATTGTTCCAGGACTCTTTGTCCCGTAAGGGGTTCGAGCTGTATCACCCAGGTATACAAAATTCTCTTGGGGCAGGAGCTGACGCAGATATCGAAGGACTGAGAGTCCCCCCACACCACTATCGAATATTCCTATTGGCAAAGCTCTGTTTGACATGAGCCAAACGGTACCATTTTTTCCTGAAAATCAAAACGAATAGAGGGTATTTAAGCCCTCTTTTTCCCGAAAAATGTCACTTCATTCTTAAGACCTAGAGATCAATACTTTTATGTGGGTTAATTTCGGGAGGCAATTTCAGACTGTATGTCACGCCATTTGTGGTTTTGCATTCAGCTGTTCGGTTACTTCTCTGATGGCGATATCGATTGTTATCCCGAAATGGGGGAGAAACTTTTACTGAATTTCTACGATGAATAGCTAGTGGAAAAGGAAATTGAATCAAAGATCATAACCATTAAGGGAAAGCGAGTTATTTTAGATAGCGACCTGGCTCGTTTATACGGGGTCAGTACAACTCGACTCAACGAACAAGTTACTAGGAATCTCCGCAGATTTCCTGAGGATTTCATGTTTCAACTACCATTGCAGGAGCTTGCTAACTTGATCTCGCAAAATGCGATATCAAGTTCTAGCCATGGTGGAAGGCGAAAACCCCCAAGAGCATTCACAGAATATGGGGCGGTAATGGCAGCGAATGTTCTGAATAGCAACCTAGCGATTGATGCGAGCATCATGATAGTTCGAATTTTTGTGAAATTAAAGGAAATTGCTCAGGAGCGCTCAGACCTGAAAAAACGTTTAGAGGTATTAGAACAAAGAGTCGCCAAAGGGTTCGCAGAACATGCGGAAGAACTCCAGGAGGTAAGATTCTTGTTGGCAAAGCTTGAACAACAACCAGAGACTAAGAAAAGAAAAATTGGGTTTGAGTCTTCGACAGCGTAACGGTAAGAATGTCGCAGCGTTTTAGGCTAAAGATGAGAGGGGGTTTTTATCCTACTTTTTCCAGAAGAATGTCACTTCATTCTTATTAACTGAAAGATGCCGTAAGAACTGTGGATTTAAACTTTTAAATCCTTGAAGGTCTTTATAATCTTCGCCCCTAAATTTTATCGTGACTAGGATGTGTCGGGTGGCTCCTGATTTAATCCACCGCTCGACCCATCCTAAAAGACGCTCAGGAAAGCAGATAACATCTGAAAAAACCCAGTCAAACTCCCCCACTTCCTCTGGGCCCAAGGCCAGCGCGTCACCTTTTTTAAACTGAATACCTGGCAGGGCACCTACGCTAGGATCCAGGGGCGATCTATCTACCGCTAAGATTTCTGTTCCCAACTTCTGTAGCACCCAGCTCCAACCACCTGGACAAGCGCCAGCATCAAAGCACCTCTCACCAGCCTTAGGCATCTCCCCAAGTAAGGTAAAAAATTCCCATAACTTTAGATATGCCCTGCTCGGTGGACCCACTTTGAATTCTTCAAAAACCGCTTCTCCGTTTGGGAAGGCGCTACTACAATCAGATGATGCCAGAATTGTTTCTTTATCTATCAGAGTGAATGAGCCTAACTTGCCAGAAGGAGGTGGCATTGGAAATTTAAGAGCTTTCTTAGAAACATGCGGCAGACCCTCTTCTATTAAGGTTCCCCGTCTTACCTCTTTATAAGGAAAGAGAATCCAGTTTCTGCCTCGCTCTTTTAATTTTTTAACCCCGTCATTAATTGAAGATATTTTTATAATCTCAGGATTATTCCAGACATTATGGGACCAAACAGGGCTAATTGCTGCCCCGCCTGACAACACGAGATTCTCAAAATTTCCTAACGGCTTATTAACTTCGGCGAGGCACTCTTTGATGTGCTCCGGAGCTGCTACGTAAGCTGTTTTGATCCCCGTGAGGTCTATCTTCCTTTCCAGATCCATGCTGCCGCCAATATTCACCTAATACTAAAGCTGTGGCCACTGAAACATTTAAGCTATCTACCACACCTGTGCCAGGGATGGTGATTATTCCGTGCGCAATTTTTTTTAGCCCCGAAGAGAGTCCTCGGCCCTCGGCACCCATTATGAAAAGGGATTTTTGAGGCAATTCAGTTTCATAGAGAGACTTACCGCCCTTGTTATCCAGAGCAAAAACAGTAAAGCCACCATCTTTGAAATCGGCTAGGGCATCAACGATATCTTCCACCTTAAGGAGCTCCACAAATTCTCCAGCCCCCTCTGCAACCCGGCTTCCTGCACCTGATAAAGATGGCAGCTCGGAATCACCCAAGATTGTCTTGACTCCAAAGTTTGCCGCCGATCTGACCAAAGCGCCAAAATTATGTGGATTGCCTACGCCGTCCATGCAGACAATTAAATTATTTGAAGAGATAACCTTAGGAATAGATTCCTCACCAAGAGATTTTTTTGCTCTGACCTGCAAACATATCCCCTCGTGATGATCCGTGCCTGCAATAGCTCTTAACTCTTCCTCATCGACTATCTTATAAGCAATTTTTTTTGCAGCAAATTCTTTAAGCATCTGGCTGAATGGACCCACACTTTCTTCGGTAAGTGCAACACGCATGACGTCCTGTGGGCGACAATTCCAAACAGCCCAGCTGGCATTCCGCCCGAATATCTTCTCAGTTTTGAATTTCGGAAGAGGTTCCATATCGCTCCACTAAAGTCCCCTATCCTCTTATATTTAATGATTTTAAGATAGTGCTCGGGTTTGTGGGGCGTGATGTCGTGGGATGGAGTCCCGACAGACACCCCATAACACTTTTGACGTTTCAAGAAAGCTCTAGAAATTTCTTGAAATCTCAGCTGTTTTTCTCTTACTTAAATACCTGTTCAAGCAGTGCATTTATCTTTAGCACAACTTCATTGAAATCAGATGGCACATTCTCGCTAAACTCTGCCTCCAAAGCTCCTAGAAATCGCCCCCAACTTCTGCTTAATACCTCTACCGCCTGGTTGTCATATTCGAGCTCGGTGGTAATAGCAGTTTTACGATGATCAAAAACTGAACGAACTATTGGACCAAAACCCCTCAGATCAAAGTCTGTAAGTCCAGAAATCAGAAGGATATCGTAAAAATCCTTCATTCTGCTGTTGGTTCCTCCCCTATACACTACCGCTTCAAGTTTCTCTGCAAAGATATAGGAAAGCGGATAAATCTGTAGAGAGATCTCTGACTCGAAAAGTGGCTTGTTGTTAAGCGCCAGCAATTCAATTGATCTGCTCTCCGCACTGACCTTATCACCTATTCCAAGATCGATTCTGATAGCTGTTCTTGTTTGACCAAGACGGGCTATCGCTGAAACTTCATAGCCAGGATATTCCATATGCGGATGGTTCATTTCACTAACTGTTACTTCAGAAAAGATAAATCCATCGTCGCTATGCGTGCCAAGGATCGCTTCAAGTAATGCTTTAACTGATTCCATTGATGCAGTAGCTTGTTTCAGCGAGAAATCAAGATCTGCTGTTTCTCGACCAAGTCTCAAGTACTTTGAAAGCAGAAAGCCACCCTTGAATATCAAGTGATCTAGTTTATCTGAGCGTGAAAGACGCACTAGAAATCGCTCAAGCACCAGCGTTTTCCAAAGATCATTGAAAGCGCGATTCTGCGCCTTGGCTATGGCTTTGATTCTATCTTTCAGTGCGCGTTCAAGGTCTTTACTCATGTGGTAAGCGCCTCTACGTACTTTTCGATTGGCATTTTCAGTTTAAGAGAATATTTTCTCAGTTTTACAAGGTCAGCCTTACCGTGTTTTCCAGATAGATAAATCTTCAGGGCTTTGATTGCTGTTTCTAGAGCAAGAAAGCGAAAAGCATCGACGATGGTTCTCTCTTTATCAAAGATGTTGATTACTGAGCCTCCGAGTCTTATTCTTGTACTTCCAATTTTAGAATCTCTCATTCGAACTATTTTTACTCGTGGTCTTCTTGGAGCAAACTGCTTGTGAGGTATGGCGATCCAATGGCGCCTGGGGATCTCTTCAGTAAGTTCATATATAGCCAAAGCCGAGATAAGACACACTTTCCCGTTTGGAATACTCTCTATCGTGGCGACAAGGTCTTCCCATTCAAAAGGTACTTCCTTACGTTCCGTTCCGGTTCCTTGATATACGCCATGACTTAGGCGTTCGATTTCGCCTTTATTGACATAGTATGAAAGCAGGCTAGCGCTGACCCCAAGCTCTCTGGCTTCTGATGCTGTAAAGCTGGCTTTGCGAAGTAGCCGCTTTATTTTTGTGAGGGAAGAAGGTTTCATAGCTAAACTTTAACATTTCTACCCAGTGACGTACAGTGGGTAGATATATTAAAATATGATGCGATAATAGCTTGAAAATAGACACTTTTACAATTTAAGAAGCTTTCTAAATTACACCCAAATTGGCTGCAAAAAGGATGCACTATTTCATAAAACCCAATAACATCAAGGGTTTTAAGGTGCTCTGATACTCCACCCCATTCATACCCGCATCAGATGCACGAGATGCAGGTTTGTGATCTGACCTTCAGATTTCCCTGAAAAACCCCTTACTCTTTTAATATCATTGGTGTTCCAGGGTGTCGGCGTTGCATCTTATAGCATTTCTCAGAAATCCTGACGAAAAGCAGAGAGGCAGTGCTAGGTAGAGAGTAATTGCTAGAGTAGTAGAAAAGAAAGTCTGTTTGATTAATCTGTTCCTAATTTAGACCAGCAAA
>Ga0172372_10003384_pt1 | contig 23437 bp, 20 predicted proteins | sample LakKiv5m_2_FD_114544 | JGI IMG/M metagenome (GOLD analysis project Ga0172372, IMG submission 114544) | Freshwater microbial communities from Kabuno Bay, South-Kivu, Congo - kab_092012_9.5m | ecosystem: Environmental > Aquatic > Freshwater > Lake | place: Democratic Republic of the Congo...
CAAACCCTGAGTCGCTTTAACCTGGGCTTGCTGAGTCAACGTCATTGCAGGGTTGCGATCGCCCTGGCATTCGGCCAGGTGGCCCAATTCCCCTAGGGCAAAGGACTCAGCTCGGTTATCCGAGATTTGGGTTGCGATCGCAGCTCCCCGCTCCAGCCAAGCTTTTGCCTGCGCTTCGCTGCCAGGCATGACACAGCGAAAGGCAGTGCCTACCGGCTGGTAAGAGCGACCAAGGGCGATCGCCCCATAGGCAACCTCCCGGCTAGCCGGGAGTTGGTCGATCAACATTCCCAGGCGCTGGCGAGTATCGGCAATTGCCGCAGCATCGTCTTGGCGGCGGTAGATGGGCAGCAAGTTGAGTCGAGTTTGAAATTCACCGACTAAACTGGATTGTCGCTGGGCAGTGGCAAGGGCCGCTTCAAAACGTTGCTGAGCGGCAGATTCGTAGCCCTGGGCTTCTTGAAAAAAATCATCGGCAATATCTTCAAGCCCAGTCTGATTAGCGCCCTCGGCTCGACGAAAGCCTATTTGGGCCTGACGGCTTAAAATGCTACCCAAGCTATTGAGCATCGGCACCTCAAACTGCCCATACCCCGCGTCTTTAGCTAAAGCTAAGCCCTGATTTAAGAATTTTTGGGCGTCTTGATAGTCACCCTGGAGGCGATAGGCTTCGCCTAAGCTACCCAGGGCAGCCACTTGACCCAGGGTATCGCTAGTGGTGATGGCGATGGGTAGCGCTGAACTAGGTTCGCAGTCGTCAAAGATACTGTCAGTTTTGGGTAGGCAAAGAAGGGCGATCGCCCGGCGCTGTTGCCCCAGACTCAAATGCATCTGCGCTTGCTCGGTTAACATGCGCCCCACCTGCGCCCCCTGGCCCAACTGGCGATAGATCGCTTCCGCAGCCGCCCAGGCATCGATCGCGGCTGAGGGCTGGCCAAGTTGCTGATAGGCTCTTGCCAAATTTTCATGCACGATGGCCTGGTCGCTTGAGCTTTCGCCAAGGGGGTAAGCTTGCAGGGCCGTTTGCCAGCGGTCAACGGCACCCTGGTAGTCGCCTGTTTGATAGAGGGATACACCTTCTTGAACGAACTGTGCTGGGGTAGCCGCGTAAGAGGCACCCAGGCGTGGCAGACTATGCCCTATCCACAGGGCCAGGGTAAAGCCAAGCAGAAACAGGATACTGAGCAGGCTGCGTCTGGGGCGACGAAGAAGTTGGGGCATTGATGGTGGCACCTCTGCTGAAGCACGATACAGTTTTCTAAATTAGGTTCCGTTAGAGTGGGCTTTGACGGTTAGCTTTTAGGGTATCAGAGGTTTATCGGGGCGGGGAGAATGCTAAAGCACAATGTAAGGTTTTGGCTGCTGAGGGCAACTGCGTTGGGTTTGGCGGGTGCAGCTAGCAGTAGTGCTATGACTAAGCCTGGTCTGGCCCAGAATGCCATTACTCCAGATGCAACGCTAGGAGCTGAGGCTTCTCAGATCGTTCCCTTTGCCCCGCTACCCACGGTTGAACTTATTCAAGGTGGGGCTGTGCGAGGCCAAAATCTCTTCCATAGCTTTGAGCAATTCAATGTTGGAGAAGTTAGTAGTGCATACTTCATTATCCCTTCTGCGGATATTGGTAATGTTTTTGCCCGAATAACTGGTGGTGACCCATCTCAAATCTTGGGAGTGTTAGGAACTCGACAGGGAGATCTGTCTGTCTCTATCGCTGACCTATTTTTAATGAATCCTAACGGAATCATCTTTGGGGATAATGCTTCATTAGATGTTGGTGGCTCATTCATGGCGACAACGGCAAACAGTATAGAGTTTGGAGAAGCAGGAGAGTTTAGTGCAGTCAACCCCGAAGCTCCATCGTCATTGCTCAATATTGATCCTTCAGCCTATATTCTAAATCAAATATATCCATCTGAGATTCGAAGCAGTTCTACCTTTGGACTACAAGTACCTGAAGGGGAGTCTCTAGAATTACGAGGTAGCAATATTGCTATTGATGGTGGAGGAACTGGCTCCAGTTTATTTGCTCCTAATGGCCAGATCGTAATTGAAGCACTAGAGAATCTTGAAGTTTTTAACCAGGCAAGAATTGACGTAGGCGGTGGAGGCAGTATTACAGTTAGAGCGAATGGATTTAGTCTCTCGGAGAATAGCTTACTTGCTTCAGGCATAGGTCAGACCTCCATTGATGCCCAGAGAGGAACAATTCTTGTAAAGGTTGAAGATAAAATTTTAATGTCTTCTAGCTTTATTGGTAGTTTTATTGATCCTCAAAACCCTTCTTTTTCGGATGGAGCAGACATCGAAATATTGACCGGCTCAATTTTTATCAGCAATGGTTCTCAGATAATATCAAGTTCCTTTGGAACGGGTGATGCAGGAAATATTGCAATATCTGCAAGAGGTGTCGTTCGCCTTGATGGGATAACTCAAGACAATGGATCTTCTAGCGGTATCTTTAGCACTGCCCAGTCTGGCTCTATCGGCAACGGAGGTGATATCGTTATTGAAGCTGATTCATTGGAGGTATTCGACGGAGCGCAAATAACTGCTGCAACCCTTGGATTAGGGGATGCAGGTAATGTAACTCTGGCTATTGCTGACACCGCCTACTTTGGCGGAGTAAACCCAATCACAGGCTTTGGCAGTGGCGTATCCAGCAGCGTTGAGCCAAGTGGAGAAGGCCAAGGGGGAGATGTCGAGCTCCTGGCGACTAATCTTGTAGTCACTAACGGAGCACAAATAACTGCTGCAACCCTTGGATTAGGGAATGCAGGCAGTGTAATATTATTAGCTCTTGAAACTGCAAGTTTTAGTGGATTAAATAGTGGAGTTTTTAGCAGCGTTGGGATAGGTGGAGTAGGCCAGGGAGGAAATGTCGAGCTCTTGGCAACTAATCTTGAAGTCACCAGCGGAGCACAAATAACTGCTTCAACCCTTGGATTAGGGAATGCAGGCAATGTAATACTATTAGCTCTTGAAACTGCAAGTTTTAGTGAATTAAATAGTGGGGTTTTTAGCAGCGTTGGGATAGGAGGCGAAGGGAATGGAGGAGACTTGCGAGTAGAAGCTGGCAATTTAAATATTATGGGTGGGGCCACATTAAGTGCTGAGAACAGAGGTATTGGAGAAGCTGGAAATATTTTCCTGGTGATTGATGACAGACTTACAGGCAATGATGCAACTATTACCACCTCTTCTTTTGCAGGCTTAGGAACCCAAAAAAATTTAGTAGTAGGAAGAGTAGAAATTACTGCTCAAAGCATTGGCTTATTTGGCGATAGTGATATCATAACGTTTAATTTATCTGAACAAGGTGCGAGTGGCGATATAGTAATTAACTCAAATCTTTTAGTCGCCTCGGACGACAGCGATTTCTTGGTATTTGCCTCAAGTAGAAATGGAGGAGAAATTATTTTTGGTGGTTTATTTTTGCCAGAGTCTCCCATAGTGCAAGATAGTTCACTTATCAGTTTTGAAGATTTTCTAGCACTAGACGGAAATGGTAGGGTTGATATTGCACTGCCAGGCGCACTTCCCCGAGATCCCGATCTTTCAGGAATAGGCTACTCCCCTGCCTACGAATTATTGTTAACAAACAACCTCCTGTTAGGAAGCTGTATTGCCCGCACTGCCGAAGGTCAAGGTACTTTCGTTGCCACTGGTAGTGGTGGAATTCCCACCCGCCCTGGTGACGGGGTGATTTCATCTTACCCTACAGGTAATGTCCAATCTCTTCCCAACCCAGAACCCCAGGCAGTTTGGCAGCCGGGCGACCCCATTGTAGAGCCGACCGATGTGTTTTCATTGCCAGATGGTCGGCTGGTGCTATCTCGGGCCTGTGATGACAATTAAAAGTCCAAAGTTCTTAAGCGAACCCTGGACTATATTTGGCCGATTGAGAAAAAGCATGGTACTTACTAATGTCTCACTCTGATGCCCTCTTCAAGATACTTGATGAGAGCATCGCCTAGGTTTTTCTTAACTGATACCTCTTCAGGTTTGTCAAAAAAGCCTTTGGTGAAGAGGAAGAAGGCAAAGCCTACGGCAATTAAAGGTTCAATCATGGCTTTCTCCTGAGAAAGGTTAGTAAAGCGACCTGAATAGCAGAGGGGTTGTTTTACACAGGAAGCTAGAAGGAAAAAATAAAGCAAACCCCTGTTCCTTGAGTTCCACAGGTGTCAATTGTCAAAATCCCAAATTGAATCTCAGGCTTAGCTTCAGATCCCTCAAGCAGGTCCTGAAAAATAGAGCCAGGCTCAGAATCCCCTCCACCAACTCCCAGAATCAAATAGTTGCCATTCTCGTCAACAGGCAATCCTTGGCTTTCCAAAGGCCCTAGGTCAGCTAGGCTAGTGGCTTCAGGCTCTATTTCTAACTCTTCAAAGCTTATTTCTGTCTGTGCAGACGATTGGTCTAAGACAAAAACATACTGGCCTAAAATGAGGCCAATAGTTAAAGCGGCGGCGTTTAGCAATTGATTGAGTTTCATGATTTTCTCTTAGGGGTTGAGCAACAACACCCTTACTTTAGAGAACCGCAGCTATTTGCTCACTAGTGGTAAGTGTTAGTCTTGACGCTTAAACCTGCTGATTAACCTGGAGATTTATGCAACGCTAGGGGCTGAGATCTTTGCCAACCTTGGTATAGTTCTCGTGTATATGATCAGGCTCAAAAGAGCTAAATCCAGGGCTCTAAAAAGAACCCTGGACTATATTTATCAATTTTGAATTTCTGGGTCATGGTAGTTCTCAAGCAGATTTAGTACTGCAGAGACCTTGCTGGATAAGTAATACAGCTTCCTCTACGTATATCACTTCTGTGACAACCGCCATGGTACTTCAGTTATTTGTCGTGTCTTTTTTGATTCTAGTAGGGCCAGTTAAACCGAGAACTCATCCTATTAAAATGACTTTGAGCAACCGCCAATTTTAAGCCTGAGCCATTAGGAACTAATCCACTATAGGGAAGAGCTACTCTTGAGCTTGGAGGAATTTGAAATGGTCCAAAGTAACCACTTGCATTAAAGCGCTGATTCCTTGCATCAAGGATCGTCACCAGGATGTATCCAATCTGGGTTTCACGGGTTCTATTTTCTGCTGTCACACTGCCCGAAACATATTGTTGCAAAGCTCCTCGCAGTATTGGTGCTGCACTTATTGCCATCAAGACAGCATAGACAAAGGCCGGACTGACAGCTTCAGCTTCCTGTTCCCTCTGAAATGTAGATGCAACCGCGAGTCCAGCAAGTCCACATGCTCCTAGGCGGATGAGTTTACGCCTGCTAAGAAGATTCTTTTCAGCAGTTTCTTGTGCGTTCACAGTGTAGTCATTAGACATCATGTTCATTGTCTAGTCCTCAGAAACTTGGTTAGAAAAAACGTGAGCTTAGCTTGCGCTAGTTCGTTGCAGTCAGGCGAACCTCTTTGCCATCTATTTTTAGTTGATAACTTGTGTCAAAAAAACCTTGATTGATGGTCGCAACTACTGTCTCGGGCCTTGCATTATTTCGTTCGATAGAGCCCCGTAGAGTGCATCTCCCGACATGCCCTTTCTCTTCAGATGCAATCTTGTTGTCAATAATCAATCGATACCTAACCACCCCGTCTATGGGGGTTCTGAAAGTTAGCTTTGACTCTATCTCAACAGTAGAGTCTCCATGCCTGGCAATCATTCGATCTGACAGAATTCCCATCGTCAATCCTCTTGGCTGAATGGTTTAGAGATCGTTGTATTTCCAAATTTAAAAGAGTTAGTTGCAGGTCAGACCGGTGAGATAGTCAAACATTTGAAAGCCTCCTTTGGCTTAACTACAGCCATACTAGGGATGTCGAGATGGGGTTTCACGCGACGTTCTAGCCAAGCTGGTCACTGAAAAGAGACAGGCACTCAGCCCATCCAGGTCAGTCGGGTTGCAGAAAAGTGCAAACCCATTTTTTTAGCATTGACTCGTAGGTAGACATAGTGGATAGTTTGAGCAGGCAGAGCTTTAGAGGACTTACTGCGGCAAATCTCTATCTGCAGGATTGATATTTGCCAAACCTTTACTTTTCAGATGATGCATCTGTACCGTTCTGCTCTAGGTGGGTTGGTGTTGATTCTCCACTGTGCTTATTTGGCCCAGGCTCAAACCACGCCGCCCCCACCCAACCTGCCCCTACCCGGTTTGACCGAGCCCACTCGACCTGCACCCTTAGATCCGCCGATTCCTTCGCCGCTGCCACCGGAAATTCCCCTAGAGGTTCCCGACCCGGCAGAGCCAGAGCTCCTACCTCCCGAACTACAAGAGGTTCGCTTCTTGATTGAGCGCATTGACGTCTTGGGCAGTACCGTTTTAGAAGCTGAAATTGCCGCTCTGACACAGCCACTGGAGGGGCGAGAGCTATCCCTAGGCGACCTACTTGATCTACGTACCGAAATTACCAACCTCTATCTGCGCAATGGGTACGTCAACTCAGGCGCTTTTTTGCCCACCAACCAGGACTTGACCACCGGGGTAGTACAGATTCAGGTGATTGAGGGCAGTCTGGAAGCCATTCAGGTGAATGGGCTCAGCCGTCTGCGAGAAGGATATGTGCGCGATCGCATTTCCCTAGCCACCCAGCCCCCCCTCAATGTGCCCCGGCTCGAAGGCGCCCTGCGGCTATTGCAAATTGACCCCCTACTCGATCGCGTGGATGCCGAACTGACGGCGGGCAGCCGCCCTGGCCAAAACCTGCTGATTCTTGATCTGGCCGAGGTCGACCCCTTTGACCTGGCCCTGACCGCAGACAACTCGCGATCGGTGAGCACTGGTTCAGTGCAGGCCGAGGTGCTGGCGCTGCATCGCAATGTGTTGGGTTTTGGCGACTTTGCCAGTGCCCGCTACGGCCATACCGAGGGGTTAGATATTTACGAACTGCGCTACGGCATTCCCCTCAACGTCTATGACGGCACGCTTCAGGTGCGCTACGAAAATGCCAACAGCCGGATCATCACCCCCCAGTTTATCGATGCGGGCATTCGCAACGAAAGCGAAACCTTCTCCGTTTCCTTTCGCCAGCCCCTCACCCGCTCGATTAATCACGAGTGGGCGCTAGGCCTGGCCTTTGACCTACGCGAGAGCCGCAGCTTTATTCTCAACGACATTCCCTTCTCCTTTTCCATTGGGCCAGAAAATGGGGTGGCTAGGGTAAGTGCTCTGCGGTTTTCCCAGGAGTGGTTGAAGCGAGATATTAGCCGGGTGTTGGCGGCGCGATCTCAGTTTAGCCTCGGTCTCAATCTCTTTAACGCTACCATCAACGACACCGGCACCGATGGCCAATTCTTCGCGTGGCTGGGGCAGTTTCAGTGGGTCGAGCAACTGTCGCCAGGCTGGCTTTTGGTGAGTCGGCTGAACACTCAGCTCACCCCCGATTCGCTGCTGCCGCTGGAGCGCTTTAGCGTGGGTGGGCCAGACACCGTGCGCGGCTACGCCCAAAACCAAATCGTCACTGACAACGCTGTGATTGGCTCCGTCGAGCTGCGCATTCCCCTATCGGCTGTACCTAACCAGCTTCAGCTGATCCCCTTCATCGATGCCGGGACCGGCTGGAATAACCAGACTGAGAACCCCAACCCTTCGGTGCTGGTGGGAACGGGTTTGGGGGTACAGTGGCAACCCAGTCGAGACATCAACCTGCGCCTGACCTACGGTCTGCCCCTCATTGGCGTGCCGAACCGGGGTAACTCACTGCAAGAGAACGGTCTTTATTTCTCGTTTACCTACCAGCCCTTTTAAATTGACTTTGCCTGGGTCTAGCGATTCGCTAGGAGGAAAGTAATCAGTTTCTGACACCTGACACCTTCAGCAAGGGTTGTTATATTTCTGCCAGTCATCTCCTAGTTTCCTTGCAGAAAAGTGCAAAGGATCTGACCGCAAACTGAGGTTCAATTCTCCTTAAGCTGGCTTAAATTTGAGGGTGTGTGATGTCCCCTCAAAACTTCGGCTGGTGTCTGGCCTAGAGGCATGGAGAAAGGCCCATTGACTGAGCGACTTGACCCGACAACCGATTCAAACCAGCTGTTGCGTTGGTGGCACCAGTACCAGACCCAGTGGCTGGCCAGCGAAGTCGATGCGGTTCGTAACGGTCTTTTGCAAGAGCTATTTGCTGTTCGCCGTCAGCTAGAGCTGATGGCTGGGCAGGATATTCAGGCCCTAGCCACCGTTGAACGCCTCTACGAGGCCCTGGAGAACCTGGGAGACCGGCTCAGCTCTCCCTACGCGCAGGGGGCTTTGCCCCTGGCCATGCAGCACGCCCTAAAAGGCTGGCCTTCTGAGTTGGCCCTTGAGGCCAGACTCCCTAACCGCTGGCCCGATGAGCCGATGGAATACGTCACTCTGGTGCTCTCGGTACTGGAACACCTGAAGCAAACCCTGATTGCTCTGCCTAGCTTGCCCCAGGCTTGCACGGTGGATCTGGCGGAGGAGCAGGGTAGGAAATATCTAACTGTTCAACTTAACCTCCATGGGCTACCGTTAGCAGTTGAACGCTGTAGATCAGCGGATTGGGCCTACCATTTGTCTACCTTTGAGGCTATCACGGGTGGGCAGGCCCGCTGCACCCACGCAAGCCACACTGTTCTATGGCAATTGACCTGGTAGCTGACTTCTGTCTAAGCTTTATCTTGACGTATTCTGAAACCCATGGTTACCCCCCCGCCCCGCCAACAACTGCTCGTCGTCGATGATCACGAGGCTGTCCTCGGTGGTACGGTCGCCGCTTTACAGCAGGAGTACCCCGACGCCGATATTCGGACTGCCCGCACAGCCCAGGAAGTGAAGACCAGCCTTTCCACTGTGCTCCCTGCGCTGGCGGTGATGGATTTATCCATTCCTGAAAAGCCTGGTGCGCCTTCCCAGACCGAGACCGGGATTAGCCTACTGCGATCGCTGATGCAGCAGTACCCAGACCTCAACATTGTGGTACAGAGTGCCCATGTGAAATCGCTGGTGCGGCTCAAACCGGCGATCGCCAACCACCAGGGCGGGTTCACCATTGTCGATAAAAATTTTCCCCTGCGCGAAATGCTGATCAAGGTCGAGTGGGCTTTGCAAGGGATTATCTACACACCCAAGGACATGCGCACTTCTCTGGAGGTCAAGCCTGAGTGGCTGACGGTGCTGCAACTGGCGTTTCAGGATGGATTGCAGGATAAGGCGATCGCCGAGCGGATGAATGTCTCCGAACGCACCGTGCGCCATTACTGGACTAAGGTGCAAGATGCCCTCGACGTATACCCCGATCCAGGTAAGAACATTCGCATTCAGACCGAGATTCGCGCCCGCGAAGAGGGATTGATTGACTAAGTTTTATGAAGGTTGAGATTACTCCCCGCGATCGCCTCAGTCATGGCAATCAAAGATAGGATCACAAGGTCGCTTGATCAACAGCGTCCCCTGTATGGATACCCGCGATGACGACCACGACTCAAAAACTGACCTTTGAAGATTACCTCACCTATCACGATGGGACAGATACCCGTTACGAACTTGTCGATGGGGAACTGGTGCCCATGAGTCTAGGGACTGGCCAACATGGCATGATCATCGAGTTTTTGAATGACCAATTTCGGGATGAAATTAAACGCCAGCAGTTGCCATGGACTGCTAAAGCCATGATGGTTGGGGTGCAGTCGCCTCGCGGTCGGCGCTGGGATACCTCTCGCATTCCTGATGTGACCATTTTACCGCTAGGACAGTGGGAAGCCATGGCTGCTCGTGAAGCCGTCATTAGTCTCCATGAACCGCCACCTTTGCTGGTGGTCGAAGTGGTGAGCGACTCAACCAAAGCGGATGATTACCGCTCTAAGCGCTCAGAATACGGGCTGCTGGAGATTCCTGAATATTGGATTGTGGATCCGTTAGGTAAAAAAATAACCCTGTGCGTTTTAGAGAACCAGTTCTATGACTCCACAGAGGTTCGGGCCGACCAGCCGATTCAGTCGCCCACGCTGCCCGAGTTGCGCCTCAGTGCCAACCAAATTTTGGCTGGTAGGTTATAGCTTTTGTCGAAAGTTCAGGGTTGCTTGATGTCTCCGGTTTCTCCCCACCCCCTTAAAAAAGAGAGCGGGGAATTTCAATGCGCTTGTTCAAGTAAACTCACTACTTGTCTTACTGACAATATGGGTGACAAAAAGTACTGGCCCATCCGCTGCCTTGTTGCCTGCGAACCTGTGCGAGAATCTGATCCAAACGAGCATTTTTTCGGGCAGCAATTACATTGACCCCAATGGAAAATGGAATACTGTTGTAGAACCCCGATTTTTTGTTCAAAATCTACGTCGTTTTATCAGAATGGTGACTTGGAAATCGGGGTTCTAGCTATACTGCCCGATACTCTAGGTCTGAGGCTTTCATTATCGAGAGGCTCTGAGGTAAGTGCTATTTACCCAGCTTCCATTGGCCAATTGAACCCAGGCACCATGGGAAGAACCAGACAACTGTAGAGTCGTCCCGTTCTGTAGCCGAGTCACAACTGGATAGTTAGTTCCAGGTCCTGAGCGGGCGTTGAGTGTACCACCATTGGTAGAAACAATCACAGAACTACCCCTAGCGACCGACGCGGGCACTAACGGAGATGAATTTTGCTGCGATCGCTGCGCTGAGCAAGATTGTATGTAGCAATTGTCCCAGCGATAGGTCGAACCGTTCCCATGACTGTAAGTGCTGCTGCGGCCACCTATATAGCGATAGCTACCCATATAGGTAGCCCCGGTGCCACCCACATACCGATAGCCCCCTACGCAGCGACAGCCAGGTGTTGACACTTGCGCACTGGCGCTCGGCGAGATTGACACTAGGCCCATGGGAATGACGGCCAGGGCAATCAGCAATTTTGCTGCCGATCTGGCCATAGATCGTGGCGACTTAACAACCTTAGAAATTGGCTCTTTGCGATTTACAAATGTTTTAGAATTGAAGAATTTTTCAAACGGAACTACATAAAATTGATTCTTCACGGGTACACCTCAAAGGATAGAGTTGACTGGCAAGGGTAACTGTTAGATGTGCGCTATTAGAGAGCTTGAGAACGTCGCATATTCAAGTTTGGCTGCGTTTCGTTTCCTCACCATGGCCAACAGATTAGGGCATCTAACCTTCAAGGTCACTGAACTTTTATGCCAAGAAATAGAAGTTTTGTGGCGGTTGATTTGCCTGAAAGAGCACGGGATTTGCAGTTTTCTGAAATGCTGTCTGCTGCTTTCGGCTCATGATCTGACGCAACCCTGAAATCTTGGCAGACTCAACCTTTTGTAGAGTTGGCTTAGCTGTTTCACCCAATAGAGCAAACGAGGGATGAAATTTTCTAAAATTCTGGTAGTACCGCTGTTCAGCCTTTCTTTGCTGGCCGCTGTGCCAGGAATGTCCCTGGCCAACTCTGCTCTACAAGCCTGTGCAGGTATCCAAGATCCCATCCGGCGTTTTTACTGCGAAGGGTCTATTCTCTCAGGCGAGGCGTCTCAAGCGTTAGTGAATAGCTACACTCCTCGACAACGCCAGTTGGCTCAAGTGATTAGCGAGGTTGTCTATACGTTTTATCAGCAAACGGGGCGACCCCTGCCGGTGACTCAGCAAACCTTGCAAATTATGATGCAAGGCATTGGGGCTAGCGCGGCAGAAGCACCCTTTGTTTTGGAGCGCATGGTCGCTAACAGCAACGCGATTGCCGCTATGATTCAGGCTGACAGGACCATTAATCGGGGCCAGGCGTTTTTAAATTGTCTAAATACTCAGGGAACAGGGTGCATTTTCTAGACGAGATTTCTCATCTGACGTTTGTTGGAAATAGGGTTTAGCAAGGGTACTTGGGCATCGCTGCCTACGGACTTTGTTTTACTCGATAACCCTGTAGAACCTATCCAACAACCGCCCTGAATGGAGTGTCGCTTCCATATCGCCCGGGCAGCTTCTCAGTATACGTTTCTCCTAAAATTCAACATTCTCATAGAGATCGCTCAAAACAATTTCTACCGGCATCGAAGCCAGTGCTACTCGCACATCTTCTCCGTGATGCTCCGTAAATAGCCATTGGTTTGGACGTTGCTTGGCGTACTGCTCAACATGAAACTGAGATTGATCGATCAGCAAATATTCCTGAAACGTTTCGAGGGTTCGATAGGCTGCAAACTTATCACCCCGATCGTAATTTTCTGTCGAGTTAGATAGCACCTCCACAATCAAAACCGGATTCATCACCGTATCTTTGCGTCCCGGTTGTAGCTCAACCGGTCGCGGAATCACCATCACATCCGGATAAGTATAGATATTGCGCTCCGGAATCCACAAACGCTGATCGGTGATGAACAGGTCATATGGTTTTCCTTTTAAGCTAAACCACAGTAGGGCATTTAGATTACTGTTGAGCTTGTTGTGAGTCGGCGTGCCTCCCGCCATCGGCAAAATTTCTCCATTACGATATTCACTGCGTGTTTCTGCCTCTACTTCCAAGGTCAGGTACTCGTCAGCAGTGTAGGTTTGGGGTTTGGCTTCGGCAAGAACCATGGGTGATTGCTCCACGCAATTTCAAGGATGATCTCGATGGGGCTAAACCACATCCAGTTTGCAAACTTGAGTTTTTCCCTTAGCGAAAACTACGGGTCTGGATGTGGACAAGATTTAAGTCAACGGCTCACTCCTTTGATTGAATTCTGCCCCTTGGTTAAATTCTGCCTTATTTTCAAACACCTGCGTCAATTTGGCAAACTTTCAGATGTCTGGCTGATTACGCCTATCCGCAGGTGTGGCTCAGCACCAGGCGGCCATCGGGGAGTTGGTAGACGCCGTCGGGCTCTTGCAGGGTGGCGGTGGGGACAGCCCCGGTGCGGACGGTGCCAGTGGGGTAGGTGGATATGCCGCTGTCGCCGGGGCGCTGGGGTAGGCCACCGCTGCCGGTGACGGTGAAGGAACCGAGGCTTTGGTCGGTGCGGGCAATGCAGCTGCCAGCAGTGAGGGTGGCGGTGTCGATGATGGTGTCTGCGAGAGAGGTGAGGCTGTTTTCGATGAAGCTGCTGTCGCCCACGGTAATTTGACCGGACGCTACCCCGCCTGTGGCGTTGATATCAACGAGATCGTTGCCATCCAAGGCAAGCAGTTCTGCTCGGGTGAGGTTGCCAGAGGCAATGTTGGCATTTTGACCAAAGAAAGTGGTGCGGCTGAGGTCAATGTTGCCACCGCGACCATCGGCGGAAAAAGCAAGGATGTCGCTGTCATCCAAAGCAAGAACAAAGTCAGCAATGATCGTAATGTTGCCGCCGCTGCCTTCACCAAAACCAACCAGAGTAGCAATATCGCTATTTTCTCTAAGAATAAGGTTACCTGCTCTAATATCAATGCGCCCTCCGGAAGTTGCTAGCGCAAACGAGATAATCGTTCCATTGGTAACCCGCATCTGCCCATCGACATTAATCACCACATTACCCGCATCCCCATTGCCCTCGGTGCTGGCACTCAGTCCTGCGCCATTGAGCACCTCCAGAGAATTGGCGGCGATCTCTACATTGCCCCCCGCCCCGGTGGCTCCGGCTTCGACGCTGCTAAAGGCGGCACTTCGCAACTGGCCATCGGTGCTGATGCCATCAAACACCACGCGATCGCGCGCCTCAATCACCACATTGCCTGCATCCCCATTGCCAAAAGTGCTGGCAGTCAGTTGTGCGCCATTGAGCACCTCCAGGAAATTCGTATTGATTGCCACGTTGCCTCCGGCCCCGGTAGCTCCGGCTTCGACGCGGCTCAAGGCTGCACTGGTGTCGTTAAAGACGACGGCATCGCTCGCCTGAATCACCACATTGCCCGCATCGCCATTGCCTTCGGTGCTGGTACTCAGTCGTGCGCCATTGAGCACCTCTAGAGAATTCGTCGTGATCTCCACATTTCCCCCTTCACCTGTCGCACCCGCTTCCACCCGGCTAGAGGCGGCACTGGCATTGTCAAAGACGACGGCGTCGCGCGCCTGAATCACCACATTACCTGCATCCCCATTGCCAAGGGTGCTGGCCACTAGCCCTGCCCCATTGGTTACTTCTAAGAAACCGGTAATAATTTCTACATTTCCCCCTGCACCTGCTGCATCCACTTCCACGCTGCTGAAAGCGGCACTGCGAAACAGGCCATCGGCACTGGTGCCGTCAAAAAACACCCGATCGCGCGCCTGAATCTCCACATTGCCCGCATTCCCATTGCCAAAGGTGCTGGCAGTCAGTTGTGCGCCATTGAGCACCTCCAGGAAATTCGTATTGATCTCTACATTACCCGCATCCCCATTGCCCAAGGTACTAGCAGCTAGTTGTGCACCATTGGTCACCTCTAGGAAGTGAGCGGTAATATCCACATTACCCCCTGCCCCGGTGGCGCTGGCTTCAACGCGGCTAAAGGCGGCACTGCTAAACCGGCCATCCGCGCTAGTGCCATTAAAGACGACGCGATCGCGCGCCTGAATCACCACATTGCCCGCATCCCCAATGCCAAGGGTACTGGCCACTAGTTGCGCACCATTGGTTACCGCTAGAGAACCGGCGGTAATGTCTACATTGCCCCCTGCCCCTGTCGCACTCGCTTCCACACTGCTAAAGGCAGTTGTATTGTCACCCTCAAAAATGACGGTGTCGCGCGCCTGAATCACCACATTGCCCGCATTCCCATTGCCAAAGGTGCTGGCAGTCAGTTGTGCGCCATTGAGCACCTCTAGAAAATTGGTTGTAATAGCAACATTACCTCCGACCCCAGTGGCCCCAGATTCGACGCGACTCAAGGCCGCACTGACAGACTGGCCATCAGTGCTGGTGCCATCAAACACCACGCGATCTCTCACCTGGATCACTACATTGCCCGCATCGCCATTGCCCAAGGTACTGGCCGACAGGAGTGCTCCATTGAGCACCTCCAGGGTATTCGCCGCAATCGCCACATTGCCTCCGGCTCCGGTGGCTCCGGCTTCGACGCGGCTAAATGCCGCACTGGCAGACTGTCCATCGGTGCTGGTGCCATCAAAGACCACGCGATCTCGCGCCTGAATCACCACATTGCCCGAATTGCCAGTCCCCCCGTTGCCAGCACTCAGTTGTGCCCCATTAAGAACTTCAACATTAGTCGCCGTTATCTGAATACTGCCCCCCGTGCCCTCTGTGCCAGCCGCCAGATCACTCGCCACTCCCGTCAGTCGGTTTTGCCTGTCAAACCGAATGGTGTCGCCTGCATTAACGACCACATTTCCGACCATACCCGCTCCAGAAGTCCGAATAGTACTGTCGATCACGGACACATCATTACGAGCATCCAGATACACGGCCCCACCTTGCCCACCAAAGCCTCGCGCATCAATGCCAACACCGCGAAGACCTGCTCCAGTGACAAAAATGCTGCCTCCAGCTAGGTCAGTATTCGGCTGATATTGATTGGTCAGCAGCACCAACCCATTCGGTGCAGCCATGAAAACATCGCCAACAGTAATATTGGCGCTAGATGGGGTATTAACGGCAGTGCCATTTATGACAGACGTTGGATCAAGACCTGAGATATAACCGGGCGGAATTGTCCCGATCGCCACTGGAGCTACTCCAGCCCGCACATCTAGCGTCGGCTGAGCCCCGCCATCAATAGCGACCACCGTGCCATCAGAAAGGGTAATGGTTTCCTGCAGGAAATCGACGCCGAGGACCCCAGGGTCAGAAGCATTAATAATCGCCGTGCCAATATTCACCGACCCCCCCGCCAGAATATGCAGGGATCCCCCCTGATAGCCAAATATCGCCACATCGCCCAGGGCACGAATCACCGGGTCAATGGGGCTGAATAGCTCACCTAAGCTTGTATCCAGATTTTCAACCCGAAAGCTGCCACCGCTCCAGTAATGAGCATCGCCACCCACCGGGTTTGCAGATCGCAGCACCATATCCCCATAGCTATACAACCCACTATCCGCATGGCTCAACGCCACAATATCCACCTGCTCATTCCCCTGCACCAGCAGGTCACCCCCCGCAAACCCCACAAACGGCGTGTCTACTGCATCCCGAATCTGCACCCTATTCCCCAGCAGCGTTAGATCACCCCCCGCTGCCACCTGCCCCTGCAAATCTAGATTGTTCGCCGCCAGGGTCAGATTTTCCTGCACTGCAAGCTGCCCCCGATTCTCAATATCCCCTGAAGCATCACTCAGATAGGTACTGATCAACGCACTCGGGTTTACCGTCAGCAAACCGCTCTGCTCCGGTGTCGTAGCGCTATAAACCCCATTCCCCAACGGAATCGCCTCAGCGGTGCTGGCATAAAAAGAACCCTCAATATCGAGGGTTACGGTCTCCCCAAACACCAGGCCATTGGGGTTCAGCAAAAACAAATCCGCCGCCCCATCCACCCCCAGCGTGCCAAAAATAGCCGACGGGTTGCCCCCAGTGATGCGGCTCAAAATCGACTCAATCCCTATCGGGTTGGCAAAGTACACCCGCTGGCCATCGTCAATGTTGAACTCCAGAAAACTGTGGAATAGGTTGCCCCCACGCATGGCACCGCCTTCAATTAGGTCGGCTGTGTCACCCCGCACCGCTACCCCAGGTGTAACCAGGGAACTCTCTGCCCCCAGGGTGGCATCGGGGATCAGCTGCGCCTGGACGGGTAGAGTAGCCAGTAGGAGGGCCGAGCCAGAGATGAGATAGGTCAATTGCCAGGGGGTTAGCATGGGCGGGCGGAAATGCAGTTAAGCGAAATTTACCACAGGTGCCTCTATCCGCTAGGGTTTGCAGTCATTTTTTTAAACGAAAAAGACCCCCAAGGGGGTCTTGGCTGGGGGCTAAGGCGACCAGAGCCTTTGGCTTAAGCGTTGACTGCTAGGCCAACTGGCTGCATGTGGTGCTCTAGAACTTTCTTAACAATTGATTTAGGAATTGCTCCAACAATTTGGTCAACTACGACGCCAGACTTGACCAGTAGCACCGTCGGAAAACATTCAACTCCGTACTGCAGGGCAATGTCCTGATGGTTCTTCGCATTGATAGCAATCAGCTTAATTGGGTCGCCATATTGCCCCAATAACGATTCCAGTACCTGCTCAAGTTCCAGGCAGGGGCGGCAGCCCGGCAGCCAAAAATTGACTAGCACCAATCCCTCGTGGGCCAGGGCGGCATGTAATTCCTGAAGTTTGGGGTTGGCGCTGGCAGGGCCTTGGCCAAGACCCAGAAGGCTATTGCCTAAATGGACAAAATCTTCTGAGCGGTTGGTGGCACGGGTGCCGCTATTTTGGTGAGGAAACGCCCGGACTGCCAATAGAAAATCCTGAGAGTGTTCGCTCTCAAACGGCTTCAGGCAGACCTGAGCATAGCGGGTTAGGCTCAAAGAGCGCACCACCTTGAACGCCTCAATTTGGGATAGCAAAAAGGACTGAGATGGCGATTCTGAGCTAGCGTTAAGCGGCTGAAAAATCAGGCGTTGATTGGTCAGGTGGCCACCCAATTCAAGAGTAGATGTAGGCCGGTAGCCCAAGCCTTGTTTTTTGATCAGGGTTACCAAAAAGGAATGGCGGATTACCTCATCTTGCTGTAAGTCAATAGTTTCAGCTTGGGCGGGGGCGTAGTCTGCAATACAGTTTTTGAGCATGGGTGTTCTCCAAGGTTAAGAAGTCGGTTTGTCAAGGATGGATAGTGTGCTAATTCGTCGCTCACGGCTGGAGTGGTGAATCAGTTATCGATAGAATAGACAAGCTGAGTGGGCCAAATAAGGAGGATTTCGGTCAGTCTCATGGGGGGGTTAGGCCAGGTCTGAGGTCACTAGAAGCCAGAACATTGACAGTTTTCGGCAATAGAGTGCTAGAAACTGCTCCACAGTCTGGCTTTACGCAACACAAACTGCAGGAAAGTTTCTTGGCGAGCAATGATGCTGGCGTTGCCGGTCATCCCGGCCTGGATGGCGCAAGCTGGCCCACCCTTTTCCAGAACCAGGCTCTCTGGTTGAATAATGACTTCAAAGGTGCGATCGCTCCGCTCTCCCCCCCGGCCCTGGCTAGCACTTTGGGGTGTGGCTTCTCCCCCCCGACTGGTGGCCGATGAGGTATCTGCTGCAATGGCGGTCACCACACCCGGTAGTACCCCAAAATCAGGGTACGGACACGCTTCAATCCGCATTTTGACAGTCTGGCCAACGGCTACCTTGTCGATATCTTGGTTGGCCACCATGGCCCGCACAATCAGCGCGGCCCCTTGGGGTGCAATCTGGGCAATGCTATCGCCTGATCGGACTACCTGATTGGCGTTGGCTAGGTTGAGCTTAAAAATCACCCCATCGCTGGTGGCCCGAATGACGGTGTTTTCTAAATCAGCCTCAATTTTGTGGAGTTCCTGCTGGTCGCGCAGCAGTTGGGCCTGAATTTCGGCCTGGCGCTGCAGAAGCGCTTGTCGTTCCCTTTGGAGGCCAGCCAGGGTTGATTTGCCTCGGGCTGATTGTTGGGCCACCTGCTGTTGGGCAATGGCCACCGCGGCGGGGGAGGGGTTAAGGGCCGCCTGGGCACGTTCTAGCCGAATTTGAGCTGTTTCGACTGCCGTTTCTCGCTCCTGAAATTGAGATTGGGAAATCGCACCGGCTGCCACTAACCGACGGTAGCGATCGCGCTCAGTCTGGGCAAGGGTAAGGGTGGCCTGGGCTTCTTCCACATCGGCCTGGGTTGTTTGGGCTTTTTCTAAGTGCTCCCGCTGTAACCGCAGCACATCGGTCTGGGCGGCAGCAATGCTACGCTCCATCGATTGTTCTTCTGCTAGGACTTGGAGGGTCAAAGCACTCAACTGTCCTGCCATCTGAGAGAGTTGCAGCTGGCTTTGCTGCACCGCGCTCAGTAACTGGGTTTTCTGGATTTGTAGCTTGGTGTCATCCAACAAGGCAATGGCATCGCCCTGCTGTACTGGTTGATTTTCCTGCACGACAATTTGCTCAATGTTGCCCTCTAGCTGGGTCTGCACTATCCGGAGTTCTCCAGCGGGGCGTACTGTCGCTGTTGCTTTGACGGCCACGTTGTATTTGGCCACCGCTGCAACGGCCAGGGTAAGCCCCACAGAACCCATCAGGAAGAGACCGGTTAAATGGGTCCAGCGGCTGACGGATGGTAATAGTTCATCGGAGCGAAGCGTCGCTTTAGGTTCATGGGTAGCGTTGTGTGGGGTCTGAACCGAGTTGGGTTGGGCATGTAATGAAAGGGCTGACATAACTATTCTCCAGGGGGTAGGGGGGTGACAGTAAGCAAGGGCTATTCACTGACTGACGCTGGGTCGGTATAGAGGGCCTCGATATGTTGATTGACATTGGCTAGCACCTGGTCGCGGGGACCTTGTACTTTTAGCCGTCCCGCATGGAGCATAACAACCCAATCGGCCCGCTCAATCACGCTTGGTCGGTGGCTAATGAAGAGGGTGGTTTTGCCCTGGCGATGGCGGATCAGGCGATCTAATACCTGACTCTCACTGAGAGGATCTAACCCTGAGGTCGATTCGTCTAAGATCAGTACGGGCGGGTCGGCTACCAGAGCCCGCGCGATGGCCAACCGTTGCCGTTGGCCGCCGGATAGGTTAGTGGCAAACTCTCCCAGAACCGTCTGGTACTTGTTGGGTAGGCCACTGATGAACTCATCGGCACCGGTGATGTGGCAGGCTGCGACGATGGCTTCAAAGCTGGCGTTAGGGCAACCGACGCGAAAGTTTTCTAGAATGGTACGGCTCCAAAAGTGGGCCTCCTGGGGGACCAATACCACCTGGGAACGCAGGCTATCCAGTGCTAGATCTGAGCTATTGTAGTCATCAATGCGAATGTTACCTGATGTCGCTTGGTAAAGGCCGGTGAGCAGCTTCACGAGGGTGCTTTTGCCGCAGCCAGACGCACCTATGAGCGCTGTGGCCTGACCGCCCGGAAAATGAACCGACAGGTTCTCTAACAAATTGCCGCTGCCTGGATAATCGAAACATAGGGCATGGCAGGTGATGCTGGCATCGGGGCGCAGGGTCACTAGGGGCTTGGAGGCCTGTTCATCGGCTTCGGGGGCTAGTTCCGTCACTTCATGGAGGCGTAGGATCGAGGCGCGGGCGCGGGTGAATTCATCGACCAACCCAATCACAACGGTAATGATTTGTAAAAAGTTGTCGTTCATGCCCTTGAATGCCAGCAGTTGGCCAATGCTCAGGTCGGCCTGGGGGGCCATAACTAGGGTGCCGCCAAACCAGAGCAACAGAATGCCGCCCACCCCAGCCACCAGTCCCGAAAATGAGCCATTGATTATCCCAATCTGGCTGGTCCGCAGGTTAAGGGTAGCCAGTCGGCCAAAGCGCTCCTGAATTTCGTCCCAAAAATAGGGGGTGGCTACCAGGGTTTTTAGGGTCAAAATGCCCTTAAAGGTTTCCACTAGAACCCCCTGGTTTTCGGTATCCATCACCAGAGATCGCTGGGTTTGGCGTTGTAACGATGGCTGAAAGACAATCACGGAGAAGGTCATCGCTACCCCTACGGCTACGGCCACAGCGGTGAGTTTGGGGCTATAGACCACCATCAACCCCAGGGAGGCGATGGAAATAAACAACTGACTCGGCAAGTTGACGAAGAACTGTGAGGTGAGTTGATTCAGGTACTGCACATCCTGCAAGCGGCTGATGACTTCGCCACTGCGGTGTTTTTCGTAATAGGGCAGGGGTAGCCGTAGAATGCGACGGCAAAATTCGAGGGATAGCCCCAGTTCTAACCGTTGTACAAAGTGGGTAATCAGGTTGGATTGCACCAGGCTCAATACCTGGCTAATCACGGTCATGACAATGACAGAGATCGCCACCGTGTTGAGTAGCGAGCGATCGCCCCGCACCAGTACATCATCGGTCAAGACCTGGGTAAGCATCGGCGAGGCTAGAGACAGTAGCCCAATAAATAGGTTGAGCAAGAAGGCCTGGAGCAAAATGCCGCGAAAGCTAGCTACACGGGAAAATAGCTTGCCCCAAAGCTGTTTGGGCGGTTCAGCCTGAATCGTCATCCGGGTCGGGTCAGGCTCGAGCAGCAGCAACACAAAGTCCTGCCAACCTGCCACCAACTCCTCCCCAGACAGGCGACGCACTCCCACAGCGGGGTCTACCACCACGTAGTGTCGTCCTCGCTTGCCATACAGCACCACCCAGTGGTTGCCCTGCCAGTGAATGATGGCGGGCAGGGGCACTTCCTGGAGGCGAGTAATCACATCGGGGGCCGCCTTGACGGCACGGGCATTAAACCCCAGTTGATCGGCCCCTTGCTGCAACCCCCAAAGGCTGGTGCCCTGGTGGCCAGTACCCACCCGTTCGCGCACCTGACGCAGCGATAGGCTGAGTTTATAGTGCTTAGCGACAGAAGCCAGGCAGGCGGCACCGCAATCTTCTTCACTGTGCTGCTCGATGAATGGGTATCTCATAGGGCTAACTCTGAACAACAACGATGGCAAATGGGTGATGGTCGCTGACCAACAGCTCAGTGGTTGCCTAGGTCAACATGGCCTTACTGTAGGGAAGGATTACCCTGGCTACAGCGTTGATCTCTACTAAGTGGAGTGCTCAAAAAGGAGGAGTAAGTGGCTGAAACCGGCAAGGGAGCCTTGCCAGTTTCGGCCACCAACAAGGTGGTCGCCACACCGAATACAAGCACCGATACCCCATAGAAAAGGGCATTTCTGAGACCAGAAATGCCCTTGCCATCGATGGCTAACCACTAGATTGACTAAGCTAAGTCATCAGTTTCTAGCAGACTATGGCCAGAAAGTTGATTCACTGTGGCTTAGTAGCAGTGAATCACCCCTACATACCGCCAAACCCAATAGAAACCAACCTTCACTAGACGCAAAACCTGCACACGAATACACCGGCGGCCACCATTGAGTTCAGTGGTTTCGGCTTCGGTCAGGTCGTTAAACAGTGCGTTGGAGTTGAAAGCAGTCATAATGTTCTCCTTGAAAATGACTTGGAGTTGAACAAGGGATATTTTCCGAAGAAAGCTCCCTGGGCGCGGGGGGTGGGGGTGGCGGTCTGTTAATCGACTGCATTTCCGTTGCCCCGTTGCTTGATTCAAAATTTACGGGAAGCCACCTTAGAAAAGATCGATGCTTTCTGCCAGTCTCACAGAAGTTTTGTGAAAGCTCCAGTACCTAACCATAACAACGCCGGGGCTGAAAACTGCGATCGCTTTGGCAAATACACTCAGCTTTCCTGCCAAGCAATTAACCGAAAATAAAAAACGCTTTGGCTGATTTCTGTCATCGGCGAGTAGTTCATGAGCTTGCCGGTTCAGGTCAGACGGCTTGACAGATTTAAGCATCCTATCTGGTAGGTTTGCAGCATGCGTTCTGTTGTGGGTTTCCCTAATGTGAAATCAATCGGTTATCACCTAGCCGATTGTTCTCTCACACAATCATCTCTTTGAATTTCCCGGAGACTCTCCATGAAAAAGGCTATCGCACGGTTCATGAGTTCTGGTTTGCTGGCCACCACTTCAGTGTTGGCCCTGGGGCTGGTGACGCCCAATCTACCCAAGTCGGCTCAGCTTTCTCATTGGATTCCTAACAGTCAGGTGTTGGCTGCGACACCCTCAGCAACTACGCCACTGACGCCAGCCGAAATCTATGAGCAGGTCAACCCTGCGGTGGTAACGGTGGTCTTGCTAGATGGGAACCAGAATATTTTGAGTAATGGCAGTGGTTTTATTGTTCGTGCCGATGGTTTGATTATGACCAATGCCCATGTAGTGGCTGACAACCACGCCGCAGTAGGGGTAATTTTGGCTGACGGTTCGGCCTTTCTGGCAGACATTGTTGGCTTTGACCGTCGAGGAAAAGATCTGGCTGCCCTTCAGATGCGAGGAACCCATCAGCTACCTGTGGCGACCCTGGCAGCATCCATTGGTGGGAGCCGGATTGGCGATGCCGTCTACGCGATCGGCTCACCCCGAGGCATCCGCAATACGCTGAGCAGCGGCATCATCGGTAATATTGCAACTGATCAAACAGAAGTCATGCACAGTGCAGCTATTAATCCGGGTAATTCCGGTGGGCCTTTACTCAATGGGCAAGGTCAGGTGATTGGGATCAATACCAAGGGACGGGGTGCGATCGTAACATCTCCTGCAGGTGAATTTCTTGGTATGGCCCACATTACTAATGGTATGGGCATAGCAATCTCGACCGACGAAATCAGATCGTTTATGACTGCAGTACGGCTAGGCATGGCAAGTCCCACGCCCACCAGGGAACAAATGGCCAGCAACCGTTAAAGGCTCTCGCGGTTTGGCAATATTGCGGCTCTGCTTTGTTTTCCAGGGTTTTGCCCTAGCCTGCATTATTCATGAGGCTTGCCAGTAGGCAGTGACTTGGCCCCCGATGAGTCAACCGCAACAGAGGCTCAGTATCAACGTCCCAGTGCTGGCGACGACTTGAGTAACGAG
>Ga0172372_10003385_pt1 | contig 23434 bp, 21 predicted proteins | sample LakKiv5m_2_FD_114544 | JGI IMG/M metagenome (GOLD analysis project Ga0172372, IMG submission 114544) | Freshwater microbial communities from Kabuno Bay, South-Kivu, Congo - kab_092012_9.5m | ecosystem: Environmental > Aquatic > Freshwater > Lake | place: Democratic Republic of the Congo...
CGGAGAGCAGGCCACCGGCGGCATCGTCGGCGAAAGCGCGGCCCTTCGCGAACTCGTGGCCTTGGTGGACCAAATTGCCCCCACGGAAGCCCGCGTCCTGATCACCGGCGGCAACGGCACGGGCAAGGAACTCATCGCGCGCAGGCTCCATGCCACCAGCCGCCGCGCCTCGGGCCCTTTTGTGGAGGTCAACTGCGCGGCCATCCCGTCAGAGCTGATTGAGAGTGAGCTGTTTGGCCACGAGAAAGGCGCCTTTACCAGCGCGGTCAAACAACACCGTGGCAAGTTCGAGCAGGCGGAAGGCGGCACGCTCTTTCTCGACGAAATCGGCGACATGGGCCTTTCCGCCCAAGCAAAGGTCCTGCGCGCCCTCCAAGAAAACCGGGTCGCCCGCGTCGGCGGCGACCGGGATTTCGCCGTCGATGTCCGCGTCGTCGCCGCCACGAACAAAGACCTCCGCGCAGAAATCGAAGCCGGCCGCTTCCGCGAAGACCTCTACCACCGGCTCGCGGTCATTCCCTTGCACGTGCCCGACCTCAACGACCGCCGCGACGACATCCCGCTCCTGGTGCGCCACTTCCTGCGCCTCGTCTGCGAAGGCTACGGCATGCCTGTGCCGGACATCACCGATGCCGCGCTCCGCCGGCTTCAGGGTGCGAATTGGACGGGCAACATCCGCGAACTCCGCAACGTCGTCGAGCGGCTGGCCATCCTCACACCGCGCGGAGCGCCCGTGGACGAGGCGGTGGTGGAGCGGTATGCGGGGGTGAAGTGAGGGCGCGGCTTCGCCGCTAACCGTTTGGGGCAGTTGGGGTTCGTTCAGATGGGGCATGAGATTTACGGCCCGACCCTCCTGCCTCAGAAGATTGGAAACACGGGGAAATAGAGGACTTTATGCAGGGCCCAGCCGAACCCTTTCAACTTCGCGAGTGCTGCTTTTGAAACCCAAAGTTGATCGCCGTCGAGCGTGCCCACGGTGTCAACAACTTTTGTCCAACCGTGCGCATGGAAAAATTCTTCTATGTCAGCCTTTAGGGGTTGATTCGCATAGAGTTCCTGATTTTCCACTTCCAACCAAACTGCTTCGAGGGTCTCGAGGTTAAGGCCTAATCCTCTGAGCACAAGAAGCTCGGCTCCTTGGACATCCATGTGAAGAAATGCAGGAGGTACAGCGCCTGTTTCTTGAATCCAATCGTCTAACCGCCGGACCCGCACTTGAATGGGGTCTTTGAATTCAATGTACGGATGGTGCACGTTCACCCCCGTAGGTGCCAAAAGCGATCCACATGCTCCTGCGGTCAATTCGGACGTGCCATTTTGGAGGGCTTTGGAAGGGAAAAACTGAGCCGTGCCTTCCTCATCTCCACAGGCAAACGTGTTGAGCTGGATGCGCGGATCGGGCGGCAGTCGCTGTGCACATACCGCTGCAACGGTCGGGTCCGCTTCAAACAGCTGGAAGGTCGCAAGGGGGAACCACTTGCTGTATTGCTCCGTCGAGGTGCCGATGTGCGCACCTACGTCAAACATGCTGACGCGCCGGCCTTTGAACAGCCAAGTCAGCACATGGTATGCTGGATGTCGGCGGTTTGCATACGCCTCGCGCAGCGGTCGCAGCAGGGGAGATTTCCGGATTGAAGGCATGAATCAAAGGTACAAGGTGACATTTAACGTTTGAAAGAGGCAACTGAACCGCAGGGTGTTCGTCTTGTGGGTGAACTGAATTTTTCCCAGCATGAATGACATTGTACTGTTCGGCGTCGAAATCCCGGGCAACGTGTTCCTGGGTTCGCTCTTTGTTTGGCTGATTGCCACAGCCGCGAATTTGAAGTTGTTTGCCAAATGCGACCAGCCCGCGTGGGCGGTCTTTGTGCCCGGCTACAACGTGGTGGTGGCAATGCGCATCATCGGTCGTCCCGACTGGCATGCGGCGTTCTTTCTCATTCCGGGGTTCAACGTGTACTTCGCGTTCCGGACGATGATGGAACTCGCGGCATCGTTCGGCCGTCGCTCCACGGTGGATTACCTCCTCGTGGCGCTGTTCAACGTCTTTTATGTCCTCAACCTCGGGCTGAGCTACGAGGCGGAGTACGCAGGTCCGGTGTACGGTGCAACGAAGGCTGCTCCCGCTTCGGACGGTTCAGATGCCCGCGGGGGCTGGGCACACGCCTGATCGCCGCGTACGAAGCGTTCAGAATTTTATCCGTCGGCTGAGCCGGCAGGCAGGCTGCGGGAACGGCCTGCCACAGAGGGAACAGGATCCCTAGAGAAGGCCTCGGGCGTGCTGCAAAGCCGCTTCGAGGCCTTCGGGCTTTTTGCCGCCGGCGGTCGCGAAGAAGGGTTGGCCGCCGCCGCCGCCTTGGATGTGGGCGGAGAGTTCCTTGACGATGGCTGTGGCGTTGAGTCCGCGTTCGCGGACCAAATCGTCCGAAAGCGCCACGGTCAGCGTCACTTTCCCCTCGGAACGCGTGCCGAGCACACCGAGGAAGGGGGCGTGTTCAGCCCGGAGTTGGAACGCGAGGTCCTTGACCGCCGCGGCGTCGAGGTCGACTTCCGCGGCGAGCAGGTGGACGCCGCCGCGCTGCTCGAGGGAGCCGACGAGGGCGGCCTTGACGTGCTGTGCTTGCTCGCGCTTGAGGACCTCGAGTTCGCGAGAGAGCGCGGCGTGGCGGGCGAGGAGGTCCTCGGTGGCGCGCACCACGTCTTGGGGGGACTTCAGGAGGGTTCGCACGCTTTCTAACGTGGCTTCGTCCGCGCGGGCCCGCCGCAGGGCGCCCATGCCGGTGGTGGCTTCGATGCGTCGGATGCCGGCCGCGACGGCGCCTTCCGAGACGATGCGGAACAGCCCGATGGCGCCCGTCGCCGGGACGTGGGTGCCGCCGCAGAGTTCCTTCGACGTGCCGAAGCGGATCATGCGCACGCGGTCGCCGTACTTCTCCCCGAAGAGCATCATCGCGCCTGCTGCGCGGGCTTCCTCGAGGGGGATGGCGCGGCGCTCGTCCAGGGCGAGGTTCGCCTGAATGCGCTCGTTGACGCGGTCTTCGACGGCGAGGAGCTCGGCCTCGGTGGGTTTGCTGAAGTGCGAGAAGTCGAAGCGGAGCGACTCCGCCCGGACCAGCGAGCCCCGTTGTTCCACGTGCGTGCCGAGGACCTCGCGCAGGGCTTCGTGGAGGAGGTGGGTGGCGCTGTGGTTTTTTTCCGTGTCGCGCCGTCCTTCGGCGAAGACCACCGCCCGGAGCGGGGCTTCGGGGGCCTCGGGGACCGACTCGGTGAAGTGGACGATGAGGTTGTTTTCGCGCTTCGTGTCGAGGACGGCGATGCGTTCGTTGCCGTCCCAGAGGTAGCCCTGGTCGCCGATTTGGCCACCGCCTTCGGGGTAGAAGGGCGTGGCGTCGAGGGCGATTTGGAACAGCACCTTGCCACGGGCCTCCACCCGCCGGTAGCGCACGATGTGGGCGTCGGACTCGAGGCAGTCGTAGCCCACGAAGGGCTCGGCTGCGTCGGCCGCACGCACCTCGACCCAATCGTCCGTCTTCACCTTGCCCGCCGCTCGGCTGCGCTCCTTCGCCCGCGCGAGTTCGGCCTCGAATCCTTCCGAATCAATCGCATAGCCCCCTTCGGAAGCGACCAGCGCCGTGAGGTCCGCGGGGAAGCCGAAGGTGTCGTAGAGCTCGAACACCGAAGCGCCGGGCAACATGCCGCCGGTGGGCAACTTCGCGAGCCGGTCGGAAAGGAGGTCGATGCCCTTCGAAAGCGTGCGCAGGAAGGCTTCTTCTTCTTCGAGGATGACTCGTTCGATGAGGGTGCGCTGGGCGTGGAGCTCGGGGAACGCGTCTCCCATTTGGTCCGCAAGCGTGCTGACGAGCCGGTGCATGAACGGCTCCTGCAGCCCTAAGAAGCTGTGCCCGTAGCGAATGGCGCGGCGAAGGATGCGGCGGATGACGTAGCCCGCCCCGGTATTTGAAGGCAGCTGGCCGTCTGCGATGCTGAACGAAACCGCGCGGATGTGGTCCGCGATGACGCGGAATGCTACGTCGGATTTGCCCGTGCCGGCGGTGTAGGTCACGCCGCTCAGGGCAGCGATGCGCGCCAGCATCGGGGTGAAGACGTCCGTGTCGTAGTTCGACCGCTTGCCTTGCAGGGCCATGCACAGCCGTTCAAAGCCCATGCCCGTGTCGATGTGCGCATTCGGCAGCGGCACCAGCGACCCGTCGGCCATGCGGTTGAATTGCATGAAGACGAGGTTCCAAATCTCGACCACCTGCGGGTGGTCGCGGTTGACCCAGTCCCGGCCGGGCTCCGCGGCGCGCTCCGCATCGGTGCGCAGGTCCACGTGGATCTCCGAGCAGGGGCCGCACGGGCCGGTTTCGCCCATCTCCCAGAAGTTGTCCTTCTTGCTGCCGGGCAGGATGCGGTCTTCGGGCACGTGGGCGAGCCAAAGTTGCCGCGCCTCCTGGTCCTCCTCCAGTCCGTCCCCGGCGTCCCCGCCGAACACCGTGACGTACAGGCGGTCCTTTTCGAGGCCGTACCGGTCCGTGAGCAGCTCCCACGCCCAGTCGATGGCCTCGCGCTTGAAGTAATCGCCGAAGCTCCAGTTGCCCAACATCTCGAACATCGTGTGGTGGTAGGTGTCCACGCCGACTTCTTCGAGGTCGTTGTGCTTGCCGCTGACCCGGAGGCACTTTTGGGTATCGGCCACCCGCGGCTGCACGATGGGGCTGTTCCCGAGGAAGATGTCCTTGAAAGGGTTCATGCCCGCGTTGTTGAACATCAACGTCGGATCGTCCTTGATGACCATGGGCGCCGAGGGCACGACGGTGTGGCCTTTCGAGGCGAAGAAGTCGAGGAAGAGCTGGCGGACGCGGCGGGATTCCATGGGGAGCGTTGTTAACGTGTGCAAAATACACACCGCCTGAGGCAGGCGGCGCGTGAAATTACACCGCACATTTGCTTTCCATGGCGAAAAGATTCCACAAGTACCGCTTCAACGAACGGACCCTCGAGATGGAGGAGGCGCCGTTCAATGCGCGGGACTATGTGGTGTGGGGACTGCGCCAACTCGTCGTCGTGGGGGCGGTGGGCTTTGTGAGCGTTTGGGTCGCAGAAAACCTCTTCACCAGCCCGACGGACATCGCGCGCGAACGCGAGCTCGCCTACCTGCGCGAACAGGTGGACCGTTTGAACGGCGAAGTCGAGGAAATGGACGCGGTGCTGACGGGCATTTCCCAGCGAGACGACGGGATTTACCGGGCCATCTTCGGCGCGGAACCCTATCCCGAGCACCTGCGCAACCCGGGCGTGGGCGGCTCCGACCGCACCCGCGACCTGCGCGGCTACGAGAATTCCGATGCCGTCATCGCGTTGCAGGAACGGGTGAGCGAGCTGCAGCGCAAGTTGGTCGCCCAGACGCGTTCGTTCGAGGAAATCCTCGGCCTCGCGCGGAACTCGTCGAAGCTGGCGGAGTCCATCCCGGCCATCCAACCCGTGCGCAACCGCGACCTCCGGGCACTGGCCAGCGGCTGGGGTTACCGGATCCACCCCATTTACAAGGTGCGCAAGTTCCACTACGGCATGGACTTCAGCGCGAAGACCGGCACGGAAGTCTTCGCCACCGGCGACGGCGTCGTGGTCGCAGCGGAACAGAAGTACGACGGCTACGGCCTCCACGTCGTCATCCGGCACGGGTACGGGTACCAAACCCTCTACGCCCACATGAGCAAGCTCGCCGTCCGCCCGGGCGCACGCGTGAAGCGCGGCGAAGTCATCGGCTACGTCGGCTCCACCGGCACCTCGGTCGCCCCGCACCTGCACTACGAAGTCATCAAAGACGGCGAGAAGGTGAACCCGGCCCACTACTACTTCAACGATTTGACGCCGGCGCAGTACGAGCAGATTTTGAAGATGTCGGACGCGGCGAACCAGTCGTTCGATTGACGTACATTCGTTCCATGCCGTTAGGGAAGCCGGTCGCGAAACGCTATTTCACCATCACAGAAGTCTCCGACTTGCTGGGGCTCAATGCGTCCATGCTCCGCTATTGGGAAAAGGAGTTTCGCCAACTCAACCCCCGCACAAACGCCCGCGGCAAGCGGTTTTACACGGAACGCGACATCGCCACCATCCGCGAAATCCACCGCCTCGTCAAGCTGCAGGGCTTCACGCTGGACGGGGCGCGGAAGGCCCTTTCCGGCTGGACCGCCCCGGCCGAGCCGGCGCTGGAATGGGAGGGAAGGGGCGTGGACGGCGCAACCCTTGCCGAGGAGCTGCAGGCCCTCGAGCCCGCTGCGCAGGACGGGGCTTCCCTCGAGGTGCTCGCGCGGTTGCGTGCGCTGCGGTCGCGGCTGGCGGCCCTTCAGGAGGCCACGGTCGAGACGAGGTAGTCCTGAACGTAGCTGCGGACCGCGTCTTCGAGCGGCGTGAACGGACGGGCATAACCGGCCGCGCGCAGCTTTGACAGGTCGGCTTCCGTGAAGTATTGGTACGTCGCGCGGATGTCCTCGGGCGTGTCGATGAAGTCGATGTGGGCGGGAAGGCCGAGGGCTCCGGCAGTGGCCGTCGCCAAATCCAGGAACGAACGCGCGGTCCCCGAGCCGAGGTTGTAGATGCCGGCGTGCGCGGGATTTCGGTGGTGCATGAAGTGCACGAGGACGTCGACCAGGTCGTCCACGAAGACAAAGTCTCGCATTTGGCCCCCGTCCACAAAATCCGGCCGGTGGGAACGGAACAGCCGCATCCGCCCGCTCGTCCGGAACTGGTGGAACGCGTGGAAGGCCACCGATGCCATGCGGCCCTTGTGGTCCTCGTGCGGCCCGAAAACGTTGAAAAACTTCATCCCCGCCCAGAAATACGGGGCCCGGCCGGCCGCCGCCTCTTCCAAGGCCCAAACGTCGAATCCCTGCTTCGACCACCCGTACGGATTCAACGGCTGCAGCGCCGCGATGCCCGCATGGTCGTCGGACCACCCGTGGGACCCGTCCCCGTACGTCGCCGCGGACGACGCGTACACGAACGGCAGCCCAAACTGGACGCAGGCCCGCCACACGTCTTGGCTGTAGTGCAGGTTGAGCCGGTCGAACACCTCCCGGTCCTGCAGCGTCGTGTCGGTGCGGGCGCCGAGGTGGAAGATGAACTGCACTTGGTCCTCGTGCGCCGCGAGCCACGGCAGGAATTCCGCGCGGTCCACCCGCTGGACGCAGGCGAGGCCTTCGTGGTTGCGGGCTTTGTCCGCCCGGGAGAAGTCGTCCACGAGGACGAGGTCCACGAAGCGGTCTGCATTCAGGCGGCGGGCGAGGCGGCTGGCGATGAAGCCGGCGGCACCGGTTACAACGATCATGCGGCGAAGGTAGGCCGTATCTTCGCGGGGTGGGAAGGACGGTACACATCACCCGGCGGGTCCGGTTCAACGCCGCACACCGGCTGTGGGTCGCAGCGTGGGACGACGCGCGCAACGAGGAGACCTTCGGCAAGTGCGGGAATGCGAATTGGCACGGGCACAACTTCGACCTGTACGTGACCGTGAAAGGGGAGCTGGACCCGGTGACGGGGTACTTCATCAACTTCGACGACTTCAAGCGGATCTTGAAGGAGTGCATCGTGGAAGACCTCGACCACAAAAACCTGAACCTCGATGTGCCCTGGTTGCAGGGGATGCAGCCGACGACGGAGCAGGTGGCGGTGGCGATTTGGGACCGGTTGCAGCCGGAGCTCGCCGCCCACGGGTGCACGTTGCAGTGCGTGCGGCTGCACGAAACGGAAAACAACGCGGCTTCCTATTACGGCGAATAATGGCAATCTACCGGAAGACAGAGCATTACGACGAGGCGGCGGTGGCGGAAATGGCCGGAGCGTACCGGACGTTGCTGGGCGTGGTCGGTGAGGATTTGGGCCGCGAAGGGCTGGCAAAGACGCCCGAGCGGGCTGCAAAAGCCCTGGCCCTGCTGACTTCGGGCATGGGGACGAACCCCGATGACCTGCTCGCCACAGCCTTGTTCGAATCGCCCGGCGACGAGATGGTCCTTGTGCGCAACATCGAGGTGTACAGCCTGTGCGAGCATCACCTGCTGCCCTTCTTCGGCAAGGCGCATGTGGCCTACATCCCGAGCGGCAAAATCGTGGGACTCAGCAAGATCCCCCGGATGGTGGATGCCTGGGCCCGGCGGCCGCAGGTGCAGGAACGCCTGACGTGTGCCATCCGCGACAGCCTCGACCGGGTGCTCGCCCCGCAAGGTGTGGCGGTGGTCCTCGAAGCCCACCACTTGTGCATGCAGATGCGCGGCGTGGAGAAGCAAAATGCCACGACGACGACGAGCGCGTTTACGGGAAGTTTCTTGACCGATCCGCGCACGCGGAAGGAGTTCATGGACCTGGTCACCCGGTGAGGGACTGACAGGGTGGCAGGTTTGTGAGGGAGGTACGGATGTTGTTACTTCGGGGGCATGGCAAACTTTGATCCTCCCCGCATCTTCGACGGAGCGGTAGCTTCTGAACAAGTCGGTGTCAACCGCTTCATTGCGAATGTCTTCTCGTGGATGGTGGCGGGGCTGGCCGTCACCGCTCTGACGGCGTGGTACTTCGCGGCTTCCGGCGCGATTGCGGCGTTTTACACGGAAACGGGCATGTCGGCCCTGGGTTGGTTGGTGATGCTGGCGCCCATCGGCTTTATCCTGGCGATGAACCTCGGGTTTCAGCGGTGGTCCACCTCGGCGATTACGCTCCTGTTCTTCGCGTTCAGCGTGGTCATGGGCATGAGCCTCAGCAGCATCTTCATCGTCTACACGTCGTCGTCGCTGTTCCAAGTGTTCATGATCGCCGCGTCCACGTTCGGCGTGATGGCGGTGGTGGGCTACACCACCTCGACGGATTTGACGCGCTTCGGCAGCCTGCTGGGCATGGCCCTCATCGGCATCTTGATCGCGAGTTTGGTGAACATTTGGGTGGGCTCTTCCGGGTTGGATTTCATCATCAGCATCCTCGGTGTCCTGATTTTCACCGGGTTGATTGCCTATGATACCCAAAAATTGAAGCGCATCGGCCAAGGCGTCGAATACGGCACCGCCCCCGCCACGAAGTTGGCCATCCTCGGCGCCACAAGCCTCTACCTCGACTTCATTAACCTCTTCCTCTTCTTGCTGCGCCTCTTCGGCGGCAAGCGCGAGTAAGGAAGCCCGCGGTTCAGCGCACCATCAACCGCCGGCTGACCGGCGCTTCGCCCTCCAGTTCGAGCACCAGCACGTACGCCCCGGACGCCAGCAGTGCGGCGTCCAGGAAGTGGTTTGACTTCCCGGCGGGAAACGTTCCTTCGTGCACCACCGCCACCGTGGCCCCCCGCACGTCCTTGCACGAGAGCTTGCCGCGCGAGGCCGTCGGGAGTTCGACCGGGATGCACGTGATGGCGCTTGCAGGGTTCGGGTAGGGGGCGTCGAAGCGCGCTGCGGGACGCGCCGCTCCGGCCACGCCGGAAGGCGCGAAGACGTCAAACGACCACCACCCGGCGGGGGCGGGCATCGGGCGCACACCGTGCTTGCCGGAAACCGCCGTGGCGTCGGCGTAGTAGTACACCGTCGTGCCGGCAGGTTGGGCAGGCAGGGCTGCGAAGTACGCGTCTGTAACGACCCCGGGCGTCAGCGGCACCTCGTTCCAAACGCCGCCGACCGGATCCAGCGTCCAAAACACCGACGCCTCCGCAATCCCGCTTCGGTGCGATAGGTACACCTCCACCGCATACGGTTCGGTGGTGTTGTCCGTGTCCGGCAGCGGCAAGTGGCTGATTATCAAAGGGTCTTCGACGCCGACGGAATGCGTGATGCAGTGGATGGCGCCGCTCGCCGCGATGATGGGCTCGTTGTTGCCGTCGCAGTCGATGCCGACGACGTTGTAGCCCGGAAGGGCCTCGGCGTAGATGCGCAGTGCGGTGGTGTCGTATTGCGTGTAGAAGGTGGGGACGATGACGGTGTTGTTCACGAACACCGAGTTCGTGTAGGTCATGTACCACCCGCCCGCGTTGGGGTAGCCTTGTCCGGGTTCGGGCGGACTGGGGATGCGGATGACTTCGAACGGCGTGCCCCACCGCGTGGTGAAGTTCGACAGGACGTAGCTGAGGTTGGCGTTGATTTGGGGGCCGTCGGCGGTGTTGTTCGGATACTCCGCGACGAGGAGGGTGGATTCGTCGAGGAGCTTCATGTGCATGTCGATGTGGTGGATGCCGTCGTACGGCAGGGTGGGCATGCGGATGTAGGTGTGCACGCCGTGGAAGTCCTCGATGAGCTGTTCGATTTCCGGCTCGCTGTGGTCAGGATAGGTCTCGCCGGCGTCCATCCACCAAGCCGATCCGCCCCCGTTTTCCTCGACGATGAGTTCCGAGGCGAAGGCGGTTCCGAAGCCGTCCGACATCCAGTTGCCGCCGGTGTTCATCAGGTCGTACGGCGCGGCCGTGGTCGAATAGACCGGGATGCCCATCGTCTCGCCGAGGACGTCCGGAATCACGTCGTCCAGCGGCCGGGGCCGGTTGTACTTCCAGTCGACCAGCACGCGGTCGTCGTTCCACGAGCCGTACACCGTGTTCGCGCCGTAATCGCGCATCCACACGCTGTTGTAATCTGCATCTACGACCGTGACGTTTTCCAAACTCAAGGCTCCACCGCATTGATTTCCCGTGAGGTAGTTCGTGCAGGAGGTGGGATTCGAAGCGAAAACAATGACTTCGCACTCGGTTTGGGCGGCGGCGACGATTTGCTTTTGGATGCAGGGGTACCCGGTCCAAGCAATGGTCAATGCCTCGATTTCCTCCCATTCTGCGGCCGTACGCAGGTTGTCGTACGGAGGCGGTTCGGGGATGCCGCGCAGGGCGGGCGCCGGGGTGGGCAGGTTCCGGCGGGCAGCGACTTCTTCGGGGGTCGCGTAGTTGGGCAACGGAAGCAGCTGCGCCTGCACGAGGGGCAGCGCACCGCAGCATGCGGCAAGGAGCAAGAAAAACGTTCGCATGGCCATCGGGTCGGTTTCAGGTGTGCAAAAGGTACAGCCGGTTTCGCTGCTCAAGGGAGTTCAAGTGCAGGGGGAGACGATATTTGAACGCAAATGAACCTCATGTGCCGACGGATTCCCCTGCATCTTCGCCCTGCGATGGGCATGAAAACTCGGTGGATTCAGGCAGGAGTGCTGGTGGTGTGGGCCTGCTTGGGCGCGGTTCAAGGGGCTGTGCCGGCGTGGACGCCGCTCCACCTCTACATGGGCAAGCCCACCGTCCTTGATCCCGGGCTCGCGCGCTACCAAGTGCGCGGAATGGACGTAGTGGACTTCGACGGCGACCGCATCCTCGACATCGGATTGCTGCTCGAAGATGGGTACGCGGTGATGTGGGGGCGAGGCGGCGGCGCATTTGAGCCCATGAAGCGGGTTTGGAAAGCGGCAGGCCAACATGCCGCAGCAACGGTCCACAGCGGCGACCGCCTGTACCTGTCGGAAGCCGGGTCGGAACACCTCCTCGTGGCCACGCTGCAAGGCAAGCAATTCGCCGTCGAGCGGACCGCTGACCGGATCGGCGGGGAGTGGATGGGCGCGTGCAAAGCGGGCCTGCTCCACGGTCCGGATGCATCGGGCACGGTGTACCTGGAAGCTGAGGGGGCGAGCAAAGCCTGGGCCCGCGGGGTTCCGGCATCCAGCACGCTCGACGTGGTGGACCTCGACGGGGACGGGGCCTCGGACCTGCTCGTCCACGACAAGGCCGGCAATCGGTGCGGGGTGGTGCGCGGTGCAGCGGGAACCCCCGCAGAAGTGCAGTGGTTGCCCGGTTCGGACCGCTTCAGCTGGATGAACGTCTACCGCGTGGGCGCCACCGCTTACGTGGTGTGTACGGGCCCAGACCGGGACGCCGTGGCGTACGCGATGAGCGGCCCCAACGCCCTGCAGCCGGGGCCGGTGCCCTTCAGCAGCGACGGCATGCGGTACGACCGGGTGAGCATCTTGCCGTGGAACGGAGGCATGGGGCTCTTCGTGGGCCACCACCAGGTCACGCATGCAGCCTTCGGTGGGTTGGTCCATGAAGGGGCGTTGGGCCCGATGCGGTCGCTGTTCGAGCGTCCGCGTCCGCGGGACATTTTGGCCCGGGACATGGACGGGGACGGGGATCTGGATTTGGCGGTGGTGGACTTGGATGCAGGCCACGTGCTCATCCTGCCGTGGCTGGGAGGGGGCAGCAAGGGGGTGAGCCGAGAAGCCTCGGTCGTGTGGGGCGCGGGGAATGCGCTCATTCCGGCGTCGGATGCCCTTCCGCGGGCGGCGCACACGTCGTGGACGTTGAACCTCGAACAGGATGCGTCCGGTTCCCGGCGGGAGGTGGTCCAAACGGCCGAAGGCCTTGTGGTGGCTTCCGGGGAGGAGGTATCCGTGCTCGAACCGGCGCGCGCTTCCGTGGGCTTGACACCGGAAATTCGGGCCTGGCCCGGCGAGCGGGGCAACCTCTGCGTCAAGGCAGACGGGTTGGTCACACAGTTTGCCTTGGAGGCCCCGTGCCTCGCAGAAATCGCGCCGACCGAATGGGTGCACGTGGCTTACACCCGCGACAGGGACCTGCGTACCACGGTGTACGTGAACGGACAGGAGGTCTTCTCGGGGCGGTCGAACGATGTCGCGTACGACCACGTGATGGTGCATTTTGGGGCGGTCTTCAACCTGACTTGGTCGACGTTCTTTACGGGCCAAATCGACGACGTTCGCATCTCGAGCTCCATCCGCTCCGCCGAAGAAATCGCCGCCCACGCCCGCTCCGGCGCCGCCCAGCGCGATGCGCGCACGGTCGCACTTTGGACCTTCGACGGCGCCGCCCCCTTCACCGAAGAAGTGACCGGCGCAGTCATGAACCTCCACGGCGCCCCGCGCACCGTCGCCACGCCGTGGGGCCGCGGCATGGAGCTCACGGGATCGAACTACGGCTACACCTTCATCGACATTCCGGAGCGCGAAATCACCCTCGAGTTCCGGATGCGGCCCCAAGGCCAACCGCTCACGCCCCGCGAAACCGGCTGTGCGGTCGCCTTGTACGGGATGTACAACCTGTGCTTCGGCGTGGCGAACGACCCCCTGTTGCAAGAAGGGGCACGCTCTCCATCGGAGGTCGATGTCGTGCCGGCGCCCGAAGCGCGCGGCGGACGGGCCTTCGGCTGGGAAGGGCGTCCGGCGGTGCTCCTCGAGGACGGGCGCATTCTGCGGAAGTTGGACTCGGGATGGGAAGAGGTGCCGGCGACGGGCGAGGTGCCTGCGGGCGCGGTGGATGCCGGGCCGTGGGCCGCAGACGGAAGTTTGCAGGCCGTGATCGGCGGGCGGTGGGCGGTTTGGCACCCCGAGCGGGGCTGGGAGGTACGCGGGCGGGTGAACCGTGTGCTCGCGGCGTGCACGGAGGCGGTGGGCTCAACGCACCATGTGATCTTCATGGATACGGCGAACTCGACGGGGTGGTGGCTGGACGTGGCGACGTTGCAGCTGCATCCGCTGCCGGTGGAGGCGTTTTCAGGCAGCCCGGTCGTGGGCTTGGTGGCGGCGGCAGGTGCCGTGGAGGTCTTGCTCGCGAACGGCATGCGGATGCCGTTGAAGCTCGAGGCGGTGCCCGGTGCATCGGGTGAACCGTTCTTGCGGCCGTGGTGGGACTCGACGTGGTCGTGGGCCGGGGGAGGCATCCTCTTTTTGGCGGCAGCAGGCGCGCTGTTCCGGCGACGCAAACCGGTGGAAGTGGTTGAGATTCCGGCGCAGGTGGCCCGCTACTTCGCCCCCCTCGTGCCGTTTGCAGGCCGGGAACTCGACGTCATTCAGTTGGATGAATTGTGGGGCCTCGACGGGCTCGTAACGGACGAAACCCGCCGTTCGCGCCGCTCACGGGCGATCAAGGAGGCGAACACGTGGTCCCTTGAGGTGTGGGGAAGCGAGGCCATCGCCCGCACGCCAGACGCCGAAGACCGCAGGCGCACCCTGTACCGCATCCACCCCCGGGTCGCAGAGGCGACTTTTGCGGCCTCAGTCAGCCCCGAGGATGCGGGCAAGGGTGACCGGGCAGATGACGTGCCCGCCTGAGAACCGGGTGGTGCGCACCGCCAGGCCGGCCGCCTGGAAGCGGGCATCGGTCGCCTCGAGCAACCCGTCGCCGAAGAACGGATCGGCATCGCCCAGCACACAATCGATGGGCAGCGGGCGCAACGCGGCAGCATCGGGCCCGAGGTCCACGTCGGGAGGGAAGACGCCCGCCCACAGGATGAGCCGTTCGAAGGGGCCACCGCCCGCTGCCGCCCACCGCGCTGCCGTTGCGACGCCTTGGGAGAACCCGAGCAACACGGACCGCGCTCCGGCCGGGGCGGGGAATCGCGTGGAGAGCAAGGCCAAATACCCCAGGTAATCCGCGATGTCCTGTTCCCGGTCCTCCCGGGTCATCCACGAGGCCCCCACGCGCCCCGATGTGCCTTCGGTGTAGAACCGATGCAAACCCTCGGGTGCGATGACGGTCCACCCGGCCTCCGCGAGCGGTTCGAATTTGCGGAGGAAGAACTGCGGCAACTGGCCGTAGCCGTGGAGCGCATACAGCACCTTCGAGGTCGCCTCGAGGGGCGGCCCGATGCAAAACACCCGAGCGGTGCGGGCCACCGTGAATCGCACTTCTTCCATGGTTACCAAACGATGACCGCCTCCCCCTGTGAAAAGGCAGGAATCCACACAGAATCCAGAATTTCCGGCGCAGCGCCCACCCGGTAGGCATAGGGCACAAACCGGTCCCCGCGGAAGGTGCAGCTCCATGTCGTGTCCACCACCTCAGCCGCCACTTCTACAGCCGTGGGGGTGCAGCCCGGCAGCAGTTCCGCATCCGACGTGGGCCGCACAAACAGCGCCCCAGCCGGCACCACCCCGAGGTCGCGCACGCACCGAAACACGAGCGTCCCCAAGGGCGAAAGTGCCACGTCGTGCGCGCGCAGTGGCGCGTCGAGGAAGTCGTCCGCCGACCACAGCGCCGTGTGCGCCGCATGCCCGGACCGTTCGACCGTCAACCGGTAGGCCAGCGCCGTGGTCCGCTCGAACGGCAGGATGTAGCTTCCGTCCGATCCGGTTTCCGTTTCGCCCACGACTTCCCAGGCGTCGACCCAAACCCCCGACCCCACCACCTGCCGCTCGATCCGGCACGCCGCCCCCGCGATCGGCATGCCGTTGCGGTCGTCCCGCACCGTTCCGTGTACGTCGAGCGCGCTGACGTCGGTCCTTCCGCATCCGGCAATCGCCGTCGCCGCAACAACCACGCTGAACAGGAGTATGTTACGCATCGAGCAGGGTCAGTCGTGCAAACTTGAGCAAGAGCTGCTTCGTCCCGGCTTCGTCAAAGGCAACTGTCGCTTTCATGTTCGGTTCGGCGCCTTCGATGGAGAGCACCGTGCCGCGGCCGAACCGGTCGTGGGCCACGTGGGCACCGGCGACGAGGCCGGCGCCCGTGCCGCCGGCGGGCCGCGGTGGAAGCGGGGAGGCCGGGGATTTGGCGACGGGCCGCGGAGGCGCCGCGGTGGGCCGCGGCGGGGCCGCGGTGGGGCGGGGCGGGGCCGTGGTGGGGCGGGGCGGACCTTGCCACGCCGTCCGTGCGCTGTCCCACCCGCCGCCGCCGCCGCGCGGGTCGCGGAAGTCCCGGAACGCCGGCACGTCGAGGCACTGCGGGTCGATCTCCGCAAGGAAGCGGCTCGCGTCCGCGTGGGTGAGGGTGCCCCAACGGAACCGCGTAAGGGCGTAGGAGAGGGTGCAGGTCTCGCAGGCGCGCGTGAGCGCGACGTAGAAGAGGCGGCGCTCTTCTTCGAGGTCCGCGCGGGATTGCATGGCCATTTGGCTCGGGAAGAGGTTCTCCTCGAGGCCGACGACATATACATGTGCGAACTCGAGGCCTTTCGCGGCGTGGACCGTCATGAGGCTGATCTTGTCGAGGTCGCCGTCGTCTTCGTCGGCGTCGGTCAGCAAGGCGACGTCTGCGAGGAAGGCATCGAGCGTCGGGACCGCCTCGGGGTCCGCTTCGAGGGCACCTTGTACGAAGGATTGGACGCCGTTCAGGAGTTCTTGGAGGTTTTCGTACCGCGAGACGCCCTCCGGGGTGCGGTCCGCGTGCAAGGCGTGGACGAGGCCCGAGGTGCGGGCGATGTGCAAGGCCAAATCATGCGCGGGCACCCGCCGCAGTTCCGCCCCGAAGCTGCGGATCATGGCGGCGAAGGCGTCGAGTTTGGTCCACGCGGAGCCGCGCAGCGCCGCGGGGACTTCCCCCTGCAGCACGTCCCAAATCGCCACATCCCGCTCGGCCGCTTCCGTCACCAACCGGTCCATCGTCGTCCCCCCAATCCCCCGCGCCGGGTAGTTGATCACCCGCCGCAACGCTTCGTCATCCCGCGGATTCACGGCCAACCGGAAGTACGCGATGAGGTCCTTCACCTCCTTTCGCTGGTAGAACGACAGCCCGCCGTAGATGCGGTACGGGAGGTTCAGCTTGCGCAAACTCTCCTCGAAGGCCCGCGACTGGGCGTTCGTGCGGTACAAAATCGCGAAGGCGCTCCACGGGGCCTGGCGCCGCGCGGACACTTCGAAGATGGACGACGCGACGAACCGGCCTTCTTCGTTGTCCGTGCTATTCCGGATGACCCGGATTTTCTCGCCGCCCGCGTTTGCGGTCCAAACTTCCTTCGGAATCCGGTCCGCGTTCTTTTCAATCACCGAATTCGCAGCGGCCACGATGACGCCGGTCGACCGGTAATTCTGCTCGAGCTTGTACAGCGCGGCATCCGGGTAGTCCTTCTTGAAATTCAGGATGTTCTGGATGTTTGCCCCGCGGAAGCCGTAGATGCTTTGGGCATCGTCGCCGACCACACAGATGTTCTCGTGGACAGCCGCCAATTGCTTGACGATGAGGTACTGAGCAAAGTTCGTGTCCTGGTACTCGTCCACAAGCACGTAGCGGAAGAGGTGCTGGTACTTGCTGAGCAGGTCTGGGAAATCCCGCAGCAACACGTTCATTTTGAAGAGCAAATCGTCAAAGTCCATCGCTTGCGCGCGGAAGCACCGCGCCTCGTAGGCTTTGAAAATCTCTGCAATGCGGGGCCTGCCGGCTTGTTTGTCCTCGCCTACGATTTCATCGTTCTCGGCATAGCCCCGCGCATCGATGAGGTTGTTTTTTGCGGCCGAGATGCGCGACTGAACGCTGGCGGGCTTGTACACTTTGTCGTCGCAGCCGAGGCCGTTGATGATGTCTTTGATCAACGACCGGCTGTCGGCGGTGTCGTAAATGGTGAAGTTGCGGGTGTAGTTGAAGCGCTCGGCTTCGGTGCGCAAAATCCGGGCAAAGACGCTGTGGAAGGTCCCCATCCACAAGCTGCGGGCTTCGGACTCGCCCACGACTGCGGCGATGCGCTCCTTCATCTCGCGCGCGGCCTTGTTTGTAAAGGTCAACGCGAGGATGGTGAACGGGTCCACGCCGCGTTCGATGAGGTGCGCCATGCGGTAGGTGAGCACGCGCGTTTTGCCGGAACCGGCACCTGCGATGACCATCATGGGGCCTTCGCGGTGGGTGGCAGCGGCCCGTTGGGCGGGGTTCAGCGTGTCGAGAAAATGCACGTTTCGAAGGTAGGGCCGCCGGTGCGGTGGCTGTCAATGAAACTGTCCGAAAAAAGCCACAACCCGCTCTTGTTTTCTGACAGCTATCTGTTACCTTTGCGGCCCCTTATTTCGGGGAAACTTCTGTCTGTACCACATCGAACCTGATCGAACCGGAACGAATGCCAACGATTTCGCAGCTCATCCGCAAGGGCCGCACCACACTCGCAGAGTCGAGCAAATCCGCTGCTTTGGACGCATGTCCTCAGCGCCGCGGGGTGTGTGTCCGCGTGTACACCACGACGCCGAAGAAGCCGAATTCCGCAATGCGGAAGGTGGCCCGTGTGCGTCTCACGAACGGCAACGAAGTGAACGCGTACATCGGCGGTGAGGGCCACAACCTCCAGGAGCACAGCATCGTGTTGGTCCGCGGCGGCCGGGTGAAAGACCTCCCGGGCGTGCGGTACCACATTGTGCGCGGCGCACTGGATACGGCAGGGGTGGACGGCCGCGGACAACGCCGGTCGAAATACGGAACGAAGCGGAAGAAAGCGAAGAAGTAATCATGAGAAGGAGAGCCCCTAAGAAGCACCCGATTCTGCCAGACCCGAAGTTCGGCAGCGTACTGGTCACCAGCTTCGTCAACAACCTGATGCTCGACGGCAAGAAAAGCGTCGCGTACACCATCTTCTATGATGCCATGGAGCGCGTGCAGCAGCGCACGGGTGAAGACGGTTTGGCCATCTTCACGAAGGCGCTGGAGAACGTGACTCCGGGTGTGGAAGTGCGCAGCCGCCGTGTGGGGGGTGCGACGTTCCAGATTCCGCAGCCGATTCGCGACACCCGACGCCAAAGCTTGGCGATGAAGTGGATGATCGGGTACGCACGGAAGCGCAACGAGAAAACCATGGCGGACCGGTTGGCCGCGGAGGTGATTGCCGCTTCCAAGGAAGAGGGCGCGACATTCAAGAAAAAGGAGGACACGCACCGCATGGCGGAAGCGAACAAGGCCTTCGCCCATTTCCGTTTCTGATCCCCTCCTGACACGCACCCACCATGGCTAAGAGAGACCTTCGCTACACGCGCAACATCGGCATCATGGCCCACGTTGACGCGGGGAAGACGACCACCACCGAGCGCATCCTGTACTACACGGGCATTTCCCACAAAATCGGGGAGGTGCACGACGGTGCAGCGACCATGGACTGGATGGAGCAGGAGCAGGAGCGCGGCATCACGATTACGTCTGCGGCCACGACCTGCTTCTGGAAGTTCCGCAACGAGCAGTACCGCATCAACATCATCGACACCCCGGGCCACGTGGACTTCACCGTAGAGGTGGAGCGTTCGTTGCGCGTGTTGGACGGTGCTGTGGGCTTGTTCTGCGCGGTGTCGGGCGTGGAGCCGCAGTCGGAGACGAACTGGGGCCTCGCAGACAAGTACAACGTGCCGCGGATCGGCTTTGTGAACAAGATGGACCGTTCGGGGGCCGATTTCTTCAACGTCCTTCGGATGATCAAGGAGATGCTCGGCGCGCGTCCCGTTCCGTTGCAAGTTCCCATCGGTTCCGAAGAGACCTTCAAGGGCGTGGTGGATTTGGTCCAGAACAAGGCGTTCATCTGGAACGAGGAGGACATGGGCATGACCTGGCGGGAGATTCCGATTCCGGACGATCTGAAGGAAACGGCGGAGGAATACCGGATGAAGCTCATCGAAGCGGCGGCCGAACAGGACGAAACGCTGATGGAGAAGTTCTTCGACGACCCGGACAGCTTGACCGAGGCGGAGATTGTCGCGGCGATTCGGAAGGGAACCATCGCGATGGAAATCACCCCGATCCTCTGCGGATCTTCCTTCAAAAACAAGGGGGTGCAGACAATGCTCGACGCCGTGATGATGTACTTGCCCTCTCCGATGGACATCGGTGCGGTCGAGGGCAAGAATCCGGATTACGAAGACAAGACGGAGACCCGGAAGCCTGAAAACTCTGAGCCGTTCTGCGGACTTGCGTTCAAAATCGCAACGGACCCGTTCGTGGGCCGCCTGTGTTTTGTACGGGCCTACTCGGGCGTGCTGCCCGCCGGTTCGTACGTGATCAACACGCGTTCAGAGAAGAAGGAGCGGATTTCCCGCATCTTCCAAATGCACTCGAACAAGCAGAACCCCATCGACGAGCTCGAAGCGGGCGACATCGGTGCGGTGGTGGGCTTCAAAGACATCAAGACCGGCGATACGCTGTGCGCTGAGGGCCATCCCATCGTCCTCGAAAGCATGAGCTTCCCGGAGCCGGTCATCGGGATTGCCATCGAGCCCAAATCCCAGGCGGACCTCGACAAGTTGTCGAACGGACTGTACAAGCTGGCAGAAGAAGATCCGACGTTCCGCGTGCGCACCGACGAAGAGAATGGCCAAACGGTCATCTCGGGCATGGGCGAATTGCACCTCGAAATCCTCGTGGACCGCTTGCGCCGTGAGTTCAAGGTGGAGTGCAACCAAGGCGCTCCGCAGGTGAACTACAAGGAAGCCATCTTCGGCAAGGCGGATCACCGCGAGGTTTACAAGAAGCAGACGGGTGGTCGCGGAAAGTTCGCCGACATCATCGTGAAAATCGGTCCCTCGCCGGAGCCGGAGAAGGCGGGTCTCGTCTTCACGAACTCGGTGAAGGGCGGCAACGTGCCGAAGGAATTCGTTCCGGCCATCCAGAAAGGCTTTGAAGAGTCCATGAAGAACGGCGTTCTCGCCGGCTATCCGATGGACAGCATGGCCGTGGAACTCATCGACGGCAGCTACCACCAAGTCGACTCGGACGCGCTGTCGTTCGAACTCGCAGCGAAGATGGCGTACCGGAATGCGGTCCGTCAGTGCACGCCGAAGATTCTGGAACCCATGATGCAGCTCGAGGTGGTGACCCCGGACGAAAACATGGGGGACGTCATCGGCGACTTGAACAAGCGCCGGGCCATCATCGAAGGCACGGGCGAGCGGGCAGGCAAGACGGTGGTGAACGCGAAAGTTCCGTTGTCCGAGATGTTCGGCTACGTGACCGACCTGCGGACACTTACTTCGGGCCGTGCAACCTCCAGCATGAGCTTCAGCCACTACGCAGAAGCACCGAACAACATCCAAGAGAAAGTGATTGCCGAGGCCGCCAAGCGCTGAAGCTTATTCGAATCCCATGACCCAAAAGATCCGCATCAAGCTGAAGTCGTACGACCACAACCTCGTCGACAAGTCTGCAGAGAAGATCGTGAAGACCGTCAAGGCGACGGGCGCGGTCATCAGTGGCCCGGTGCCGCTGCCGACGCACCAGCGCATTTACACGGTCTTGCGTTCACCCCACGTGAACAAGACCTCCCGCGAGCAGTTCGAGCTCAACTCGTACAAGCGCCTCATTGACATCTACAGCTCTTCTGCGAAGACGGTCGATGCACTGATGCGGTTGGAACTGCCCAGCGGCGTTGAAGTAGAGATCAAAGTCTGACAGACGTCACGCGTTTTTTTGTTTAACCCCCCACTGACATTGCCCCACTCATGCCCGGACTCATAGGGAAGAAAGTAGGTATGACCAGCATCTACAGTGCCGCTGGAAAGAACATTCCATGCACGATTTTGGAGGTTGGTCCTTGCGTAGTCACGCAAGTACGTACCCTTGAGAAGGACGGCTACGAAGCTGTCCAGCTCGGCTTCGGGGAGCGCTCTGAAAAGCGCACCTCGAAAGCCATGCAAGGCCATTTTAAGCGCGCCGGTGTGGCGCCGCTCCGCAAGCTTGTGGAGTTCAACAACTTCAGCCAGCAGCTCAATCCAGGCGATGCCTTGGCCGTGGCGGACGTATTCGCGGAAGGCGAGTTTGTTTCCGTCATCGGAACCTCGAAGGGCAAGGGCTTCCAGGGCGTGGTCAAGCGCCACGGCTTCGGTGGGGTCGGTCAATCGACACACGGTCAACACAACCGGTTGCGTGCGCCTGGATCTGTGGGTGCGGCCTCGACCCCCGCGCGGGTGTTTAAGGGCATGCGCATGGCTGGCCAAACGGGCAACAGCCGGGTAACGGTGGAGAACCTCGAAGTCGTGCGCATCCTCGCGGAGGACGGCATCCTGGTGGTGAAAGGTGCGGTTCCCGGACACAAAGGGGCATTTGTTGTAATTCGTAAGCCCAACGCGTGATGAAACTCAACGTGTACAGCACAGACGGCAAAAAGACCGCCAAGTCGGTTGAGTTGGCCGCAGAAGTGTTCGGGATTGAGCCGAACGATCACGCCATCTATTTGGATGTGAAGCGCTTCATGGCCGCGCAGCGCCAAGGGACCCACGACACGTTGCACCGTGGGGTGGTTTCTGGTTCGACGCGGAAACTGAAGAAGCAGAAGGGCACGGGCGGAGCGCGTGCGGGCAGCATCAAGAACCCCCTCTACCGTGGAGGCGGGACCATCTTCGGCCCTCAGCCGCGGGATTACTCCCACAAGTTGAACATCAAGGTGAAGCAACTCGCACGCCGGAGTGCGCTCAGCTACAAGGCGAAAGCGGACGGGATTCGGGTGGTGGAGCCCATCGCGATGGCGGCTCCGAAGACGAAGGACTTCCTTGCCATCTTGAACAATTTGGAGCTCGCAACAACTAAGACACTCATCGTGTTGCCGGCGCAGAACGACGCGCTGTACTTGAGCGCTCGGAACCTGCCGAAGCACCGCGTTATGGTGGCGACGGACTTGTGCACCTACGATATCATGAACTGCAACACCCTCCTCTTCGTGGACAACGCGCATGAGGTGCTCGAGGGCATGCTGAAATAAGGAAGGTCATGCAGAACATCCTCATCAAGCCGCTCATCACGGAGAAAATGGCGAACACTACGGAGCGTACGAATGCGTACGGGTTTGTGGTCGCCCTGGGCGCGAACAAAATCGAGATCAAGAAAGCCATTGAGCAGAAGTACGGTGTGACCGTAACCGGCATCAGCACGGTTCGGGTTGACGGGAAGGCCCGCCAGCGCTACACAAAGACCGGGGTCGTACGCGGCCGCTCGTCGTCCTACAAGAAGGCCATTGTGCGTTTGGGTGAAGGACAATCCATCGACTTCTACGACAACCTGTAAGACCTATGGCACTCCGTAAATTCAATCCCGTCACCCCGGGCATGCGCCATCGGGTGTTGGCGAAATTCGAGGAGTTGACCACGTCGACTCCGCACAAACCCTTGCTCGAGCCCATCAAGAAATCGGGCGGACGGAACAAGGACGGCAAGATGACCATGCGCTACCTCGGTGGCGGTCACAAGCGCCGGTACCGGGTCATCGACTTCCTGCGCGACAAGCACATGGAAGCGACGGTGCTCACCGTGGAATACGATCCGAACCGCACCTCGCGGATTTGTTTGGTGGAATATGCAGACGGCGAGAAGCGGTACATCATCGCTCCGGCTGGACTTCGTCCGGGCATGACGATCCACAGCGGCAAGGAAGCTACCCCCAACGTGGGCCATGCCATGTACCTGTCGGACATTCCGATGGGAACGATCATCCACAACATCGAAATGTACCCGGGCAAGGGTGCTTGCATCGCACGAAGCGCAGGCTCGTATGCCCAGCTGAACGCTCGGGACGGGAAATACGCCATCGTGCGCCTCCCCAGCGGTGAAACGCGCATGATTTTGACGACCTGCATGGCCGTCATCGGCGCGGTGAGCAATTCGGAGCACAACCAGCAGGTTTCTGGAAAGGCGGGTCGTTCTCGCTGGCTCGGTCGCCGTCCTCGTGTACGGGGTGTGGTGATGAACCCGGTGGATCACCCGATGGGTGGTGGTGAAGGGCGCGCTTCGGGTGGACACCCGCGCTCACGGAAGGGCTTGCTCGCAAAAGGGC
>Ga0172372_10003386_pt1 | contig 23432 bp, 21 predicted proteins | sample LakKiv5m_2_FD_114544 | JGI IMG/M metagenome (GOLD analysis project Ga0172372, IMG submission 114544) | Freshwater microbial communities from Kabuno Bay, South-Kivu, Congo - kab_092012_9.5m | ecosystem: Environmental > Aquatic > Freshwater > Lake | place: Democratic Republic of the Congo...
GAGGAAAGAAGCATGGCTCTTGGGAAGTTTTTTTGGGGATTTTTGATGTCATTAACATGGACTCCAGCAAGTTCTATTCCCAAAAAAGAAGCCATAATTGCTGTGAGTGAAAACCAGTTGTCTACATTAGAGAGATTAGGGATCAGCGATTTAACGGAAAAATCGATTTGGGCAATTTGACCTGAAAAGGCCCAGACCCCCCCTAGAAGAATGAGTAAACTAAGAGGAATAATGGTTCCAATTAACCCTGCAATGCTATTTACCTTTGCTGAAACCTTAATTCCAAAAAGGTTGATAAACGTAAGGAGCCAAAAGACAGATAAAATCGTTGAAATAATATAGATTTTATTTGTAGCAAGAGATGGGTTAATAAGATATGCAATCACTCCTGCGATGAAAGATAAAATCGTTGGATACCAAACCATTGTATTGATCCACTGGAGCCATATAGAGAACATACCAATTTTATCTCCAAATGCTCTTGTCATCCAGTGGTAAACGCCTCCTTGATCTGGAGCAACCGAAGAGAGTTCAGCGGAAACCAAAGCAGTAGGAATAAGAAAAATCAAAGCTGAAAAAAGATAAAAAAATACAATAGAGGATCCAAATAAAGCAGCAGCAGGAAGGTTTCTTATGCTGTCAATTGCAGAGACAACGAGTAACACAAGAAGATATAATGAGATTTTTGGTTGTGAATGTTTCATGTTTTTATCTTTATCAGTAAAAAAATTAATAATCAAATAGCGTTTCTTTAAGCAAGAGATAAACAATTTTTTTGGATTTTAGAATAAAGGCTGATAACACCTGTTGCTCTATTTGGGGACAAGCTTTTTAAAATTCCAAGATCATTTAAAAATTTGGGCGGGGTAATAATAATTTCTTTAAGAGGCTCATCATTGTAGACAAAGAAAATAAGTGCTGCAAGTCCTTTTGAAATCAGAGCATCAGAATCAATTTTTAGTTGGGCCTTTCCGTTTTTAACTTGAATATGTAGGTATAGTAGACTTTGACAGCCATCCACTAAATTATCCTCTTTTTTTTCTTCATCGGGAAACAAAGCGAGAATAGAGCCCATCTCAATTATTTTCTTGTATTTTTCTTCTTCGGTTGAAAGAGGTAGAAAAATTTGTTTAAGAGCCTCTATCTTTTTTTGAATTGTTTCCAAAATTAAATTCCTAATTAAATTTGCACATATTATAAAAAAAAACGGTTCAAAAAAACAGGAATATTTTTGTCTTGATTCTATGCATTTAAGAATTGATCGTAAATTGGTGAATATGTAAAAATTATTGACATTAAATCTTAGAGATTGTTTCATTTATTTTCAAAATTGAAAAATTATTGCAAGGTTATGTCAAAAAAAGAAGATACATTAAAGCTAGAAGGGACTATCGAAGAGCTTCTTCCTAACATGACATTTCGAGTTTCTCTCGAAAATGGAATGAAGGTTCTCGCTCACTTATGCGGGAAAATGAGGATGAAAAACATCAGAGTTCTTGTTGGTGATAGTGTTACTGTAGAAATGTCACCCTATGACCTTTCTAAGGCTCGCATTATTTATAGACAGCGCTAAAAATCACTTTTTTTATCTCTACAAAAAGTAGATGTTGCATTTATTTTTCATGAAGAATAAGCTTTAAGCATTCGACAATTTTTAATGGGTTGTTTTTCATCAAAGCGCCCAGATAGCTCAGTGGTGGAGCACTTGCATGGTAAGCAAGCGGTCGTAGGTTCAATTCCTATTCTGGGCAAGTCGAGCAATGCAATTAAATAAAGACTAAATGAAATAAAATTGAGTCAAATATATTACGGGAGAGCTAATCGATGGCAAAGGAATCGTTTCAAAGGAGTAAACCGCACGTAAATATCGGTACTATCGGTCACGTTGACCATGGTAAAACTACCCTAACTGCGGCTATTACTAAATTTTTATCAAAAAAAGGCGGAGCTAAGTTTCGTGATTACGCTTCGATCGACAATTCTCCAGAGGAGAAAGCGCGTGGTATTACAATTAACACGAGCCACGTAGAATACGAAACAGACGCAAGACACTACGCTCACGTAGACTGCCCTGGTCACGCCGACTACGTAAAAAACATGATTACAGGTGCTGCTCAGATGGATGGAGCTATTCTTGTTGTTGCTGCAACAGATGGTCCGATGCCACAAACAAAAGAGCACATCCTTCTTGCAAAACAAGTCGGAGTGCCTAAAATCGTTGTTTTCTTAAACAAAGTTGACATGATCGGAAAAGGTGATGAAGAGCTAATTGAGCTAGTTGAAATGGAGATTTCTGAGCTTTTAGAAGAAAAAGGATACAAAGATGCTCCTATTATCAGAGGATCTGGACTTAAAGCTCTAGAAGGTGATGCTGAATACGAAAAATGCATCGGCAACCTGATGCAAGCTGTTGACGAACACATCCCAACTCCAGAGAGACAAGTTGACAAGCCGTTTTTAATGCCAATCGAAGACGTATTCTCTATCTCCGGAAGAGGTACAGTAGTAACAGGACGTGTTGAGAAGGGAATCGTTAAAGTTAACGATAAACTTCAAATCGTTGGAATAAAGCCTACGAAAGAAACAACAGCTACAGGTCTTGAGATGTTCAACAAGATCCTAGAAGAAGCGAGAGCGGGTGAAAACGTTGGAGTTCTTCTAAGAGGTGTTGAGAAGAATGATGTTGAGAGAGGAATGGTTCTAGCAGCTCCTGGAACATGTAAAGCACATACTAAGTTCAAAGGAACTGTATACGTTCTGAAGAAAGAAGAAGGTGGAAGACATAAGCCGTTCTTTACAGGTTATAGACCACAATTCTTCATAAGAACAACAGACGTAACTGGAACTGTAACACTTCCTGAAGGAACAGAGATGGTGATGCCTGGTGATAACGTAGAAATCACAGCAGAACTGATTTGCCCTGTTGCAATGGAAGAAGGAATGAGATTTGCTATCCGCGAAGGTGGTAGAACAATTGGTGCTGGAACAATCACTAAGATCATTCAATAATTAATAATTTGGAGGGTTTTTCCCTCCAATTTGTGGGTGTGTAGCTCAGCTGGTAGAGCAGCGATCTCCAAAGTCGCCGGTCGGGGGTTCGATCCCCTCCGCACTCGATTTAGGTGCCAAAGCAAAATGAAAAACGAGAGACAGGAAGATAACAAAATGTCAACAACTCATAAAACAAATCTTTTTGCAGAAACCAATGATGTAAATCATCAGGCATTAAAAACAAAGGGCCAAGAAAGTTTTATTCAAAACCTTAAGAGTGAATTAGGAAAAGTTAGTTGGACTGCAAAGCAAGAGTTAATAAATTCGACAAAAGTAGTTGTTGGTTCGACCTTCCTTTTTGCTATAGGTATCTATGTAGTAGATGTCTTGGTTAGACAGTGCGTAGAATCGGTACACGTTCTTGCACGAGTTGTATTTGGAGCATAATAATGAGTAAATGGTATGTTGTTCAGGCGATGTCTGGACATGAAAAAAAAGTTAAGAAAGCAATCGAAGAAAATCGCGAATCTAAGGGTATGAATGATCTCATAGAAGAAGTGATAGTCCCTACTGAAAATGTTGCTGAAGTTAAAAAAGGTCAGCAAAAGGTTAGCGAGAAAAGATTGTGGCCTGGGTATATACTTGTTAAGATGCATTTAACTGATGAGTCTTGGCATTATATTAAAACGACTAACGGTGTTATCGGATTTTTAGGGGGAGGGAAGCCAAACCCATTATCAGACGCTGAAGTAAAAGTAATTCTTGAAGAATTAAAAGAGAAGAAAAAAGAAGTTGTACACAAACACAATATTGAAGTTGGTGACCGCGTCAAGATTGTAGATGGTGTTTTTGTGAATTTCACTGGTTCAGTAATAGAAGTATTCCATGATAAAGGACGGTTGAGTGTCATGGTTTCCATCTTTGGAAGAGAAACTAGAGTCGATGATCTAGAGTTCTGGCAAGTAGAATTGCTTCCACATGATGCAGATGTTGAATAAAATTAAGAGAAGGTAAAGGAAAAACTCAATGGCTAAAAAACTTGTAAAAACGATTAAGCTTCAGATTCCTGCTGGAAAGGCAAATCCTGCTCCACCTATTGGACCTGCTCTTGGTGCGGCTGGCGTAAATATTATGGCTTTTTGTAAGGAATATAACGCTAAAACTCAAGACAGAGCAGGAAAGGTGCTTCCTGTGATCATCTCTGTGTTTAGTGATAAAAGTTTTGCTTTTGTTACCAAAGAGCCTCCGGTAGCAGAGCTAATTAAAGAAAGAGCTAAAATTCCAAAAGGATCAGGAGTTCCAAACAGACAGAAAGTAGGAAAACTCACAAGAAAAGATCTGATGGAAATAGTAAAGGTTAAAAAGGCAGACATGCGCGTAAGCAGTGATGAAGCTGCAATGCGTTTAGTTGCTGGTACAGCACGTTCTATGGGCGTTGATGTAGAAATGGCAGGTGAGGAATAAATTATACTATGACTAGAAGCAAACGATATCAAGACATTCGTAAAAAAGTTGATGTTACTAAAGCCTATTCACTTGAAGAAGCTTTAAATCTACTTCAAGAATGCCCAAGAGTAAAATTCGATGAATCTGTTGAACTTTCATTGAAAATAGGAATCGACCCTAAAAAGTCTGATCAACAAGTTAGAGGGACCGTAGCTCTTCCAAGAGGAACAGGTAAAACTCTTAAGGTTGTTGTGATCGCAAAAGGAGATAAAATCCAAGATGCTAAATCTGCAGGCGCAGATGAAGTAGGTGCTGAAGAACTTGTTGAAAAAATTAAAAACGGTTGGACAGATTTTGACGCTCTGATTACTACACCAGATATGATGAGAGAAGTTGGTAAACTAGGAAAAGTATTAGGTCCTAGAGGTTTAATGCCAACTCCTAAAGCTGGGACTGTAACAACAGATATTAAAAAAGCTGTTGACGAGCTTAAAGCTGGTAAAGTCGAATTTAAAGTTGATAAGAGCTCAGTCATCAACAATATGGTTGGGAAAGTATCTTTCGATAAGAAAGCGCTGAAAGAGAATATTGATGCGTTTTTAGCGGCTGTGCAAAGAGCTAAGCCATCCACAGCAAAAGGTCAGTATTTAAAATCTATGTTCCTTTCTACAACAATGGGACCTGGATTAAGAATTGATATGTCTACAATTGGATAATTAAGGGTTTAGGGAAAGCACATGAGAGCAGAAAAGCAATATCTCTTAGATGAGATAAAAGAAGGAATTGATAATTCCAATATGATGATTGTGTTGAGTTATCAAAACCTTAACGCAAACAATACAGCAAACTTCAGAAAAGAACTAGAAAAAACTGGCGGATCGATGCTCGTTGTAAAAAAACGTGTGTTTCTAAAAGCTGCTGAGTCTTCTGGATACGTTCTTCATCATAAAGATATGAAAGGACACGTTGGACTTGTTTTTTCAGGGGATGACGCTGTAACAACAACAAAAGCTATTTATAAATTTCGCAAAGATAACGATAATACATTAGAAATTTTAGGTGGACATTTCCAGAAGAAAATTTGTTCATCAAAAGATTTTGAAAAAGTTTCTAAGTTACCAAGTCTGGAACAGATGAGAGCAGAATTGCTAGGTGTACTAGAGGCTCCAATGGCAGAAACGTTATCTGTTATGAACGCTTTATTGACAAGTGTAATGCATTGTTTAGAAAACAAAGCCAATCAGAGTTCATAATTAATCAATTAACACATTAAAGTAACAGGGGAAGTATTGTGAGTGAACAAAAAATAAACCATCTAGTTGAAGAACTAAGCCAACTTACTGTTCTTGACATGTCAAAGCTAAAAGAAGCGCTAGAGTCAAAATGGGGCGTTAAAGCGTCAGCAGCTCCTATGATGATGGCAGCTCCTGCAGCTTCTGGCGATGCAGCTGCACCAGCTCAAGAATCTACTGAATTCCAAGTGACTCTTGAAGATGCACCAGCAGACAAGAAACTAGCTATTATTAAAGTTGTAAGAGAAGTTACAGGTCTAGGGCTAAAAGAAGCTAAAGACCTAGTTGACGGAGCTCCTAAAGTTGTAAAAGACAAGGCTCCTAAAGCAGAAGCTGAAGATATTTCTAAGAAATTAGCTGCAGCTGGCGCAAAAGCAACTTTAAAAGGTTTATAGGATTTTAGTTTTTAAAATCTAGATTGATAAGCAGAAGCCAATCATTTGGCTTCTGCTTGTTACTATTAATGTACATTTTATTTACTTTGCAATGCAAAGTGCTTATCTCATTTAGAGACTATAACAAATTCAAAAAGGAATTGTTCTTGGTAATTAACCAGACAACTTCAAATATTTTAAGTCTAACGTGATAGCTAGGAGGAACATCAATGCTAAAAACGCCCCCTAAAAGGGTTACTTTTGAGGCAAAAGAAGAAATTATAGATCTTCCAAATCTCATTGAAATTCAGCTAAAATCCTATGCCCAATTTTTGCAAAAAGATCATCTCCCTCACGAACGACAAATGGAAGGACTTGAAGAAGTTTTTAAAGAAATCTTTCCAATTAAGTCATACGATGAAAAAACTTCCTTAGAGTACCTTTCTTACAGCCTAGGTGTGCCTAAATATACCCCAGAAGAGTGCATCAGAAGAGGTATAACTTACAATGTCACACTTAAAGTCAAGTTCAGATTGATTGATGAGACAGGGATCAAAGAAGAAGAAGTTTACATGGGAACGATCCCTTTAATGACAGATAAAGGGACATTTGTAATCAATGGTGCAGAAAGAGTGATCGTATCACAATTACATCGCTCTCCAGGTATTTCATTTGAGCAAGAAAAACATCCAAAAGGTAACGTACTTTATTCATTTAGAATCATTCCTTACAGAGGAAGCTGGTTAGAGTCTGCTTTTGACACCAGTGATTTTATCTATGTTTATGTAGATAGAAAAAAACGAAGAAGAAAAGTACTTGCAACTTCATTTATAAGAACACTCGGATATTCAAGCGATGCAGATATCATTGAAGAGTTTTTCAGTACCTACAAAGTTAAAATCAAATCAGATAAAGACTTTGGTAAGTTAGTTGGTAAAATTCTTGCAGAAGATGTCATTGATGAAGAATCAGGCGTGATTTTCGGAAAAGCTTCTGAAAAATTAACAACTGCAATGCTCAAGCGTATGCTTGATTCAAACATCCAAGCAATTCGTATTGCTGAAGATGCTGATGAAACAAGCCCTATTATTAAAATGCTTGGAAAAGATCCAACAGACTCTTATGAATCAGCTCTTAAAGACTTTTATAGAAAAATTAGACCTGGTGAACCTGCAACTCTTTCTAATGCAAGATCTGCAATCATGCGTCTATTTTTCGATCCGAAAAGATATAATCTTGGAAAAGTTGGTCGTTATAAGTTAAATAGAAAGCTTGGTCTTAATACAACTGATGCAGATTTAGACGTTGTCACTCTTCAAAAAGAAGATATCGTAGAGGCTCTAAAATATCTGATCAGATTGAAAAAAGGGGATGAACAGACTTCTATCGATGATATTGATCACCTAGCAAATAGAAGGGTCAGATCCGTGGGTGAGTTAATTCAAAACCAATGCAGAATTGGACTCTCTAGAATGGAAAAAATTATCAGAGAAAGAATGAATCTATTTGATTTCTCCTCTGATACGCTAACTCCAGGAAAACTAGTTTCTGCAAAAGGTCTTGCAGGAGTTTTAAAAGACTTCTTCGGACGCTCTCAGCTTTCTCAGTTTATGGATCAAACAAACCCAGTAGCAGAACTTACACACAAAAGACGTCTTTCCTCTTTAGGGCCAGGTGGCTTGAATAGAGATAGAGCTGGATTTGAAGTGCGTGACGTTCATGCATCTCACTATGGTAGAGTTTGCCCGATTGAGACACCTGAAGGACCAAACATCGGACTTATTACATCGATGTCTTCCTTTGCTAAAATTAATGAATTCGGTTTCATCGAAACACCTTACAGAATTGTAAGAGATGGTGTTGTCACAGAAGAAATCGAGTACATGACAGCAGACTTAGAAGAAAGTTATGTGATCGCTCAGGCTTCAGCGCCTCTAGATGAACATAATATGTTTATAGAGCCTACATGTTGGGCGCGCTACAAGGCAGAGCCGTTAAAAATTGAGACTAATAAAGTCACACACATGGACGTTTCTTCCAAACAGCTAGTTTCTATCGTTACAGGATTGATTCCATTCTTAGAGCACGATGACGCTAACCGTGCCTTGATGGGTTCAAACATGCAAAGACAAGCTGTACCTCTATTGATTGCTGATGCTCCAATTGTTGGTACTGGTCTTGAGAAAAGAGTTGCAAAAGACTCTGGCGCTGTAATACTTTCCGATGTAGACGGAGTTGTTGAGTTTGTAGATGCATTTAAAATAGTTGTAGCCTTAGATTCTAACCCGCTTGAAAAAAGAGTATTCCTACTTCAGAAGTTCTTAAGATCAAACAGCGGAACATGTATTAACCAAACTCCCCTTTGTATAGTGGGTGACAAAGTGAAAAGAGGAGATGTTCTAGCAGATGGTCCGGCAACCGATAAAGGAGAAGTCGCTCTAGGTAAGAACGTGCTTGTTGCGTTCATGCCATGGTGTGGATATAACTTTGAGGATGCGATTATTATTTCTAAGAAATTAATTAAAGAAGATGCTTACACATCCTTATACTTAGAAGAATTCGAGCTTACTGCAAGAGATACAAAACTTGGTAAAGAAGAAATCACAAAAGATATTCCAAATGTTTCTGAGGAAGCGCTAGCTAACTTAGGAGATGATGGTATTATCAGAATCGGAGCAGAAGTAAAACCAGGTGATATCTTAATTGGTAAGATTACCCCTAAGACAGAAACAGAACTTTCACCAGAAGAAAGACTCCTTAGAGCAATTTTCGGAGAGAAAGCAGCAGATGTTAAAGACGCATCTTTAACAGCGCCTCCAGGAACGGAAGGGGTTGTAATGGATGTTAAAGTGTTCTCAAGAAGAGATCGCTTATCTAAGACAGATGAAGAGCTTGTTGAAGAAGCAACTCGTATTAAAGATATTCATAAAGAATATAAAGAAAAAGAAGAAGAGATTGTCATGGCATTCCATGAGAAGCTCGGTGCTCTTTTACTTAACGAGCAAGCTCCATCTCCAATCATGCACAGAAAAACAGGGGATGTACTTGTAAAAGGATCTCAGGTGTTTACTCAAGAAGTGATCGAGATGATTGAGACTGAAGGATTAGAAGATCTCATCATGGGCGATAACCCAATGTATAACACTCTAAGAGAAATCTTAAGAGAGTACGAGCTCAATACTCAGATGCTAGAAATGCAATATAAATCTGAAATTGAGTTTATGAAAAAAGGAGATACTGAACTTGAAGCTGGCATCATTAGACAAGTAAAAGTCTATGTAGCAACAAAACGTAAGCTTCAAGTTGGTGATAAAATGGCAGGACGCCACGGTAACAAAGGGGTAGTATCCAATATTGTTCCGGAAGCTGATATGCCTTTCTTATCAACAGGTGAAACAATAGAAATGATATTGAACCCGCTCGGATTACCGTCCCGTATGAACATGGGGCAGTTGCTCGAGACACATCTTGGGTTTGCAGCACGTAGAAAAGGTATCTATGTAAAAACTCCTGTGTTCGAGGGATTCCCTGAACAAGAAATCTGGAAAATGATGAAAGAAGTCGGTCTTCCAGAAACAGGAAAAATGCATCTTTTCGACGGAAGAACAGGAGAGCGTTTTGATAACCCAGTCGTTGTGGGATATATCTATATGCTCAAACTTTCACACTTGGTTGCAGATAAAATCCACGCAAGAGCGATTGGACCTTACTCACTTGTGACTCAACAGCCGCTTGGTGGTAAAGCACAAAGAGGAGGACAAAGATTCGGAGAGATGGAGGTGTGGGCACTTGAAGCGTATGGCGCAGCTCACTTGCTACAAGAGATGTTAACAGTAAAATCTGATGACGTTTCAGGTAGGACTCGTATCTATGAGTCTATTGTAAAAGGAGACAATACATTAAAGGCTGGAACTCCAGAATCCTTTAACGTGCTTGTGAAGGAAATGCAAGGCTTGTGTTTAGATATACGTGCAGTAAAAGCCGATGAATAAAAGAAAATTTTTTTAAGATGATTTATAGTCCCTTGAGGAGAGGTTCATGATACAAGATGAGTTTAATGATTCTCAATTTGATAAGTTAACGATCAAGATTGCATCTGACGACGTGATTCACAATGAGTGGTCACGTGGTGAAATTAAAAAGCCAGAGACAATCAACTATCGTACTTTTAAACCTGAGAAAGGAGGCCTTTTCTGCGAAAAAATTTTCGGTCCTACACGTGATTGGGAATGTGCTTGCGGAAAGTATAAGAAGATTAAACACAAAGGAATCGTTTGTGATCGTTGTGGTGTTGAAGTTACTCTCTCTAAAGTTAGAAGAGAGCGTATGGCTCACATTGATCTAGCTGTTCCAGTTGTACATATTTGGTTTTTCAAAACTCAACCTTCTCGTATTGGTAATATTCTAGGAATGTCTACATCTGATCTAGAAAGAGTTATTTATTACGAAGAGTATGTTGTTATCGACCCAATGCAAACAACGCTAGAAAGAAAACAACTCCTAAATGATGCTGAATTTAAAGAAGCACAAGAGAAATGGGGTCCAGATTCTTTCAGATGTTCTATGGGTGGAGATGCGATTAGAGAGCTTCTTGAGAAAGAAGATCTCTCTATGCTCGTAGTTGAGTTAAAAGATAAACTAAGAAAGACAAAATCTATGCAAGCTCGAGTAAAGCTTGCAAAAAGATTAAAAATAGTGGAAGGGTTTACGACATCTCCAAATAAGCCAGATTGGATGGTGATGTCTACAATTCCGGTGATACCACCAGATTTGAGACCTCTTGTTCCACTAGATGGAGGGCGTTTTGCAACTTCTGATTTGAATGATTTATACAGAAGAGTCATCAATAGAAACAATCGTCTAAAATCGATTTTAAAGCTAAAAACCCCTGATGTGATTGTTAGAAACGAAAAGAGAATGCTGCAAGAAGCTGTAGATGCTCTTTTTGATAACGGCCGTCATGGACATCCTGTAATGGGTGCTGGAAACAGACCACTTAAAGCACTTGCTGAAATGCTAAAAGGTAAGCAAGGACGCTTCAGACAAAACCTTCTTGGTAAGAGGGTGGATTACTCTGGACGTTCTGTTATTATAGTGGGACCAGAGTTGAAGTTTAATCAGTGCGGCCTTCCTAAGCAAATGGCGCTTGAGCTTTTTGAGCCTTTCATTGTCAAAAGACTTAAAGATAGAGGGTTTGTTTATACCATCCGTTCTGCGAAGAAAATGATTCAAAGGCAAGATCCCCAAGTCTGGGATGTGCTAGAAGAAATCATTCAAGGGCATCCGGTTCTTCTAAACCGAGCTCCTACACTTCACAGACTAGGTATCCAAGCGTTCGAGCCAGTCTTAATCGAAGGTCAAGCGATTCGTATTCACCCTCTGGTGTGTACGGCGTTTAACGCTGACTTCGACGGAGACCAAATGGCAGTTCACATTCCTCTATCTGTAGAAGCACAAATTGAAGCTAAGGTTCTGATGATGGCGCCAGATAACATCTTCTTGCCATCTTCTGGAAAACCTGTTGCTGACCCTTCTAAAGATATGATCTTAGGTCTTTACTACTTAATGCATGATCCATTATTCAGTGGAGAAGATTTTGGTAGACCAATGAGAGCGTTTAAGGACGTGGAAGAGGTGCTTCTTGCGATGAGCGCAGGTGGAAGCTATACATGGTATCAAAATGATGTTCCTTTGCAAAGATTAGATGACACAGGGTGTGGTCTTCATATTCATGAGAAGATCAAACTAAGACTAAGCCACGGTGAAATGATTGCAACAACACCTGGAAGAGTTATTTTTAACACAATCGTTCCTAAAGAACTTGGTTTCCAAAACTATGTGTTAAGAAAGAAGAAAATGAGTGAGCTAATTTTAGCAACTTACAAGAAAGTAGGACTAGAGGCGACTGTTAAGTTCTTAGATGATCTAAAAAATCTTGGATTCGCTTATGCAACTAAATCCTCTTTATCTATGGGTGTACAGGACGTTAAAATCCCAGCAATTAAAAAGAAATTGCTAGAAGATGCTCATGATAAAGTAGAAGAAGTGGTTAACCAGTATAAAGACGGGGTTATCACAGATGGTGAAAGACACTCTAAGATTATTAGCATCTGGACAGAAATGACAGATGATCTTTCTGAGGAGTTATTTAAACTCATCAGTAAGCCAAATAAACTCGAGTTAAACCCTCTATATTTAATGATGGATTCAGGAGCTAGAGGTAATAAATCACAGGTGAAGCAGCTAGGAGCCCTAAGGGGTCTTATGGCGAAACCATCTGGGGAAATTATCGAATCTCCGATTACAGCGAACTTTAGAGAAGGTCTATCTGTTCTTGAATATTCTATTTCTTCTCACGGTGCTAGAAAAGGTCTTGCCGATACCGCGTTAAAAACTGCGGACTCAGGATACCTAACTAGAAGACTTGTAGACGTTGCACAAGACGTTCTTGTTACTGAAGATGATTGTGGAACTTTGAATGGAATTGAAGTTCAAGCAATCAAGCAAGGTCAAGAGGAGCTTTTACCTCTAAAAGATCGTATCTTCGGAAGAACTATTTGTGATGATCTCTACCAACCAGGCGATAGCACAAAACTTCTTGCTAAAGCTGGAGATGTTTTAACAATTGGACAAGCAGAAGCAATCGATGATGCTGGTATTAAGAGCATTAGAGTTAGATCTGGTTTAACTTGTGAAACTTCAAGAGGAATTTGCGCGAAGTGCTACGGTGTCAACCTTGCAAACGGTAGACTAGTTGCAAAAGGAGAAGCAGTCGGTATTATCGCGGCGCAGTCAATCGGTGAACCTGGAACTCAGTTAACGATGAGAACCTTCCACTTAGGGGGTATCGCATCCGCTCACGTAAGTCCAGAGCTTATTGCTGATCATGGAGGCATCGTCATTTATACAGATCTAAGAACTGTAAGAAATGATGAAGGTATCTGGATTGCTCTGAATAAAAATGGATTCATCCATATCGTACGCGATGAAGGTAGATCGCTTGATGAGTATAAGAAACTTTTAAGTTCTAAATCTCTTGAAGCACTACAAACATTCCCTGTGGAACTTGGAACACACATCCTAGTTGCAGACGGTGACAGAGTATCTAAAGGAGCTAAGATTGGTAACTGGGAGCAGCACAATATCCCAATTATCTGCGAAAAACCTGGATACGTTAAGTATGAAGACCTAGTGGAAGGAATCTCTACGCAAAAAGACATTAACAGACAAACTGGGCAGCCAGAGTTGTTCGTTAAGCAGCATAGAGGGGAGCTTCACCCGCAAATCGTAATCTATTCAGATAAAGATTGCACTCAGCTTGTTGGTACATATGCTATCCCATCTGGAGCTTTCATCTCCGTTAAAGAAGGAGAGAAAGTCAACGGAGGTATGATCCTTGCAAGGTTGCCAAGAGGAGCGATCAAGACAAAGGATATTACTGGGGGTCTGCCCAGAGTTGCAGAACTCTTTGAAGCAAGAAGACCGAAGAAAGATGCTGCAGAAATTGCTAAAATTAACGGGGTTGTTGACTTTAGAGGTGTCCAAAAGAGCAAGCGTATTGTAGTTGTAATGGATGAAGAATCTAGAATGGAAGAGGAGCATTTAATTCCTCTAACAAAACACCTTATTGTTCAAAAAGGAGACCACGTTGTTAAAGGACAGCAGCTCACAGATGGACTTGTTGTACCTCAAGAGATTCTAGAGATTTGTGGAGTCAGAGAACTTCAAAAATATCTAGTAAATCAGGTGCAAGAAGTTTATAGACTACAAGGGGTAGACATCAACGATAAGCATATTGAAATTATCGTAAGACAGATGCTCCAAAAAGTTAGAGTGATTGACCCAGGTGATACTACATTCTTATACGGAGAAGATATCGACATGAAATTCTTCCACCAACAAAATAAAAAGGTGTATGAAGAAGGTGGTAAGCCAGCACAAGCAACACCAGTACTACTAGGTATTACAAAAGCCTCACTTGGTACTGAGTCGTTCATCTCTGCAGCATCCTTCCAGGATACTACAAGGGTGTTAACAGACGCTGCTTGTGAAGGTAAGTCTGATTACTTATTTGACTTCAAAGCGAACAAAATCATGGGACACGTGATCCCAGGAGGAACTGGTTTCTTTGATTACAATAAGAGAATGAGAAAACTCACTCACGATGATTCTGATGAATTATTGGATTTCGCGTTTGAAAATTAATCCTTAAAAGGGATAAAAAAAAGACCTAGAGAAATCTAGGTCTTTTTTTTTGTCTGAGTCATTATGATAAAAAAGGCTCTAAAAATTTCTTATCAAACGTTTCGTTTGGATTTAATCTTTCTTGAAGAATTGTTCTTCTACAGTCGCTGGATAGGGCGTAGGGTCTAACAACTGCATGATAGAGCTCTTTGTTGTTAAGAAGAAAAGCTTCTCCCTCCTTTTCAAGGCGTGGGCTAAAGGTTGGCTCTAGAGCGTCGTGGGGTTTGCCAAGGATCGTTTGCTCGGAAGTAGACAAATCCTGAGGCTTTATGATGTTTAATTGACCATTTTCCCACTCTCTATCGGTTGTTAAAGTGATTTTGACTGAAACTGGATTCCCTCTTCCATCCCTATGATACGACTCTCCAGGGACTGAGTGAGGGGGGAGCTGCTTTTTTAAAAAAGCTGAACTTATGACAACTAGCATTGTTGAATCTTCGTAGGTGGAAGGTTCAGTAGTTGAAATATCTTTAAACTCCTTAATATGAGTCACATGTCTTTCTAAAAAAAAGGACTTAATCTCATTAGGGTCCAAGTTTTTGCTCTTAATAAAATTTCGTAGTTGAACTGAGAGAAATACCTCTTTAGTCTTGCTATTGGTCGCCGCAACAGCAGCTAAGTTTACGTCTTCTTCATGATTCCCTTCAGTAGTATAGCGAATAAAATCATTAAAAAACTGAATATCAGTACTTTGCATGTCATTTTCGATCCTTCTGGCCAGACCTGAGGTAAAAAGACTCATGACTTCACCTATGTTAGTTGTTCAGAAATAAATTATAGCATAAATAATAATATATTATCAATTTATGTAAATTTTTTTTAATGAACACTAAACAATAGATATTTAACTACTTAAAACTAATTATAAAAATTAATTATATTAACTATAAAATTATAATTAATAATAAGTTATAATATAAAGTATATAATACTAGATTAAAGGTGTTTTATGGTTAATTTTCCTGTTGATCCAGTAAAGATTTCAATAAGGGAGCCGACTGAGTCTTCAGGACTCTCTACACTCAAAATCAACCCTTCGATGAAAAATGAGATAAAAGAGCAATCCACTCAACCTCCAATTGTAGAAAGGGTAAAACAGGAAAGTGAGCTAACTGCTCAAGAGCATGAGTTCATCAAAAAATTTGAAACTCCAAATGAGATATTCGTCAGTGGGCTAGAAGCATCACTTGGAGTAAAATTCAAAGAAATAGCAGCTCGACTCGATGAAGATGGAGTTGTGATTATTCCTGAGTACTTTTCAGGTGAATCACTTGAAAATATTCAACAATTTTTCGATGAGCAAATTTCAAAAAAGCAAATTAAGCCTTTTCTTGAGCAAGCAAGCTTTAATGGAGGGGTAGATGCAAAAAAGGCTCTTTCTGAATCTAAAGCAATGAGTGATGCAATTGCAGATCCTTTTTTTGTAACTCTTGCAAGTCACCATCTCGGACATCCAGCTGTTATGGCAAACTGGAGAGGATACCATTTGGGAGAAAGAGAGCCTCTTCTTTATCGAGCATGGGATTGGCATAATGATCAAAAAAGATCAGAAATCAAAGTAATGATTCTTCTTTCAGACGTCTCTGAGAAAGGACAAGCGATGCAAGTTATTAAAGGGTCTCATAAAAATTGGTGGAAAATGGATTCTCAAAGAGATACCAAATATTCATTAGAAGAAGTCCTCCGCTATGGCAAAGAGGATCCGTCTGCACAAAAAGTGACAAAATGCTATGGAAAAGCTGGAACAATTATTGTTTTTAATACAAATATCGCTCACGCCGGACAAAGAAATACCAACGGTGCAAGAAATGTTATTACAATAAATTATCTTGCCAATATTGAAGGAATGCCAATTTTTCCATCTCCGCCTCTTCACCCAGAAGTTGCCACAAAATATAAAGGCTCATTTATGGAGACCTCAGCAAGAATTAGAGAAAAAGCGCCGGGTGAAAACGAATCGTTATTAGCTAAAAAGTTTTTACAAGACATAAAAACAAACCCACTTAATTTAAAAGAGAAGATCGAAGCTGTTAAAATTATTGATGAAGAGCAGGACCACGCACCTGATGTGAGAGGGTACCAACAAATTCCGACATTCTCAGGGGCTAGAGCGCATTTTAGGGGAAAATCGTTTACTGAATTCAAGGAATTTTTGGTTCAACATATCGGGGATGATTTCGGTCCAGACTTAGATTTAGCTGTTCGACTTGGAGATAAAGATGTAAAAAGAGATATTGTTCTAGCCGCGCTTAGAGACGCAAGTCCAGCAGATCCTGTGCAACTGAAACTGAAGGATTTTTCAGAGCTTACACCTGAGGATATTAACAAGCCAAGATCTGTGAGTCTAGAGTCTCTTTCAAACATTGCATCAGATCTTTCAAGCACAATTAGGGAGCAGAAAGACTCTCTCTTACTCTCAATTCATTTATCTGAAGTATTAACACCTCTTGAGAAAAAAGAAAAAATAGAGAAATGTCATTGGCTTGAGATGGCTCAATCTTTTTGTGACGATTTATCAGAAGCTTTTTTAAGAACAGACTCTTTAGAAAGACTTAGAACAAACCTCATCTTTTTAAGAGCTCTTATGATTCAGCAAGATCAAATGTTTTTTGATAAAAGGCTTCAACGAGCGCAAGTAGATCTTATGAAACTTCATGCCTATGTCATCTTTAACGAAGACTCTCATATTAAAAGTTAAAGTTCTCTTTTAAATAAATTTTTTTTGAAATAAAGAAAAAAACAAATTGCTGCTAAAATTAAGGATGCGCCCCCAACTTTAATAGAAAGAGTAGGGTGAGATCCTATGATTGATCCTGAAAAAAGAGGGCTTAAAAAAAAGGCAGCAGCATTCACAGAGCTTAAGATACCAAGAGATTCCCCTTGGTATTTTTTTTTGGATTGATTAGAAATGATTGTTGTTGAAGTAGGTGAGACGTAGGCAATAAAATAGCAGATGATGAAAAGAACAAGCCAAATCCATTTTATAGATGGAAGGAAAAGAAGAAGGAAAATGGCAAGTCCTGAGGCTAAATTTCCAAAGAAAAATAAAAATTCATTTCTAAAAAGTCTTAATGTTGGCTGAATTAAAACTCCAGTGCATAGAGCGTAAAAGGCTCCTGCTGTTGCATAAAAAACTCCTAAATTGAGCGTTGAATAACTGTAGTATTTAATTAAATATAGGGGAACAAACTCGAAAAAATAGGACCACCCAAAACAATGAATAAAAGAGGCTAAAAAAGTGATTCTTGTCCCTTTTAATAAAAATGCTTTTTTAAGATTATTCACAGCCATTTTTGGAGTAATTTTTGCTTCTTTCGATCTAAAGAGTGTTTCCTTAAAAAACAAAAGAGCTAAAAGAAAATTTAACAATAAAATGCCAAAAGTAAATAAGAATGGAAGACTATAGGAAATTGTAGAGAGAACTCCTCCAAAAAAGGGTCCAAGCGTAAAACCACAACCCATTGCCATGCTGTAGAAAGCAAACTTCTTTGATTTTGTGTCTTCATCGCTTACATCAGCGATTGCAGCCTGAATAATCGAGGTGTTTCCAGAGCTTAGTCCAGTTAAGATTCTTCCTAGAAAAAAAAGGGAGATTCGGCTGTAGAGTGACCCAAGAAATAGGGTGAAATATCCAATTAAACCGCACGCAATGCTAATTAATAGCGGAGTTCTTCTTCCTTTACAATCAGAAAACCCTCCCCAAATAGGCGCTGAAAAGAACTGAAATAAAGGCATTAGAGCAAGAAGAACTCCTAAATAAAGACCTCTTGTGTGAACTGGGGTTTGATTCGGAAGAATTGGATGAGAGGTGTCAAAAAGCATTGAGGAAAAGAGAGGATAGATCAGTCCTATCCCCAAATAATCAATAAAAATGACAAGTAATGAAACATAAAAAGAAGTAAGAGGTTTTCTTTTTCTAAAAAAGAACCACATATTTCTTCCTTTGTTACATCATGGAGTGAATTGTCTTTTCTAAATCTCTTGTAGCTTCTGCAAACTTTCTGATTCCCTCAGACAACTTTTCTGTAGCCATCGCATTTTCATTCACATGCCAGCGGAAAGATTTCTGATCTACAGAAACTCTTCCAAGAGATAATTTTTTTGCCTTTTCTGTATCGAGTTTTTTCTCTACAGCTCCAGTTGCTTCCTGCAGTTCTTTAAGTAGTTTTGGAGCGATTGTCAAAAGATCACAGCCACAAAGCTCTAAAATTTCACCTGCATTTCTAAAACTTGCTCCCATAATTTGGGTTTTATATCCAAACTTTTTATAGTAGTTAAAGATATTAGTGACAGAAACAACTCCTGGATCATCATGAGAGCTGTACTCCTTTTTAGTGGATGCTTTATACCAGTCTAAAATTCTACCAACAAAGGGGGAAATAAGTGTTGCTCCTACATCAGCGCAAGCAATAGCTTGAGCTAGACTAAACATTAATGTCATATTGCAATGAATCCCTTCTTTTTCAAGGATTTTTGCAGCCTCAATTCCTTCCCATGTAGAGGCAAGTTTTATTAGGATTCTTTCTTTTTTAATCCCAGCTTTTTCATAAAGATCAATATACTCATAGGCTTTTTTTAAGCTCCCTTCCACATCGAAGGAAAGTCTAGCGTCTACTTCCGTTGAAACTCTTCCTGGAACAATTTTTAAAATCTCAACACCAAAGTTAACAAAGATTTTTGTGATAATCAAATCAAGCATTCTTTCTTTGCTTTTTCCATGAGTTTTTCCATATTCAATCGCTTCGTTAACTAAATATTGATATTCAGGCAGAGCGCAAGCAGCTTGAATTAGAGATGGATTCGTTGTCGCATCAGTTGGCTTGTAGAGCTTGATTTCGTTAATTTCACCTGTATCAGCAACAATAATTGTCCCATGTTTTTTTAGTTGGTCTAATTTGTTCATTTAAAACCTCTTTTGATTTTAATTCTTTTCTATGACCTAAAGTAACATTTTTTAACTAGTTTTTTAAAGAGAAAAACCTACTGGATGATTAGGAAGAAAATCTAAAGAAGATTTTTTTAGTTTTTCTAGATCGGATCCAAAATGTTTAAGGTGAATTTTGACTTCATAACAGGGAGCAATTTTCATTGTGATAACTTGGTGTTTTTTGAACAATTCTAAAATAGGCTCTATGAGATTTTCTGGAATTTTTAATCTTTGACCCCCTTGGAGTCTTTCAAGATAAAAAGAAAGTTTTTCCTGTTTGGCAAAAAAAAGAACTTCAGATTTTGTTGGATCACTTCCCTTTTTAGCTTCGTGTAAAAATAAATTAATGTATCCACACAGTTGTGGACCTATTTGAAGAAATTCAATTTCTAAATCATGGTTGTAATTAGAGCTTGGATAGGTGATTTTTTTAGAATCAAATTTGGAATTTCCAGTTTTGATTTTCATCGCCTGCCAATGATTTTCTCTTTGGCAGGAGAAGAAAGAAAAGATTTGGGAAATAATTAGAAGAAGTTTAGTGACCTGGCGCATCTGATCCTTTGTGCGAGGCAACTACAAGCATAGCAAGAGTTCCAAGAACGACAGATGTTGCAAAAGCAATACAGTTTTTTTTAGCAGTTGTAAGAGGAGCTGGCTTTGGAACGGGGGCTCCAGTTCCATAATTCATTTTTGGATCATAGAGAACTTTTTGTGAGGAGGCGTTAGAAGAGGAGCTATCTTCTTCGACATTTGTATCAAGTTCTTCAGAGGTTGGATCTGCATCTTGATCTAAATCTTCAGTCATGGAACTGTTTTCTTTACCAGCTTTTTGTGCAAGTGGATCAACTGGGTGAATTTGCGATTGCGAAGCTATAAGAGAAATAGAAGAAAAAAGCGCAATAAAAGTATAAAAAGAAAAAGTAATATTTTTTTTCATGATAAGCTCCAGTGAAAATTAAGCATTTACGCTAAATTCAAGCTTATAACAAGAAGAAAGGAATTATTCAAGCAGTTAGGTGTTTGAAATTCCTTAAACGGATTGAGAATAAAAAAGATCGCAAGAGTTTTCTAAATCTCTCTTAAATATTTCGTCCTGAGTTGAAATTTCTTTAAGGTCTGAGTCGCTTGCAAAAAACCATTTTCTTTCTCCACCAATCTCTTTAATGAAATAAGAGTAAAAATGTCCTCCTACTCCTTTTTCATTTCCAGACCCATTGTGGACAGAGAATCCCTCAAGTAGATAGGGTTTTTCTTTTTTTCTCTCTTTGGTATAGCTTGATAAGTCAAGCTCTAATGGAATGTCTGTAATTTTTGTATTTAATTTTCTTCCATTTTCAGCCCTTCTTGTTAAAACTATCCTTATTGAGGAGGGAAGGGAGTCAAATGTGAGATTTGCTTTGTACTTATAAGAGCTCTTTCTCTCTTTGTCTAAAACCTCGGATTCAGGCACAGAGAGAGCTTGTTTAAGTTTATCTTGAAAGTTCGCTGAACTTTGATTTCCAGGATTCAACTCAAGCCATGATCTTAGATTTTGCGGATGAGTTCCTGATTTGTGATTTTCAATTGTAATCTCACCTTGAGTTGCAATGGACTCTTGGTGGAGTTGAAAGGTTGGATAGGAAGAGGTTGATCCAATCAGATCTGTTAATACTTCAGATACATCGTGTCCTTTTCTTGTTGCATGGTGTTTTCGATCTAGGCAAGAAATGATCTGGGACCCCTTGATAATTTTTTCATAGTTCTTAAGAGGTGCAAATCTTCCATTGAGTGAGTTTTTGACTCCCTTAAGCGATCTTACATGGGATGCTAGTTGATATGCAGAGATCGCAAAACAGCTATTGCCTGTGTCATTATCAATTCCGTGAGGTGGTTCGATTTTGTTTCGCTGTACAAGATATAAAGATTTAACCCGCTCAACTAAATCTTCTTTTGCTTTAAAAAGAGTCTCCTTTTCCATTTTTTCAAGAGTAAAAACCTTCTCAGTTTGATCACTTTTAATGATCCGAATAGATTTACTTGTAATAGAGATTTTAAAATTTAACAGGGGATCTTTAGGTAAGGATTCACTTAGATATTGCCTAAATTCATCTGTAGTAATGAGAGCATGAACTTTTTCTCTAAGATTTTGAATTAGATCTTCATCGAGTGAGCCCCCACCAAATTTTATGCTTTGGATTGAGGCTAGAAAGCTTTGATTTGCAATCTGTATGAAAGATGCCATAATAAGTCTCTATTAGTTAATTAAATATTAATTATAGCATAATAAATAATTTATTTACACTCAATTTGAGTTTTATTAAATATCTGACAATTAGTTGTTTAAGTCTTTTTTTTGAGAGTTAAAGACTCTTTTAACTCGCTTGAGGTCTTAATTTGCCAAAAAAGGCCCATTTCTTTATGGGATTTGAGAAGATACTTTTCAAAAGGTTTCCAGTGTTTTTTTTGAAATGTTTTATCAAAAAAAAGGGAAGCATCAGAGGGTTTTTTAGATTGGTTTGCTTCGAGATTCTTCCATGCGTTTTTGATATCATTTATTTTTTTCTCTAAAGATTGAGCTTTACCTTCAGAAAGAGAGCTAAGAGCGCTCTCTTTTATGCAAAAGCTTTCAAAAGCTTCAATAAATGTATTAAGATAATCTTCAAAATCTTCTTTCAGTGCTACTGCAGTAAGAATAAACACGGTCCCTTCATTTACAAAAATCGATTGGATTGATCTTATGTCGCCGCAGCTATTTTTAGAGTCTATTTGGGCTAAGTGGGCTTTTCCTGACTTGTTTATAATATACCCAAGCTCTCTCCATTGATTACTTTTGTTTGCTGTTATTTGTTTTTTTGCGGCTAAAACATATTTATCTAAAGAAATGCTGACTTTTTCGATCCCAAGATTGATTGATGGCTTAAAGGGTTTTTTTGAGTTTTCCACAAAAGCAACATCAATTGTTTTAGAAAGTTTAGTTGGATCTACAAGCTTCCAATTTTTAGGAGGGATGAAATAATAAAAATTTGAAGAGTATAAGCAAGAAAATAAAGACAACAAAACTAAAACAATTTTCATATAAGTGAGCCATAAGTTTGGTTTTCGCTGCTGGAAGAGCTCGAAGAGGAGGATGAACTTGAACTTGAAGAGGAAGAGGAGCTAGAGCTTGAGTTAGACGAATCATGGTGAGCAGTTGGCGCAAGACTTTGATGTAATACAACAGCTAAAACTGCAATTGTTACAACAACTGCGATTCCCCAACCCATCATCGAAAATCCAATTCCGTTTAAAGCGCTTTCTTTTGCGCAAATCCCAATATTTTCTGTTTCTTCATCATAAGCTTCAATGATTTCACCTTTCATTGAAGAAGATAAACAAAGGCAAAATGCTAAAAAAAGAGTGAATTTTTTTTTCATACAAATTGTGAAAATATAAAAAATTATTATTGAGATTCAGCTTTATCACACTTGATGTCGGTATGTCTATTTTTTTATCGTCTATGCTAAAGAAGTGAACCGACACCTGACTTTCCAGCGGTTGGAGCAGAGGGTGAGCTTGAGCTTCCTTGAGATGAGCTTGCGTGAGTTGTCGAAGCGCTTTGATGAAGGACAATTGCTAAAATGGAGATACCAATTATAATTGCAAGCCCCCAGCCCATCATTGAAACCCCAACGCCTGTAGCCATGGAGTCAGATGCGGAAATGCCAACAGCTTGATCAAATTCATACTGCATATCTGATAAGCTTTGAGAATAAGAAGGAGAAAATAGTGTAATTAAAACAACACAAACAACACTAATAAATTTCTTCATAATTTACTAACTATATTAAAGGTCATTTTATAGATCTTATCCTTTAATTGCAGTTTCCATTTTATATAATTTTGGTGCAATCGATATTTAATAAATCCTAATAATATTTTTTTTGAATTAAATTAATTGTTGTGTAATTTTCTAATTTTACGCTTTAATAAATTTTGGTGCTAGAATGAGGCTGTGTTGAAAAATTCACAAGCCAAGATCAACAATAGCTGTAAAATAAAATATTGAATTGAATCAGGACAAGAAATTAAGCTCCTTTGTCGCTAAACCCAAGGAGCTTAAAATGAACAACTACGCAAAGCGTAATTGGACCGACTATAACAGAAATCTAGTAAATCGTGGTAGCATTACCTTTTGGTTAA
>Ga0172372_10003387_pt1 | contig 23427 bp, 28 predicted proteins | sample LakKiv5m_2_FD_114544 | JGI IMG/M metagenome (GOLD analysis project Ga0172372, IMG submission 114544) | Freshwater microbial communities from Kabuno Bay, South-Kivu, Congo - kab_092012_9.5m | ecosystem: Environmental > Aquatic > Freshwater > Lake | place: Democratic Republic of the Congo...
CAAGTTGATTTCTTTCTCGAGCACGGCTATTTGCTGGTCGAGGGCGTGTTTACGCCCGCGGAGGCGGCCGCCTTCCGCACCGAGGCGCACGCCGTGATTGAGCGCTTGCGGCGCATCAGCGAGGTCGACGCCACCTGGACGAGTGCCCGGGAGGTGACCACCACCAAAACGTCGCTGTTGCACTGCCACAACGTGCAGTTCCATTCGGCGCTGCTGACGCGCCTGATGACTGACGAGCGGTTGACCGATGCGGCGGCCCAGATTATCGGCTCGCCCAACGTGCAGTTGCACCACAACAAGCTCTTCATCAAGCCGCCCGAAAAGGGCTCGCCCTTCCCCATGCACCAAGATCAACCCTTTTTTCCGCACGACAACGACAGCATGATCGCAGCGGTGGTGCATTTCGACGATGCGCCACTGGAAAAAGGCTGTATCCGCGTGGTGGACGGTAGCCACAAAAACGGCCCCATTCCGCATGTGCCCGAGGGCGGCTGGCACCTGCCTTTCGACCAATATCCGCTGGAGTCGTCGGTGGCCTGCCCCGCCAAAGCCGGCGACGTGCTCTTTTTCAGCTACCTGACGGTGCACGGCTCGGGTGTCAACACCAGTAGCGAAGCGCGCACCACGTTGCTCATCCAGATGCGCGACCCCGAAGACCCGCCGACGATTGTTACCCACCTGTCGCGCGGCCAAGGCATGATGCTCCGTGGCGTGGATCCCACCGCCTCGGCGGGCGCCAACGTGGAGTGGAGCCTGTCAACTCCCAAGGCCAGCGGGGCAATGGGCATGGGCATGGGTGATCCGATGGGCGGGATGGGCATGGGCGGTAAGGAAATTAAAAATTGAAAATGGAAAATTAAAAATTGGGGTAATTGGTTGTATGAACGCGCGAAAGCATCGCTGTCGCGCGTTCATATGTATGGATGCCGTGAGATAATTGAAAATGGAAAATGGAAAATGAGGGAAAGTGGTGACCATGTGAAACACACGTTAGGATTTGGTGGTTTTGACAATAGCAGCAAGCAGTTTGACCAATTCTTTGGCGGCTGGCTGGAGTTCGTCATAGTGAGTTTTGGTAATGAGTTGGGCTTGGTAGAGCAGCTCGATCCAGTAGTCTGTTTCGTTTGCTTCTTTCAGGGCTATAGACATTTTGTTGATGAAGTCAGGTCGGCTTTGGGCGTGTTCGGCTTCGCGAATGAGCGCCCCAATCGCTGTCCCGCTACGCAATACCTGTTTGGACAGGACAAACTCGCGTTTTTCATCCTGTAAACATTGCGCTACCTTGATGATGCGCAGCGCAAACGCAAATGACTTTTCTTTGACGATATTTGGTTTTTGCGTACTCATTACATACCTCGAATCAATGGAAAATGGAAAATGAAGAATTGAAAATTATTATAATTTTTCATTTTCAATTTTCAATTGTTAATTCCCACACATCCAGTGTCTTGACGATCGTCGTGGCCCCCACCGTGATGCCGTACAGTGCCGTGTTGCCCGCATATGCTGCATATTCGGCCACCATGCTCTGGCGATTGTTGACAAACACTTCCACCAAGAAGTGATCAATAAAAATCCGAATCTCGACATCCTCGTCGGCCGGCAACGGTGCTAGCGCCATGGGTGCTTCGGCGGAGCCGAGGCGCATCGTGCCCGTCTCGGGGCGGAAGATGAGCGGCAGGCCGTGACCCTGCGCATCGGCACACATCACAAAACCAAACAGTTTGCGGTGCACTTGCGCCCGCGTCAGACAGATGCGGATTTCGACGGCCGCGTGTGCGTAATCGACCAAATGTTGCTTGCCAACGGGATGGAGCGCTAGGTTGGCCTGTGGTGCGCCCAAGTCCACGTCGTGAGAGTGCAGTGCGTGGCGGCGCAATGTGGCCAATTCGCGCAGGGGCGCCATGCGGAGCGTGTGGTCGGGTGCCAACCAGAGTTCGCGGGGCAGCGATTGGATGGTGCGCGTGTCCATGCTCCCATCCGTGCGCCCCAGTGTGGCCAGCCACGCCCACATCACGCGCCGACCATCGGGGGTGCGCACGCTTTCGGGTGCAAAAAAGTCGACGCGCCACTGTTGCATGCCAAACAGACTCTGCTCGTCACGGCGCCAGTTGAGCCGACCGTGCGTCTGTGGCACGAATTGCTCGTTTGCAGCGTCCCAATCACCGATATAGTAGCGACACCCAACGTGGTGACTGATGCACAGTAGCATCCATTTTTCGCCGATGGGGAAAAAGTTGGGGCACGAGATGTCCTCGCCATATGCGACATCGGGGAGATCGTGCGCCAAAAAGTCGCCCACCAGCGTCCAGGTGCGCAGGTCGTGCGATTTGAAGAGCGGCGGGTTTTCCCCTCCCGAAATCGCGTAGTAGGTGCCGTCGATGACAAAGCAATCGGGATCCCAGTGCGTGATATCGGCCACGCTACCGTCGCGATTGCGCACATCCACGGCGTAGGGTGCCTGCCAACCCGTCAACTGGCGGTCGTTGGCGATGACAATCTGGTTGCGCCCCGATCCTTGGCCGTGGTAGATGATGGCGGGCTGGCCGTCCAGTGTCAAGAAGCCGGTACCACTGAACATGCCGTGTCCAGTAAAGTCTGGTTGCAACGTGGTGGGGTGCCACGTCCACTGCACCATATCCGGGCTACTCACATGCACAAAGGCAAACGACTCGCCCCCCTGCCACGGCTGGGCCACGATGTAGTGCAGGTGGTAGACGCCATCGATGCAAAAGGCCGCATTGGGGTCCCCGGGCAGGCTGGGTCCACCCGGGTGCGACAGGTGGTAGTGGAGTGCAGTAGACAAGGGAAGCTCCTTGGGCACGAAATGGTATGGGTCTATTGTACGGGTAATTTCATCGTAGCGATGGTACGATGGAATGACACAGGGAAAGGAATCTGGTGCGCTGACATGAATAACACCCCGACAGACCAATACTTCGAGGCCATCGTGCAACAAGAAGGCAGTTTTGTATTCATTGCCATTCCCTTTGCGCCCCGCGCCGTGTGGGGAACACGGCTACGCTACCCAGTGGTCGGCACAATCAATGGGGTGACGGTGCGCGGCACACTTGGCGTGCAGGCACAGGCGTATTTTTTGCGTGTGAGCAAACCTTGGCTCCGTGCAAGCCATATTGCCGTGGGCGATGTGGTCAGCGTGGTATTGCAAACAATATCGTAGCGATGCATGACCAAGCGTCGCTACGATAATACCGCTAATAATCCCGTAACCGCCCTTGCCATGGTTGGGCGACGATGTAGTGCAGGTGGTAGACGCCGTCGATGCAAAAGGCCGCATTGGTATCCCCGGGCAGGCTGGGTCCACTCGGATGCGTCAGGTGGTAGTGGAGTGCAGTAGACGTGGGCGGCTCCTTGGGCACGAACTGGTATAGGGGGGTATTGTACGGGCAATCGGGTTTATTCCGTGGCCCGCTCACCGACGATGCATCCATAAATTCCCACTTCATTCTTCCGTTTAAGTGTGTTATTATCAACATGACCGTTCGGTTGCCATGATGCTCCATGGCCAAGGTTGTTGTGTACTGCGCAGAAAAGGGGTTTTTCATGGCTTCAGGTACGGTAAAATGGTTCAACGATAGCAAGGGATTCGGGTTCATTACGCCCGATGATGGCGGCGAAGATCTCTTCGCGCATTTCAGTGCTATCAACATGAACGGCTTTAAAACGCTGAAAGAGGGTCAGCGCGTGGATTTCGAAGTTACTCAAGGGCCCAAGGGTAAGCAGGCTTCGAACATCACAAACGGAACGAGCCGTAACTAGCCCGCTCATCATACATGGACGCGATAACTCACCGCGGTGCGCATCTGCGCGCCGCGGTGTTGTAATCAACGAACTGCTACGGTATTCATTTCCCTTTTTTATCATCCCCGGAGGATGCTCATGAGTCATGCTAGCGACCCCGTGACCGATCGACTCTTTCGCCATATGGCCTGGGCCAATGCCCAAACATTCGCCGTGCTCGCCACCTTGCCCGAAACCGTGTTTGCGCTGTGTGAACCGGGCAATGATTGGAGTGTGGGCATGATTACTGCACACCTCGCCGAAGCTGCCACGAGTTATGCATCGCAACTTGACGGCCAGCCGTACGCTGATTTGCCGTTTGAAGCCGTGGCAACCTCCGCCGACCTGGCTGTGGCAGCGGCTGCGTGTGCCGGTGCTGATGCGCGCTTGCGTGCCGCTGCTGCAGCTCCCCACGGCGTGGTGGTGCGCCGCGCCGATCCCACACAGACGCGGGCACGCGCCACGGTGCTCGGCCAGTCCATCCACCACGCCACCGAACACCGCGCCCAAATTGCGGGAGCGCTGGTGGCGCACGGCGTGCTGGCGCTCAATCTCGATGACCTCGATGTGTGGGCGTACGGCGATGCGGAGGGACTCGGAGCGTAAGCGCTGGCTGGTGTGTTTTCCATTGACATTTATTATGAGTGGTGTATGCTGAATGCAAAGTACCACCGTACAATCCATCTCACTCTTCCCCTCCATGCAAAGGAGCGTACACCGATGCCAACGTTTGCCGCAGACATTCGTCAATGGAAGACGGTACAGGAGTTCGCCAATCACCTTAGCGCCTACAACCCCGCCATTGCACCATGGGCTGATGGAGTCGTCGTGCACCACACCTACATTCCCACGCAGGCTTCGTGGAACGGGCGCACCTCGATGGATGGTCTCAAGAGTTTTTACATCAGCAAGCAGTGGACGGCCGGCCCGCACCTGTTCATCGTGGCCAACTCCCGCAACCCCAACAACGACGGTATCTGGCAACTCACGCCCCTCAACATGCAAGGTGTGCATGCGGGGACCTGCAATGCGCATACCTGGGGCATCGAAGTGGTCGGCGACTACAACACGAACCCGTGGGATGCGCAGACGCGCGACCTAGTGGTCGGGGCGGCCGCCGAGTTGTTGAAGTGGCGCAGTATCACCGTGAGTGCGACCACCGTCAAGGGGCATCGTGACTGCAATTCCCCCAAAACATGCCCCGGCAGTGCCATCAATCTCAACGATGTACGCCAGTGGATTACTACCTACCTCGCTCCACCTGCGCCGAATCCGCTGATTTCCAAGCAGTCGGCGATTATCGCGCCACCCCGCTGTAGCATAGAGCAGGCGGCCGCATATATCCGTAATCGCACCCCGCAACCGCTCTACACGTCGTACGACATCACCGTCAACATTTTGCCGTGGTATTGGCAGTATTGTGCACAAACGGGGATTGACCCGTGTATTGCGGTGGCACAGATGATCCACGAAACGGCCAACATGTCGTCGTGGTGGAGCGATCGCCCACGCCGCAACCCGGCCGGTATCGGCGTGACCGGTGAAAAAAAGAGCAGCGCCCCAGCGCCTGACGAAGCGCATCAGTGGGCGTGGCACGCCACCGAGCAAAAATGGCATAAGGGCCTTTCGTTCCCCAGCTGGATTGAAAGCGCCAAGGCGCAGGTGGGACGTTTGTGCGCCTACGCCACCGTGCCGGCCAATCGGAGTGCCTCCCAGACTGCGCTGGTGAATGCGGCCATGGCGTACCGCTCACTCCCCGCTGCGTTCCACGGGGTGGCACCAACGCTCGAAGGGCTCAACGGACGGTGGTCGGCGAGTACGACGTATGCCGACAAAATTGCCCAAATTGCCAACGCGATGGTGGCCACACAGGTGTAATTGTGCACACAGATCGTGATGGGAGTGACGCGCGCATGTGCGTCACTCCCATCACAAATATTTCACAAAAAACGTCTTCGTCAGGCGCGGATTCTGCGCGTTGATGCGCACAAATTCCACGTGGTAGCCGCATTTCACATAAAAGTCGGGTGCTTGAAAGGCATTCGTGACCAAGTTGATGTTGTGGTAGCCCGTACCAACAAACTCGTGCTCGAGGCGTGCAAGCAACTGGCGCCCATAGCCGCGCCGGCGGCTGGCCTCAGCCACCCACAAATCTTCCACATAGATCTCCGCATATGCGGTATAGGCCTGGAGCGCACCACACAGCGCACCGTGGTCGTCGTGGAGCAGGAGCGCAAAGCGGCGAAAGTTGATCTCAATGCCGTGCGCCTGCTCGTATGCACTATGCCCGGCAGAGACGACAGCTTGGTCGGCTTCACTGAGTGCATCGTGTTGAAGAGAAATTCTCAATTTTCAATTCTCCATTGTCAATTCCACGGGGTTGTTGGCGGCGCGTGGGTACCACCGTGCTTTACCTACAGGCATCATACGGTACCTGTTTACTTTTTACACCCTCGTGGTATAATCTGTACGCATTATAAGATGGAAAGTTTTACACGTGCGGGTAAACTGGTGGGTGTACGCATGTGCCAAAAACGTCTTGTGCGACTCCCAATGGATGTGTTATATGGAAGGAGACCGCTATGTATAAGTCAGGCATAGTCAAATGGTTTGACGAAAACAAAGGTATTGGTTGTATTGCTCCTGACGATGGTGGTGAAGATATCTGCGCATGTTTCATTGAAATTTTAGGAAAAATCAAACCGTTGGCCGGAGTTCAGCGTGTGAAGTATAAGGTCGTCGTAGATCCTAAAAAGGGGATAACATTATATGTTTGTGCCTTCTAGGGAATCTTCTCTCAAGGGGTGCTTTGGGTGTGTGCTGTGACCTTGTACATTGCCCCCCAGATCCGCCCGTCACGTCGTAGCACCCCCAGAACACTCTTGGGATACACACGTATGAGGTTTTGATGCGTGTAGAGCACATGAAATCGAATGTGTCTGCTCCAAGGAGCGTTTATCGCATTGACATTAGCATCATCGTTCATTTTCAATTTTCAATTTTCAATTTTCAATTTTCAATTCTCCATTTTCAATTTCCCATTCTACAGCGCGGTCGTCACAATCCCACCAATCGCCATTGCTACCCCCACCGTTTGCCAGCGGGTGATGCGCTCTTTGAGGAAGAGTACCGCGAGGAGGATGGTCACCACCGAGAGTGCCGACGAAATGGGGGTAATCAAGATGGCGTCGCCGATAGTCAGCCCGTAGTTGACACAGGCCACGGCCGCCAACTCGACGATGCCCATCAGTATGAGGGTGGCCAATGTGCGTGGTGGAGTGGTGCCGAGGCGCACAGCATCGCCGCTCCAGCGCGTCCACACCAGCAACCACACGACTACGCCGACTTTGATGGCCAGCGTGCTCCACAACCAGCCCATCTGCTCCGACACGAGCTCGCTGATGTTCCAAAAAACGCCAAAAAACAACGCGCCAATCAAGGCATCGCTGACTCCTAGCGACAAGCGGAGCGGTTGGGTGCCCAGATTGCCCACATCGACGGCAGCCAACGTTGCCCCTACGATGATGAGCACGACGCCGATGCTCTGGGTACTACTGAGGCGTTGCCCCATCAGCACAAAGGCGAAGATGATGGTAAACACCGCCCACAAATTCATGGTAGCGGCCACAATCGTGATGTTGCCTTTGGCAAAGCCCCGGAAGAGGAAGATGTAGCCGGCTGCATAACACCCAGCCGCCACGGGCAACCAGAGCCAGAGCATGCTGGGCGTGGGCATAACGGGAGCAGAGATCAGCGCCAATAGCGCAATCGCCACGGCGCCCACCAGTTGCGACCAAAAGAGGGTGCGGAACGAGCCGATGCCCTTGGCAAAGACCCCACCCAAAAAGTCGTAGATGCCCCAGCCGACCATGCCGCCGATGCCCAACATGATGCTGAGGAGTGTGTTATCCATGGGTTATACGTCCATATGTGCGGTGCAGAATTTCGGCTAGGAGTGCGGTCAGTGCAAAAATGACGAGAACGGTGATGTAGAGTTCGAGGTTCGTGCGTGTGCGTAGATCCCACCAGGTGCTATCGGTCAGTTTGCTTGTGGTGGTATTGATGATAGCATGGAAAAAGATAGCCGCAAACAGACTCCCACCGCTCCAGCGCCATAGGTGGGCCATCGTAAACGACGTGAGCACAAGCGATAGCGTGTAAAGTGGGAAAAAGGTGCCATAATCTAATCCGAGGCGAAAATCGTCAATTTGAAAGAGCGGGGCATGCCAGAGTGACCAGATGACACCGATGATGAGTGCGCTCCACATACGTTGGCCACGATGCCTGAGGCGCTCTTGCATGAAACCACGCCAGCCCATCTCTTCACCGAGTGGTCCATACCCGAAGATTATGCCACCAATCAGTGCATTCAGCGGGGCCACAGGCAGTAATGTGATGGCAATTTGCCAGAGTGGGATGGTATTGGGGATGCCGAGCATCACGTAGACGGCGATACTAATGGCAGGGAATGCCGTGAAGATAAACAGGTAGATGTGCCAGTGCATGCGAATGCGCAATAGGCGGTGGAGCAGGTCGCGTATCGCAGTGACTCCACCATACATTGCCGTGATGATGAGCGCAGCCATGGTTGGTGCGAAACTCCCCGCCAATAGATATGGTGCAAATGCGGTATCGCTGAGTTGGCTAACATTGCTTTGTATGAATCCAACTGACCAAGTTACCCATGCGAACGCGTATGCGACGATGACAAACATCATCAATTGGAGTCGTGATGGTGATGCTGAATGCATTTGTCTCCTTTGTTGCCGGTGGGATCGCTGTTTATTTGCCTTGAAAGAGTTCAATGGGATTCCCAGCGGGATCATCGACCAGGATTTGTTTGCCACCCGGCCCGCTGACAATGTCATTGCGAAAGACGATGCCTGCTGTGCGCATGCTGGCCACGGTGGCGGCAATATCTGCCACCTCGATGACGATGCGATTCCAGCCGCCGGCATGCGGTTGGCGTCCGTCGGGCATGGGGCGCGCTGCCGATGTCTGTGGTCCACTCAACCACAGGTGCAGGTCTTGGTGGGATACATGCGCAAATGCGGGGCCCATTTGTTCGACCAGCGTAAAGCCGAGATACTGCGTATAAAACGCAATAGCGCGCTCCACATCATCCACGATATAGCGTACAACGGCCATATGGGGCTCCTTTCAATTAGAGTACTGGTATGTTATTGCGTTCTCGGCACGTCTTTCACACACACAAACACCGGGTGCTCAGGGTGGATTATGCCGACCTCTTCGTGTACCGCAAAGCCGCATTCTTGCAGGGCTTCGCGCCATGCTGCGCGCGTAAACAACCCTAGCGTGGAGCTGTCTTGCACGACGCGCAAGACGCCATGTTCGCGGATCAGGTAGAGCATCGTACCTTCAAAAGTGTCGTCGTGCGGGTCGGGGTCGTAGGCGTTTTCAACGAACACCACGTCGAGATGGGCCGGTTTGTGGCGGGCAGATGCATGCGAGACATGGGTGGCGTTTTGTTGAAACGTTTCAACCAGATAATCGGGGGTGACCACCATCACGCCACCCGGTGCGAGGTGTGCGTAGGCCGTGGCAAAGACGCGCGTCAAATCGGCGCGACTGATCATGTAAGTGATGGCGTCGTCGATGAGTACCGCGTCAAAGTGCTGTGCGAGTTGGCAGGTGCGCATGTCGGCCTGTACGAAGGTGCACTCCGGGTTGAGTTGGCGTGCCAAATCGAGCATGGCACTGCTGATGTCCACGCCGGTGACGGCGTAGTGGCGTTTCAGGTTGGCGACGTTTTTGCCCCCACCACACCCCAAATTGAGCAGTGTGCGCAGGTCGCGGCGGGCATGCGTCTGCATCAGGCGTTGCACGAGGTCACACCATTCGGCGTATTCACCATCAGCGTCGCCCCACAGCGGCCAGAGCCAGGCGTAATCGCTGTAGAGATGCGGGGTTGGTTCTGGTGTGGTCATGGTGGCCTCCCTGCAGTTTCGTTTATTGTAGCATGGGCTCTAGTTCGCCTTGTTTGACGTATACTGTTAAAAATTGTACAATGTACGTATTAATGATATTGTTTTCGTTCCCGTACAATCACAAACATGGAGCGTGCTGCTCGGACCGCACCACACTCCATTCTGCATTTCTTACAGGGGGTTCTTTATGAGCGATGCACCAACCAAAAAATGTCCAGCCTGTGCGGAGCTGATTTTAGCAGAAGCCAAAAAATGCAAGCACTGCGGGGAAATTCTGGATTTGCAGATGCGCGACATCGACCAAATCAAAACACAGCTCAAGCAAGCCGGGCCCGTCTACATGAATGCAGCCAATGGTGGCGCAGGCGGTGGATTGCGCTATTTCAACCACGGCATTCATATTTTCATGACGCTGTTGACGGCAGGCTTGTGGTTAGTGGTCTACATCCCGCTGTACATTTTCCGCGACAAAAATCGCTACGTTTAGTACGCGCTATGCGTTAGGCAAGGGAGATGGTGCTGTCGGCGGTAGTGTGACTGCAACATAATGTTCGACGGTGGGGAATGGATCGTAAAAATGATGGAGCAGGCGTTTCCACTCTTGGTAGTGTGCGGATTGGCGGAAGCCGATGGTATGCGCTTCGAGTGTTTGCCAATACGCCAACAACACGTAGCGTTGCGGATTTTCGACGCAGTGTTGTAATTCGTGTGACACATATCCCGGAATAGACGCAATGAGCGGTGATGCCTGCTGAAACGCCGCTTCAAATGCTTCGTTCTGTCCGGTTTTCACATCCAAAATCGCTACTTCTAACACCATCACTGCCTCCTCCGAGCCTAGCTCATCGATTACCACAATACCCGTACACGTATTCATTATCCATTTTCCATTTTTAATTACCCACGGCATGGTCCGAAAGGACAGAGTGGCGGGTAGGAGGAACGCGTCTCCAACCAATAGCTCCACAGGGAACCATTTTTAATTGTGCATTTTTAATTATCCATTTTTAATTTTTAATTTCCCCACCGCTTCCATGAATTCGCGCACATACGTGGCGTTGACCTCGTTTTTCGCTTGGCGTGCTTCTTTGAAGGTACTGCCTACGATGGCCGCATCCGCTACCGCCAATTTGTCGGCGACCTGTGCCACCGTCATACCGGCCCCGATGACCAGCGGGAAATCGCCGAGAATCTCGCGAAACTCGCGGATTTTGTGCATGTCGGTGTCAACCCCCGTCCCCTCTCCCGTCACCGCAATGGCGTCACAGTGCTGGCGGCCAATCGTGAGATCGTCGGCGAGACTGCGTCCCGACAGGTACGGCTGGTACTTGAAGCGCACGCCGCCAATGACCGCCACTTGGCTATCACGTCGGTAGCGGGCCACCATGGTCAAGTACGCCTGCTCATCGGCGGGAGTCAGGTGCCCACAAATCGAATCCACCTGCATGAATTTGGCGCCGTACTGCGCGGCGAGTTCGTAGCTACGGGCGAAATCATCGAGCACGTTGACGCCGAGGATGTAGTGCGGACGTTCGTGCGACAGCACGGAGAGCACGTTTTCCACGTCGGTGGCATCGCCGAAGTAGTCCTCCACAATCAAGGCATCGACGCCGTTGTCCACGTAGATGTCGGCTTCGCGCACCGCTCGGGCGAGGATGTCGTCGCGCGTGCTGCCCTTGAGGTGGAGCATGGCCAAGATGGGCTTGGGTTTGGGGAAGAGTGTCAGGAACATGGGGTGTGTCCTTTGTTGGTATTACTGCCATCGTACCATGAATGGGTGGGAGAGACGCATGGTCCATGCGTCTCTCCCACCCATGCGTTGCTCCCATCCCCTCCACCAAAACAGCGTATCATGATACCAATCCGTTGCCATCTGGAGCACTACTATGGGATATGCTGTTTTTGTGGGCGATGTGGCCCTCGACGAATACTACACGACCGATTATTGGCCAACCATCAAGGACAAGGCCATTGTGCGTGCCTTGCCCGCTGTGCCAGGGGGCATGATTGCCAATGCGGCCTGTGTGGCGGCTGCGCTGGGCATGGAGGTCAAGTTTTTGGCGATGCTCAACAGCGGTGCCATCACCCAACGCTTGCTGGCAGATCTGCAACAGCGGGGCATCGACACGTCGCTGGTAATATTCGACGAGACGCTCCCCGACGCCAAGTGCATGATTTTTTTGGTGCAAGACGAGCATACGGTCATCATCCCCACCATGGGCATCACGCACATCGAAATCACGCCGGCGCAGCTGGATGTGCTGGCCCACGCCGACGTGATTTATTCCACGCCGGTGGAGTTCGACGTGTTGCGCTGTGGCGCCATGGACAGCATGGCCATCCGGGCGTATTGCCGCGCTCACGGCGCCCAGCTGGTCTTTGATCTCGATGTGGATTACTTCAAAGACGGCGACGAAACGCGTTATCAACACCTCGACGTGGTTTTTTTCAACGAAGTGGGCTTCGACAGCTACCGTGACGACCTTGCCATGCCAGCGGCTGCCGAGCGCCTGCTCTCGTACGGCATCTCCGTGGTGGTGGTCACGCAAGCGGCGCAGGGGTGCACGGTATACACACACGGTGAGACGCACCAGGTGCCCGGGTTGGCCGTGGATGTGGTCGATGTGACGGGCGCAGGCGACACGTTCGGGGGGAGTTTCGTCTATGCGCGGGCGCTGGGCCACAACCTGGCCGACGCCGCACGCTTCGCTAACGCCACCGCTGCCATCTGTGTGGGCGGCCTCGGGGCACGAGCGGGCGCGGTGGCGCGAGAGGTGGTCGAGGGGCGGATGGGGTATATACAGACGGATGCACCGTCACGGCAACACCGCAAATGCCTGCACTGATACCGTCATACCGTCATCCAGCCGCCCGTGCTCATACGTGATGGCCACATCCACCGGGAAGTCGTAGGTCTGATCATAGTTGATGTCGAGCACATCCGCTGTTTGCATGTCGTCACGCATGAGCGTGGCAAAAATGGCATCGATGGTCGCATAATCCTGCACGAAGGCGTACATGGGATCGCTGGGCGGATAGGCGGTGCCGTTGTTGGTGGTTATCTTGGCGAGTTGACCGGCGCGTACTTCCATCGTGAGGGGCAGTATGTCGCGCTGGGGAAAGCAGAAGCAGTTGATGTCGAGCTGGTAGCGGTAATCGGCAATCTGCGCGGCGTGCCAGCGCTTGCGGTTGTCGCTGATGACCGCAGCCACGTTTTGGGGTGGTACCCCACCAAACCACACGCTAGGGGTGGGATTTTGCGGTGGTACGTTGGTGCATGCACTCATGACAATGAGCATCCATGTCATGATGCTGAGCATGGCTATCCGTGGCATAGGCATCATGGTGACCTCTCATGATGATTTTTGAGGTGCATGTGTCAATAATATCATACGCGACAAGATTGAAATGGTCGTAGTGATATACACCTATTCTGACGGTGTAAACTCCGACACGCTCAAGTACAACTCATCATCCGCCGCCATTTCAATGAAATCTGCACTAATCTCGCTGGGGAAGCCGTAGGTCGGGTCGTACGTAATGGTCAGTTTGTCGGCCTCACGAAACCACGTTGATGCGAGTTCGGCGTAGATGCCGTCGATGGTGGTGTATTTCATGAAAAAGCCGGCCCCGGGGTCGTCGAGGGCTACCGTCACCCCGTTGGCATCCGTGAGCGCGACTACCGCGCCGTCGCGCACCGCCACGGTAATGGGCATGGTGGCGTTCATCATGCAAAAGCATCCCACCGTCAGTTGGTAGCGATAACTGCGAATGTTGTTTTTCTGCCAAGTGGCCTGATTGCGGGCAAGCTCGGCGCCGATGTCCGGTGTTGGCGTATTCACGATCACCGTGGCAGGGACTGGCGTGGGGGTGGCCGTCGGTTGTACGGTGACCGGGCGGGCACATGCGCTCATCAGCATGAGCGCCAGTATTGTGCCGATGAGATATGTGGTGGTGCGCATGGAGGGTTCCTTTCTGTGTGCGTGCGCGCATGATGCAGTCGGCGCTGAAACGTTCCATTCGCCGTCATGCGCGACCCAAATCAGCACGCCAACGCCATTCGAGTATCCCCAGTGTGGCAACGAATATACCTTCCAACACAAAATGCCCGACGCCAAAGAGGCTGGCTGTTGGTACAAGTAGTACCGCCGTGACCAGACATACTACCGCCCACAGCAGATTGGCCGCACTCAAAGCCACGATGGCGCCGATCGGGCGGTGCTGCCACGACGCGAGGAGCGATGCGCCCATGCCGTAGACGATGTTGGCGCTGATGTTGATGGTAAGGAGCCATGTGGGGATCTGGTAGAGCCCAACCAACACGTCACTGAGGAGCCATACCACCATGCCAGCGCTGAGACCGGCACTGCCGTCAATGCGTAGGATGTTGCGTCGCTCCATGCGTTTTCCTTTCGCTCTGCATTGTTCATTTTCAATTTTCTACCACAAACAAATCGAAATCAAGCTCTCCCGGCGAGTGACCAAAGCCGGTCAGCATAGCGGCCGCTTCGCTCCGGTGGTGGGTCAAGTCGTTGACGACGTGCATGATGGTCTGCCAGCGGGTGCGTTGACTACGTTCGTGTTGCCACCAGACGGCGGCGAGTTGGGCGTCTGTGAGCGTGGCCACATAGGTGAGCCACGCCGTCTGTTCGTGTTGCCAGCGGGCGATGAGGCTGGCCACGTCGGCGAAATCGGTCTCCGCAATCACCCCACCATCGGTGGTGTCCGTGAGCGCCATGCGCCAGCCGTAGGCGGTGTCGAGGGCGTGCACCAGCGTGCCCCGCAGGCTGTGCCAGCCCGGGTCGGGGGTGACGGGTTGCACGAATTGTTCGGGTGTGATATGGGTGCAGGTCTGCAAGACGCGCATATTTGCCCAAAAGGTGTAGGCGACGAGTTGGCTGATAGCGGTGTGGTGCATGGTGCTCCTTGGGCAGAGGGATCGGGTGGACGTTTCACGTAGGTGTAGCATAGCACATACTACATCTGCCCGTGTCAATCATATTGACGCGTGTTTTGTTTGTATGTAGGATAGTTTCAGGAGTTGTATCATTTACAGTATACAGAAATAGATTGGTAAATAGCTGGGTTGTTTGGTCGTGTTTGCCCGCAGGAACACAGCGCACCGCATACCCGTCATGTCGTGTGTGCGCATCTTGGTACACACAAAGATACATATACGGAGGTAGTGCATGAAGTATCGACAGATGACTATCGTGATCCTCACCGTCAGTCTTTTGCTCAGCGGATGTGCCAACATTGTGCCATCGTCTCAGACTGTCACGTGGAGGTCAAACGGCAGTGATGGGTATGATCCTATGCCGCCCGGTGCAGAGGTACCCGATTGTACGGACGTGAGCTGGCAAGCTCCGTTGCGTGATTTTTCGTTGGTGAAAGGGCGGCTCGAGCCGGGGCAAATTCGTGGTGGTGACTACAAGGGGCATGGTGGCTTCCAGATGAAAGCCTCCGAAGTAGGCGTGCTCTCAGCCATCAACGGGAATATCACCGGTATGGGTGCATATCGAGAAAACGCCAATGGCTCCCCGGAGAACGGCGAGGTGCAGTACTTCGTCGAAATCCAGCATCCCTGTGGCATCATGGTACGTTACGATCACCTAAAAGTTCTCAGTGCACCCTTGCAACGGCTGTTTGCGGACAACGGGGCGGGCATAGGGGCAGACACACGGTGTTGCCACATCGATCCACCCGTGCCCATCCAAGCGGGTGATGTGATTGCCACGGCGGTTGGCTTTACCGAGACCGGTGCCAATTACTTTTTCGATTTTGGTGCATATGACCTGCGCACCCCACAACCCAGCAAGCGCAGTACCGCAGAGTTGATGGCCATGGGGCCAAGTGGGGTGCTGGGTCAATATGGGTTATGTTGGTACGATTTGTTTGGACCAGAGACGGCTACTACAATCCGTGCTATCCCGATTGGTAGTATGGAGCAAGGCAGCGATTATTGCGACTAATCGCGCGTGATGTTGTGCGCACCCCGTGATACTTCGTTAATCACCGCACATTGCGTGCCAAGGTCTGCTTGGTGTAGCCGCACGAGTTGCAGATTATGATACGATAGCCGGCCGCACTGGTGTAGCGCACATCGCAGTCACACCGTGGGCAGACTTGTAACTCGCAGGTGGGGGCAGGCCACCGAGGTGCGTAGGATGGCAGTCGCTCCGTGCTTCTTGCCTGCTTCTCGCTTCCTGCGCTTGTGTTACAATCAGCCTGTCGTGAAACAGTGTAAATAAATAGAGGAGCCGATGAATGCGTGAAGTATTGGCGATGGTTTTGCGCCGCTTTTTGGGGGCGTTGGGCTACATTCCGGCCGTAGACCAAAAGATCGATGCGGTTGCGGATGCCGTGGTCGACAGACTCGAAGCCGCAGTGCCTGCAGTCGCACAAATCGACGAAATGTTGGGGGCAACCTCACAACGCAACAGCAACAGCAATGGTGCGACAGTGCCTGTGTCCGCTGGCATGGGCGAGTCAAACTTTGCCCAAAACGTGCTACAGTCCGATTTGCCCGTGTTGGTGGATTTTTGGGCGCCGTGGTGTGGACCATGCCGAGCAGTGTCACCCATCATCGATGAGTTGGCCCAGGAGTATGCGGGCAAAATCAACGTCGTCAAAGTCAATATCGACGAAGAATCAGCGCTGTCGGATACCTACGACGTGCAGTCGATTCCTACCATCGTGTTTTTCAAAAACGGGAACGAAGTGTCGCGGAGCAGTGGCGTGAAAACGAAACTGCAGTTCCAACGCGACATCGAAATGGCGATTGCCTAAACGCTCCACATACGCGCACGTCTAAACCACACTACACAGTGTGTCTGTGTAGTGTGGTTTATGAAATACGTTCTGGTGTTCCTTTGTTCGTTTTGCTCCCCGATCAGAGGTGTTTTTGACGAAATTCACCGTTGTATCTACGATAGTTTTGCCGAGGCTAAATAATTTACGGTTTATCCAAATGCAATGGCAAATGACTGGTTTTTTGGATGGTGTGTACCATCTCTGCACGTCATTATGCAGTAGTGTCGTGTCAGCTCTGTGAGCGCTGCTACGAAACTGCTTGGTGGATGAAATCGCAAAAAACAAAGCACCACGCACGAAGTAAGCGCGTCATTGGTACGTGCATCGGCAACCCCCCAATACATGAGTACGGAGGTAGTACATGAAGTATCGACACATTGTGCTCTTGATTCTCACCGTCAGTCTTTTGCTCAGCGGGTGTACCAACACAGTGCCATCTGCCAACGAAGCGCAGCCGGCGATTGTGTGGCGGACAAACATGCGTGATGGATATGAACCCTCCCCACCAGATGCAGTGGTGCCAGATTGTGGCGACCTCGTGTTGCAACTTCCGTTGCAGGATTTGTCGATGGTGGAGGGGCGACTCGAGCCGGGGCAATTCCGTGGTGGGGATTATAAGCCGCATGGCGCATTCCGCATGAAAACCGCAGATGTTGCAGTGCTCTCTGCAATCACTGGCTATGTTACTGCGGTATCAGCGTATCTGCAGACGGCAGATGGTGACATCGGCAAGGGCGAAGTGCAGTATCTGGTCGACATCCAGCACCCCTGCGGCATCCAGGTGCGTTACGATCACTTGAAAGTGCTGAGCGCTCCCCTGCAACAAGTGTTTGCAGATAATGGTGTCACGGTGCAGCAAGATTCGCGCACCACCGATATCCAGCCACCCGTAGCCATACAAGCAGGTGACGTAATTGCAACGAGTGTGGGATTTCCCGAGACCAGCACGAACTACTTTTTTGACTTCGGTGTCTACGATTTTCGTGAACGCCAGCCAAGCACGCGCAGTTTTCAAGAGTACATGGACTTGCTCCCCGGTGGCTTGTGGTTGGGGGTGTACGGTACGTGCTTTTATGACCGCTTCAGCCCCGAAAACGCTACTGCCGTACGGGCGATTCCGTTGGGTGGCACGGAACAGGGAAGTGATTACTGTGCGGATGATTCACCAGTCGTGGAAGGGGCAAATGCGACACCTCAGGTAGCGCAAACTACACCACCACCGACTGCTACCAATCAACCAGATGCGGCGTCAGCTGGCAATACGCAGTCAGTGATGATTACGTGGATGTCAAACGGGAGTGACGGGTATGATCCTACGCCGCCCGATGCGGTGGTGCCCGATTGTACGGACGTGGGTTGGCAAGCGCCGTTGCGTGATTTTTCGTTGGTGGAAGGGCGGCTTGAGCCCGGCCAAATTCGCGGAGGGAACTACAAAGCACATGGTGGTTTCCGCATGAAAGCCTCCGAAGTAGACGTGCTCTCGGCCATCAACGGGGCCATTACCAGTGTGGCCGCATATCGAGAAAACGCCAACGGCTCACCGGAAAACGGCGAGGTGCAGTATCTCGTCGACATCCAGCATCCCTGTGGCGTGCAAGTACGCTACGATCACTTGAAAGTCCTGAGTGCGCCGTTGCAACAGCTGTTTGCTGACAACGGCGTGAGCGTCGGCGCCGATTCGCGTACCACCTTCATCCAGCCACCAGTGCCCATTCAGGCAGGTGATGTGATTGCCACGGCGGTCGGCTTTACCGAGACTGGTGCCAACTACTCGTTCGATTTTGGTGCGTACGACCTGCGCACCCCGCAACCCAGCAAGCGGAGCACCGCAGAACTGATGGCCATGGGGCCAAGTGGGGTGCTGGGTCAATACGGACTGTGTTGGTACGACTTGTTTGGCCCGGATACGGCTGCTACCATCCGCACCATCCCGATTGGCAGTACGGAGCAAGGCAGCGATTATTGCGAGTAAGCGCACGCGGACGAGGTGCCCCGTGCGGGTGAGCGGTCAATCACCGCACATTGCGTGCCAAGGTCTGCTTGGTGTAGCCGCACGAGTTGCAGATCATGATGCGATAGCCGGCCGCGGTGGTGTAGCGCACATCGCGGCCGCACCGTGGGCAGACCTGTAACTCGTAGGTGGGGGCAGGCCGGCTGTAGAGGTCGGTTTTGCCCTCTTTTTGACTCGTCTCAAAGATGCTGGTGGGGCGGTCACGCTCGTGGATGCTCGGGCGTGCGTCACCGGTCGGGGTAATCCGGAGCGTGTCGATGATGCGGTCGACCAAAATGCGGTAGTCTTCGGCGCCGCGACACTCGGGATCATACTCAAAAATCGATTTGCCGTACCGTGGTGACTCCGACAAACGCACATTGGTGCGGATGGGCGGGGTCACTTTGCTCCCGTAGCTGGCTTGGAGTCCCTCGAGTAAATCCAGCGCCTGGCGTGAGCGCGGGTCGTACATGGTGGGCACAATCAGGCGGATTGCGTCGGTGCTGCCCTTCATCTGCTCGATTTGTTTGTGCAACAACTCGATGCCACGAATGGAAAAGAGCTCCACGGTGGTGGGCGCAATAATGTCGTCGGCGGCGACGAGCGCATTGGCGTTCATGGGGGTCAATGAGCCGCTCGAATCCAGCAAAATCATGTCGTAGTAGTTCGCAATGGGCGCAAGCGCCTTCTCGAGCGTGCGCCCCCACTCGGCGCCACGGCTCATGGTGGTTTGTGCGCTGAGGAGCGTGGTGTCGGCGACCACGAGGTCGAGGTTGTGACGTGTGGGCACAATGCACCGCGCCGCATCCATGCCCTCAATAATCAGCTCGTACAGGGTGTGTTTGGCTTGGACTCCCAACGACGACGACAAGTTGCCTTGCGGGTCGGTGTCGACCATCAGCACTTTCACTCCCCGGAGCGCCAGCCCAGCTCCAATATTGATGACGGTGGTCGTTTTGCCGATTCCACCCTTGAGATTCGCAACCGTGACAATCCGTGGCATAGTGCACCTTTGAACTCTGTGATCCGCTCTCACTATACCAGCATCTGTGTGACCTTGGCGCAAAAAATTGCTATAATATGCCCATCCCAGTGCAAAAGAGAGGAATCATCATGCCTTGGATTAAAGTGTTTCGCCTTGATGAAGCGACCGGCTTCCTCAAAGAGCAGTACGATGCTGCCATCAAGCGCGCTGGTCGCGTCTGGAACATCGTCTCCATCATGGGGCAAAACCCGCGCGCCATGAAGGCCTCCATGGATTTTTATGGCGTGCTCATGCACGGTCCCTCGCCCCTTAGTCGCGGTCAACGTGAGATGTTGGCGACCGTGACATCCTCCATGAATCACTGCCTCTACTGAAGGCGCTCGCATGCACATGACCTCCGTGCTGAGGTCGCTGATTTTGGGATTACGGATGAGCGCATGGCCGACTTGTTTGTGCACCACATCTGCAGTGATTGGCGCCAAGCTGGTCTCTCTCCCGCCAACCGGGCGTTGTGTGAGTTCGCCGAAAAGCTCACCAAAACACCGCAACAAATGAGCCCCGCCGATCTTGATGTGCTCCGTGGTCAGGGGTTTGACGACCGTGCTATCCACGATGCCACCCAGGTGATTAGCTTCTTCAACTACATCAATCGCATCGCCGATGCCCTCGGTGTGGAGCCCGAAGCATTCGTGCACCCGTGGGAGCAAAGCTCCCCCTCCTAAGTGCGAACACACTGCTCCCCCCCTGCCACCCGTGCGTGGTAGGGGGTATTTCAAATACATTTTAATTATTCAAATACATTTGAAATACTTTGAGCAACGATGGGCGCTGAATGCAAAAAGGGACGGCCACCGGGTGGTGGCCGCCACAGGCACAACGGGGAAGTACGAATTAGTCCATGGCCTCGAGTTCGTCGAGCAGAGCATCGAAGCGATCCATGGCGGCTTGGACGGGGGCAGGGCTGGCCATATCCACACCGGCACCGCGGAGCAGGTCGATCGACGATTGCGACGAGCCGCCCTTGAGGAAACCGAGGTAATTGGCGATGGCCTGCGGGTTGCCTTGGCTGACCTGGGCCGAGAGTGCGAGCGCGGCCGAGATGCCGGTAGCGTACTGGTAGACGTAGAAGTTGTAGTAGAAATGCGGAATCCGCGACCACTCGAGGCCGATTTCGTCGTCGAGCGTGACGGCTGGGCCGTGGTAGCGCTTGACCATGTCGTAGTAGCGTTCGGTGAGACCCTCGGTGGTCAGGGGCTCATCTTGCTCGGAGCGTGTGTGCATGTCGAGCTCGAACTCCGCGAACATGGTTTGGCGGATGAGGGTGGTGCGAATGTCTTCGAGCTGTTGGACGAGCAAGTGCCGGCGGAGCGCTGCGTCGTCGCGAGTCTTGAGCAGGTGCGAAATGAGCAACGATTCGTTGAGCGTGGAGGCCACTTCCGCCACAAAAATGGTGTAATCGCCGTAGTGGTACGGTTGTGTTTTGCGGGTAAAGAACGAGTGCATGGAGTGACCGAGCTCATGTGCGAGGGTGAACACGTCGTCGAGACGGTTCTGGTAGTTGAGCAGAATGTAGGGCGCCGTGGTGTAGGATCCGGTGCTGTAGGCACCACTTCGTTTGCCCTTGTTTTCGTAGACGTCAATCCAGCGTGATTCGTAGCAACTACTGAGCGCAGTCTGGTATTCACTGCCGAGTGGTTCAAGGGCCGCCATCACCATGCGGTAGCCGTCGTGGTAGTTGACTTCGAGGTCAGCCCCGGCGTGGATGGGCGTGTAGAGGTCGTAAATGTGCAAAGAGTCGAGGCCCATCAGGCGTTTGCGTAGCTCCATGTAGCGGTGCAGTTTGGGCAAATTGCTCTGCACGGTGGAGACTAGGTTGTGGTAGACGGCCACGGGGATGTCGTTGGGTGCGAGTGCGGCTTCTACGGCACTCTGGTAGCCGCGTACCCGTGCGTTGATGACGTTGGAGCGCACACCATTGGCCAAAATCATGGCCAGCGTGTTGCGGTGGGCGCGGTAGCTCTTGTAGAAGGTCTTGAACGTGTCTTGGCGGACGCGCCGATCTGGGTTCTCGAGATATTTGCCGTAGCGGCCGTGTGAGAGGGCCACTTCCTCGCCTTTGTCGTCGGTGATGGTGCCAAACTCCATGTCGGTGTTGTTGAGTACGCCGAAAATGTTGTAGGGAGCACCTGCCATCTCGCCGGTCTGGGCCAGCACGGCTTCGACTTCGGCGGAGCGCATATGGCTACGGTTGCGCAACAACACGTCGAAGTAGTAGGCATAGGTGGAAAGGACGGGGTGACTAGCAATCCAGCCGCGCAACGTGGCTTCGGGGATGGCCAAAATCTCGGGGTCCACGAAGGCGGTCGCCGCAGAAGCGCGCGCAATCATGGCTTGGGCCCGGGCGTTGAGCGCTTGTCCGGCGGCGTCTCCCGAGTCGGAGTCGTAGCGGCAGTGCGCATAGATGTAGAGTTGGTGTGCCGTCTGCATGACGGCTTCGCGCGCTTTGATGACGCGCACGAGCGCCTCTGCGTCAGTGCCGGTGCTGCTTTGCAGGCTGGTCAGCGTGCTGATGAGTTGGTCGATGTCGGCAAGTGCATGCTCCCAGGCAGCATCGTCGGCATACATCAAACTCAAATCCCAGGTGTCGGCGGCGTTGGCTTCACTGCGAGTGGGGACTTGTTGGGTGGTCATAGCAATCCTTTCCATTTCACGGAAAGAATTATACCAAAAACCACCATGGGCCACAGTTTTATTCGACCCACGCGGCATCCAACCAGAGCGTATAGCGTGGCAACAATTGATTGGCAGTAGCGTGTTGGGTGCGAAATGCGCTTGCACTCGGCACAAAGGCTGGACCGCGGAGGGTGACCTCGACGGTTGATTTGGCCGGCAGGACGGGCAAATCGATGACAGCAGTGGTGTGCGAGGGATCGTTGACCGTAATGGTGCCGATGCGAGTGCGCTCTACCCAGACCTCAACGGCGGGCTGAGGGAGCAGGTCGCTAGGCCAGCCGGCGACGCGGTACTGCAGGTGGAGCTGTTGCACGAAGCCGGTGGCTGCCTGGGTGAAGCGCAGTTGGCTGGTGGGGCCACACCAGCGCCCCCAGCGATCGCTGGCCAGGTCGTATTCGGGGCGATAGCAGCCGGTGATGAACCCCACGTCGTTGCCGTCGCCGACGTCGATGCGCTGATTCGGGGTCGGTGGGAGCCACAACCAGGCCCACGGGAGCGAGTTGCGCTCCTCGACGTACCAGGTGCGAAAGGCCGCGCGTGCGACGTCGAGTTGACCCTGCCGCCGTGCAATATCACCACGCAACAGGGCACGTTCTTGACCGTCTCGTGGGAACGCATTGATCATGGTGAGTGCGGTGGCATCATCACCGCGCCACATCTGCTGGAGGATGGGAGCCGGACTACGCATTCGACTTGGCAGCGGCTCGGGGATGGGCATCAACCAGGGGTCGTTGTGGAGCATGCGCGCATACTCGGCTTGATTGGCGAGTTGCCCGTAGCTCGCAAACGCCAGCTGAGTGCACTGCCACGCGGATGGTACGGGGCCAAGCAACGACGGTGGCATGCCCGTAGCACGACCGCCAAGCGGGGTGAGCACGACGGACCAGAGGCCGGCAGTGACCACCAGCACGCTGATGGGGATCGGCGCACGGAGCGCCGACCATTCGCGGCGCGTCAGCCAGACGAATGTGCCGGCCGCGCTGATGGCCCAAAAGGGCAACAAAATGATGCGAAAGCGGGTAATGCTGAATAGCACGACACTCAACACGATGGGCAGGATGACCCATAACAGGTAGAGCTCGTGTTGACTCCGCGTGGCACCGTCGCGGCGCATCACCCATAGCCCGAAGATGGCGGGGCCAATCAAGAGCGCATAC
>Ga0172372_10003388_pt1 | contig 23425 bp, 22 predicted proteins | sample LakKiv5m_2_FD_114544 | JGI IMG/M metagenome (GOLD analysis project Ga0172372, IMG submission 114544) | Freshwater microbial communities from Kabuno Bay, South-Kivu, Congo - kab_092012_9.5m | ecosystem: Environmental > Aquatic > Freshwater > Lake | place: Democratic Republic of the Congo...
AATAATTACTACCAAATGTTGCACTCACATTACTGGATCTCAGGCCAACTAGGTTGGGTGATCTCAGAGCAGACATCAATTCCATTAATTCACACTATGCACACAACCGCAAAGGTTAAGAATTTAAATTTAGCTCAAGGAGAAAAACCAGAGCCACAAATTAGAGCAATTGGTGAGGAGCAGGTGGTTAAAGCTGCTACTGGATTAATTGCTAACACCGATGCTGAAGCTGCATCCTTAGTTTCACTCTACGGAGCATGTCCAGATAATGTCTTTGTAGTTGCCCCTGGTGTCGATCTAACCACCTATAACCCAGCAGATGGTAAAGCTAATGCTAGGCAGCGATTAGATATTGCACCTGATGCAATTATGTTGACATTTGTGGGCAGAATTCAGCCACATAAAGGCCCTGATGTATTACTTAGAGCAGCAGCGCAAATGGTTGAGCACACACCACATCTTCGCGCCAAACTTGCAGTGGTAATTATGGGTGGTGCATCTGGTGGTGGAGTAAATGAGTTGGATAACTTAAAAGCACTAACTAAGTTTTTAAAATTAGATGATGTAGTCCACTTTATACAACCAGTTGCGCATTTAAGTTTGGCAGATTGGTATCGGGCAAGTGATTTAGTATGCATGCCTAGTTATAGTGAATCATTTGGTTTAGTAGCCCTGGAGGCCCAAGCTTGTGGCACACCAGTAGTTGCAACTGCAATTGGCGGATTACGAACAGCTGTTTCAGATGGTATCTCAGGCTCTCTAGTTGATGGCCATGATCCAAAGGCATGGTCTGCGGTTATCTCTAGATTAATAGCTGAACCACAACGTAGATTGTTGTTATCAATGGGCGCAGTAGAGCATGCATCTCACTTTGGTTGGGAAAATACCGCAAGAAAAACCTTAGATGTTTATGACTGGGCACTATCTAAAAAGAGCGTTAAAGGTCAGTTAAGTAGATTGAACTTAGCCTAAGGATGATTGAGCCAAGTGCAATCATTGATGATTTTTTACAATCACATGATTTAGATTATGACCAAAAGGATGAGAATACCTACCTAATTACTCTGCCTGGACAGGCTAAGCAGCAAACCCATTGCGCATTGGTAATTGGTGATCACTCTTTGAGCATTAACGCCTTTGTAATTAGAAAGGTAGATGAAAACCAGCAGAAGGTATATGAGTATCTACTAAGAAAAAATGCCGGTATGTACTCTATTGCTTTTGCCTTAAATGAGTTAGGTGATATTTACTTAGTGGGCAGATTACCTTTAGATGCAGTTAATGAGCAGGAGATAGATCGAATATTAGGTGCAGTGCTGCAGTATGCCGACTCATCCTTTAACCCATTACTTGAGTTGGGTTTTTCATCTGCTATCCGACGTGAGTGGGCTTGGCGAGTATCTCGTGGTGAATCCTTAGCAAATTTAAAAGCTTTTGAGCACTTAATTTCATAGGAGTCATTAAATAGTGAATTATGTGAAAGACTAGTTGGTATGAGTTATCACTTGATATTACTGCGCCATGGCGAGAGTGTATGGAATGCTAAAAATCTGTTTACTGGCTGGGTAGATGTTGAGTTATCAGATAAGGGTAGAGGAGAGGCAGCACGTGGTGGTCAATTACTAAAGGAAGCTAATTTATTACCAGATGTATTACACACCTCATTACTAAAGCGAGCGATGGATACCGCAGATATTGCATTAGAAAATGCTGGAGTTACTGGCATTCCAACTAAGCGCAGTTGGCGATTAAATGAGCGCCACTACGGGGCATTACAAGGAAAAGATAAGGCGCAAACCTTAGCAACATATGGCGAAGAACAATTTACACTTTGGCGCAGATCATTTGATGCCCCACCACCTGCGATTGCAGATAATGATCAATACTCCCAAACAAATGATCCTAAGTATGCCAATCTCAAAGATGAGCTACCAAAGACAGAGTGCTTAAAGGATGTTATTACTAGAGTATTGCCATATTTAACTGGTGATATTTATAGTGATTTAAAAACAAATCGTAATGTTTTAGTTACAGCCCATGGCAACTCAATTAGAGCAATAGTTAAGTACTTAGATGATATTTCTGATGTTGATATTGCAGCAGTTAATATCCCAACTGGAATACCACTACTTTATGAGTTAGATGAAAATTTTAAACCAATAACTAAAGGTGGTAGGTACTTAGATCCAGTTGCAGCCAAAGCTGCAATTGAAGCAGTTGCAAACCAGGGTAAAAAGAGTTAAATAAATTAATTTGAATCTGTTTTATAGGTGCCAGTAACTAAGAAATAGACCCGTCTGGCTATGGATACAGCATGGTCTGCGCACCGCTCGTAATATCTGCCTAGTAGGGTCATATCAATTGCAGTTTCTATTCCATGATTCCACTTTGGATCAAGCAGAGTTTGAATAATTTTTCTATGCAACCCATCAATCTCATCATCATCTTTTTCAACCTCTAATGCTTTTTCAGCATCCCGTTTTTCTAAGACCAATGAGACCTTTTCAATTATCTTTACACACACACGTCCCATATCCTCAATTGTTAATGCCAGCTCTGGTGGCACAGCAGTTGCTGGATAGCGCATCCGAGCAGATTTTGAAATATGGTGGGCTAAATCTCCCATTCGCTCTAAATCAGCGCTCATTCGAAGTGAGGTAACTAAGACTCTTAAATCTGAGGCAACTGGTCCTTGGCGAGCAATTAAATTAATAGTTCTAGCATCTAACTCATGTTGCATATCATCAATAATTGAATCTTCAGCAATTACTTTTTCAGCTAATTTTAAATCCGCAGTTAGTAGTGCTGTGGTGGCATTTTCCATGGCAACCTTAACTAGCCCTGACATCTGGACCAGGGTGGTACTTACGCCATCTAACTCCTCTTGAAATTGCTCACGCATTGGCTAAAGGTAATGGCAAATCAGAGTCTGTGCGGGGAGGTGGGTGAACAGGTCTTTAATAATTGGTTAAAAGCTGGGATAGATGGCGGCAGAGCCAACTTTTGGTTAACTAAAAGTGCCCCTTACTCATACGATTAGGGGGTGATCTGGCGATTTAAAGAAAAGCAAGTGGTCAATACTGCAAACCTTAAAATTGAATCAGATTTATCTACACAAAGTTTTGATCTACTCCGGGCAATTGATGCTGAGTCCATCGTGGTAGCACCTGGAGATAAAGTAATTTATTACTCAAATGGGATTAATACCTTTAACATAATAAAAGATGAACGAATTCAAAATAAAGAGTTAAATAACTTAATCAGAGCAGTTAGAAGATCAGGTATTCAACAAGATACCACCATGGAGTTACCGCGCGGTCCCATAGGTGGCGGCACCCATGATCTATTAGTCCGAGTTACTTCAATAGGAGATGCTGGGTTAATTGCAGTTTTAATCTTTGATGATAGTGAGATGCGCAGGCTAGATTCAATTCGCAGAGATTTTGTAGCCAATATTTCACATGAGTTAAAAACACCAATCGGCGCACTTTCAATATTAAGCGAGGCGGTATTAGATGCCAGCAATGACCCGCAGGCAATCTTAAAATTTGCTTCCCGAATGCAGGCAGAAAGTAAGCGCTTATCTGAATTAGTGCAGGAAATTATTAATCTATCCAAATTACAAGATGATGATCCGCTAAAAAATGGAAAATTGATCACTGTTTCTGAGGTAATTGTAGATGCAATCGATCAATCTAGATTAAATGCAGAACGGCGTAAGATCACAATATTTTTTGAAGCATTAGATGAGGCCCAAATTTTAGGAGATCGCACTCAGATTGGAATGGCTATTAATAATTTGATTGAAAATGCAATTAATTACAGTCCTGATAACACTAGAGTTACGGTTACCTTAAAGGTTAATAATCAGATCGCTGAGATTGCAGTCTCTGATCAAGGAATCGGTATTCCAGAAAAAGATCTAGAGCGAATTTTTGAAAGATTTTATCGAGTAGACCCAGCACGTTCGCGAATGACTGGCGGAACTGGACTTGGATTATCGATAGTAAAACATATTGCAAATAACCATGGCGGGGATGTTTCACTCTGGTCGGTAGAAAATGCTGGATCAACATTTACTATTCGCTTTCCACTTGCCAATAAAGAGATTAGTCAGAGGGCATGAAATGAGGAGTAAGAAGTGACCAAGATATTAGTGGTCGAGGATGAAGCCTCATTCTCCGAAGCACTTGCCTATGTTCTAGGTAAAGAGGGATTTGAGGTAGTTGTTGCCGATACTGGCGATGGCGCAATTGCTACATTTGATCGAGTTGGTGCTGATTTAGTTTTACTAGATTTAATGTTACCGGGCTTATCTGGTACTGAAGTTTGTAAACAACTTAGATCTAGATCTAATGTGCCAATAATTATGCTTACTGCCAAAGATACTGAGGTAGATAAGGTTGTTGGGTTAGAGCTAGGCGCTGATGATTACGTGACAAAGCCGTACTCAAAGGCAGAGTTAGTAGCCAGAATTAGGGCCGTAATTAGAAGACAAAGTGAGGTCTCACCATTAACTGATTCCGTGTTAATTGCTGGCCCAGTCAGAATTGATGTTGAGCGCCATCAGGTAGATATTAATAATATATCTGTTGCACTACCGCTAAAGGAGTTTGAGTTATTAGAGTTTTTGGTAAGAAATTCAGGACGAGTATTAACTAGAGCTCAATTAATTGATCGAGTGTGGGGGTCAGATTACTTTGGCGATACTAAGACCTTAGATGTTCATGTTAAAAGATTGCGGGCAAAGATTGAACAGGATCCAGCTAATCCAGTTTATATCCTGACAATTAGAGGATTAGGTTATAAGTTTGAAGGTTAAGGGTTAGTTTCAACTGTAGTTACTGCATTGCCATATCGTTGTAAGTTTTCATAGATACCTTCACCATTTACGACCAATGTATCTAGGGTTACAGGCGCAGCATTAGCAAATGTGAAGGTAACAGGAATTCGATAACCAGGAGTCTTATCTAGGTTTTCAATAAATGCATCGGCATTAGCTACCTGTCCAACAAATGTAATTGGTTTATTTCTAAGCAATTCTGATGTCTTAGCAGTGTAGATAGCAGGCAGGTTATTGATACTTACTGAAGTAATTGCATCGGTTTTATCTGACCAATTTACTAATGTGCCAATTAAAATACCCTCACCAGTTGCACTCTTAATTACTTTAACATTACGTAATCTAATTTCATCACTTTGTGCTTCAACACCATCTGTTACTTGCTTAATTAAACGAGTTTGAGCCATTTGACCAGAGGCGCATCCGGTTACTGTGGTAACGATTGCAATTGTTGCAATTACTTTTTTAAAACTCATGGTCAAAGGTTATCTATATGTGGTTATTTCTTGAAAATTAAGGCCAATTTATGGGGGTGAATTGGGTCGCAAATTGCTGGTATTATTAGCCCCTAACGAAAGGCCTTTTCCTCTTATGACATTTAAAGTCGGCGAAACTGTTGTTTATCCCCATCATGGCGCAGCACAGATCGAGGCAATTGAAAAACGTACAATTAAGGGTGAAGAGAAGATCTACCTAGTTTTAAAGGTAGCCCAAGGAGATTTAACAGTAAGAGTGCCGGCAGAGAACATCGATTTAGTAGGTGTTCGAGATGTTGTAGATAGCGCCGGATTAGACCGAGTATTTAATGTATTACGCCAGCCATATACCGAAGAGCCAACTAACTGGTCACGTCGCTACAAAGCAAATGTTGAAAAATTAGCATCTGGAGATGTTATTAAAGTAGCTGAGGTAGTTAGAGATTTATACCGCAGAGATCTAGATCGTGGACTTTCAGCTGGTGAGAAGCGAATGCTTGCAAAGGCTAAGCAAATATTAGTTTCTGAGTTAGCGCTAGCTGAGCGAACTGATGAAGAAAAAGCCGCCACATTGCTAGATGAGGTACTCGCCTCTTAACTGGCAGTAATTTTCTGTCATGATTAATAAAACTGCCGCAATAATTGCAGCAGCGGGTATGGGCCATAGATTAGGTGCAAATCTGCCAAAGGCATTAGTTAAATTACTTGATAAAACCTTGGTGGAACATGCAGTTGCTAACTTATCACCAGTTTGTGAATTAATCATTGTTACCGCACCTAGTGGATATGAAGCTGAGTACTCAAAAATTCTAGGAGATCAGGTAGAGGTAATTACTGGGGGCGTATTAAGAAGTGACAGTATCCGATTAGCAATATCTAAAATTCCAGCAAAGTATGAGTATGTATTAGTTCATGATGCAGCACGGGCATTGGCAACAACCACACTTGCTAGCTCAGTGTTAAGTCAATTAATTCAAGGTGAACAGGCGGTAGTACCAGCTCTTAATATTATTGACACAATTAAAGAGGTTGATGCGAAGGGTTATGTTAGAAATACCTTAGATCGATCTGCACTTAAATCAATTCAAACACCACAAGGATTTACTAGACCAGTTCTAGAAAGAGCTCATATGGCATCTGAGGATGCAACTGATGATGCCGCTCTTGTGGAGGCACTTGGTATTGCAGTTAAGGTAATTACAGGTGAAGAGGGCGCCCTTAAAATTACTACTCCATCTGATTTAGCAGCTGGCATAAGATTATTAATTCCCGATAGTAGTAAAAGTTATAAAGTTGGAATTGGTGTTGATGCTCATGCATTTACCGCTGATAAAAATAGAAAGTTATCTTTAGCTGGTTTGATTTGGGAGGATGAAATTGGATTAGATGGCCACTCAGATGGTGATGTTGCATCCCACGCTATTTGTGATGCGCTCTTATCCGCTGCAGATTTAGGGGATTTAGGTAGTAATTTTGGTGTGGCAGAGACAAAGTATGAAGGTGCAACTGGTGTGCAGATGTTAAGTGAGAGCTTAGCTAAGGTTAAAGAGGCTGGTTTTAAAATTGAAAATGTATCAGTACAAATTGTTGGCAATCGTCCAAAGATCGCACCAAGAAGAGCTGAGGCAATCTCTGCCATATCTAAAGCATTATCCGGGGCAAAGGTTTCAGTATCTGCTACCTCAACTGATGGTCTTGGATTTACTGGTGAAGGCAAAGGCTTATCTGCGATTGCAACTGCATTATTAGTTAGCGCTTAAGGGTAAAATTCTCTGATGAGTGAACTAAAACTTTACGATACTAAGACTCGACAGGTATCCCAATTTAAGCCATTAGAAAAAGGCAAAGTTGGTATTTATCTTTGTGGTGCAACAGTTCAGGCACCACCACATATTGGGCATATTAGAAGTGGTGTGAATTTTGATATTTTGCGTCGCTGGTTAATAGCTAGCGGTTATGAGGTTACATTTGTTAGAAATGTAACTGATATTGATGACAAGATTTTACATAAGTCAGTTCATGAAGAAATTCCATGGTGGCAGGTAGCTATGAAGTATGAGCGAGCCTTTACCGATGCTTATAACGCGCTTAATGTCTTACCACCTACCTATGAACCCAGAGCTACTGGACATATCACACAGATGATTGAACTTATGCAAAAGTTAATTGAAAATGGTTCGGCATATGCACCAGGAAATGGTGATGTTTATCTTGAGGTAAGAAAGCTAAAAGAGTATTTAACTTTATCTAATCAAAAATTAGATGATCTGCAATCTAGTGAGGATTCAGATTCAACATATAAAAAAGATCCAAGAGATTTTGCATTATGGAAAGCTGCCAAAAAAGGTGATCCAGCGTGGCCAACTCCTTGGGGTGCAGGTCGTCCTGGTTGGCATTTAGAGTGTTCAGCAATGGCTAATGCTTACTTAGGGCAAGAGTTTGATATTCATGGCGGTGGATTTGATTTGATTTTTCCACATCATGAAAATGAGATTGCGCAATCAACTGCGGCTGGATATAAATTTGCTAAAACTTGGATGCATAATGCCTGGGTAACAACTAGTGGTGAAAAGATGAGTAAATCATTAGGAAATTCACTACAGGTAGTTGAGATATTAAAAAAGGTACGGGGTATTGAATTAAGGTGGTATTTAGGAAGTGCTCATTACCGATCCATGCTTGAGTTTTCATTTGAAGCATTAGCAGAATCTGCCACCGCATTTAAACGAATCGAAGCATTTTTAAGTAGAGCAGCCTCAATTTTAGAAAAACCAGTTGAGATTTTAATTGCCGATGAGTTTAAGCAGGCCATGAATGATGATCTAGCAGTTCCACAAGCACTTGCTTTTATCTCAGAGAGTATGCGAATTGGAAATACTTCAGCAGATGATAAAAAGATTATTGCTAAAACTGCAGGTGAGATAAGAGGAGCGCTATCAATTTTAGGTTGCGACCCACAAGATCCAGCTTTTGCCAGCAGTAAATCAAATGATTTAGCTATGGATGGCTTAATTAAGTTAGCACTTGAGCAGCGCGAAGCGGCAAGAGTAAGAAAAGATTTTCAAGCAGCAGATCAAATACGTGATCAAATAGCTGCCTTAGGCATTACAGTGGAAGATACTTCTAATGGTCCAAGGTGGAGTTATTAATGAAACCAGGCAAAGCAGGTAAAGATCGCCCTAAGGGCAATAAATCTATGGCTAGAAGTTCTGGTAAAAGAATTGAGAGATCTTCCGTTGCCCGTCCAGAAAAAAGAGATAATCGCAAGAGTGATAATCGCAGACCAAAAGATGAAAGTAGAAGTAGTTTTAAACGAGATGATCGGAGGAGTTTTGGAAAGCCATTTAAGAAAAAAGAGTTTAAAAGTTCAGAGCACAGAGGCGAAAGAAGATTTGATCGCAAGCCTGCTGCCCAAGATGCAGTTGCTGGAAAGAATTCAGTAGTTGAAGCACTTCGGGCCAAGATTCCTGCTAAGGAATTAGTAGTTGCAATAAAAACTGAGATTGATGAGAAGATCTCTGAGGCGATTAGATTAGCTAAGAATCAGGATCTACCGATTAAAGAGTTACCAAGAAGAGCGTTAGATGATTTAACTGGTAGCTCTAATCACCAGGGAGTGGCTTTACTAATTAAGCCATTTAATTACTCAGAGTTTTCAAAAGTAATCAGTAGCGCTAAAACTCCTATGATGTTGATTGGATTAGATGGCATAACTGATCCACATAATTTAGGTGCAGTTGTTAGATCAGCTGCTGCCTTTGGTGCAGATGGGGTAATAATTCCAGAGCGCCGAAATGCAGCTATGACTGGCTCTGCTTGGAAGGCCTCTGCTGGTGCTGCAGCTCGTATGCCAATCTCACAAGTTACAAACTTAGTTAGAACTATTGAAGATGCAAAAAAAGCTGGCTGTTTTGTAATTGGTTTAGATGCTGAAGGTGATCAAGAATTATCCAAAATGAGTTTAGCAACCGAATCGATATTTATAATTGTTGGCAGCGAGGGCAAGGGATTATCAAGATTAGTTAGAGAAAATTGTGATTTAGTAGTTTCCATACCAATGCAATCCTCAGTCGAATCACTTAATGCAAGTGTGGCAACTGCAATAGTTATGCATTGGGTTGCGACGGAAAGAAGTAAATAAAATGCAATTTACTCGCTTTATAGCACTTGGTGATTCTATGACCGAGGGCATGAGTGATGAGGTAATTGATGGTAACTACCGAGGTTGGGCAGATCGAGTTGCAGATACCTTAGTAAAAGATAATCCAGATTTTACCTATATGAATCTGGCAATTAGAGGAAAGTTACTTAAGCAGGTAGTTGAGGATCAAATACCAGTTGCAATTAAATACATAGAAGGCAAGCAAACCTTAGTTTCATTTCACGCCGGTGCAAATGATGTGTTGCGGCCAAATTACAAGCCAGAGGTTTCACTGCCTGAGTATGAAAAAGGAATTAAACAATTAACTGATGCTGGTGCCACAGTGATCATCTTTACAGTTGTCGATAAGGTTGAAGGTAATGGAAAGACAGTAAAACTTTGGCATCAAAGATTTAGTGCTTTTAATGAGCATATTAGAAATGTTGCAAGTAAGTATCCAACCATTTTATTTGAGGGTAAGAAGGCTGAATTTCTAAATGATCGCAGATTTTTAGCATTTGATAGATTACATATGAATTCAGAAGGGCATAGAAGATTAGCAAACGCAGTATTAGAAGGATTAGGTTTACCTTTTGATCCAAATTGGAAAGTACCACCACCACCACCACAAGATGAGGTAGGTAAACTGAAAAAGAATTTGATTAATATTGCATGGGTTGCCGTTTTCTTAATACCCTGGATTTGGCGCCGAGTTAGAGGAAAATCATCAGGTGATGGCAGAAGTGCTAAGTACTCTGAGCCGATAAAATGGTCTGCACGCTGAATTAGCCTTCCGATTACCTGCCGTTAACCTTTATAAAGCAAAATACATTTATGAGTAATCACTTGATATCAATTAATCCTAAAGAGCGATTAATTGATAGAGAGTTAAGTTGGCTAGATTTTAATGAACGAGTATTACAGTTAGCTGAAGACCCAAGCATCCCACTATTAGAGCGATGCAGATTTTTAGCAATCTTTTCTTCAAATTTAGATGACTTTTATATGATCCGTGTTGCTACTGTAAAGCGGAAAATAGAAAACTCGATAACAAAGAAAAATACAGCCGGCTACACGCCAATTGAGTTAATGATTGAGATCTCAAAGAAAACTAATAGCTTGATCTCACGAATGGTTAAGTGTTTTCATGAGGACCTATTACCAAAATTAGCCAATAATGGTATCGAGATGGTTGATTGGGAAAACTTAACTGGTGAAGAAAAAGATTATATAAACTCAGTTTTTACTAAAAGAATTTTTCCAGTTCTTACTCCACTTGCCGTTGACCCTTCCCATCCATTTCCATATATTTCAGGACTATCTTTAAATCTTGCAGTTTTAGTTAAAAAACCAGATACGCATGAAGAGTTATTTGCCAGAGTTAAGGTGCCAGCATCACTGTCTAGATTTATGGAGACTGCTAATTTTGCTAGCACTAGGTTTATTGCAATCGAACAAGTAATTATTGCCAACTTACACCAATTATTTCCTGGTATGGAGATTGAGGATTACTACACATTCAGAATTACTAGAAATGCAGATTTAGAGCTAGAGGAAGAAGAGTCGGAAAACATACTTGAATCAATAGAGCAGGAGTTACTTCGGAGAAAATTTGGTCCACCTGTAAGATTAGAAGTAGCAAGTGATATCAAATCTGATTTAGTTGACCGATTAAAATCCGAGCTTTCAATAAGAGAAGGCGATATTTCTCGTTATCGGGAGCCATTAGATCTAACTGGCTTAAATCGAATAGCTGATTTAGATCGACCAGAGTTGAAATTTGCGCCATTTAGGAATCAGGTTGCACAAGAGTTAAGGGAGATAGACCCTGAATCAAACGAAGATTTCTTTGCCGCTATTCGAAAAGGTGAAATTTTACTTCACCACCCATACGATTCATTTAACTCATCTGTAGTTAGGTTTTTAGAAGCTGCAGCGAGTGATCCGCAAGTATTAGCGATTAAGCAAACGCTTTATCGCACCTCAGGAGATTCACCCATTGTTGATGCTTTAATTGAAGCTGCTGAGGCTGGTAAACAAGTTCTTGCCGTAATTGAGATTAGGGCTCGCTTTGATGAGCAAGCAAATGTTAGGTGGGCAAGAAAACTAGAGGATGTTGGCGTGCATGTTGTTTATGGTTTAGTAGGTTTTAAGACTCATGCAAAGCTTTCCTTAGTTGTAAGAGAAGAAGGAAATTCAGTCAAAAGGTATTGCCACGTAGGTACCGGTAACTACAATCCAAAGACAGCACGGATGTATGAGGATTTAGGAGTACTAAGTGCTGATGAAAAATTAGGAGAAGATCTAAACAAACTATTTAATCAGTTATCTGGCTTTGCACCTCAATCTTCCTATAATCGACTACTTGTCGCACCAAGAAGTATTAGACCAGAGTTATTAGCAAAGATTAATCGTGAGATAGAAAATAAAAAGCTTGGCAAACCTGCCTTTATTCGCATGAAGTTAAACTCACTCCTTGATGAGGAATTTATAGAGGCTTTTTACTTAGCATCGATTTATGGTGTTGAAGTTGACTTAGTAATTAGAGGAATTTGTGCACTTAGACCAGGAATTGCACAACTATCAGAGAATATTAGAGTCAGATCAGTTTTGGGACGATTTCTTGAGCACTCTCGTATTTTCCACTTTGCAAATGATGGAAATGATGAACTTTATATAGGGAGTGCAGATTTAATGGATAGAAATTTAAACCGTAGAGTTGAATCTTTGGTACTAATTGAAGATAGAGCCCACAAGGTAGAGCTAATTAAGATATTTGATCAGTACTTAGACCCAACAATTACTAGTTGGCATTTACTCGAAGATGGAAATTGGAAACGAATTAACCAAAGCAATGACGGTAAACCGCTACAGGATTTACACGCAAAGATGATTAAGTTGTATAAGGAATTAGCGTGAGTGAATTAATAATTGCAGCCGGAGCGGTAGTTTGGCGCAAGAGTAATTTAGGAGAGATCGAAGTAGCAGTAGTTCATAGACCAAAATATGACGACTGGAGTTTTCCAAAAGGAAAAGTCGATGTTGGTGAATCAGTTATTGCGTGTGCTCATCGAGAAGTAGTAGAGGAGACCAATTTAGATACTGAGTTTGGGCCATTTTTAGGTGAGGTTATGTATATGACTTCAGATGGTGCAAAGAAAGTCTATTTTTGGTCAGCAAAGGTAACCAAGGAATATTCATTTACACCAAGTGATGAAGTAGATAGATTAACTTGGCATAGTATAAAGGGTAGTAAGAAGATTTTATCTCTAGATACTGATAGACAAATTCTAGATATTTTTAGTAAATTAGTTTTAGATACAAAACCTTTTGTTTTACTCCGTCATGCAAAGGCTATATCTAGAGATGAATGGCAAGGCGATGATGATGATCGCCCACTTGATCCATTAGGCACTTATCAATCTGATAGGTTAATTCCAATCTATTCAGTATATAAATTAAACGAAGTTCATACTTCAGATGCAATACGGTGCTTTGATACAGTAAATAATTTTGCAAGAAAACTAAGTATTAATTTAGAAGTAAGTGCAAAACTAAGCGAAAGTACATATAAAAAGGATAAGGAAAAGGCAATTGATTATTGCCGAGAACTATTCAAAGAAGATAAAAACATTTTAATTTGTAGTCATAATCCCATTCTGCCTAAATTATTCAATAAGTTAACAAGAAAATCTGATATTGAGGTAGATGACGATAAGTTGCAACCAGCTGATAGTTGGGTAATTCATAGATTAGGCAAGGAGATTATTCAGGTAGATCGGTTGGATGCGCCTAAGGCCTAAGCCTCCATCCAATCCATCCACTTTAAAACTACTCCTTCTCTTAAGGCCCATGGGCAAACCTCTAACTCAGTTAAATCTAAATTTCGCATGACACTTTCTGCCACAAAAGCCCCTGCCACAATCTGAGATGCTCTATTTTCTGAAACACCTGGTAGTTTTGCTCGCTCTTCTGTATTCATCTCAGATAACTTGGAAGATATCTTTCTAATTGCATCTACCTTTATATTTTTTCCATTTCCATCAAACCAATCACCAGCAAGCCTGGCTAAAGTTCTTAATGTCTTACTGGTGGCAATTGCTCGATCAGAGTCTTGGTGTTTCACAAGTGATGGCAATATTTGTTCTAATTTATTTTCAATATGATCTCTGAGTAATCTAATACTTTTATCTGTGTATGGATCTCCACTTAAAAAATCCTTAGTCAACCTGGCAGCTCCCAATGGAAGTGAGGTGGCTATTTCAGGTGATTCATCAACACCTGCTGCCATCTCAAGTGAGCCACCGCCGATATCAATTACTAGCAGTCGACCGCTAGACCAACCAAACCATCTTCGCGCAGCTAAGAAAGTTAATTTTGCCTCCTCTTCACCACTTAATACTTGAAGATCAATATGAAAATCTTTATTTATTTTATTTATAATTTCTTCCCCATTTATTGCCTCTCGTAATGCCGAGGTGGCAAAGGGAAGTAACTCTTGAGTTTGTACTGATGCCGACTGCTGTATCGCACGATTTATACAAGCTCTTAACTTTTCTACCCCTTCATCTGAGATTTGATTATTCTCTTGGATGTATTGGGTTAGCTTTAACTCTTCCTTGTAATTAAATGTAGGGTTTGGGCGCGCGCCAGGTGAGGTATCAACCACCTGAAGGTGGACGGTATTTGAGCCCACATCTAATACACCAAGACGCATATGGGCAACCTACTAGATCTACTTCCTAAATCTGCAGCGGCAAGTGTGGTGATTTATTCATGGCATAATTGCGCCTTAAACCCGCCTCTCTAGCTCAGTGGTAGAGCAGCCGCCTTGTAAGCGGCAGGTCGTCAGTTCAATCCTGACGGGGGGCTCCAGTATTACTCTTAACTATCTAACACTTATCAAAGTAGAGTTTAGTTATGGCCAGCCTAGATTTTGATGTCGTAGTAATTGGCTCTGGCTTTGGTGGCTCGGTTGCCGCTTTAAGGTTAACTGAAAAAGGTTACAAAGTTTGTGTTTTAGAAGCAGGCCGAAGATTTAGCGATAGGGATTTTCCTAAAACATCTTGGCGACTGCGTAGATTTTTATTTTTACCAAGGCTAGGTCTTAAAGGTATTCAACGGATTCACGTTTTACCAGATGTTTTAGTGTTAGCAGGAGCAGGTGTGGGTGGTGGATCTTTAGTTTATGCAAATACTTTATATAAACCACCAGCTTCTTATTTTGAAGATAAGCAATGGAATCAAATAACTAATTGGGATGCAGAGTTATCTCCTTGGTATGACCAGGCTTCTAGAATGTTAGGAGTTGCACAAAATCCATACTTTTCACCCTCGGATGAAGCGATGAAGCAGGTAGCAGATCAAATGGGTGTTGGTCACACATTTAAATTAGCTCCACTTGGAGTTTATTTCGGTGATGGAGTTGGCATTAAATCTAAGGATCCTTTTTTTGGCGGTGTTGGGCCAGATCGATCAGGATGTTTGCAATGTGGTGCCTGCATGACTGGTTGCCGGCATAATGCAAAAAACACTTTGCCTAAAAATTATCTTGGCTTAGCTGAAAAGGCAGGTGCCAAGGTATTTCCAGAGCACACAGTAACTAAGGTGGAGCAGTTATCTGATGGTTGTTGGTCAATTACTGCCAGAAAAAGTGGTGCTTGGTTTGGTGGTAAGAGAAGATTTACCGCCGCCCAAGTGGTAGTTGCTGCTGGTACATATAACACTCAAAAGTTACTACATAAAATGAAATCAACTGGTGTGCTACCAAAAATCAGTGATCAATTAGGAAAGTTATCTAGAACAAATAGTGAAGCATTAACTGGCAGCATAATGCCAAAGGGTGGTACTGACTTTAGTAAGGGTTCTGCAATTACTTCATCATTTTTCCCGGACGATCATACCCATGTTGAGCCAGTTAGATATGGCAAGGGATCTAACTTTATGGGACTACTACAAACAGTTATGACCGATAGTGCAAATATTAGAGATCGTCGTAAACAATGGCTAAGGCAAGTAATTACTAAACCCTCTTTAGTCTTAAAAATCTTAGATGTTAGGCAGTGGAGTGAGCGAACAGTTGTGGCATTAATTATGCAAAATGTTGATTCAGCAATTAGCGTTACCGGAAAACGGGGTTTGTTTGGTTTTAGATTAACTTCAAAAAATGATTCTAAAACTCCAAACGCTACCTACATCCCAGCAGCTAATGAGGTGGCACGAAGAATTGCTGAAAACAATGGCGGCATTGCCGGTGGTCATATAGGTGATTTAATCAACGCACCATTCACCGCCCACTTTGTTGGCGGCTGTGTAATTGGTGAATCAGTTAATACTGGCGTGATAGATCCATACCATCGGGTTTATAACTATCCAACAATGCATATTGTTGATGGTGCATCAGTAACTGCCAATTTAGGGGTTAATCCATCGTTAACAATTACCGCGCAAGCAGAGCGGGCTTTTTCTATGTGGCCTAATAAAGGTGAGGCAGATTTGCGCCCAGCACAAAATTCACCATATAAAAAAGTTGATCAAGTATTTCCTACCAAGCCATTTGTGCCAGTTGGTGCACCAGGTGAATTAAGAGTTTTTTAGAATCTTTGCTTGTCTCTTAGCTCGCCGATTTGGCATTTTTGTAATTGGAAAACTTAAATTCTGATAGAAATCTTTAATAACTTCCTGCATCAACTTAGTTTTTTCATTAACTAAATTATGACTAGCACCTGGAAGTACCGCTAGCCGGCCATTTGGGATCGCCTCATACATCTGCCAGGTCATTTGGCTAGTAAAGGGCTCATCATCTCCGGCTAAGACCAATACAGGGCATTTAATCTTTTTTAATTTAGAAAGCTTAATATTTGGCTCACTCATCCAAACCTGATACGCCTTTTTTATTATTTGAGGTAATAATTCTGGATCTTGCTTAGATAATTTGGCAAAGTTTTGTTTTTCTTCTTCACTACTTTCCATAATATTATCTAATTCAAAGGATAACCCAGCATCCCAGGTGTAGTTCATTCCAATGCCAACTAAAGATTTAATTAAATCAGGTCGCTTAAGAGCTGCAAGTAGACCTATATTGCCACCATCACTCCAACCAATGATATGTGCTGGTTTTTTAACCACACTCTCTAAATAATCTATTAACTCATTTACTTGAAAATCAAAGTGAAAATAACCCTTACGCACCTTAGTTCTACCATGCGCAGTTCGGTCATATGCAAATGGTTCATGTGTTTTTGCTACCGCTGGCAGGATTTGTTTCTCCCACTTTTGGGTATGGCTTAATCCACCGTGCAGTAATACAACCGGTTGCCCATTCTTTTTCCACTTAACACACCAAAGCCGATGACCATCTACCTCTATATATTTTCGGTATACCGCAGGAGCCATTTTTATTTAGGAATCCATAATATGTCGATTACCACGATCAAATGTTAAGTAATTCCAAGTCCAATCTGCCATGGTGCCAATCTTGTTTCTACCGCCTAATAGGTAGAAAAGGTGTAGCCATAGCCAGATTAACCAGGCAATCGCACCAGAAATCTTTATCCCCTTTACCTGCACAATCGCTTTATTTCTACCAATAGTTGCCATTGATCCTTTATCTAAGTACTTAAAGTTTTCTAGTTTCTGATTTTTTACAAGTCGAGTAATTTGTTTTGCAATAAATTTTCCTTGCTGAATTGCAACTGGCGCTACCATCGGGAGTTGATTACCATTTTTATCAACACCTGCTGCGATATCACCTAGCGCCCAAATATATGGATAATTTTTTACCTGCATTGTGGGTTCTACTGCAACTCTATTTCCAAGAGTTGGCAGATTTAATTGCAACATCGCATCCGAACCTTTAACACCTGCTGCCCAAATAGTTATCTCAGAGGCAATTGTGCTGCCATCTTTTAACCTTATTTTTCTATGCTCAACCTCTCGTACTGCAGCATTTAGTAAAACTTTAACCCCTAGCCTTTCTAAATCTTTTTTGGTTCTAGCTGATAAGGATGGCGCAAATGGTGGAAGTAATCTTGGGCCGGCTTCAATAAGAGTGATATCAATATGAGCAGCAGCATTTGATTGATCAGATTTAAGTGGACCACGTATTAACTCTGCGATTGCCCCTGCCATCTCAACACCAGTTGGTCCACCACCTACGACAGTAATTGATAACTTTGTATCATCTTCAAAGCGGCATAGATCTTCAAACCTGCGCATAATCTCAGCTCTAATAGTTAGTGCTTCAGAGACAGTTTTCATTCCTAATGTGAACTCTTTAACTCCAGGAATCCCAAAATCAGCACTTACTGAACCTAAGGCAATAATTAAATGATCAAATTTTAAAAGCTCAGAACTATCTAACTTAACCTCTTTGTTGTTGTGATCAATTGCAATAGGTGAGCCCATTCGAAATTTAACTGGAGTTTTTCTTAATGCTCCTCTTATTGGATAAGCCACATGATCTGCTGCTAAACCTGCCGTTGATACCTGATAGAGCAGGGGCAAGAAGGTTTGATAATTATGGCGGTCAACCACTGTGACATCGGCTGCTTTGTGCAGCGCGCGAGCGGCGGTAAGGCCACCAAACCCGCCACCTAGGATCACTACCTTTGGTTTATTCATTGAATTAAGTCTACTGTTTTCACCATGAGCCAAGCGCGCAAAATTCTAGTTACTGGTGCCTCCGGGTATGTGGGTGGCCGACTAGTTACTGCATTATTAGCCGATGGTGCAGATGTGCGGGTATTTGTGCGTGATGCCAATAAGGCACAAAGCCACTCTTGGGCTAATCAAGTAGAGATTGCAACTGGAAACGCATCAGATTTTCAATCAACTAAAGATGCATTGACTGGAGTTCACACCGCCTACTACTTACTGCATTCAATTAATTTAGGTCCAAATTTTGATGAGATTGAATCTGCCATGGCTAGAAATTTTGCAAAGGCTGCACAAAGTTGTGGGGTTTCACAAATTGTTTACTTAGGTGGAATTAATAATGATGAGAAAACTAGTAAGCATCTAACCTCTAGAGCAAATACTGGTAAGGAGTTGGCGACCACATCTGTGCCAGTTTTAGAGCTACGCGCTGGAATCATTATTGGATCCGGATCTGCCTCCTTTGAGATGTTAAGACACTTAACACATCGCTTACCGGTAATGACCACACCAAAATGGGTTTCAAATAAAACTCATCCAATTGCGATCAGAGATGTACTTTGGTATTTAAGAAATTGCGCAAAGTTAGAAAAACCAGTTGGTGGTGTATTTGATATTGGCGGCCCTGAGGTTTTGACCTATGCCGATATGATGCAAAAATTTGCTAAATTATCTGGGCTTAGAAAGCGCCTAATTATTAAGGTGCCAGTATTAACACCAAAACTATCCAGCCTTTGGATTGGCTTTGTTACTCCAGTCCCAACCTCACTTGCCCGCCCCTTAGTTGGCTCACTAATTAGTGAGGTAGTAGCTGATCCTAAAAAATCAATTGATAAATTAATTCCAAAACCTGATGAGGGGTTAATAGATGTTGATGGCGCAGTTAACTTAGCGTTAAGTAATGTTTCTAGTAATACCGTCTCTACCCGCTGGTCTGATGCCACATTGCCAACTGCGCCATGGCAGAAAGCACAATCTGATCCAGAGTGGGCAGGAGAGATGTTATTAAAGGATAAAAGAGTGCGCACAACCGATGCATCAATTAAAAGTTTATGGGAGGCCATCGAGGAAATCGGTGGTGAAAATGGTTGGTATGGCGCAGATTTTCTTTGGTACTTACGTGGCCTATTAGATCGAATGATTGGTGGCGTAGGACTTAGAAGAGGTCGAAGAGATCCGATCCATTTAAGAGTTGGTGATTCACTGGATTTTTGGCGAGTTGAATCGTTAGTACCAGAGCAATCACTTAAGTTATATGCCGAGATGATTTTGCCTGGAAAAGCTTGGCTTGAGTTTAGAATTTCAAAATTACCAAATGGTAAAAGTGAGGTTGTGCAGGAGGCTTCATTTTCCCCCCGTGGCTTAGGTGGTCAGTTGTATTGGTATGCCGTGCTGCCGCTTCATATATTTGTTTTTCCAACCATGATCAGAAACTTAATTAGAAGTGCTAACCGCAAGGATTATGCGGAAATGATTAAGATTTCACCAGTTGAAAACTTTGACCTTAATTAAAAGATAATTCATTCTTTATTCGCCACGCTCAAAGGGTAATAACCTCAATCTGTCATACCCTTCTTTTAAGATATATCTATGTCCGCATTTATTGATCCAACCTCAGATTCAGTAGCTACTGGTTTATCTGAGCTAGAGATAAAGTTGCTTGAGTTTGAACGCAATTGGTGGCGCCATGCTGGCTCTAAGGAGAGTGCAATTAAGGAGTTATTTAATTTAACTCCACCTGCGTACTACCAATTATTAAATAATTTAATTGATCGCCAAGAGGCGTTAATGGCACAACCAATTTTGGTTAAAAGGTTACGCCGAATTAGAGATGCTAGGACTATGGCTAGATCTAGTAGCAAACTCGGCTTTACCCTCTAGGCACCCCTGCACCCCCAGCTTTAACCGCCTAATTTGGCGCATCTGGAATAAATCCTCTAGATTTGGCCTTAGCACTCTATGGGTGAGAGTGATAAAAACACCTACTACTTAATTTAAGCAAGAAGTGAAAAAAAAGGGAGAAATAAATATGGCAAAGATGATTGCCTTTAATGAAGAGGCTCGTCGCGCACTTGAGCGTGGCATGAATACATTGGCCGATGCGGTCAAGGTAACCCTTGGACCTCGTGGTCGAAATGTTGTGCTGGAGAAAAAATGGGGCGCACCAACAATTACTAATGATGGTGTTTCAATTGCGAAAGAGATTGAGTTAGAAGATCCATGGGAAAAGATTGGTGCAGATTTAGTTAAAGAGGTTGCAAAAAAGACTGATGATGTGGCCGGTGATGGCACCACAACTGCAACTGTCCTAGCCCAAGCAATGGTTCGTGAAGGCCTACGAAATGTTGCAGCTGGTTCAAACCCAATGTCACTTAAGCGCGGAATTGAAAAAGCAGTTGAGGTTATCTCTGATGAGTTATTAAAGATGGCAAAACCAGTTGAAACTAGAGAGCAAATCTCAGCAACTGCATCTATCTCAGCTGCTGATACCACAATCGGATCCATGATTGCAGAGGCAATGGATAAGGTTGGAAAAGAGGGTGTAATTACAGTTGAAGAGAGCAACACCTTTGGACTTGAGTTAGAGCTAACTGAAGGTATGCGATTTGATAAGGGCTATATCTCAGCATATTTTGTAACTGATACTGAGCGCATGGAAACAGTTATGGAAGATGCTTATATCTTGATCGCTAATTCAAAGATCACAAATATTAAAGATTTAGTTCCAGTTTTAGAAAAGGTTATGCAAACTGGTAAGCCACTAGTAATTATTGCCGAAGATGTTGAGGGTGAAGCACTTTCAACTTTGGTTGTAAATAAGATTCGTGGCACATTTAAATCAGTAGCTGTTAAAGCACCTGGTTTTGGTGATCGCCGTAAAGCAATGCTGCAAGATATTGCAATCTTGACTGGCGCCACTGTGATTTCAGAGGAGGTTGGTCTAAAGCTAGATCAAACAACGCTAGAACTTCTAGGCACAGCTCGTAAGGTAGTCATCGCTAAGGAAGAGACCACAATTGTTGAAGGTGGCGGCGATGCTGAACAAATTAAGGGCCGTGTGAATCAGATTAGATCTGAGATTGAAAAGAGTGACTCAGATTATGATCGGGAAAAACTGCAAGAGCGCCTGGCAAAACTTGCTGGTGGTGTGGCAGTTATTAAAGCTGGCGCAGCTACTGAAGTTGAGTTAAAAGAGCGCAAGCACCGAATTGAGGATGCAGTTAGAAATGCTAAAGCTGCAGTTGAAGAGGGAATTGTTGCTGGTGGCGGTGTGGCATTACTACAAGCCTCAAAGGTTGCACTTGCTAAATTAAAGCTAGCAGGGGATGAAGCAACTGGTGCAAAAATTGTTGAATACGCAGTTGAGTCACCGCTTAAGCAAATTGCAATTAATGCTGGCCTTGAAGGTGGCGTAATTGTAGAAAAAGTTCGTGGCCTTGAGACCGGTTTGGGTTTAAATGCTGCAACTGGTGAGTATGTAGACATGATTAAAACTGGAATTATTGATCCAGCAAAGGTAACTAGATCTGCATTACAAAATGCGGCATCTATTGCTGCATTGTTTTTAACCACTGAAGCGGTTATTGCAGATAAGCCGGAGCCAAAGAGTGCTGCGCCAATGCCTGGTGGCGATGGTGGCGGTATGGATTTCTAAAAACTAATTAATTAAAAATAGCTCCTATATTAGTAGGAGCTATTTTTATTTGAATAATTGAAAGTAATCGCCAACTTTTATTTGATTTTCAATAAAGTATCCTTTTGGAACCTCTAGAGCATATTTGATATTATTATTCTTACTAATCTTTTGTTTAAGTGAGTTTGCTCTGAGGTTAGAAATTTCAACACCTCGACTTTCTGCATCGATAAAGGCTATGGATACAATTTTAGTATTTTTCATCCAGAAACTAACTTTTTGTGGCTCATCAAAAATAAAAATCATAAAGTAGTTATCTTTAAATTGATTTCTATTTGATAGATCGATCTTACTTTGGGAAATATCACTTGCTATATCAACCATGAATAAGTTATCACTTATCAGAACGTAGCCCTTCTGGAAATTAGTCCCATTAGCTACGGCTGGGGTAAAGACTTGGCTAAAGCTGAAAATAAGGGCCAAAAGTGTTGAGTTCTTCATGGCATTAGCCCTCAAATTCCAAAATTTTATGGAAATTTGAATGTTAAGACGGTTTTCGTATTGAGATGACCCGATTTTGAGAGTATAAATATCATTGTACTTAAAACTGGGTACGTCGTAGAAAGGGGGAAATTATGAAACTTGCGAGCCGTAAGCGCCTTACGACTTTACTTTCGGCGCTGGTAGCCACATTTATAACTTTATCTTCAAGTTACGCAAATCCCGGCCTTACACCTGGACCAGCATCTGGACCAGCATCTGGACCAGCATCTGGACCAGCACCTGGACCAGTTGCTGGTCCACATACCGGCACACCTGGAACAAATACCGGCACACCTGGAACAAATACCGGCTCACCTGGAACAAATACCGGCTCACCTGGAACAAATACCGGCACACATGGTGGTGTACCCGGACAACCAGGCGGAGCGCCTGGCACACCTGGTGGTGTACCCGGACAACCAGGCGGAGCGCCTGGCACACCTGGCGGTTTTGTCCCTGGTGGAACACCTGGCGGCTTTGTCCCTGGTGGAACACCTGGTAAAACTGGCGGATTTGTCCCAGGTGGATCAACTGGAGCTGCTGGAGTTCCTGGCCAACCTGGAATACCTGGCCAACCTGGTGGCGCACCCGGACAACCTGGTGGTTTTATTCCACCTGCTGGAGTTCCTGGACAACCTGCCGGAGTATTTGAATATAAACCTCCTGCCGGAGGTCTGAGCTATGTACCACCAACTGCCGGACTTGGTTATGTACCGCCAGCTGGTGGAGTTTCAGATTACAAACCACCAGTCGGTGGCGTTGGCGTGTTACCAACTGGACCAGTGAATTCTTTTCAACCAAATCAGGTTGCAGGATTTACTCCAAATCAAATGGCGGCATTTAAGCCAGATCAAATAGCACAATTGCCACCAACTGCAGTTGGCGCGTTTAATGCGCAGCAATTGCAAGCATTACCTCCTGAGGCAATGGCTGGTATGAAAGCTGATCAGGTTAGGGCGTTGCCACCAACCGCTATGGCTGGAATGGGTGCACAACAATTAGGACAGCTTCCACCTGCAGCATTTGCGGCAATGGGAACACAACAGTTGCAAGCATTACCACCTGCAGCATTTGCTGGAATGACACCACAACAAGCTGGTCAACTTCCACCAACTGCTATGCGGGCATTTGGT
>Ga0172372_10003390_pt1 | contig 23415 bp, 25 predicted proteins | sample LakKiv5m_2_FD_114544 | JGI IMG/M metagenome (GOLD analysis project Ga0172372, IMG submission 114544) | Freshwater microbial communities from Kabuno Bay, South-Kivu, Congo - kab_092012_9.5m | ecosystem: Environmental > Aquatic > Freshwater > Lake | place: Democratic Republic of the Congo...
GAATGACTATCCCCTTTGCTTCAACTTTAAATTTATCTTTCTGCTTGAAATAGATTTTTGCTTTTGACGGAAGAATCTTTATCATCGGAATATCAGCCGTAACATTGACAGAAGCTGTATAATCCTTCACGGTATTTAATTTTGCAACTACTTTGTTCAGCAGATCTGTCGCCGTTTGGGACCTCAAATGTCCTAATGACGAAATCAAAAGAAAGAAGAATAGTACTCTCATGAAGTAATGTCTTTACGTTTGAATGCGATGACCGAAACAGCCACGAAAACTACATTGTGCACCAACAAAATAACAATAGACTCACGGATGTAATCGAACGGTACAGGATCTTCGAAAAAGCTTCGCCAGGCTGCCATGTGTGTCGTAAAAAGAAATGGTTTTACGGAATCAAAAACAGTTACATCCAAGGTTCCGATAATCGTGAACAAAATAATGATAGCCATCGTGGCGACAATCGGTCCAATTGAATTTTCCGCAAATGCAGACAGGCAGATCGACAAACTGGAAACGGTTAATAGCGATAAATAAGCTACTGCAAAACCGGCACCATAGCGCCAGAGAATGTCTGTATCCTGAAGGATCACGAGTCCGTCACTGTTAAGTACTATGAGGTCACCTGTTCCAAAGATCATTCGTGAAACTCCTAACGCTAGTATTCCAAGCCAAAACGTAAGAAACAAAGTGTATAGCGCACCGGCTATGAATTTGGATAACACGATTTGCGTCCGCGAAATAGGCTTCGTTGCGAGCATACGGATCGTTCCCATGGCAGCTTCACCGGAAATCAGGTCACCAGTAACCAATGCAACGAGTAACGGGACATGCACGATGAGCATTTGCAAAATGATGAACGCAATCAAATTTCCATTCAAGACGTGTCCGTTGAATGTAAGCGTCTGTTCAAAACTGGATGTTACAAAAGAAATGATCGACTTCCCGTCTACTTTCATGGCGAAAATGATGATGCTAATCAGCAAAGTCAATGCTCCGACTCCCAGGTAACTTCTCGGCTTGGAGAGGATCTTCACGAATTCATTGTATGTGTTTTTCAGCAGCATCGTCAAGACTGAATTGTTTTTAAAAAGTAATCTTCCAGTTTTCGCTTGGGCTCAATCGCATTGACCTGAATTCCATTATCAACGAGCAGTTTATTCACCAAAGGAATTTGGTGTTTTTCCAAGGCAATGTCGAATTCTTTTTCAGAGATCATGGTCAGTTCGGCTCCGGAAAAAGCAACGTTTAACAGACATCTTGACTCCGGGAGACGATCCACCTCAAAACGAACGACCAGTTCCTGCGCATTGAGTAATTCTGCTACATTTCCTTCTACAAGCGTTCTACCCTGATTAATAATCACCATTCGGTTCGAAATCAACTCGATTTCCGCCAATTGATGTGAGGAAAGAATAATCGTTTTGTTTTGTTCGTTTTTGAGTCTTAAGATTAGGTTCCTCACCTCCACTATTCCTTGAGGATCCAAACCAGTCGTCGGTTCATCAAGAATGATCAGATCCGGTTTGTGCAATAAAGTCTGTGCGATGCCCAGACGCTGCTTCATTCCATGCGAAAAACCTTTGACCTTGTGTTTGCCCCGATCTCCCAAACCAACAAAATCCAGCATTTCCTGTATTTCCTTTTTCGATACTTCAGCACCTGAAATGCGGGCGAAGATCTCCAGATTCTTTTCTGCGGACAGGTAGCGATAGAAATCCGGCTTTTCGATGATGCTTCCCACATTGGAAAGGATTTCTTTTCTGTTCGTTTGAAAGTTCTTACCAAACAAACTAACCGATCCCTGATCCGGAGTGATCAATGAAAGCAAGCAACGGATCGTCGTACTCTTCCCTGCCCCATTCGGACCGAGAAATCCAAAGACATCCCCTCGATGAACTTTGAAAGAAACATCCTTCACAGCTTCAAAGGTTCCGAACTTTTTGGAAAGTCCCTCAACAGATACAATTACTTCGTTGCTCACTTCTATCATAACAAGGTTAGTGAGGGTTTGTTTTGATTTAACTGATTTCGGATGAAATGAAACGTTAATCTTTCAATCGATCAGACAGTTCATCCGGAGAGAAGACTGGAATTTCTGCTTCTTTAAAATCCTTAACATTCCGCGTGACAATACAATCAATCTTATCAATAGACGAAGTGCTAATGATCTGAATTGCATCTTCAAAATCTTTGTGTTTGGATTTCAACCCTTTCTTAATGATCTCCTGACTTATTGAAACGACCGTCAAATAGTCCAAAATACTTTCCAGGATCTCACGCAGTTTTTTTTCATCAATGTACTTTTTAAGAAGGTAATGAGTCGTTGCAATTGCATGTGAAGAGGTGTATAATTTGATCTTTCGGTCTTCTGCTTTCGAAAATAGCTGGATGGCGAACTTACTAAACGGTCTTCTATCAGCGATTAAATCCACTATGATGTTGGTATCCACAAAAATCCGCTTCATAGATGTTTCTTTTCGAAATACGATCGGAGTTCTTCCTCTTCGTTAAAGTTTTCAGGAAGCTTTACCGAACCGATTATCTTACTCAATTTCGGAGAGATTTCCTCATCATTTTTTTCTCCGCTCGTAATGCTCTCTAAATATTTTTCTATGATCTCAGAGAGACTTCTTCCGGTTTGTTTCGCGTAGGTTTTTGCTTTTTCAATAACGCTTTTCTCTACAGTCAATGTTAATTTAGTTGTCATTACACGTGTGATTTATTCAAATATACGTATATAAAGAGTAAAATAACACATTAGCGCCCCATAAGTAATGGTTTTTTCGAAAAATATTGACGATTTTATCAAATGAACAATGCTGGATTTCAACCAATAAACCGCAACCTCTGCCCTTCTTCAGGAACGAAACAAAACCCTTTTCGAAGTTTCTTTCTTCTTTTTGCTACTAAATCGTATGCGGCATCTCTCAAACCTTTTGGAATAAAACGAAAAATGCGTAACCACCGGTAATTCCAACGCAGATGAAGGGCCACTTTCAAGGCTGCATCCGAACGATTAGAGACTTTTCCACGATCGAAAAAATACATGGTTACGGGATCAATAGTTTTCAAACCGGATTTGGAAAGAATTTCAGTGGCTTTGTCTGATTGCAATGCACAAAAATGAATGGAATGATCTCGCTCATTTTTCAGAACCAATGCGACCATGGAATTGCAGAAACCGCAATCGCCGTCGTAGAATAAGATGGTTTCTATATTTGAATTATCAAGTGGCATATTGTATCAACCAATTAAGCGTTTCAAAAGAGTACTAATTTTAAAAACGTTTTAAATATCTCCTTTTGTAGGGCAAAAGGAGCAAAACCCTTCTCACTTTTACAAGGAACCTGCCCACGGCACCGCTGTCAAACCTGACGCTACGTGCATACGCAACTTCGCTTGGTTTGCAGACTGGTTCTGTGTAAAAGTGGTTTATATTAGTCCTCTTTAAAAATAACGAATCGACAGCAATTGCCGATCGCTTTGTATATTTGTCGCAACTAAATTTGAATAATGAAAAATGTTGCTGTTATCGGGGCCGGAACCATGGGAAATGGGATCGCTCACGTTTTTGCCCAGTTTGGCTATAAAGTTTCTTTGATAGATATTTCTCAAGCATCACTGGATCGTGGCATTGCGACCATTGGAAAGAACCTGGATCGTCAGGTAGCCAAAGAAGCTATTACTGAAGCTGACAAGCAAGCAACTTTGAACAATCTTACCACTTTTACCTCCATCGAAGAAGGTGTGAAAAATGTGGATTTGGTAGTTGAGGCAGCAACAGAGAATGTGGATCTCAAATTGAAGATCTTTGCAGATTTGGACAAATTCACGGCACCAGAGGTAATCCTTGCGACAAACACGTCCTCCATATCCATTACGAAAATTGCGGCGGTAACAACGCGTCCGGAGAAAGTTATCGGAATGCACTTCATGAATCCTGTTCCGGTGATGAAACTGGTCGAGATCATTCGTGGTTATTCCACTTCCGACGAGGTAACAAACCTCATCATGGAAACGTCAAAAAAACTGAATAAAGTTCCGGTTGAGGTCAACGACTACCCGGGTTTTGTAGCCAACCGTATTCTTATGCCAATGATCAACGAGGCCATCTACACGTTGTTTGAAGGTGTGGCCGGTGTAGAGGAGATTGATACAGTCATGAAGCTCGGAATGGCGCATCCAATGGGTCCGTTGCAACTGGCAGATTTTATTGGACTGGATGTGTGTTTAGCGATCCTGGAAGTACTGCACGATGGTTTTGGAAATCCAAAATACGCTCCTTGTCCGTTGTTGGTGAATATGGTAACTGCAGGTAAGAAAGGTGTGAAATCAGGTGAAGGATTCTATTCCTGGACGCACGGTACAAAGGACCTTGTGGTAGCAGGGAATTTCAAAAAGTAAGTTTTCGAAGTTTGTTTTCTCGCAGGATTGCAAATCCTACGAAACTAAAGACTGCTCCGCAAGATTTGCAATCCTGCGGTTATTCAAATCATTTAAAAATATCCGTCATCACCTTTCCTTGCGTCACAGGAAAATTGAAATGCAGCATTTCAGCGATGGTTCGGCTGATGTCGATCTGCTCGTATTTATTGGGAAGGGAAACATTCGTCTTAAAATCAGGACCAAGTGCGATCAGGTAGATTGAACGGCATCCCTCGCAGTTATCACCATGACTAACGAAGCCATCCTTATGTCCGGTAAGATGACGGCCATGATCGTTGGTGATCAATAAGGTAGTTTTTCCCTTGTAGATCGAATCATTCTGAATGAAATTCCACAACTCCAACGCTTTTTGGTCAGTATGTTTCAGTGCCTTCAGATAGCCATCCCACAGATTGGCATGTCCGTTCACATCCACTTCCAGCAAATTGATCAATGTCAGTTTCGGATGGTGTTCTCCTAAAATTCGAAGCGCATCAGAAAAATTCTTCTCATCTGAAGTGTATCCAAAGCCAGAACCATTGATACCGCAGTAAACAGATGGCAGGTATTTATTTTTCCAGCTTTTGTTTTTTGTATTTCCGAGGATATTTAACTTCCCTTTACTCGCGATGACCCATGCTTGATTTTTTGGTAAATTCTTTTCCTTTAGGAAATACTGAAACATCGAGGGATTTTTTGGCAATTCCAATCCCGAGTTATTAATACGCTGATAAACCCCGGTTGTAATGGCTGTATGTCCTGCATTGGTATACGTTGGACCATTGTTCCTGAAATTCTTCAACAGAACACCCTGAGGAGCAAGTACTTTAGCTAAATTAGGAATATACACGTTAGACGTGTCCCCGAAAGTCTCACTCATTCGAGGTCCATCAATGATCAATACAATGATATTTTCAGTTGTGTACTTACGATCTGTTTTCGGGTCATCTACACCATAGGTAAATGAAAGCGCAACGATGGCTACCCCAACTAAAACAGAGATAGCCCAATGGCGGTTTCTATTTACGTACGACAAAAAATTCATCAAGGAAATTTAGGGAATTTTGAGAAATCACGAGGACGTTTTTCCAGAAAAGCATTTCGCCCTTCGACAGCCTCTTCAGTCATATACAACAAACGCGTGGCTTCACCTGCATACACTTGTTGGCCTACCAAACCGTCATCGATCAGGTTGAATGCAAATTTCGCCATTTTCACTGCGGTTGGACTCTTTGTGAGAATTTCCTGTGCCCAGTCGTACGCCGTTTGTTCCAATTCATGGTGAGGAACCACAGCATTCACCATTCCCATGTCAAAAGCCTCCTGAGCAGTGTAAGAACGACCCAGAAAAAAGATCTCCCGAGCTCGCTTCTGACCTACTTGTCGCGCAAGATAAGCAGAACCAAATCCTCCATCCACACTAGCAACATCCACGTCTGTTTGCTTGAAAACGGCGTGTTCTTTACTGGCTATCGTAAGGTCACAAACTACATGTAAGCTATGTCCGCCACCCACAGCCCAGCCTGGAACCACGGCGATAACCACCTTATTCATAAAGCGGATCTGGCGCTGAACATCAAGGATATTGAAGCGATTCACGCCATCTTCTCCTTTATATCCGGTTGTGGAACGCACACGCTGATCACCTCCCGAGCAAAATGCCCAGCCACCATCCTTGGGAGACGGTCCTTCGCCACTAATCAGTACTACACCTATTTCCTGCGACTCATGCGCATGGATCAACGCTTGCAACAACTCATCCGTCGTTTTAGGTCGAAAGGCATTCCTGCACTCCGGACGGTTGAACGCGATGCGCGCTACGCCATTTGAATATTTGTACGTAATATCCTGAAATTCTTTGATCGTGGTCCAACTGATCTCGCTCATACGTTCGTTTAATAGCTGTATAAAAGTAACGATTCTATTTTGTTCCCTGTGGCGCGTACATGGTCACGCCCCTTTCTTTGTATTCCTTGAGCATCACCTCCAGCATCCCTTTTGCATCAACCAGCAAGGAATCGGCCTGACCAATTCGCACCTGTTTCATTACACCTTTTTCGACGAATATCGGGATTAAGCCATCACAACGTCGTTCTTTACTTTGCATTGGATTATGCACTTTCGTTTTCATCTTTCGAAGGGTTCCATCGGGAAACTTCACCTCAACCTGGAAGATTTCGTCAAAATAAACCGGATATGCAAAATCTGTCACAGCATCTTCCAAAGTATGTAAATTGGTTCCCGCATTATCGAGTGTTACCCCAAGGTATAATATCTTTCCACCTTTCTGAGATAATTTGGCAAAAGGACTTTTTGATGTATAAGGCGTGATTTCACCAAAATGTTCTGAAGTAAACCATTCTGCATCCGGACCAACACACGAAACAGGTTCAGTTGGATGAGCACTTCGTATAGCTGCAGGTAATTTTCGAAAAAACTCAGAGATAGCGCCCAAACCTGAACGATCGTTGGCCACATCAAACAGGTTTAAATTCCGAATGTAATCCAGTTGGAAGGAGGTATTTGGTGAATTCGGCATCAGTAAATTCCCATCAGGACCAACAACATTCAATAACGCTTCGACAACTGTTTCAGCTCCATTTTCAACGAACCCAATCCTCGACAAGCTCGCATGCACCAATAAGGAATCACCGGTTGTTATGCCACTAGAACGTAACTGCTCTACTAACGCTTCTTTGCTCAACACATCGCCCTTTCGTCGTAGATCCTCCAGTTCCTTGTTACGCAAGTCCTTCTTCCGTTTTCGGTACCACTGGAGTAAAAATGAAGGAAGTAAACGACGAAGAAAATTTCTCATTTACTGCGAAACAAAAGTGTAAGTGATCGTTCCTTCTTGCTGTGCAGACGCAGAACCTGAATAGTTGAATCGTGACTTTCGAGCATATCTAACGGCCTGATCGATCATGCATTGATTCGAACCAGCCGAAGCTACGGGAAGTGCAGAAATGACATCTCCATTCTGGTTGACCTTGATATGAACGGTTACTCTGCCCGCTGAACCATAACCACAGGTATACCCTGGATTTCGGATCCACCAATTATCATTCTGATGTGGCGTGCGACCTTTCAAAGACCAATCCACCATCACATTACCGGAGTAAGAGGTGTTTCCACCTTTTTGTGACGTTGTTTGTTCCGTATTTTTAGAATTCGATGAAGAAGACTTGTCATTTTTACGCTGCTCCATTTCCTCCTTGATCGCCTGACGTTTTGCAGCTCCACCGGTTTCTTCGAACAATTGCTTTTCGTAATTCTTTGCCTTACTGGCACCATCTTCAGAAGGCGCATTTTGTGACCAGTTCTCATCTGAACGTTTACGCTGATCGTCACTGCTTCTGGAAATACTTTTGACATTCGAAAGATCCTGACTTTGCTGAATTTGCAGATCTTCCGGAGTAACCATCAATTCCTTTTCATCCTGCACAGAAACTTCCGGTTGATCAGAAAAAGCATCGACTGGCCAGTATTGTTCGTAGATCTCAAATTGCAGATATACGAACACGCCGGTAAAAACTGCAAATGCAGCAATGATTCCCCAGCGATATCGTTCTATAAATTGGATCACGTTCTCTTAATTTTGGATCTGTGGTTGAATCACCCTTGATTCTTTGCAATAAAAATACTGTATTTGTCCGTTCTTACTTAAAACCAGTATGTCTTTATCCACTTGACGGATCGATTCAAATTCCACCGGCAACAACTGTTCCGCTTTCAAGGTATATAAGCCATATTTTGAACCGTCAGAAACCATGAGATAATCTTTACCCATTCGTGTAACGCTTTTGTACTGGAGCGGTAACAAATATGAGCCTTTCGAATCTATAACACCCTGCATGCCATTCAATTCAACAATGGCTGTTCCTGAAACAAAACTTTCTGCGTAAGTAAATGCAGGTTGAATAACCACCTTGCCCAACAGATCTGTATATCCCCAACCTTTCCCTTTGGAAAAAGCCATCAAAGAACTGATATCTCCAAGATCATTAAAGGTTGCTGCAAGGATGACTCGGCCATTTTTATCGATCACCCCATATTTTCCTTTAAACCTGATCACGGTAAGATTTGAGTTGAATTGTCCTTTAGCAGCTGAATTCGGAAACGTTTCATATTGAACAGGAATTATCAAATTTCCAGACAGATCGATGTAGCCGATCTTCCCATGCTGAATGACCATGGTTCGGTCAATCACAGGTTTCAGGATACGGTCGTATTGCGCATTGATCACCACGTTACAATTCCGCTTCATTAACCCATATTTACCGTTATCCTCAAATATCAAAAGTGTATCACTAAAGAATTCGATCGAACTGTATCCCGGTGCAACCACATTGGTCCCGTATATATCTATGTAAGCTTGATTTTCTCCGAGCTGAACCTTGGCCACACTGTCTGAAAAAGAAAATGCCTCTTCATATTTTTCAGGAATACGCTGAATGAAATCTGCATCATAATAGCCGTACAAACTATCCTTCTGTCCGTAAGCTAACCCATTCGACAAAGAACCAAGATCTTTGAACGCTATAGGAAAGACCTGTTTCCCGGATCGATCGATCATTCCATATTTTTCATCAAGTTCTACCACTGATCTCCCATTTTCAAAGTCAGTTGCAGATGCGTAAATGAATGGCACGATCAATTTATTGCCTTTATCAATGAAGCCGTAGTGCTCATCTTTCATTACCAGCGCAAGTCCCTCATTAAAAAAGGCCGCCTGTTCGTATTGCGGAGGAATAACGATATGTCCATTATAGTCCATAAATCCGTATCGTTCACCGTCATTAAAAGGAAGTAACTGCAGTTTGAAATTCTTGATATCTACTTCGAGCTCTTCCACATAAGGATAATGCGGGTATGCTACCCTGAATTCGTCGATCCGAGTCTCACTGAACGTACTCATAAAAAGTTCATAGATCTTTCTCCAGGCCGCCCCTACATTTCGATTGTGCGGGTAATTTTTCACGAATGAACTATAGGCCTCAATGGTATTATTCTCTGTTGTTCGGTAATAAATTTGATCTTCAGCGTCCTGCACATGGTAACTCTTGGGGTTTCTGGAGATGAACTCAAGGTATGAAGCTACAGATCCGTTTTTTGTAAGTTCCGTATATTGAAGGTCCTCAAAAAACACTTTTGCTCTATTGAAGTATTCACTGTACGGATATGTCTTCATGAATTCTTCGACAGCTTTTGAGGTATTTAATTTCAGGGCATTCGAATAGGCAATAGAATCTCGTCGGTGCGTGGCTGTGTAGAATTCATTTGCCCAAGGATGATCCTGAAGAAAATCGTCATAGGCAGTGATGGTATTTTGTGCAGCAACCAGTTTGAAAAATTCAGAGCTGACCTTTGTCTTCAACAGGATGATATTGACATAATCCAAACCTGGCGCGATCGATGCGTAATAGGTTTTTCGCTCTTCTTCCAACAACTGATAGGTACTGTCAGCAAGGACAATGTATCGATAGGAAGAATCTAAATTGTGAAAAGGATTATCACTTCGGTAATAAATCGTCGCTAAACCATAAGAAGCTGCTGCAGGATGTTTTTTCAGAGAACGCTCAAAACACTTTTTTGCCTTGAAATAATCATAGATCTTCAATGCCTGATAGGCTTTTTCAATCTTCGAGGCTTCAGCATGTTGCGCAAACAGGGCGAACAGGATCAGAACAAGTAATTTATATCGAAACGGACTTTCTTTTAACACGACTTAATTGAACGAAACAAAGCCTGTTTTGTTTCTTTTTTTCAATGAAAAAAGCCTTCTATCCAAAGACAGAAGGCTCCACTATTATCAAAACGGTTTTTACTTAAGGTGACGACCGTATCTGTTTTTGAATTTATCAATTCTACCGGCAGTATCAACAAACTGAACGATTCCGGTAAAGAACGGGTGAGATTTGTGAGAAATATCCAGTTTCACTAATGGATATTCATTTCCATCTTCCCATTTGATCGTTTCATTGGAAGTGGCACATGAAGGGCACACAAAAGAATAGTCGTTTGACATATCTTTGAAAACAACCAATCTGTAATCTTCCGGATGTATATCTTTCTTCATAACGAGGTAATTATATTCTATTTTCCCTTAAAACGGGTTGCAAATTTAATAGAATCTTTTTAAAAACCTTACTTTTTTGAATTAAAATATTGTCTCCATTTAATCGTTATTTTTGTTTCGCCCCAAAAAGGAGTTCCGTTGAGACCTTATTTGATTGTTTTTTCAGGATTAATTGCGCTTGCCACTTTACTTCAAAGTTGCAAAAAAAATCTGCTCACTTCTAAAGAACACCTTGAGTTTTCGTTAGACACATTGGTGTTTGATACGATCTTCACTACTGTAGGCTCGACGACGCAACAATTCAAGATCTATAATAAGGAAAACAAAACAGTTCGCATTGATGAGATCGAACTAATGGGTGGAGCATCCTCCCCTTTCCGTATGAACATCGACGGTTTACAAGGCACTGATCTGGCAGGAATTGAGATCGAGTCAAAAGACAGTTTATTTGCTTTTGTGGAGGTTACGCTTTCAATCAATGGTCAGAATTTACCAATGATCGTGGAAGACTCAATTCGGTTCCGAACAAATGGAAAGGATCAATATATCAAACTTGCCGTTTGGGGCCAGGATGCTTATTTCCATTATTCAAATTTTCAGGCCGGGATCTTCGATTTGAATGAAGGCACATGGCCCAATGATAAACCTCACGTGGTTTACGGTGCCGCCATTGTGGATTCTGCTAAAGCTTTGACCATTCCAGCCGGGACAAATGTGTTTCTGCACAAGAATGCCTTACTCTATGTGTACAAAGGCGCGTTGAATATTCAAGGAACACTTGGTAACGAAGTTACCTTTCAGGGCGATCGGTTAGAAGCTTTGTACGACGATGTTGCCGGTCAATATTACGGCATCTATTTTCATGAGGCACAATCGTCGACCATAGATTATGCTATCATAAAAAATGGAACTTCAGGCATCCACATGTATTCGCACGATCCTGCCTCTTCCGGATACACCTTACATCTCACCAATACGATCATCGAAAATAATGCTAGCTACGGCCTATTTCTGTATTCCGGTCCCAAATTGAAGGCAGAGAACTGCGTTATTGCAAAAAACGGTATGCATGCTCTGCTTGTTCTAGAAGGAGCAGATTTCACCTTCAATCATTGCGACCTTCTTGGTTACGGAAGTGGCGGCAGTGGCACACCGGCGGTTGGCATCAGTAATTATTACAATGATTACGCTAACAACGTGACAAATGTAGGATCCATCAATGAAGGCAATATGTTCAATTCGGTCATTTACGGAAATGAAATCACCGAACTTGTTTTCGACACCATTAGCGACGCAGCAATTACGCTTTCGTTCAATATCCAGAATTGTGTGATCAAACGTGAAACTGCAGCAACTGAAAGCTACTATGCCAACATCTTCTGGAATGGCAATCCACTCTTTAATGATATCTCTTTGGGGAACTATCTTTTTTCTAGTTCATCAGCATTGAACAACCACGGTAACCCAAGCCTTGGATTACCGCCTGTCACGACAGATATCAAGGGCTTACCAAGATCCGTTTCAACTCCGGATATCGGTGCTTATGAAAACTAAAACGGGAGAACTTTCGTCCTCCCGCTTCAACTCTTATTTTGTTTGAATTAAGCGTTGGCTACATTCATATTATCCAAAACATCCATTACTACTTTCACTGCTTCTGCAGATTCTTTCAGCAATGCTTTTTCATCGTTATTCAAGTCAAGTTCGATGATCTTTTCGATACCATTCTTACCAAGCACCACAGGAACACCAAGGTAGATATCACTTAAACCATATTCACCCTGCAACCAAGCACATACCGGGAAGATACGTTTCTGATCACGGATTACTGCTTCAACCATTTGAGCTGCAGCTGCACCAGGTGCATACCATGCAGATGTTCCAAGCAATTGAACGATCTCACCTCCACCAAATTTTGTACGCTCGATGATTTCATTCAAACGCTCCTCGGAGATCAATTCAGTGACAGGAATACCAGCAACGGTTGTGTAACGAGGAAGCGGAACCATGGTATCTCCGTGTCCACCCATCAAAACTGCCTGAATATCTTTTGGAGACACATTCAATTCCAAAGCAAGGAACGAACGGTAACGAGCCGTATCCAATACCCCTGCCATTCCAAATACTTTCTTGGAATCTACTTTCGCTGTCAAATATGCACAGTAAGTCATGACATCCAATGGATTTGAAACGATAATGATCACCGCATCCGGAGAATGTTTGATGACATTTTCTGTTACCGTTTTTACAATCCCAGCATTGGTAGCGATCAAATCGTCACGCGACATCCCTGGTTTTCTTGGAAGTCCTGATGTAATTACGACAACGTCTGAATTCGCTGTTTTTGTATAATCGTTCGTTGAACCGATCGTACGTGAATCATAAAGGTTGATTGGAGAGGTTTCCCAGATATCAAGGGCTTTTCCTTCTGCAAATCCTTCTTTAATATCAAGAAGTACAATCTCGTTTGCGATCTCTCTGTGAGCCAGAACGTCAGCACAAGTTGCTCCAACGTTTCCTGCTCCAACTACTGTTACTTTCATATAGGTTGTAAATTGGTGAAATACTTTTCAAATACGGCAGCGAATTTAGCATTTATTGAGCAATTATTCCTTTTATTTGTGAGTAAAAGCAAGAAACTTAACTAATTTTAAGTGTAAGGCAACCCGAAGCCAAAGCTTGCGTCATCTGAATGTAACCAACGTGGAGAATAAAGAAAAACTGACAATACTGATCGAAGGATGTCTTCGAAACGACCGACGTTCTCAGAGCGAATTGTTCAGACTCTACTACGGGAAACTGCTATCTGTTTGCATGCGATATACTACAGACAGGGACAGTGCCCAGGAAGTTCTTCAGGAAGGTTTCATTAAGGTCTTTGAAAAGCTGGGAGCATTTGATTACAAAGGTTCATTTGAAGGTTGGCTGCGTCGAATCGTAACAAATACAGCGATCGATGCTATACGCCGGTCAAAGAATGACCCTTTCCGAACAGACGATGATAATGATTTTAAACTGGGAGCTGAAGATCCTGTGGTCGCAAAAGAAGAACTCGACCTCACAGAATTGAAAGCAGATGTGGCTATGCAGGCCATTCAGAAATTATCACCGGCTTATCGGACTGTTTTCAATTTGTATGTTCTGGAGGATTATTCACACAAAGAGATTGCAGATCTTCTTGGCATTAGTGAAGGCACTTCCAAATCAAACCTGGCAAAAGCAAAGATGAACCTTCAGCGCATGCTGAATGAAAAATTTACGAATATTCATTGACTATGAAGGAACCTATGGAACAACACTTCAGAGACATATTCAAGGAACATGAACTTCCTTACGAAGCACAAGCTTGGGATCAACTATCCAAGAAGCTTGATGTTGTTATGCCGACTGCTAAATCGAATGGAAACTGGAAGTGGTACTTAAGCGCTTCTGTCATCCTGCTCTCAGCATCAGGATTATTCTGGAATCTGACATCGAAAACGTCTGTTCGGAAAGATGATAAGATAAGTTCTGCATCAACCGACCAAAAGCCTACCGAGAATAAAGTTCAAGAATCAAATGAGTCTACTTCTGTAAGTAGTCTGAATGCTTTTACTGCCAACGATCGAAATTCAGAAAAAGCAGAAACGTCTAATCTTGTTTCTTCAATGACATCTTCTACTTCCGAGAACAATCAGGGCGGAAAGGTTGAAGACACTAAAACAACGCAAAAATTTGACATCAATTCGGTTTCAGAAACACAAAACAAAACTAACAATACGAATCCAGAAGCAAAAGTCACTGAAACTGCGATGGTTTACCCAACTGTAAAAGATTTGTGTGAAGGTGAAAGTATCTGGATCAAAAATGAAAACTCACAAGATCTTTTCATTTCAGATAATTCAAAGGTTTATCCGGTCTCAGCTGGCAAGCGCATAAATTTCATAGGTGAAAATCCAGGTAACTATTATTTCGGACATGCCGTAAACGGAAAAATTCAATATTCTAAAACAGCTGATTTTAAAGTGCGTGAAGGCATAAAAGCTGATTTCACAATCGATAATGACACGAAATACGAACAAGGGGTGCCAACGGTAACACTTCAAGCTTCATCCAATGAAAACGCAAGTTATACATGGAAATTGGAGGGTGCGAAAACAGAATTAAAGGGAAAAGACGTGAAGGCACATCTATACCAAAAGGGAACCTATGACGTAGTTTTAACCGCAGAGCCCAAAGATAATGGTTGTCCGGTGAACGTTAAAAAACAGGTACACATTGAAGAAGATTACAATTTGCTTGCAGTGAATTCATTCTGGCCAAATTCCAATGACCCAAGGAATGCCACGTTCATGCCGTACGCCTTGAAAGAACGAAATGCAGATTTTACGATGATGATCATTGATCCAACAAATGGCGTAACCTTGTTCGAAACAAACGATGCCACTAATGGTTGGAATGGTACAAATAAAACGAACGGGCAATTGGTAGATGCAAATAAAGCGTATATTTGGATCGTAAGGATGAAGAATCCTTTACCAGACGAAAAAGCAGAATACAAGGGAACTATTGTTCGACTACCTTGAAACCACATATACTGCTAATCAAAAAGGGAGACTAACGTTTCCCTTTTTTTATAGGCGTACTTGAGGGTATTTTGCAATAAGTTCTAATCGGCGGAATTCCACTTTGCGCTGATATTCCAGTACTTCCTCGGCATTGGCGTATTTAGGAATATGAGCTTTAAATTTGTTGTAGGCGCTTATTTCTCCTGCGACTTTTCTCGTTTGATCATCAGTGTAATACGTCATTAAACAATACCAAACAAAAGAAACGGCTTCTTCTGTTGGATGGATGCGATCCTGTTTAAAAAACCGATAATCCCTTAATTGATCGATGATGATCTCATACGAAGGGAAATAAAACGTATCTGAACACTTATTAATGCTCCTTACCGCATCAATCAAAATCGCTTTGCTCTGATTGTTTTCAACCAGACCATCACGAATATGCCTCACAGGACTAACAGTAAAGACAATCTTGAGTGCCGAATTAACTTGCTTCATCAAATCGATCACCTCCAGCCATACATCACTAATTTCCTGAGATTCTGAAAGTTCCTTTTGAAACATTGATTGTTCCTTCTTGTGGCAATTCGCAACGATAGTACCATCAGACAACTTGTAACCCCATGCAGTTCCGAATGTTACAAAGAGTACGGATGCTTGCTTCAATTCCTCCATCCAACGCCGACGCATTGATTTCAGTTCATTCGTCGTTGATTGTTCATCATCGCCATTGATCTGTGAGCTCGCATCCCACGATAAAAAGCGTCCATCACGTTCCAGTAAGCGTTCCTGTTCCATTCCCGACACACATTCTTGAAGGAATCTGGCCAATGGCCTCGGATGAAAAACAGTTCCAAAGGGATTGGAGAAACAATGAAACCCTTGTTGCGCCGCAATGAAAGCAATTTCATCAGAAAAACAGGAGCCTAAAAAAAGTAGTCGTGACTTATGATCGATCGTAAACGGCGACTTCCCCGGATCAAACTTCAGAAACAAATTCTCCATCAGCGCATCAACGTTCGTGCATTCTCCATTGCTGCGTCAGTGATCGTTTCTCCACTTAACAACCTCGCAATTTCAGTGGTTCGCTCCATCTGATCCAGTACGCGTACTTGCGATTGCGTTCGTCCGTTTGAAGAGACTTTCTCTACTTTCAAATGAATTTCTCCTTTTGCTGCAACCTGAGGTAAATGCGTAATTGCAATGAGTTGTCCGTGTGATCCCATATCAGAAAGAAGGATGCCAATTTTTTCTGCAACCTCACCCGATACACCTGTGTCGATCTCATCAAACAAGATGGTAGGCAACACCTTGATTTCAGACATTACTTTTTGCAACGCCAACATCACTCTGGATAATTCACCTCCACTTGCCGCTTGTTCGATCGGAACCAGATCCATTCCTTCATTCGCAGAGAACAACAAGCGCAATGATGACAATCCATCGCTATTCAGCTCGCTCCGTACTTCCAGATGAAATTCAAGTCGGGTACCCTTCAGCTTTAAGTGTTCAAGTACCTCAATGATTCGAGCAGCAGCATCCTTCGCAGCTTTCTTTCGGTTTTCATGAAGAATTTCAGCCCGACACTTTAATTCACCAGAAATACGATTCAAATCAACTTCAAGATTATCTATCCGTTCTTTCATTTCTGAAAGGTCTTCATTCCGGCCTTTCAATTCTGTGTAGTAATCCAGCAATTCCTGTTGGGTTGTGGATTGATGTTTTCGAAGAATGCGATTGAATTCGTCGAGCTTGAGACCAAGTATTTGTGTTTGAGCAGGATCCACATCTTGCTGATCCAACATGCGAGAAGCATCAGAAGCAACATCTTTAAGTTCTAAGAGAACGGAACTGATTCGACCATCCAATTCTGCAATTCCGGGATGGACATCCTTTAATTTCTTGCAAGCCGATTCAAGCTGTTTCAATGTCGTTAATACCTGGCCATCACCCTGGATTCCAAAATCAATCTGTTGAAGTAATTCCTTTATATCTTCAGAACGAGCAAGCAAATCAAGTTCTGACTCCAGTCGTTGAAAATCATTCTTTTCCAACTCCAGCGCAGAAATTTCTTCAAGCTGAAAGTTATCGTAATCGCTTTTTTTCAGCGAAGACTCATAGGTCTCTTTCCATTGTTGCAGTTCCCTTTTCCTGGATGTAAAAAAGGAATATTCTTTCTTAAAATTCGAACTTTCAGAGGTCAGACCCGCCAATGCATCCAATAATTCCAGTTGATATGCCGGAGATTTTAATTCTACTGTATTGTACTGAGAATGAATATAAAATAAAGTCGATGTCAGTTCCTTCAATACAGCTAACCCAACAGGCGTATCATTTATAAATGCCCTCGATTTTCCACCGGAATTGATCTCACGGCGAATTATTACCTCAATTGAAAGATCCAAATCATGCTGACGAAACCATTCTTCATGGCTTTGTGGGTTGATCTCAAATGTTGCTTCACATACAGATTTATCGCCATTTGGACCAATCACACTGAAATCAGCCCGATCTCCCATGATCAATCCTAAGGCTCCCAAAAGAATTGATTTTCCTGACCCTGTTTCACCTGTAAGTACTGTGAATCCTTGCGCAAAATCCAAATCTACGCGGTCGATAAGTGCAAAATTTCTTATCTGAAGAGATTTCAGCATCAGTTGAGAATTTCCTGATACTTACTTGAATTGGCCGGATCGATCTTTTTCAGAAGGGTGACAACATCATTCTTGTCCTTCACCTCTGCATCGGCATACAGATTCTTCACCTCTACCAATTTCGCCTGAACAAAATTCAGCAGATTAATAGAGTTTGGACGTGTAGCGACAACTTTATTCAGTTTATTCAAAGCTTCATAGATCGCTTTTCGTGCCGCAACCTTATCGTCGTACAATTTATCGATACCCTTTCGATGGTAATCATAGTTACATTCGCGTAGCGGTTCAAAAAGTTGATGAAGCACATTATCAACCAGATAAAAACGATTTCGTTTTCCGGCCTCATTAGATTTCCAGCCTTGCGCATTCGATGATTGCGCATTCGATACGATCTGCTGCGCCTCATTGAAATAAGGTGTTCCTCCTTTTAGCGAAAAAGAATCGTAATCCATCCCAATGATGAAATAGGCATAAAACGCCAGAATACTTGTGAGATTATCCCGGTATTGATTTGGCGCATAAACAAGGACCGAATTCCTTGAATATGAAAACTGAATATCATTATCCTGGAAATTAAAAACAGTCGTGTTGTATGAGGAATTGAACGCCGGACGTGATGATTGTACCTGCATTGAACCTGAATAGGTTCCCGTTGATGGAATTGATTTTATTTCTAACTGAATATTACAATTTATGCGCTCCTCCACTTTGAACTTATCTTTTGTCCATTGTGTGGTATTCATCATATCGTAAATGGTCTGCTTCAGCTGATCGAAGATCTCCTTTTCCACTGAGGTCACTTCAAGTCTTGCATCAGTAACCACATTCACCTGACAATTCAGTTCCTGAGATCGAACAATGAACGATGAAAGAATACATACTGCAGAAAGTATTTTCAACATAAATAAGCAATTAGGACATCCAAGATATCATCGGCGACTTCCGACTTATTCTTTAACTCAAATCTAGTCAAATTATTGCGATCATCCAACATACTCACCTTGTTGGTGTCGCCTGAAAAACCTGCGCCTTCATCTCGCAAACTGTTCATAACAATCATGTTAAGATTTTTCGAAGAAAGTTTTTTTCTGGCATTTTCTTCAAGCTCCTGAGTCTCGAGCGCAAAACCTATCAATGTTTGAGTAGCGGTTTTGTTTTCTCCCGCCCATTTCAAAACATCAGGGTTTTTCATCAGATCAATCTGTAGGGCGTCTTCCTTTTTCTTAATCTTTTCTAACGCAGCAGTTACAGGTCTGTAATCAGCAACAGCCGCCGCAAATATTCCGATGTCTGAAATTCCCCATAAATGCTGTACTTGCTCAAGCATTTCCTGAGCTGAAACAATATCGATGAGTTTGATCGCTTGGTGCGTTGATCGCAGATGTGTTGGCCCGGAAATTAAATAAACATGTGCACCTCGCTCCGCAGCGCGCTCAGCCAAAGCGAACCCCATCTTGCCGCTCGAATGATTTCCAATAAACCGGACTGGATCAATTGCTTCATAGGTAGGACCTGCGGTGATAAGGATCTTTTTCCCTTCGAGCCCTTTCTTCTCAGGATCGCTGTCCAAAAAAAACGAAGTGACATTTGCTGCTATCGTTTCCGGCTCTGCCATGCGACCTTCTCCCTCTAAACCACTCGCCAACTCACCAGTCTCAGCTGGGATAACCATAACGCCATCCGCGACTATCTGATCAAGATTTCGTTTGGTGGTGGCATGTGCATACATGTCAAGATCCATAGCTGGAGCAACCATAGTTTTTCCTTTCATCGAAAGATACGTTGCAAGCAAGAGATTATCACAAGATCCAACAGCCATGGAAGACAAGGTGTTCGCTGTGAGCGGCGCAATAAGCATCAGATCAGCCCAAAGAGCCAACTCTACATGATTTGTCCATTCACTAGTTGATTTGTTCCAGAATTCTATTGAAACAGGATTTCCCGACAAGGTAGAAACCACCAGGGGACTTATAAAATCAGAAGAGGCAGGAGTCATTATACATTTGACTTCTGCCCCTTGTTTTTTTAGTATTCTAATAAGATATGCGATCTTGAATGCCGCGATACCTCCCGTTATACCGAGAAGAATGCGTTTTCCGCGCATCTTACTGGTTTGTATCTTCCGGATTACGCGTATAGATCTTCTCGTCCATCAACTCTTGCATCGCAATAGCTACAGGTTTAGGAAGCTTCTCGTAGAATTTAGAGATCTCGATCTGCTCGCGGTTTTCGAAGATTTCTTCCAAATTGTCCGTAGAAGAGGCGAACTCCTGAAGTTTCTGATTCAATTCTTCCTTCAATTCAACGCTGATCTGGTTTGATCTTTTAGACATGATCACAATGGACTCATAGATGTTATTCGTCTCTTTTTCCATTTTTATGGTATCTCTTGTAACGGTTGATCGCTCTGCAGTACTGTTCTTAAAACTCATGTTTTCTTATTTATTCAATTCAATTTTCTGAAGCTCCTTATTCAATTCATCACTGATCCTGTCAGCACTTTTCTTGTAGGAAGATTCGGGAAAATCGGCTACAAATGTACGATATCTTTCAATTGCCTGTTCGATTCGTTCCTTTTTTTTACTGTCAATACTATTAATAGCCAACGAGTAGGAATTGTCGAGCAGGATATACCCCATTTCCTCACTGAAGCGAGACCTCGGATAATCTGACATAAACGTCATCGAGGTAGTCACTGCAGCCCTGTAATTTTGCGTCTTAACATATTGTTTGACAGCGTCGTAGTCTTTCTTTTCCAGTTTGAAACGCAACTCGTCCATGACATTATTGCACGAATCGACCAATTCTGACTGTGGATATGTGTCAATAAACTGCTGTAAATTATTAATCGCAAGTTCGGTATCATTCTGATCAAGGGACGATGCAGGTGAATTGTAAACGGAACACATTGCAGAAAGAAAGAGGGCCTCCTGTGCCTTTGGACTGTATGGATATCTCTGTGTGTAAGCCCCAAAATAATAGCCTGCCATGTAGTAATCCTTCTCTGCGTAATAGGCTTTGGCGATTCGATAGTAAGCAAGTTCTCCTTCACCTGTTTTAGGCATTTTCTGGTAGATCTGTTCATACAGCGTGATTGACCGGATGAATTGCCCTTTATCAAACAATTGATTTGCCGTATCGAATTTCACCTGATAATCATCCCCTTTCACGATCTTGTTGTATCCCGAACAAGATACAAGAATCATAATCCCCAGAATTGGAAAGAAAGAAGAAACAGATTTCATGATCTTTTCCGACATTACCTTACCCTTAAACTTCTGCCAATCTGCAGCGTGGAACTTGGTCGAATACCGTTTAATTGGCAAATCTTAGAAACCGTTGTTTGATTTCTGTCTGCGATTTCCGTTAGAGTGTCACCCGATTTAATCTTGTAATACTTTCTCAAAGAAGCTTGTACCGCTTGGGCGGCTTCAATTTGTTTTTCTACAGGATCTTCCGTTTTCACTGGTTGTTCCGGCTCTTCTCCTTCTAAAACTGTAGGCTTTGCACCTGGACGGAAAAGTCCTTTGTGCACAAATAAATTCTCATCTTTACACGAACGCTTCTCAAAGTCAATCACCTCTTCTGGATTGATAGCAGCATCATAAAAACGAACTTCAAAATGTAGATGCGAACCATACGAATGCCCGGTATTCCCTCCTAATCCAATTACCTCCCCAGCCTTAACATCTTGATCCGGAGCGACCAGCAACTTACTCAAATGGGCATAAAAAGTCTCCAAACCATTATAGTGCCTGACAACAACCAAATTACCAAACCCACCATCATTGTATTTGGAATACCTTACCTTACCTGCCCAACAAGCACGCACGGTGTCTCCTGTTTCGAGATCAAGATCGATTCCGCTGTGATGACGGCCATGTCTGAATCCATAGCGAGAAGTCACCATACCGGGAACCGGAGCGACAAAATCTTTATGAGCCTCATCAGTTACGCACAACCACAAGGTATCATTCAATTTAGACATGTCATTGTGCTTACCTGATGTAAAGCAAACATCATTACTCCATGTGTTTTTAAAATTGAGTCCCAACTGTTGCGTCAGCAAGTTGTGAACCTGCGAATTCAAAATACCAGTGAATGATTTATCCTTCAAAAACGCCCAGGTACGGTTGGAATAGATCACCATCGGGCCCTTGTCAGTGTACACGGTATCCAAAATCTGTTGTGCGTTTAATGGCAGCACAGAAAGTGACAACAGGAAAAGGAAAATGATTTTTTGTTTCATCAACAAAACGACAGTCTTGATTTACGGGTGCAAAGGTATCATTTTGAACCCGGTTTTACAACATCCATAACGAGCACGTTATAGAAAATAGATTCATTTGGTTTGACGATATCCAGATAACCTTCTTTGCCATACGCCTCTTCAGGAGGAACAACGACAAAAAGTCTGTCAAATTTTTTAGCATTCATTAACGCTTTTTTCAATCCCGGAACGAGACCATGGTCAGACATGCGATAAATAAAAGGCTTATCTAAACGAAACGTATTGACAAATTCAGTGACCGAAGGAGTACTGGCAATTGCATGAAAGATGACCGCGTTTTTATCGTTGAATGTTAATTTGTTATCCTTATTCTCTTCAAGTAACCATACACGTGTACCTCCAGCTGATCTTGTTGGTTTATTTTTCTCCAGAATATTTACATACAACCAATTATCTGCGTTTGGTGGAATTAACCCTTCAATTCCTTTATCTCCACGTGCTAATTTACTTGGGATTAGAACTTTCACTTTATCCCCGACTCTTAATTCCTTGAATGCGATATCCCATCCCGGCGTTTGCAGATTAAAGCCTATCAGAAAGGGTAATTTTTTCTTATTTGCTAGCTTATTTCCGTCTACAATTTTTCCATCTTTGAGCTTAACTTCATATTCAATATTGACCATATCCCCTTCCTTCAGAGGGTCACCTGCGCCTTTTTTAAACCAATAAATCGTCAGTCCGTTTTCTAATTTCTTTTTAGAGATGACGGAAGGATCAGCTACGTTATCCCTGGTTACTTTTTTTGTAGTTAATTTTCTTTTTTCTGTGGAGTCCCCACAAGAAATCAGGAGACCTGTCACACCTAAAAAAAGAACTACTAAACTTTTTGAAATCATGGCACCAAACCAATTAAGTGAATATCAACAACAATAACGGATAACGGGGGGATCTTGTCCATGTCACCCACCAATCCATGTGCGAGATGACTTGGAATGATCATTTTTGCCTTGTCGCCAACGCGCATTTTTTTTATTCCTTCCTGAATTCCGCTCTCGATATCACTCTTATCAATCACAAATTCTTCCATTTCATCGGAAGCCGTTTTGTAACACTGTGTGCCATCAAGAAGCGAAATTTCTGTTTCGACTTGCGCCGTTAAGCCAACAACTGCCTCAGCACCTTCACCATTTTCGTATATGTAATAGCGTAAGCCTGAACCTGTAGAAGTCATTTTCCAGTCAGCATGTTGTTCTAAGTACATTTTGATCTGAAGATCCTGTTGAATAGCTAATTCTCTGTTGAAATCAGTTGATTTCTTCTGATTCCAGTCAATGTTCTTTTGTTGTGGATCTGTACCACAAGAAAATAGCACAACTACGAGAAATATATAAATGAAAAGCCTCATGCGAAATAATCAGGAACTAAATTCTTGAAACGTTCAATCGTTTTATTAAGGGGCTCGAGACTCATTC
>Ga0172372_10003391_pt1 | contig 23409 bp, 24 predicted proteins | sample LakKiv5m_2_FD_114544 | JGI IMG/M metagenome (GOLD analysis project Ga0172372, IMG submission 114544) | Freshwater microbial communities from Kabuno Bay, South-Kivu, Congo - kab_092012_9.5m | ecosystem: Environmental > Aquatic > Freshwater > Lake | place: Democratic Republic of the Congo...
GGCCTGGGCCTCCATCTGGAAGGCGAGGTCTTCCCGGTCGCGGGCGGCGCACCACTCGGCGTAGTCGCGCCGATGCTGCTCGTCCTCCTCGGGATCCCACGGGATCTCGCCCGTGCGGATCTCGTTTACGAGATTGGAGACCCGCTTGCGGTCGCCCTCACTCAGATTGAGATCGGCGAGACGCTGCTCGACCAGCTTCGCCACGCTCTCGCGGGCATCGCGGTCCGTCGCGACGATCTTCTCAACGAGCGCGATGCTGATCGCGCCCTCCGCCGCTTCGTCCGCGTCGGCGAGCGCGGGAAATTCCGCGAGAAGCCGCTCGCACGCAGCCTGCATCGCAGGGTCGTACCCCTGAGCGGGGCCGCACGACCAGCAAGCCGTATCTCCGCACATGCACATCGCGAACCTCCTTACGCTTCGGTTAGATGTTGTCCATCAGGATGCAGAGCGCGTGGAACGCGCCGACGATGACGCAGCGAGCGGCGACGAGGCTCGCCCGCCACGCGAAGCTCCGCACGGGAGCGGGCTCCGCGCCCCGGCGCACGTTGCGCGGAACGGGTCGAGCGGGCGGGGCGACGTAGGGCACCCGCCGATTGCGCGGCGGGGTCACCATTCGTCCCCCCCGTCGTAGCCCCCGTAGTCCCCGTAGTCCTCGTCGGTGCCCCAACCGACGGAGGCGAGCGCGTCGCCGTCGTCGGAGAGGTCGTCGGGACCGACCGGCTCGCCCTCGCCCGAACCCGGTACGTCTTCCGACTCGTCCGGATCGGACCCCTCGGGGAAGGCGTCGTCGCTTTCCGGGTCGCGGCTCTCCGCGTCGGAGGACTCCGGGTACGAGTACGCACCCGTCTCTTCATCGTAATACAGCCAGCTCATGTACCTCTCTCCTTTCGCCCTAGTACCGAACGGGGACAACGGAACTAACCGGAAATCGACCGAAGCCCGAACCGATCACCGAAAAGCGTAACGATTACGGGTACTTACAACTTTCGTCGTTTTTTCGGTTAGTTTCCCCCGGCTCGCTCGGTACTAGGCTGAGAGGGCGGGAACAGCCCAGGAGAGTCAGAGCGACAGGAAGCCGCGACTCAGCGCCCGCCCGACGCCCGGAGGACCGGTCCTCTGGGCGTGTTCGTTTCTGGCCGGTCGATTTTCAGTTAGTTCTGACCGGCCCGCTCGGTACTAGGCTGAGGGAGGATGATCCCCCTCGCCCTTTCATTTGGCCCCTTTCATTTGGAGGTTTTCATGTCCACGAATGCCAAGTCGTCGGTTGTCGGTTGCCACCTCTTCAACCTCGCGGCGGAGGCGGGCGGTTCGCCCCGCTTCGTCGCGTTCGCCACCCGGCTCGCCGGGGAGGTTCAGGGCGGCGTCCGCAAGGGCGACCACCTCATGGAGTACACCCTCCTCACGGGGGTGAGCTACGAGGGGATGGTCGCCCGCTCCGCCGCCGCGCTCAAGGCGGCGATGGCGAGCCCCAGCTTCGTCTCGGACACGCTCGCGGCGATGGCCGCTGAGGGCGTCGTCTGCGAGCAGACCGGGGCGGCGATCACCGCCACCGACCTCATCGACGCCTGCACCGGCACGGGCCGTGGGCGCAAGGGACTCCTCACCGCCTACGAGCAGACGCTCGCAGGCGTCAACGAGTCCACCAGCGCCCACGTCTACGAGCCCCTGGCCGTGGACGGCGACCTCGTTCCGGGGTGCAAGGTCTACACCGGGGCGGGGCAGCCCTCTGACCCCAAGGCCCCGGTCGCCGGGACCGTCTACCTCGCCGGGGTGACGATCGCCTCCAAGGTGGTCGAGCGCAGCGCGAACGGCGACAAGGTCGCCTCCAAGCGCGGCGCGGTCGCCCGCGCCAAGGCGTACCTGGAGCGGTCGCTCGACCTTCCGGCGGCTCGCTACCGCACCTTCCGGCTCCTTCCCGGCGAGGCGGTCAGCCTCAAGTCCGGGTCGGTCGCCTTCCACGGCGCGGAGGGCGGCAAGACCGTCCTCCCCGGCGCGAAGGACATCGCAACCCTCGTCGCCTGAATCCCCGCTGATGATGGCCCCGTGGCAGGGGTTGAAACGGGGCTCCCCTCCCCCCAAGGAGGGTCGAGCCCCGTCCGGGAAGCCAATATGAACAACAACTACTTCATGCTCTGCAACAGCCCCGGAACGGTCTACGCCGTCGCCCCCCGCCATGTTGCGGCGTTCCGCGAGCGCATGGACGGGTACTGCGAGTGCTCCATCAGCGAGAAACTTGCCCTTGTCCTTGTTGAGAAGGGGGACGGCGAAGCGTGCTGGGGGTTGCGCCGATGGTCCCCCGAGGAATCGGTTGAGATTCACCCCTTCCGCGATTTGCGCCATGTCCGACCTTTCGTTCCGGGTGGTCCGCGCCTCGACGCGGACACGGCCCGTGCGCGGGTGCTCGCGACCCGCGCCCCGCGAAGCGCGTAACTACTACTCAAAGGAGATAGATACACATGACGACGACCTTCACGATCAAGCCCGAGGGCAAACGCCTCTACGCCGTCGGCAACACTTACCCGATCAAGGACGCGCTGAAGCGCATCGGCGCGAAGTGGGACGCCGACGCCAAGGCGTGGTGGGTCGGCACCGCGAAGCGGGGCGAGCTGGAGGCGCTCCTCGCCGAGCAACCCGCACCGTCCGGGGCAGAGTCGCTCCCGGCGCTCTCCGGCAAGAGTGTTCCCGTCACCGGGAACACCTACCCGGTGCGCGACCAACTCCGCGCTCTCGGCGGCTCTTGGGACGCGGCGGCGAAGACCTGGATGATTGACGAGGCCCGCCTCGCCCTTGCCCTTGCGGTGGTCGCCAAGGGCTCCAGCGAGCCCGCGAAGCCCTTTCGCCACTACTCGTGCAAGCAGTGCGGCAAGCGCCCCAATAGTCAGGGTTGGCCCCGCATCTACCGCAACGGCGTATGTAGCGATTGCTACCGCGACGCCCGCGACGATGACTGGTGATCGCGCTCTACCTCGTGGTCGTCGCCGTCACGGTCGGTATCTTCGTCGGTACGCTCCGACTCGGAAGAAGAAGAAACCGCCCGCCCCGGACGCCGACTGCGACGACCCGACCGGACTTGCCTCTCAAATCAAACTCTTGAAAGGAGAACCACCCAATGAGCGAGCCTCACAAGATCCGCCCCGCCAATCGCCTTTGGATTGACGTTGAAACTACGGGGCTCGACCCCGTCAAGGGCGAGATCATCGAAATCGCCATACTCACCGAGTCCGTCTCGCCGGACGGCGGCGGCACGGTGATCGAGTCATGGGCGACGAAGATCGCCCCCGAGCGCATCGAGGACGCCGACCCGAAGGCGCTCCAAGTCAACGGCTACACGCCCGAGGCGTGGGCGGGGGCTCCGACGTTCGCGGAGGTCGCCCCGGAGATCGCCCGTCGGCTCGCCTCCGGCAGCATCGTGTGCGGCCACAACGTCGCGTTCGACGGCGGGTTCATCGTGGCGGCGTTCTCCCGTCTCGGATCCGAAGTGCGGATCCCGTACCACCGGCTCGACACGGTCACGCTCGCTTACGCGGCGTGGAACGGCACCGGGACGGGTCCGGGGCTCTCCCTCGACAAGCTCCGGCGTCATCTGGGGATCTCGCTGAACGGCGCTCACTCCGCCCTCAAGGACGCCCTCGACGCCCGAGCCGTCTACTACGAGGCCCTCACGACCCTCCGGGAGTCGGGGTTCTCGCTTCGTCCTCCCCCGGACGCTCAGGAAGGCGTCTAGGAGGCTCTATAAGCCTCCGGGATTCTCGGACGACCGTTTCCCCGTCCTAACCCTCCCGAACGCCTCCGCGACCCGTTCCCAGCGCCCCCCGGTCCCTTCCCGCCTAGCGGGTCGGACCGGGGGGTGTTTTCGCGTTCCGTCTCCCGGCTACCCGTACCCCCCATCGCCCAGAAGCTCCCTCCCGGTCGATTTTCTCTAGACGAGATTCTTTCCTTCGGGTATCTCTCCCCCCGTTCGCTCCCCTCTCCCCAGAGAGGGTGTGGATTCCCTCCCGGTCTGGACCTACTCCCTCCCCAGGGAAGTAACAATGGACCGGGGACAGAGGATCCTCCTGACCGACAGGGAGGGTCTACGGGGTCCAGGTCCGAAAGGACCGTAGAGCCTACGGGCAGCGAGAGCTACCGAGCGAACACCCGAGAAGGTTCCCAGGTTCCCAGAACCCAAGACTCCCTCTCCGGTTCCCAAGTCCTCGTCAGAGATAGCCTACGCAAGAGGCTCCCAGGAGTAGTTCCCAGGAACAGACTCTCATCAGATACGACCTCCCGATCCTGACGGATGGTCTCCCTCTCCCCGGAGAGGATACAGAGACCAGAGGATTACCGACTACCCGTAAGGGAGTAGGAAGAGAAGAAGGGAAGTAGGTAGGTATCTGATCTCTGTGAATATCCTTCCCCTACGAAGACTACTAACTACTTGCTACTGACGAAGAAGAACGACTAGACGAACTACTACAAGACGAAGAGCTAGACGAATAGATAGACGTAGATGAAGACGAAGTAGACGTAGACGTACTAGACGAAGTAGATGTAGACGAGATAGACGACGTAGAACGAATACAAGACGAAGTACGAGTAGATGTTCGATGGTCCTGGTTACTGGTAACTGATCCCTGAGAACTACTAGAAGAGAAGGATCCCTAGAGAGGGATAGCTTCTGAGACTGGTAGGGAGAGCTAGCTTCTGAGGAGGTAGGTAGGAACCTTCTGAGAAGATCCGAGGAAGAGAAACCTTCTGAGGGGATCTCGGTAACTTCCTAGTGATGATCCGGGGGTATGGCTTCTTCGTACCGATCTCGTCCTAGCTTTCAGAGCCTAGTAGACGAGAGCTGGGGAATCCTTCAGGGGAAGCGGATCGCTCTCTTCACGGGAGGGTCGGATCGGTCTGGTCCTTCTCCTGCGGTTTACGTCGGTCCGGGGAACTTTCTCACTTCCTGGTACTGGGAACTCTGGGAAGGCTTCGTAGCTCCCGTACTCGGGAAGCTCTCGACTCAGACTCCTCCTTATCAGGGGGGGTGGGGGAACCCTCAGAGTCGTTCTCTCGTTGAGGCGGCTCTCCGAGAGAAGATCGCGGGTTCAGAGTGGAGCTTGAAGCTGACGGGTTTCCCTCCGGGTTGATCCGGGAGGGAAGCGTAAAGCTCCCTCGATGGAACCTCGCTGGTCGTGTCTCCTGGTCCACGGTCCCGCTTCCGAGTCGGTCGCCCACGAGGAGGCTCGACTTCACGGACGGGTTCTCAGCTTCGGAGACGGGTCGGGGGACCCTCTTCGGAAGGGGGAGGCCCGAGAGCTAGTCGAGCTTCTCTCGACCCCCACGGTCGGTGACAAGCCCTTCTCGGTGGTCGTCGGCCCCGTAGACGAGGTGGCCCTCGCGACCGGGGATGTCCTCCTCAAGACGGTCGAGGAGCCGTTCGTCCACGGACCCCGGCTCTACTTGTGGGCGAGGGATCTCGGGGAGGTGCTTCCGACGATCCGGTCGAGGTGCGTCTTGAAGTTTGCCCCCGGTGGGGACCCCCGGCTCGACTTCTACACGGACAGGGCGACCAAGCTCGTCTCCGCCTACATTCAGGGCAACTGGACTGTGTTGATTGAGGAGTTCCGCGAAGCGAAGGGTGAGACGGATCTTCTCGTTGAGGCCGTCGTGGGGGTGCTCGCGTCCCGCCTCAGTGACCCCTCGGTGCAAGACGACCTACTCGACTTGTGGGCGGGACTCCGGCGGCTCCGCGCCCTCAAGGACGCCCCCCTCACCCCGGCGCGGGTTCTCGCCCCGTTCCTCGTGAGGGTCGCGTGAAGAACCCGCCCGTCCTCGTGGTCGCCGGGACCGATGAGTTCCAACGGCGGCGTCTCGTCCGCAAGGTCACCTCTACTCGCGCTCGCGAAGGGTGGAACGTCCTTCCCGTGGACGCGGGGGTCTCCGGCGACGTAGAGGAGAGCCTCGCGTCTACGAGCCTGTTCGGGGCGAACACACTCCTCGTGGTGTCGCGGGCCGAGAAGCTCGCCGCGTCGTTGCTCCGGTCTCAGTTGGACGACCCGGACCCGAGCGTCGTGCTGTTGCTCGTAACTGACGCCGACAAGCTCGCGCCCCCGCTCGACTCGGTGCCCAAGGCGCTCGTCAAGACGTTCAGCCTCCCGGCGTTCTACAAGATGGAGGAACACGCCTCGGCGTTCTGCGTCGAGGAGGCGAAGTCTCGCGGGAAGGTTCTCGACCCGTCTTTGGCGACGGCGCTCGTTCGGAAGGTCGGTACGGACCTCGGGATACTCGCGTTTGAGATCCAGAAAGCCGTCCTCTACGCGGGAGACGCCGAGAAGGTTCTCCCGGATCACCTCCGGGCCACGGTCGCCGCCCTCGTAGAAACCGACGGTTCAGCTATCGCAGAGGCGCTCGCGGCCCAGAACTCCCGGACGCTCCTCTTGGAGATGGATCGCTTTCGGAAGGCGAAGGGGTCTGACCCGACGATTGAGCTGTGCGGTCGGGTACTGTCTCCGACTGTGATGAGATGGCTCCAAGCCGCGCACCTACACGCTTCGGGATTGTCCCCCTCAGCGGCAGCGGGAAGTGTCGGAGCGAATCCTTGGTTCTGGGAGAAGAAAGTTTTGCCCGCTGCGCTCCGTTGGAAGGTATCCGGGTGCGCGAACCTTCTCCAGGTAATCTCCGTCTCCCAGGAGGCGACCTTCCGGGGTAGCGTCTCGCCGTGGAACCTGTTAGAGGCCGGTCTGGTTCGCGCTTTTCTAGGTCGATACTAGGGATAGCCTTCTTTGATAAGGGGTCCGCTACGGGTCGCGGTGTTTGACCGATAGGTTGACCTACTAGCCGAAGGTAGGCGGATCCGGACGAAGGCGGGAAGGCCGTGGCGACGGGTCTTCTCCTAGACGGGTCTAGGACTCAAACTGCGTCGCTATTTCTACTAGAGCGAGGGCCTCTATGCTCGACAGGGCGTTCTCTTTCCCGAATCTGCTGAGTGAGTTCGTTTACACGCGCACCTATGCGCGGTGGTTGGAGTCCGAAAAGCGCCGCGAATCGTGGCCCGAGACGGTAGACCGCTACGTCGATTTCATCTTCACGGGAAAGAACGTCCCAGCAGATCTGTCGGAGAAGGCCCGCACGCTCATCCTCAACTTCGACGTGTTGCCGTCGATGCGCGCGTTGTGGTGTGCGGGCGACGCGATGGCCCGCGACAATACCTGTGGGTACAACTGCTCGTTCCTCCCCGTAGACAACCTCAAGGCGTTCAGCGAGGCGCTCTACATCCTCATGCAGGGCACGGGGGTAGGCTTCTCAGTTGAGCGCACGTTCGTGGACAATCTCCCGGTCGTCGCTGAGCCGACCGGCAAGGAGATCGGCTACGCGATTGACGACTCGACGGAGGGGTGGGCCGACGCGGTGTTCTTCGCGGTGACTGAGCTTCACCGTGGCAACAAGGTCGCGTTCGACTACTCCAAGATCCGCGAGAAGGGCGCTCGCCTCAAGACCAAGGGCGGTCGTGCCTCCGGGCCGGAGCCGCTCAAGCGGGTTCTCGACTTCGCCTCAGAGACGATCTCGGGCGCTGCCGGTCGCCGCCTCAAGCCCATCGAGGCGCACGACATGATGTGCATGATCGCTGAGATCGTGATGGTCGGCGGGTTCCGCCGAGCCTCGTTGATCTCTTTCAGCGATCCGGGCGACGAGGAGATGCGCCACGCGAAGGATTGGAAGCGGGGTTCGTTCCCGTCGATCCGCTACATGGCGAACAACTCCGCCGTCTGGACGGAGCGCCCGGACCGCTCCACGTTCGACGTGGAGTGGAAGGCGCTCGCGGAGTCGGGTTCGGGCGAGCGCGGCTTCTACATCGTCTCCGCCGACAAGGTCGCGAAGCGCGGCGGCGAATTCCGTAGTAATCCCTGCGGCGAGATTCTTCTCCGGTTCAAGCGGGCGCTCGACCCGTGGACCGGCGAGGGCGGCGGCGGGCAGTTTTGCAATCTCACGGCGGCGGTCATGAGGGCGCATGACACCGTTGAGACGATGGCGACGAAGGTCCGGGCGGCGACGTGGATCGGCGCGGTCCAATCCAGCTACACGCACTTCCCGTATCTCCGTCCGGCGTGGTCGGAGCTATGCAACGAGGACCGGCTCCTCGGCGTGGACATCACCGGCCAATGCGACAACCCCGCGCTATCGACGGACGACGATGCGATGGAGTACTTGAACGCCATCGCCCGTAGCACCGCGATCATTGCAGCGGACGCCATCGGCATCAACCGCGCTGCGGCGATCACCTGTGGCAAGCCTTCAGGCAACTCGTCGCAGTTCGTGGATTGCGCTAGCGGCTTTCACCCTCGGTACGCGAAGTTCTACCACCGGCACGTTCGTATCTCGTCGAAGGATCCTCTCTTCCGCCTCATCAAGGACGCCGGGGTGCCCGTCTTCAAGGAGAACGGGCAAGAGAACCTCGATGACGACAAGGTGGACGTGTGGGTCGCCCGGTTCCCGGTGAAAGCGCCGGAGACGGCGATGACCCGGAACGACGAGAAGGCGCTCGACCAACTCAACCGCTACCTCAAGATCATGCGGACGTGGTGCAACGAGAAGGGCCACAACCAATCCGCCACGATCTACGTCCGCGACGACGAGTGGAAGGCGGTCGGGGATTGGCTCTACGAGAACTTCGATGAGGTAACCGGCCTGAGCTTCCTGCCGTATGACGGCGGCGTGTACCGTCTCGCCCCGTACATCGAGATCACGGAAGAGGAGTACCTCAAGTCCGAGAGTGAGATGCCCCGGATCAATTTCGGCGACCTATCGCTCTACGAGCAGATGGACGAGGGTCACGGTTCGCAAGAGGCCGCGTGCGTGGGCGGGGTCTGCGAGATCTGATCAGGTAAAGTCGGGGGCTTGGACTCCCCGAAATACCCTCCCGTGCTAGTAGGGGTCGGCCTGTTCTATGAGGACGGGCCGACTCTTCGTTTTGAGGGTGACGACGCTTCTGGGTCCCTGGATCTTTCGCCGTTTGACGGCGTGGAGATCCAGGCTCTCGCGTTCCACCTCGCCCCCTCTCACCGTCCAGCGGACCAGCGCGGTCTGGGTTCCTGCTACTGGAGAGAGGATTGCCCGTTCGGGCACCACCTCTATCCTCACCGTATGCTCACCTTCCGAGAGACGGGGGTCCTAACCCGATCCGGAGATTCCTGGAAGGTGGGCGAGGTGCCGTTTCCTCTCTCCTACCTTCCGGGGCATCGTTGTATCGTGGCGGCGGTTCCCGTTAGGTGGAACCCGATCACGCCTGAAGGCGTAAATCTAGAGGGTCTGGAACAACTCCGGGTCGCGCTCGATCAACTCAAGGTTCGATGAAGCCGTCGTATTTCAGCGGTCGGGTCCACAGCGTCGTCTTTGAGAACGCCGCCAAGGCGTTCTACGTCCTCCGCATGGTGCTCGACTCTGAATCAGTAACCGAGAATCCCGAAGCCGTTGCCTTGTCGGGGCAAATCACTATCCGGGGCGACATCCCCGGCTTGAAGGTCGGCGTCGGTACTTGGTTCGGGTGGGAAGGCGTGTGGGACGACCACCCTCAATACGGGCGGCAGATTCGCGTCACCCGCGCCCCCATCATCAAGAGCGATTGGGACGCGGATACCTGCGAGAAGGTGCTTGTTTCTCACGGCATCGGCCCCTCGGTCGCTGCTAGCCTGAAGACGCACTTCGGCAACGAGCTAAACAAGGCGCTCCTTGATCCGGAGAAAATCCGCGAGGCCCCCGGCCTCACCAAGTTCACGGCGCTCCATGTCCACTCGCGGTGGCAAGCAGCCCGCTCGCATTTCCTCGCGCTCGACTTCTTGAACGACCTCGGATTGCCGCAGGGTCGCATCCGTCAAGTTTGGTCGCACTTCGGAGACAAGGCGCAAGAGGTACTCTCGACGGACCCGTGGAGCCTCGTCCAAATTGACGGGTTTTCGTTCCACGAGGCCGACTCGGTAGCGACTCGACTTCATCTTGACTGTTCGGCGGCGAACCCGAAGCGGCTTTTCGGGGCGGTGCTCTACGCGGCTCGGTCGGGCAAGGGATTCGGGCACTTGTTCGCGATCAGCGGCGAGCTACTCGGGGCGGTACGGGGCATGGACCCCGGCTTCGCTGACGCCGACATCGCCCAGACCGTCAAGGCCGCTGCCAACGCGGGATTGCTCGTCCTCGACCGGACGACTCAGCCCGGAACGACGGCCATCTATGATCCGTGGTCGTACCGCATGGAGTCGGAGTCGGCCCAAATGCTAATGGACCGCGCTCGGAACGCGGTGATTCCCTCGGACCAAGAGGCCGCGTGCGTCAAGGCGCTCGCCGTCGATGACGCAACGGGGGCTTTGACTCTTCGGGGCGCGGTACAAGCGGCGCTCGCTCGGCTCGGCTCAGTCGGGGGAGTTTCGCTCTCCGGTCTCCAAGTACAAGGCGTCGTCCACGCCCTCACGGAACCCGTGTCGGTCATCTCCGGGCTCCCCGGCACCGGCAAGACAACTAGCCTTCGGATGGCGGTCTTGCTCCTTCAAGAGGCGGGCATCCCGTTCCTTCTACTCGCGCCGACGGGCATCGCCGCCAAGCGCATCGCCAGCGTCACGGGCGCACCCGCCTCAACGATCCATCGAGCGTTCAAGGCATCCGGCGGTTCGGACGAGTCTCGGGAGTCTACCTACGCGGGCGTCGTCGGCGACGGGGACGGTAACGCCGCTACCTCGGACGGTCAGGGAGAGGATTGGGGATTCGGCCCCGGCAACCCCCACCCCGCCCAAGTGGTCGTCGTGGACGAGTCCTCGATGATCGACCAGCACCTCCTCTACCGGATTCTCGTGTGTACCCGGAAGGACGCGAGGCTCGTGTTCGTCGGGGACGCTGCTCAGCTACCGTCGGTCGGTCCCGGCAACGTGCTGCGTGACTTGATTGCCTCGGGCATCTTCCCAACGGTCGCGCTCACGGAGATTTTCCGTCAGGCCGACACCAGCCCGATCATCCACGCCGCCCATGACGTGTACCGGGGCGAGGTGCCGGAGGCTCCGGTCGGGAGCGACTTCGCTTTGCTAGAGGTCAGCGACGAGGACAAGGTCGCCGACCTCGTGTGCAATATCGCTTCAAAGCTATATGAGCAGCGCCGGAACTTTCAGGTGCTCTCGCCTCGTCACGCCGGGGCCGTGGGGGTTACTACGCTCAACTCCCGGCTCCGGGAACTACTCAATCCCAAGCAGCCCACGTTGCGGGAGATGAAGCTCGGCTCGGACGTTCTCCGCGAGGACGACCGCATCATGGTCGTCAAGAACGATTACAAGCTCGGGGTGTTCAACGGCGACGTAGGGAAGCTCGTTTCTATTGACCGCAAGAACAAAGAGGTCGAGATCAAGATCCACGGCCCCCCGGTGCTCCACGTCAAGGTGCCGTTCGCCAAGGTGCCGACCGTTCTACGGCTCGCCTACGCAGTCACGGTCCATAAGTGCCAGGGCCTAGAGTACGACTGCATTGTGATGCCGGTCGTCAACTCGTTCTCGCACCAGCTACAGCGCAACCTCTTCTACACGGCGATTACCCGCGCCCGTAAGAAAGTCGTCCTCGTGGGTACCCGCTCGGCGGTCGTCCGGGCCGTCGCCAATGAGCGGGAAAGCGCCCGTAACACCCTTCTCAAGCAGAGACTTCTAGCCTCGATTTCCTAGCGAAAGGCGTAAGGAAGTTACCACCGCCCACCAAAGAGGCTGGACAACATGAGCAACGACGAAATCCGCGATCTAGTCAAGCGAGTCAAGGCGAACCTCCGCGTCACCAAGGTAGTCGCCACCCGTAGCGTGAAGGGCAAGTTCGGCGATACTTACGTCGGCTTCTCCGCCGCGTGGAACACCGTCCAAGAGGACGGGGGTCAGGATCTCCTCGCGACGGGCGACGAGTCGGACACCTCGACGACGATGACCGCCATGACTCTCCAGGAGGCGCTCGTCGCCTCGTGTCTCCTCGCCCGCGAAGCCGACATCGCGGCCCACCGTAACGCGATGGCCGGGGGTAATATCTCTCCGTCGTCGTGCGAGGCGGCGATTCGCGGCATCAAACAGAACTACGCCCAGGTTCTCGTCTCCGTGCTCGATCACGCGAACGGGAACGGAAGTCAGCCTCCTGCCCCGGCCAAGGAATGAGCAACGCTCCCGATACTTCTCCGGCTCGGTTCGACGCGCTCTACGTGGACCTGTCCGGGATGCAGGTCGAACTCGATGCCGACCCGCTCGCGCTCGGCCCGAAGCGTCTCAACCAGAAGATCGCCGAGTGTCGGGGGATGCTATCCCGGTGCGAGCGGATCTTCCTCGATGTCTCGCAGGACCTCCATTGGTACAAGCGGGAGCACCGTCGCGCTCAGGCCGACTTCAAGCTAGAGGTGCAGGGGCTCCTCACGAACGACCCTGAAGTCCGGGCGGGGCGCAACGTCGCTGACCGCGAGGCCATCGCCGCGACGAAGCTCCGGTCCTCCAAAGAAGAGATCGACAAGCTCGGCTTCGCCGTCGAAGACCTAGAGGCTGTGCTGGTCGTCGTCCGTACCAAGCGGGCAGACCTCAAGGACATCTCGTCTCGCCTCCGGGACCAGCTCAAAATCTGCCAGGAGGAAATCTCGCTCGGCGGTCGCTGGGGCATCCGGGCTCCCGGCTCTACGGCGGCAATCCCAGACCGCGCCGCCGACGGGGTAGACGCGCTCCTCGACTCGGTTCTCTCCAACATCGACAAGCACCCCTCGACCCCTCCGGCGGACGTTCCCGACCTCCAAGGCGACGAGTCCGTAACGGACGCCGCCGCTGACGCCGTAGTAGACGAAGTAGTCGGATCGCTCCCGGAGAAGCGGGAGCTACCCACGCCGTCCGAGACGGCGGATCAAATCGACAGCCTGATCGATCTTTTCTGACCCGAATCAGGCTCCTCAGAGCGTAATAGATTCCGTGGGGCGTCCTTCAACTAACTGACCCGTCGCCCTACACACCCCCAACGAGAAGAGAGAAGCAACATGAGCGGATACTCAGAGTTCGGTTTCGGTTCCGGTGACGACAACCTCTCCGGCAAGACCAAGCGGTTCAAGGCCAAGGAGGGCGAGAAGTATCGTGTCTCCTTCGTGTGGTGGCCCGGAGCCGAGGACGGCAAGCCCAATCTGGAGGCCCCCACCCCGAAGTTCATCGGGTGCAAGCGCCTCTACCTCCAGGGCGTCGGCTACTTCATCGACAAGGGTCCCGAGTACGTCAAGATCGCCGGAGGCACCCCGTCGAAGATGCAGGTCGCCACGCTGATCTGCAAGTGGCCGACGGACACGGCGGGCAACCTCGACAAGGCGCGGTTCCAGAACGGCGAGTTCTCGGTGATGCCGTGGATCTTCTCCACGGACAAGTACCGGAACATCGAGCAGAACCACCGCGAGTTCCCGCTCGGTCAGCACGACCTCACCATCGCCTGCACCGACACGCAGTACCAGAAGATGACCCTCTCGCCGTGCCGCGAGTCTCTCTTCCGCAAGCTCGCGGAGAAGGACAAGGCGGGTCCGATCATCGAGGCGGTCAAGAACCACCTCAGCTCCATCAACACCGAGTTGGCTCAGGATCTCACCATCGACCAGATCCGCGAGCGTCTCGGTCGTGCGGGCGGGGGCGGTCCGGTCGCGGGCGGCGGTGTCACCCCGTCGAACAGCGCCGACTTCGACAATATGCTCGACGACATCCTCGGATGACCTAGACCAACCGGCGGCGGCGACGCCGGATCGGGGATTTCGCATCGCCCTGCGACCCCGGTGAAGCTCGCGGTACCCTCCTGCTAGCGAGCGTCGCCACTACGTCTCCGACCCGCAACGTCCTTCCGGGTCACCGTCGCGCAGGGTGCGAGGCGCAAGGAGAAAAGGAATCCCCGGTTCACGCCGGGCTTTTCCACGCACCAACCAATCCCGACGCCGGTCGGCTCCTCGCGGGCCGACCGGCGTTCTACTAGGAGCGCCGTGATTGTACTTGGCCTCGATCCTAGCCTCACCAACTTCGGTTGGGCGGTACATGACACCGACGCCACTGGCTCTGCCCGTTGCGTAGACCGTGGACGGTTCGCTACGAAAGCCGACGTGACCTTCGTGGATCGGTACATCTTCTTGCGGGAATCTCTCCGCGCTCTGATTCAGCGCACCAAGCCAGATCGGGTCGGTATCGAGTCTCCCATCTTCAATGACCTATTCTCGGAAGGGATGTACGGGTTGTTCTTGTACTCCAACGAGGCCCTCAAGCTGGAGCGCCGAGACGTGGTGTTCTTCTCTCCCGGCCAAGGGAAAGCCCACGCCCGAGAATCCATCCAACGCCCCGCCGGATGGAAGATGCTCAAGGGCGACATGGTCGATGCCGCGAAGGCAGACACCGGGGGCGGGGGTCGTTGGAACCACAACGAAGCGGACGCCTACTTGATTGGGAGGTTGGCCGGTCGGTTTTGGCTTTTCGCGGAGGGGGTAATACCCGAGTCGGAACTCAGCCCCGTCGAGCGTAAGCAGTTCCTAGACGTACACACGTTCATCCGAGGAAAGAATGCCGGAAAGACAATCAAAAAGGGCCTCCTCTTCCGCGAAGAAGACCGCTACTTCCGCTGGTCCCAAGCGCCCGATTCCTCCGATTGACCGGGAGCAACCCGTCGAGGGGCGCGACCTACGGACGCTTTTGTTCTGTTCGATGCGGTACTCGCTCGGGCGACAGACATATATGCCGGGGCTCATCCAAGACTTGATGAAGCGGCACCGCGATGTTCTCAGCGCGCAGGATTGCGACCAGCTAGGTCGAGAAATCGACGAGTACCACGGTCGATTCGGGAAGATCGGCGCGGATTTCGATACTCGCGATTGGCTCATCTTCCGTGATTGGCTGTTCGCTCGACGCGATGAGTTGGGATTGGCAGAAGCTACCGGCACCCCGGTTCCGACCAGCGATCCGCCCCTAAGCTCGCTTACCGAGACGGTCCTCAAGTACGCCAGCACGCCCGACACGAACGACTGCGTGAAGTTCTACCGGAACGATGACGGCGAACCCGAGGGCGTCTTTTGCTTCATCAACGGCGTCGGCGGTAAGAGTAAGACCGCCGAGGACGCGCTCCGCAACGCTCGCGCTGCGTGGGACGAAATCCGCTCCGAGTCTGTCTTGAAGACAAGCTCCTGACCCACACCCAACGAGGCGACTACACAATGGCAGCGAAGAAGAAGGAAACGATGGTAGCAACTCCCGTCCCGGCAAAGAACCTCAGCCCCCTCCAGAGGGCTCGCGCGGCTCTCAAGGGCGTCATCAAGGAAGATCACGTAGTTCCTCTGACGGACAACGCACTCCGGCAGTCGATGCCCCATATCCCCACGGGGTCGATCATCGTGGACTTCCTCATCGGAGGTCGTCCCAATCAGTACGGCGTCGCTCCGTGCCCCGGTATTCCCCGTGGGCGTATCCTCAACCTCTACGGCAACGCAGGCGCAGGCAAGACGACGCTCGCTCTCTCGACCGCTGCTTCCGTGTGTAACGCCGGGGGCACTTGCGTCTACATCGACTGGGAGAACGAGGTCGAACCCCGCTACGCTGCCGCGCTCGGGGTTCCCGTCAGCGACGAGTCCCGCTTCCTTCTCATGCAGCCTGAGACGCTGGAGGAGGGGCTGAAGATCATGGTCCAGATGGCGAGCGAGGGCGTGGACCTTATCGTCATCGACTCGGTCGGCGCGGCGGTCCCCGAGGATCTCTACCACCGCGACATCAAGGAAGAGGGCGCTCAGAGCCGTATCGGCCTCGTCGCTCAGAAGTGGTCGCAGTTCCTCCCGAAGTTCAAGTCGCTGATCTCCAAGACCAACACGGCGGTCATCGGTATTTCCCAGCTCCGCAAGAAGATCGCCACCACCGGCCACGGTCCCGATAGCGAGGCGCAGGGCGGCGAGGCGTGGAAATTCTACTCAGCGGTCCGGATGATGCTGCGGGTCTTTATGAAGGAGAAGACCAAGCAGTTCAATGCCATCACCGGAAAGCCTGAGGACATGGTGACGGGCACCCTCGTTCTCGCCAAGCTCGACAAGTGCAAGGTCAGCGACTCCGTTCACCACGAGCAGAAGTTCTACCTGAAGTCGGGCACCGGCATCGACAACACCCGCAGCGTCGTGGACCTCGCCATCGCCTACAAGATCGTCAACAAGGGCGGGGCCTGGTACGATTGGCCGACCGCGCCCAAGGGTCCGATCCGCGCCCAAGGGATGGACTCCCTCATCAAGCAGATCGGCGAGGACAAGGGGAACCTCCCCGCCCTCTTCGCTCAGGTCGCTCCGAAGCTCGGCGCTACCGCCGCCCCGACGGATCTGGGCGACGACGCGGAGCCGGTAGAGGACGATCTGTTCTCGGATTTCGTTCCGAAGACCGACGCCCAGAAGGCAGCGAGCGCCGAGGACGAACCCGACTTCTCGTGAGGCGGGCGTAAAGTCTGCCGTGCCCTTCCGTCTTCGGGTAAAGAACTTCCAGAGCATCGAGGACGCTTCGCTAGACGTGGACGGGCTCACCGTCGTCACCGGACCTAACAACTCCGGCAAGACGGCGATGATCCGGGCCGTCTACGGGGCGTTCACGAACGCTCGCGGGACCAAGTACGTCCGCCACGGCAAGGCGTCGTGCGAGGTCTCGCTCGACTTCGCGGACGGGCGCTCGCTCGTGTGGGAGAAGGGCGAGAAGGTAAATCGCTACGTCCTCGACGGTCAGACGCTCAACAAGGTCGGCCAAGGCGCACCCCCGGAGATGACCTCTCTGGGGGTGCAGCCCGTTGAGGCGGCGGGTCGCGAGCTTTGGCCGCAGTTCGCCCATCAGTTCGTCGGTCAGGTGTTCTTGATCGACGAACCGGGGTCGGTGCTCGCCGAGGCCGTCTCGGACGTGACCCGTGTGGGCGTCTTGAACGAGGCGCTCCGCAACGCTCAGTCTGACCGGCGCACGGCGGCGAGCGATCTCAAGCTCCGTCAGGAAGATGCCTCCAAGCACGAGTCCTCCGTCAAGAAGTTCGACGGGCTAGAGGGCGCTCTCGCTCAGGTCCGAGAAACCCAGTCTCTTCAAGTCGAGATTGTCTCCCTTCGATTGAAGCTATCCGAGGCTCGGGCGCTTCGGGATCGTCTCTCCCTCGCGCAGAAAGAGGCAGACCGCCTCGCGCCGCTGAGGACGCTCCTAGACCTGGAGGACTCGTCGCTATCGAAAGCGTCGAAGGGTTCCGCCGCGCTAGAGTGGGTCCGGTCGGCTCTCGCTAGGCTGGTATCTGCCAACCAAGCCGTACTCGACTCCCGTTCAGCTCTCGACGCCGCGAAGGGGATAGACCTCCCCTCGCTAGACGTAGGCGGGTCGGTAGCTCTCCTGACTGCGGCGGCGGCGTTACGGGACGTACTGCGATTGAGGGTTCAGTCTTTGTCGAGCCTCCGGCAAGAGTCCGAAAAGTCCGCAGTCGAAGTAAGAGAGTCCCGCGAGAGCCTATCGACGCTTCTATCTGAGGCGGGCGTGTGCCCGACGTGCGGGATGGAGACCCATGATGAAGCTACTCACGGTTAGCGTGTTTCTGTTCGCGGCGGGGAGCTGTTTGCCCCCGCAAGACGGTTGCCGTCCCAACACGACGACGTGCATGAACGACCGTCCTTACGTTTGTTCGGGCACGGGGCGGTGGACCCCGGTCGGGGACGTTTCATGCACTGAGGTGGGGGGTGTGTGCTGTATGACCTCTGACGGGGTCCATGCGTGTGTCCCTCAAGCCGCTTGCACGGGGGAGTGACCGATGACCGACCTCAAGGCAGTCGCCAAGGTGTTCGGCGCGTACATGGAGGAGCGGTTCGACTGCGCGGTCGTCGCGAAGGAGAGCGCCCCCGAGATGGACGCCATCGCGACAGGGTTCGACCTCGCCCGGTTCTTTGGGGCGACGGGCGTCGCCAAGGGGGACGATTTCAAGTCCCGCTTCACCACGACGGTCGGCTCCCGCATCTATATGCCGAAGCCGCACCGGGATGACCCGTTGCTGTTCATTGAGATCCTGACCCACGAGTGCCAACACGTCCTACAGTTTCAGGAGTCCGGGCTGAAGTTCGCGTGGCTCTACCTCGCGGAGGCTGAGGCCCGCGTCAAGTACGAGGCAGACGCTTACGCGGCGGGGCTCGCCGTCGAGCGGTGGCTCACCGGCCACACTGACGACAACAAGATCGAGTGGGTCGTGGACGCGCTCGTGTCGAGCTACCACCTCCGCGCCGAGGATGCGAGCCTCGCCGAGAAGATGCTCAAGTCGCACTACGTCTCGATCAAGAACGGGATCGTGATGTCGAAGGCGGGGCGTGAGGCGATCTCTTGGCTAGAGACGAACCACCCCGAGCTAAAGAGGGCGTAACCTCTCCGTGGCTATCACCCTCCTCTGGCGCACCGACGTTCACTTGTCGGATCACACCCCCCGGTCCCGCACGGACAACTGGACCGAGACGGTGCTTCGGAAGCTCGCCAACGTGGGGGATCTAGCCCGCGACCTCAAGGCGACGGCGGTACTCGACGGCGGGGACTTCTTCGACCTGAAGAGCCCCTCCCGTAACTCGCACGCGCTCGTTCGTCAGGCCATCGAGGTCCATCGCGCCTACCCGTGCCCCGTCTACGCGAACGTCGGCAATCACGATTGCGTGTACGGCGACTACACGTTCCTTCCGCAACAACCGCTCGGCGTGATGTACGAGTCGGGGGCGTTCCGGCGGTGCTACGATGAGCACGAAGCCGTCTTTACGGACGGGGCGACCAAGGTCCGGGTCGTCGGCGTGCCGTATCACGGGACGAGCTACGACTTAGAGCGGTTCCGGCGCATCAAGAAGGGCGACGAGAACTACCTCGTCGTGATCGCCCACGTTCTCGCGTCGAAGGACGGCGGGATGCTCTTTGAGTCCGAGGACGTGATCAAGTACGCCGACCTCGACGGGTTCGACGGGGACGTGTTCTGCTTCGGTCATTGGCACAAGGACCAAGGCATCGTTGAGACTCCCGGCGGCAAGACCGTCGTCAACATCGGGAGCCTCACGCGGGGGTCGCTCTCTCAAGACGACCTCACCCGTATCCCGTCAGTCGCTCGGATCGACTTCTCCCCCGAGGGAGTCGAGGCGACGAAGATTCCGCTCCGCCACGCCCCCGCTTCCGAGGTGTTCGACCTCGTGGCGAAGGACCAAACCGACCTCCGGGCGTCGATGACGGAGGAGTTCGTGGACCACCTCCAAGCGGTGCTCTCCCCCTCGTCTCAGACCTCGCTTCGGGACGCGATTCGCAACCTCCCCGGCGTACCTGACGAGGTGAAAGAACAGGCGGTTCTCTACGTCGAAAAGGCGGGCGGACGGTAAAGTCTTGGGATGGCCCGCCCCTTCAAGCTCTATTGGAGCAACATCGAGTCCTACGAGGAGTGCCCGCAGAAGTTCCTCTGGTCGAGAGGCTACGGCACCATCGACGTAGGAGGCGGTCCCGGTCGCTCCAAGCCGGTTCCCGTCGAGGAGCAATCCAGCGAGCATCACGCGCTCATGGGGACGGTTATCGCCGCGACGATGGAGCGGCTCTACAACGACGAGCTTTGGCGCGAGCCTGCGAGCTTGGCGGACAACCTCACCCAGATCGTTCATAAGGAGTTCGCCCTAGAGTCTCCCCGTAGGTTCCTCAAGCACGCCGCCGAGGGAAAAGACCCCCTTTGGAACGAGGCCCCCTCGCGGGAGGCGATGCTTCAGGTGTGTATCGACGGGGTGCTCGGCTACCTCAAGACGATGAAGCGCAACCGTCTGCTCGGCCCTTACGCGAAGGCCGAGGTGGATCTGTCTACGATGCTCGACGGGAACGTACCCATCGCGGGGCGACCGGATCTCATCATCCGGCGGGACGACGCGGGGCTCTCCATCTACGACGGCAAGAACTCGCTCAACCCCGGCAAGTACACGAACCCCGACCAACTCCGGTGGTACGCGCTCTGTTTCTACCTCGCCTACCACACGCTCCCGTCGAAGCTCGCGTTCATCTACTTCCGGTATCCCGAAGGCTCCCCTCCGAAGGAACACGAGGGCGACCCGTCTGAGTGGACGGGGCTGGTGGACATCCCGTTCCAGAAGGACGACCTCAAGGTCGTCGCCCACCGCGCCCAAGAGACGTACAAGGCCATCGTGAAGGAGCACTTCGACGCGACCCCCTCGTCGAAGGCGTGCCGGTTCTGCGACTACCAGAACGTGTGCGACGCCCGTAAATCGACGGTACAGGTTCGCACGAAGCGCCCGAAGTCCGAAGCCGAGTCGGTCATCGAGTCCTCCGGCGGAATGGTCGAGTTCGGTCTAGGGGACGGTTTCGGTAAGCCGAAGGCGTAAAGGAGATCCATGAGCGACTTCAAGACGCGCATCGACGCGGCGGCGAAGCGTCGGGACGAGCTAGCAACCCGTCACCAGCGCCTACTAGGTCGCCTAGAGGAATCGGAGAGGGCTCTGGAGTCCGTTCGCGAGGAGTGTCGAGCGAAGAATCTCGACCCGGATACGCTGGACGACACGATTTCCAAGCTGGAATCCACCATTGAGACTTCTCTTCGTCAGTTCGAGACCAAGCTCGACTCTGCCGAAAAGGCTTTGAAACCGTATCTCTGACGTGAGGTAACATGAAGATTCTGCTGGCCAAGCGCGACCTGGACGCTACTCTCAAGATCGTATCCAACACCGTCGCCCCCGGAGGCGGGGACATTTCGACCCACTACCTCTTCCGACCGAAGGACGGGAAGGTAGAGGTTCTGTCCTATTCGGGGCGCACGTTCTCTTCGTGTCCGGTCGTGGCGACTGTTGAAGAGGCGGGCAAGTCGTTCACCGTGGAGGCCAAGCGCATCGCCTATCTGATGGAGGCGCTCTCGGACGATTCGACCCTGACGATTACGTCGGGCGAGTCGAATGAGATCCTCGTCTCGACGGGTCGCGGCAAGAACGTCTTTGCCAGTCTCGACCCCGACCTGTTCCCGTACTGGGACGAGGTTCTCGCAGGGGCGACCAAGACCGCGACCATTCCGGCGAACCGGCTCCACGACGCGCTGAATCACGCCAAGTCATTCGTCTACGATCAGGAGCAGAAGGCTCCCCACCTGTGCGTGGCAGAGTTCCGGGGCGGGTGCCTCTACTCGACGGATCAGATGGCCGTCGCTCTCAGCAAGATCGCCGGGATGGAGGGATCGTCTATCCGGGTGTTTGGCAAGGATCTCGGTTCCGCCTCCTCGTTCCTCGCCTCGTGTAAGGAAACCGAGGTCGAGGTTCTGGAGTCGGATCGCGCCCTGTTCTTCAAGGGGTCAGACGGAGCCGTGTACGGGGAGTCGAAGTTCGGGAGCCGTTTTCCGGACATCGCCGTCGATTGGACGGTCGAGGACGACTACTGGTGGGACCTCCCGAAGAGCGACGTTCTCGCTTCGATTCGGTTCCTGGCGGCAGGGGCTCGATGGGATGACACTCTCCTCCGTATGGGATCGACGAAGGCTGGAGAGGTGTTCCTCTCGATGGCTTCCGCTCAGGGGAAGCCGATCTCCCTCAGCCTCAAGACGCTCGGCGAAGGGAAGAAGTCTGACGACGTTCCGGACCTCCCGGACGGCGGCTTCCCGATCTCCCACGTCTACATCTCCAAGGTTCTGGAGGGTCACTCCAGCGACACCGTCCGCTTCTCGGTCTCCAAGAAGGGTAAGGGCGGTTGGGTCCGTTTCCGCGACGTGCGCGGGTCGGATACCTACCTCACGACGGTCGCATGGATGAAGGTCGCCTGAAGTCCCTGACGGAAGCGGCGTCTCGCTCTCTCGGGAGACGGGACGCCGCGCTGTCGGCGCTAGAGGAATCTCGCGCCTCCGTCGAGGCGTTGCAGGAACGCATCGACCTTCTGGATCTCGTCGCGGCGCTTTTCCGGAAGCTAATCGACCAGGAGATCACCGAGGGCGTCAAGGCCATCGAGACGCTCCAGAGCGAGGGCGTCCGGGCGGTCTTCGATGACCAGGACATCAACGTCCGCGCCGACGTAGAGGTGTCTCGCGGAAAAGTGAACGTGACGCTCGTCACCTCCCAGACCAAGGAGGACGGGACTGTCATCGAGGGGGTCAGCCTAGAGGGGTTCGGCGGGGCCGTCAGCACCGTGCAATCGGTCCTGCTCCGACTCGCTTTGATTGTTCGACGGGGGTTGCGCCCCGTCTTGTTTCTCGACGAGAGCCTGCCCGCTTTCGACGAACGGTACGTCCTCAACATGTCGGCGTTCCTCAAGACGCTGTGCCGGAAGATGGGCGTTGATATTCTGTTGGTTACACATAATCCCGCCCTCGTTGACGCTGCGGATCGGGCGTACCGGATCAAGCGCGACCGGGGCTTTTCGACATTCCAGAGGATACGATGAGCCGAGATTGGACGATGGACGATTGGTTTTTCGCTGATCCCGAGAACGCAGAACCCCCCGAGGAGCCGAAGCCCGCGAAGCTCCTACCCTCCGAGGCCGGAGCCCCGGCTCCGGATTTCGATTCGGTCGGGAAGGTCCGGGCGTTCGTATCGGCAAACGCCGACAAGGGCGTCGTCTGTCCCTGCTGCGACCAGCTCGTCAAGGTTTACAAGCGCAAGCTCAACGCGAACATGGTCCGGTTCCTGTGCTCGCTCGTCCGGATTCACCTGTCGAGGGGTCGGCATTCCTGGATCAACTTCAAGGACTGTGAGTTCGACGGTCGGGACTACCCCTGCGTCGCCTTTTGGGGACTAGCTGAGACGAAGGGCAACGAGGACTCTAACAAGAAGAACTCCGGCTTGTGGAGACCGACCCAGAAGGGGATCGACTTCGTACTCGCGGGGCTTCGCGTACCGTCTCACGTCCATGTGTTGACCAACCGTATCATCGGATGGTCTGAGGATTCCGTCGGAGTCCGGGACGCACTAGGGTCGTCGTTCTCTTACGAAGAGCTAATGGAATGAAGCCCGAGGGACAAGTCCGCCACAAGCTCGTTCAGGTGCGCTTCCGCCACTTGAAGCGAGAAATCCGTGGCGGGTTGTCCCGTCGCCCGCAGAACTGCGTTCACAACGGGACCGTCCGAGGTCCAGCGGGCGCTCTACACGTTTGCATGAAGGGGGCTGATTCGCCGGGGACGTGGGAGGGTTCCCCGTGCGATGAGCGGTACGGGGGCGACGCCCGTGCCGCCAAGTGCCCGCTCTTCGCTTGCGCCCGGACGAAGGAGATGCTGCGCGAGGGGTTCGACGGCTTTCTCGACGGGGCGAGCCTCCCTGAGATCGCAGATAGGTACCCGGACATGGCGGCTCTCATGTGGGTCTTGAACGAGGAGGTCCCCCCGCCCGCCCCGCTCACTGACGAGGAGCCCTCCGAGGAGCCTCCCCCGCCTCCGGTCGAACCCCCGGCTCCCGAGGATCCCCCGCCTCCCGATCCGGCTCCTGAGCCTCCC
>Ga0172372_10003398_pt1 | contig 23386 bp, 14 predicted proteins | sample LakKiv5m_2_FD_114544 | JGI IMG/M metagenome (GOLD analysis project Ga0172372, IMG submission 114544) | Freshwater microbial communities from Kabuno Bay, South-Kivu, Congo - kab_092012_9.5m | ecosystem: Environmental > Aquatic > Freshwater > Lake | place: Democratic Republic of the Congo...
CCCGGATTCAGGATCCGATCCCAGCGGTGCATCCAGTGAGGTGGCCCCCACCGCTGCCGCTTCACGCCAACGGCGGATATCCTCGACATCGACCTCCAGCACGGCCGCCAGTTCCAGCTCCGTGGGCTGCCGACCCAGCTCGGATTCCAGGCGGTTCTCCGCCTTCTTCATCCGCGCCAACTCCTGGACGACATGGATGGGCAGTCGGATCGACTTGGACTGATTGGACAATGCCCGCTTGATCGACTGCTTGATCCACCAGGCCGCGTAAGTGCTGAGCTTTGCACCCTTGGTCGGATCAAACCGCTCCACCGCGCGCATCAGGCCGATGTTCCCCTCGTTGATCAAGTCGAGGAGCGGAAGCCCGTAGTCCTCGTACTCCCGTGCGATCTTCACCACCAGACGGAGGTTCGCCTTGATCATGTGCTCCCGGGCGTCCTCGTCGCCGGCCTGGATCCGCCGCGCGAGCACAACCTCTTCATCGGGCGTCAACAACGCGGTCTCCACCGCTTCCCGAAGGTAAAGTCTCAGGGACGTGTTCTCATCCCATGGGCCCCTCTCCGGCCGCGCATCAACCACCGCGGCCACGACCTTGGGACTCCTTTGAACCTCGACAGGCACCACCTCGGCGACCACGGCCTCGGACACCGATTCGACCGGGACCACCCGGGCTGCCGCCACCGTCGAAATCGGGATCACCACTTCTTCCGGGGCCATGACCGCCTCGGTCTTTCCACCGGTCCCCCGCGACTGGGAAGCCCCCATCGTGCGGACGCCTGTCGTCGGTTTCCGCGCTGAGCTGCGCCGGAATCCCAGCGCCACACGACCAGCCTCCTTGCCCGACTTCCGCACTTTGGTAATTGTCTTCATCTGTTTCCTTTCTCGCCGCAGGTCGGCATCGATGGGTGTTCCTTCGCAGGCTTGATGCCAGAACCTACGGGCCTTGCTACATCGTCCTCCACCCCGAGGTTACCGGGCATCCGCGTGAACTTCTGACAAGGCAACCACCCCCCCGTTCACGCCTCACTCATTACAATTCAAACACGTGTTTTCCACACAGGTTGCACACGACTGCGACCTCCGCTTCGAAATTCACGGCCCCAGCGAGGAAATCCGGACAACCCATCTTCCACTCCTGCATGCCCTTCGTCGGAAACCTCGTAAGTGCGCCATCATGGCACACATTGCCTGTGCCATGTCGCACCCCGCGTCGCACGTCATGCCGCCGGACGAAAACGGGGTGTCGGCCGCAGCCGACACCCCGCTCAAAGAAGAACCAGAAGATCTCAGGCCGTGCGAAGCCCACCCGTCGACTGCCCGGCCCGGGCAACTCCGGCCAGCTTCTCACGGATCTGCCGCACCAGATTCGCCGCGGTCAGGCCGTGGCGCTCCCGCAGGTACTCCACCGTGGACGCGTGTTCCACGAAGACATCGGGCCAGGCGAGGCGCACCACCGGAACGGCCACGCCATGGTCGGATAGCAACTCAAGGACGGCGCTGCCGTAGCCACCCATCGCCACGTGATCTTCCAGGGTTCCCACCACGTCGGCCGCCTCGGCGAAGAACTGGTGCGTCGCCGCGTCGAGCGGCTTGAAGAAGCGCGGATTGATGATCGCAACATCGCAGCCATCCTTCTCCAATTCCACGGCGGCTTCCTTCGCGACGCGGAGCATGTTGCCCAAACCGAACAACGCGACCTTGCGCCCGCCATTGTTACGGTAGGGACGGATGACCTCGGCCTTGCCGATCTCCACCACACCGGGAACCTCCTTGATCGGCACGCCTTCGGCGTTGCCGCGGGGATAACGGATGCAGCAGGGATGCTGCTGGAGCGTCGCCGTGAACATCATGTCCTGGAGCTCATCCTCATCCTTCGGCGCCATCCCGATCACGTTCGGAAGGCAGCGCAGGTAGGCGATGTCGAACAGACCGTGATGCGTGGGTCCGTCGTTCGCCGACAACCCCGCACGGTCCATGCAGAAGATCACCGGCAGGTCCTGCAGGCAGACATCGTGATGGATGCAATCGTACGCCCGCTGCAGGAAGGTGCTGTAGATCGCGACTACCGGCCGGAATCCCATGGTGGCCATGCCCGCCGCGAAGATCACGGCGTGCTCTTCCGCGATGCCGACATCGTAATACTGCTTCGGCAGCGCCTGCTCGAGGAGCTTCAGGCTGGTGCCGCTTGGCATCGCCGCGGTGATGCCGACCACATGCTGGTTCTGCCGGCAAAGCTTCACCATCGTCTTGCCGAAGACTTCCTGCCACATCGGCGCGGAACCGGGCTTCGCCGTCGCCGGCTGCCCCGATTGCACGTCGTAGGGCCCAAGACCATGGAACTTCTCCGGGTACTTCAGCGCCGCCTCGAACCCGCGTCCCTTCTGGGTCAGGACATGGATCACGACCGGCTCGGTACAGGTCTTGGCAAACTCGAGCGTGCTGATCAGCAGGGGCAGGTTGTGCCCATCGATCGGCCCGAGGTACCGGATGCCAAACTCCTCGAACAACAGCGCCGATCCATGCCCACCGCGACCGTCCGAATCGGCCCCTGCGGCTGGCTCCAGCGCGACGCTGCTGGCGATGCCCTTGATGGCTTCCTCGGCCTTCGCCCCCAGCATCGAGACCAGCTCGCCCTTGGGCAGCTTCCGGAGCCAGGAGGTGAAATCCTTCGCCAAGCGGTTGTACCGGGGGCTCGTGGTCAGCTTGCCCAGGTAAGTGGCGATCGCACCGACGTTCTTCGCGATGCTCCACTCGTTGTCGTTCAGGATGCCGATGAACCGCTTCGTGGTGCAGGCAATGTTGTTGAGGCCTTCGAACGAGACGCCGTTCGTCAGCGCTGCATCGCCAAACACACAGACCACATGCTCGTCGCCTCCGAGCTGGTCCCGGGCGGCGCACATGCCCAGCGCCGCGGACAAGGCCGTGCCGGCGTGGCCCGCGCCATAGCAGTCGTGCTCGCTTTCTGTGCGCAGCGCAAAGCCGTTCAGACCGCCGGTCGTCCGGATGGTCCGGAACCGGTCTTTCCGTCCCGTCAGGATCTTGTGGACGTACACCTGATGGCTCACGTCCCAGACGAACTTGTCCTGTGGGGTCGTGAAGCAGCGATGAAGGGCAATGGTGAGTTCCACAACCCCCAGGTTGGGCCCCAGATGCCCACCGTTCTTCGCCAACCCATCAATCAGCTCATGCCGGATCTCGACCGAAAGGTCGGTCAGTTGATCCATCGTGAGTTTCTTCACGTGAGAAGGCGAATCCACCATGTCTAGATATCGGCTCATGCAGTTTCGGTCTCTGTCCCGGCCATTCCGGGGTCAAACGGACGGGCGACCGTATCGCCCGACAAATCCTTTTCCAAGCGCTGGACCTTCAACTCCGCCTCCGCCAGGCGTTCCTGGCAGAGCCGGAGCAATCGGGTTCCCTCCTCGAAACGCTGCAAAAGCGTCTCCAAAGGCAGTTCTTCGGACTCCATGGAGTCCACAATTGTTTCCAGTTTCTGGACGGCCTCCTCGAAGGGCAGCGGCTTGCTCCCGCCCGCCTCGGAGGCCTGGGCGGTCTTCGGCATGCCGCGGAAACTGGTGGAAACCGGGCCCTTTGCATAGCCCCGTTTTTCACCGCCCCGCCCGCCACGTCATTGTTTGAGCGAATCGAACCACGCTTTCGCTGCCAACAGCGCAGGCTCGACGCAATCACCGTGATCCGCCCCGGCCGAGGGATCCACCAGCAGGACTCCCGACACGCCCGCCGCCTGGAAACGATCCCGTGCCACCACCGAGTTCGCCGGCAGCACATCCCCGTCGCCGCTGCAATGGTAGAGGCGCAGGGGTGCCTTCGGCACGAAACCCGTCAGGTCGTTGTCCCGCAAAGCGCGACGCAAGGGGTGATCCATGTCCTCCCGAACCGCCGCGAGATACTCTGGCTTCAGGATCCGGTGCGGTATCGCGGGCATCGCCTCATTGATCTCCCCACCGGAAGCCTCGGACGCCAGCAGCGCTGGAATCGTGGTGTCGTAAGGCGGCACCAGCAGGCTCCCCAGCGAGGGCGCCAGGCCGTAAAGATCCACCAGCGTCTGCAACAGGTAGGCAAAGTAGTACGCGTTGGGAGGACGCCGGTCGGACAGCGCGTCCGTCAAGGTCACGCCTGAGAGGTCATACGCGCCCGCCATGGCCGCACAGGCCGTCACCGGGAACTCGGTCGCATGTCGGGCCTCCAGTTCCCGCAATACCGCCAACGTGGCGTGCCCACCCTGCGAGTATCCCGCGAGGAACACCTGACCATTCAGCGCCTTTCCGTTCGTCGCGCACAAAGAACGACACGCCCGCATGGCGTCCACGACCGACGTCGCTGTCGACGCCGCGTGATGGTAGGGATGCCGTCCCGGCGATTCACCAAAGCCCAGGTAATCCGCCAGCACCGAGGTGTACCCGCTCGTCGCCAACACCACTCCGAGCAATCCTTCCGTGCTGGATCCGGCAGAGGGCGCCTCCGTTTCCGTGGTGATCGTCCCGTGCTGGTACGCCAGCAGGGGCCAACTCCGTCCGGCCGTGGCCGGCACCGCGACCGCAGCCGATGCCCTCGTCGGCAATCCCCAGGGATCCACCGTGTCGTACACCACCTTGTACACGTCCACGTTGTGCTGCGGCGTGAGGGGGATCCCCGCAAACGCGAACAGGAAGGTCAGGTTCGCGGTGGTGTAGGTCGTCGTCTTCGTTGCCGAGACCAGGTTCCCCCGGACCACCGGCGGTGGTGCGGCAACCACACGGAACACCCGACCGGCATCCGCCGCCTCGTTGGTATCCGTCCACGTCAGGGCCGTGCCCACCTCGCCGCCGGGCGCCAAAGTCCAATTTCCTCCCACCGCCGCCGATTCCTCGACCCGGAACGTCCAACCGCTCCCCGGAATCTCCCACCCCAGCTTGACCCGACCACCCTCAAAGCCGGGCGTCCCCACCTTCAACCGCGACGGCAACCCTTCCGCCAGTACACCCTGCCCCAGCCCCAGCGCCACCGTCGCTCCCGTCAGCAACAACTGCTTAACTTGCATCCAACGCATGCCGGCCACCCTACCCAGCGCCCACTTCATGGCAATGGTGGTGATCCACACCCCAACGCGTGGCTGACGAGGTCACGAGGCAGTGGTTGAAACACAGCCTCCTGACGTCGACTGCTACGTCTGACGTGGTAGCCAACGAGGTCACGAGGCAGTGGTTGAACCCCAGCTTCCTGACGTCGACTGCTACGTCTGACGTGGTAGCTGACGAGGTCACGAGGCAGTGGTTGAACCACAGCCTCCTGACGTCGACTGCTACGTCTGACGTGGTAGCTGACGAGGTCACGAGGCATCAAACTTGAATCTTCAAACTTCAAACTTCTGCCGCCCTTTGCCGTCCGGCCGATCCCCCCTACACTCACCGCCCATGTCGAAGTCCAGAACCGGCAAGCCGGGCCGCGCACCCGCCGCCGACTGCATCCGCCTCTTTGGCGTCCGCCAGAACAACCTCAAGAACTTCGACCTCGAAATTCCCACCCGTCGGCTCGTGGTCGTCACCGGCCTCAGCGGCTCCGGGAAGAGTTCGCTCGCCTTCGACACCCTCTACGCCGAGGGCCAGCGCCGCTACATCGAGACCTTCTCCCCCTACGCCCGCCAGTTCTTCGACCGCATGGACAAACCAGCGGTCGACCGCATCGAGAACATCCCTCCGGCCATCGCCATCGAGCAGCGCAATGCCGTCCGGACCACCCGCTCCACGGTCGGGACGATGACCGAGATCTGCGATCACATGAAGGTCCTGTGGTCCCACGCCTCACGGCTGCATTGCCGCCAATGCGGTCATCCCGTGCGCACCGAACCGCCCCAGGTTGTCTGGGCCGAGGTCGCCCGGATCGCCCCTTCCACGGCTCCCGCCAAAGTTCCACCCGTTTCCACGACCCCGGACCGTGCCCGCACACCGGCGGATATCCCCGCCCTCCAAGACACCGTCACCCCATACCAAACGCCACCCGCCCCGGCCGAGGTCCTGATCACCTTCGACCTGCCCCTGTCAGCCAAACTCTCCCTCAAGGAACAGGTCGATCTCCTCCGCAAACAGGGATTCCTCCGCGTCCTGCTCAACGGTTCGATCCTCCGCATCGACGACCTGCCCCAGACCGCCGCCAACGACCACGCCGAAGCCCCGGCGCAAACGTCCCTCACGGTCATCGTCGACCGCCTCCGCACGCTGCCCGAACATCGCGCCCGCTTTGTCGAAGCCTGCGAGCAAGCCTATCACTTCGGCCGTGGCCGCCTTTCCATCCGACACCTCGACGGTTCCCTCCACCGGGCCTTCAGCGCCGGTTTCCATTGCGCCACCTGCGACATCGAGTACCGCGAACCCACCCCCGCGCTGTTCAGCTTCAACAACCCGGTGGGAGCCTGTCCCACCTGCAAGGGCTTCGGACGGGTCATCGGCATCGACACGCGCCTGGCCCTTCCCGACCTCTCCAAGACCCTCGCCGGAGGCGTCGTGCGGCCCTGGCAAACCGGCGTATCCGCCGAATGCCAGGCCGACCTGCTCAAGGCGGCCAAACGCTGCCGGATCCCACTCAGCACCCCTTACCGCGAGCTCTCCGAAGAGCACCAGCGTTGGGTCATGGAAGGCGAGGACGGCTACGATCCTGCCGACCCCGAGAAGTCGTGGCCGAGACTCTGGTACGGCGTGAAGGGCTATTTCCGATGGCTCGAAAGCAAGGCCTACAAGATGCACGTCCGGGTCCTGCTTTCCCGCTATCGCAGTTACCGCAGCTGTCCCGATTGCCGTGGAAACCGCTTCAATCCGGAGTCCCTGCTCCACCGCCTGCCGGTTCCTTCCGGGACCTCGATCAACCTGGCGGTTCCCAACCTGACCCTGTCCGAATTCTACACCCTCCCCCTGGAACAGGCGCAGGGCTTGATCGATGCCCTCCACACCCACCACAATCCCCAGCATCACGAACCCCTTGGCATCGTTCTTTCCGAAGTCCGCGCCCGCCTCGGATTCCTCGTCGATGTCGGCTTGGGCTACCTCACGTTGGACCGCCCCACGCGCACCCTCTCCGGCGGTGAAACCGAACGGGTCAACCTGACCTCCTGCCTCGGCTCTCGCCTCGTCAACACCCTCTACGTCCTCGACGAACCCTCCGTCGGCCTGCACCCCCGCGACACCGACCGCCTCGTCCGGATCCTCCACCGTCTCCGCGACTGCGGAAACACGGTCATCGTCGTGGAACACGAGTCGGCCGTCATGCACGCCGCCGACCACATCATCGACATCGGCCCGGGACACGGCGAAACGGGCGGCAACATTGTCTTTGCCGGAGCCCCTTCCGCCCTGGTCACCGCCACGGGTTCCCTGACTGCAGACTACCTGACCGGCCGCAAATCCGTACCCATCCCGCCACGTCGCCCGATTTCCCTGCCCTCCACGCCCGCCCTCCGCCTCGAGGGCGTCTCCCGCCACAATCTCCACGACCTGACCGTCGAAATCCCACTCCAACGACTCGTTGCCATCACCGGCGTCAGCGGCTCCGGGAAGACCACCCTCATCCGCGAGATCCTCCTGCCCCTTCTCGAATCGCGTCTCGCTACCGACGCTTCCGGCGCTCCGGATTCCCCCGAGGGCACCGAATCCACGGATTCCTCGGACGACACCGAGGCGTCCGGTTCCGAACCCTCCACCGCCGTCCTCTCGGGATTCGAGTCCCTCGGATCGGTGGTGCTCGTCGACCAATCCTCCCTCGGCCGCACGCCCCGGTCGAATCCCGCCGTGTACATCGGGGCCTTCGAGGACATCCGCGACGTTTTTGCCGCGTCGGTTGTCGCCCGGGAACGCGGTCTGAACGCCAGTGCCTTCAGCTTCAATTCCGCCACCGGCCAGTGCGAACGCTGCCGCGGCGCGGGCTTCGAAAAGATCGAGATGCAGTTCCTCTCCGATGTCTTCATCCGTTGCCCGGTGTGCAATGGCCGACGCTACCGGCCCCACATCCTCGACGTGAAGATCACCGGGCCAAACAAGACCGCGTGGTCGATCGGCGACGTCCTCGACGCCCCCGTGGAAAGCGCCGTCACCTTCCTCCGCGCATTCCCGAAATCCCGCGCCGCCTGTCGCGCCGCCGACAAGCTCCAATTGCTGGTCGACGTCGGACTTGGCTACCTCCGCTGCGGACAACCCATCAACACCCTCAGCGGTGGCGAAAGCCAGCGACTCAAGCTCGTCGCCCACCTCGCGGCGTGGTCGTCCGCCGACTCAAAGCGTCCGGCGGCCGCGGGCAAACCCACCCTCTTCCTTTTCGACGAACCCACGACCGGCCTCCACTTCGAGGACATCCGCATCCTGCTCCTCGTCTTCCAGCGCATGGTCGACCAAGGCCACTCCGTCGTTGTCGTCGAGCACAACCTCGACGTCATCCGCCAAGCCGACTGGGTCGTGGATCTGGGTCCCGATGCCGGCACCAACGGCGGACGCATCGTCGTGGCCGGCACGCCAGAAACTGTCGCCGCCCACCCCACCAGCCATACGGGCAACCATCTGCGCGCCGAACGTCATCTTGGCTCTTGAATCTCCTCCGGCCCACACGGCCATCCTCGCCCCCGTGACGTACGACGAGGCGTTGTCCTACCTCCATTCCCTGCAGCAGTTCGGGTTCAAGCCCGGACTCGCCTCCACGCGCGAACTCGCCGCGCGCGTCGGCAATCCCCACGACCGACTCGCGTTCATCCACGTCGCCGGAACCAATGGCAAGGGCTCCGTCTGCGCCATGCTCGACGCCATCCATCGCATCGCCGGACGCAAGGTCGGCCTGTACACATCCCCCCACCTCGTCCGGTTCGGCGAACGCATCCAGGTCAACGGCATCCCCATCCCGGACGACGCCCTCGCACGCCTGACCACGCGCCTGCGGACCGCCGTTGATTCCAGTTCCCCGCCGCTCCAACCCACCTTCTTCGAGTTCACCACCGTCCTCGCCCTGCTCTGGTTCGAGGACTCCGCCGTGGACCTGGTCGTCTGGGAAACCGGCCTCGGCGGTCGGTTCGACGCCACCAACATCGTCACCCCCCTCGCCTCCGTCATCACGCAGATCGGTCTCGACCACATGGCCGTGCTCGGCCCGACCGTCGCCGACATCGCCGCCGAAAAGGCCGGCATCCTCAAGCCTGGGGTCCCCGCCTTGTCCTCCGCCTCGGATCCCGACGCCCTCGCCATCATCGAGTTCAAGGCCCGCGAACTGGGGTGTCCGTTCGTCCACGTGGGCGCGAACGCCCTCGCCCAGTTCCAGTTCACCCTTTCCCTGCTGGGCGAACACCAACGCACGAACGCCGCCCTCGCCGCCGCCACCATCCGCACCCTCCGTTTCCTCCTGCCGGTCACCGACGAACGGATGGCCGAAGGCTTCGCCCGCGTCCGTTGGCCTGGGCGCCTGCAGGTCCTCCAACGCGGCGATCGCACCCTCCTCCTCGACGGCGCCCACAATCGCGATGGCATCGCCTCCCTGCGGGCCGCCCTTGAACGTCATTTCCCGAACCGCCCCCCCGTCCTGATCCTCGGAATGCTCGGCGACAAGCAATGGCCGGAAATGGCCCGGATGCTGGCCCCGCTCGCTGCCCGAATCCTCACCACCCCGGTTTCCAGCCCGAGATCCGTTTCCCCCGCGGACCTCAAGGAAGCCTGCCGCAGCGCCGGCGTCACCCGTCCCATCCGCGTCACCCAATCCCTTGCCGAGGCCCTCAAGGGCACCGCCCACGATCCCTTCGTCCTGATCACCGGATCCCTCTACCTCATCGGCGAAGCCCTCGAACTCCTCGGCGAACAACCCGCCGGCACCCTCGATCGCCGCCTCAACGACTGGAAGCCGACCTGAAGGGGGAGTTTCCAGTTCCCAGTTTCCGGTTTCCAGTTCAGGTTTGAAGTTTGAAGGACACTTCGCGAGTGAGGTGCGGAGCACCGGCAGACGGTAGCCAACGGCGTAAGCCGTGGGACTTGCGAATGAAGGAAAGACAGCCCCGGATGGAACGACAGAATCGGGTGTGCATCGGCCGGGTGAAGGGCATCTTTCGCCCCGCTGGGGCTGGTTCTTCAATGCGCAGGAGACCCACGACTGACGCCGTGGGCTATCGTCTTTCGGCCCTCCGGGCCTGAGGCCGCCCCGCCGACTGAAGGCCGGGTGCCCTCACCCGGCGTGGGCTCATGATGCGCCGCGCGCCATTCTGGAAACTGGGTTCTGGCAACTGGCAACTTTCCCATTGAAGGCCGGGTGCCCTCACCCGGCGTGCCATTTGCATCCGCGCGTCGCATATGCGACGCGCAGATGCAATTCGACGGAACGTCCATGTCGGGGGACGCCTGCGGCGCATGATGTCACGGCCCACGCATGGAACGATCGGGTCGGGTGGCGACGTCCTCGTCGCCGTTCCAAAGCCCTTCCCAAGGCGATGAGGACATCGCCGCCCCGCCCCCATTCACATAGGGGATAGTGTCTCCGTGCGCCCTGAAGCCGGCAGTTCCCAAATTCGGTCGTGACGGCTTCCCCTCGCCCTCGTCACATATCGACCACGTCATGCCCCAGGATTCCTCTTCCGCCTCTCCCGCCCGTCGTTGGCGCAAACGTTACCTGCTGGCCATCCCCATCGCCGGCATTGCGCTCTCCCAATGGATCAATGCCTCGGCGCGCAACAGCGGCCTTGCCCGGTTGAAAGCCTCCGGTTTCCCGACCTCGGTCGCCGATCTCGACCGTTGGTATGCCGCGGTCCCTCCGGCCGACAACATCGCCGGCCCAGTGATGCGGGCGGCTGGAGGCCTCCGGTTCAAGGCCGATTCGAAGGCCGCCCCCATTCCATTTGTTGCCGGGATGCGCGACGACATCCCCGACTCCCCCGTCCCCCCGGAAACCCTCGCCCACTGGCGCACTGCCCTCACCGCCAATGCTGAGGCCTGGCCAGCCCTCGCCGAGGCCCGATCCCGGACCCAATCGCGGTACCCGATCAACCTCACGCAGGGATTCAACACCGTCATCAACCACCTCACCCCGACCAAACAATTGGGACAAGCTTGCGCCCTTCGCGCCCTGGTGGCGGCCGAGGAAGGCAAGACCGACGAAAGCACCGAAGCCCTGCGGGACCTGCTCCTGTGCCGACGGTCGCTCCTGCAGGAACCCGTCCTGATCTCGGCGCTCGTCGGCTACGCCATGGATGCCACCGCCAAGAATGCGCTGGAACTCAGTTTCTCCCGCGCCCGGTTCACCGAACCCCAACTCGTGGCCATCGGGGAAGACCTTCGCCAGATCGCGTCCAGCAACCACATCGAGCGGGCACTTGTGGGCGAGACCCTCATGGGGGCCACCGCCTTCCATACCCCGCCACAGGCCTTGGGAGGAGGAGGAACTCCTCCGCCGGGAGCTGCCTCGAACCTGGCCGGAAACCTTCTTTTCGCCGTCCTGCGCATCACCGGCGTCCTCCCCGCCGACGAAGCCTTCTACCTCCGGTCCATGGAAACCATGCTCGCCGCCTGCCAGACGCTCGACTCCACCAGTCTCGATCGGGCCGACCAACTCCAGAATGACATCAATGCTGCCCTCTTCGCCCCCACCGGCAAACTGAAGCTCTATTCCCGGATGCTGCTCCCAGCCCTCGCCAAGTCCATCCACAAGGCCGCCGAAGCCCAAGCCCGGCTCCGCCTCGCCCAGACCGCCGTCGCCATCGAACGGTACCGCCGCGCCCACGACAACCAACCTCCCAGCGAGTTGACCCAACTCGTTCCCACGTACCTCCCCTCGGTCCTGTCCGATCCATTCGACAACAAGCCCCTGCGCTACGCCGTCAAGGACTCCGGCTATCTCCTCCACAGCATCGGCCCCGATCGCATCGACCAGAACGGCGAGGAAGCTCCAAAATCCAAAGGCGGCCTGTCCCTGCCGCGGAAGGATCTGGTCCTCGAAGTGAAGCGCTGAACCCAACACCCGGCAGCCCCCCTCCCTGCAAGAACATCGTCCTGGAAAGCCGCTCGGGTAAGGAACCATCAGGATCCGTCCGATCCGTCCGATCAGACTGATCCGTCTGATCAGCCTGCCCCGTATACCTCCCGCGCCAACCGGCCAGGATCACCGGGCCGGCGAAAGGTCCACGATCTCGCCGGGAATCAGGTTCAACTCGGGGGGCACACTGACCATGATGGGCAGGCCGTACTCCACCTGCGAGGTGTTCCCCCGCATCTGGATCAATTCCGGAAGGATCGGCTCCATCTGGCCGCCGACGCTGACCACTTCGCCCAAGGCGCCCGCGCGGTTCAGCGAGCGCGAACGCACCTCCACCGGCATCCCGACCCGCGCTTCCAGACGCACGGGTTGCCGCAGATAAGCGATGATCTTTTCCGCGCGATTGCCGCTGATCGTCAGGATCGGCTCGCCCGGCAAGACCGCCTCACCCGGACGGCGATGCACGAAGCTCACGAAACCATCCATGGGCGCCAGCAACACCGTCGGGTTCAATTGGACCTCGATGGCGTCCAGCGCCTTCTGCTCGACGGTCAGGGCGGCTCGGACCGACGCCGGCAGGTCATCATCGAGCTTCTTGTCATCGGGCCCGAGCTTGTCCAAGGCCTCGGCAACCTCCGTCACCAGCGTCGCCTGCTCCTGGATCTGGGCCCGCAGGACATCCAGTTCGCGCTGGGCCAATTGCAGCTCCTGCAGGCTGACGAAAGGCACGCCATTGGTGATGCGCGACAGCCGGGTCACGCGATCGGCCTCACCCTCGGCGTACGCCAGTTGGGCCCTCGAGGTCGCCAAGTCTACCCGTGACTGCAACCAATCCATCCGGAGCTGCGTGAAATTGATGCGGTTGTTCTCCCTCCGGATCTTCGGCTCGATCTGGACCCGCACGAATTCAAGCCGTGCCCGCGACAACGAAGCCTGCGCTTCCAGATATCGCGGATCGGCCGCCACCAGTTCGGCCAACGGCTGGCCCGCGGTGACACGGTCCAGCAAGGCGACCTTCAACTGGGTCAACCGGGAAGGCTGGGTCGCGCTGACCATCGAGCGCACCATCTGCACCTCGCCGATGAGCGCGGAAGGCCCCACGTAATTCTTCCAGCAATAGACCGTCAGGCCAACGGCCCCCAGGAACATGAGGTAGGGCAGGATGCCGATGCGGAACTCGCGAAATGCGGTTCCGGGCGGGCTGGGGATGGGAGGGAGTTTTTCCATCGGTCAAACCTCGGATTCGTCCTCAGCCTTCAGACTGGTCACCCGGGACACCCCGGGAAACGCCTTCAATTCCGTCATCAATTCGTCCGTGCGCCCCGCATCGCGGAGCAGCAACCGGTAGGAGACATCCGCCCCGTCGTATCCCTGCGCCGACCGTTGGCTCGCCAACGCCATCCGCCGCGCATGCCGTTCCAGCAGGATCCGCAGATCCGCCATCTCTCCCAGCGGACGACCCCAGTGGAGGTTCAGGATCAGGTCGTACCGCTGACGACTCCCGAACTGCGTCCAGTGCAGGTACAGCATCACCACCGCGAACAGACCGGTGCCGATCGCCGCCGTGCTGAACTTCTTCGTCCCGGCCGCCATTCCCACCGTGATGCTCGCGAGGATGTAGGCCGTATCCAGGGTGTCCCGCAGGACGTTGCGGAAACGAACGATCGCGAACACCGCCATCAACCCGAACGCGATCAACAGGTTGTTCGCCATCACCATCATCACCAGCGCCACGATCAGGCACAGCACCAGCAATGAGTTCACGAAGCTCCGGGAGTAGCTCAGGCCCGAGTGGCACATCATGTACACCCACGCGATGACGTGCCCGCACACAAACGCGAGCAGCAACCCCAACAACATCCCGACCAGATCGTCGGGCGCAGTCCCAAAGTCACCTCTCAGGATCCATTCGTGCATTCGTACCTTTCAACCTCAAGCTTCGGCCAACAACCCCGTCAACCGTTCCTGCCGGGCCCGTTTGTTGGCTTCCGATGCCGCCCGGTCCATGCCCATCGGCGACCGAAACCCCGTCCGGTAAAAGTCCATCTCGCCTCGGTTCGCGATGCCGTCCGCATACTTCGAGGCGGAACCCTGCCTGAGACCGAAGACGCGCACCAGATCCTTGAACCAGTCCGGGAACCGTCCCGTGAACTTCAGCTCCAGGATCACCAGCTTGCCGAACACACAGTACGGCTCCTCCATATGCGCCGTGAAGCGCGTCGTGAAATCGGGCGCAATGAACACATTCCGGTCCAGGGTCACCCGCACCGAGTTGTCCGATGGACTGATCCACGCCTCCCGCTCGTAGGTGACGTGCGCTGTTGGCGCTGCCTGATCCCGCATCATCAACTGCACGAACCGCTGGATGGCCACCAACTGCCGGCCATCCCCCGAGACCATGTCTTCCGGACCAGGCTGCTGGCCCGCGAGAACCGCCTCCACCGCCTGCCGCTTCACGCCGCCCCGTTGCTTCACGATGGCGTCGTTCATCCGGCGCTTGATCTCGAAGAAGATCGGGGCCTTCGGGTTGTCCTCGTAGAATCGCAACCGCAGCTTGTACCGGTTCTTGTCCCCGTTGATCGTGCCCCAGTAGATCGCCAGGTCGTCCGAATCCAGATACAGGTTGTGGATCGTGTACGACAGGTTCGGCCGCCCTGCCCCGTACTCGTCGATTTCCAGATACGGACGGACGTATTCCCGCACCGCAAGCGCGGTCTCCTCGGGGATCACGTACTTCAGCTCCCAACGCTGAAGCTGCATTTTGTCGTCTGCCATGGCGCAACCGGAACCACTGACACTTAGGCCCATTCCCACCCGCTGTCACGCTCGCGTCATGTCCTTGTCATGGATGACCCAAGCGCCCTCCGCATCTGGACCCAATCGCGGAACGCACTTCGCAAAGCACCCTGCGTGCCGGAACCCCGGACCTTTGGGGAAATCTTGCTCTCCCCGGACCCGGCCACTGCTTCCAGGGTTTCATCTGTCCTCGAACGTCCAAAAGGCATCTGGAAGCGTTCTCGGGGCGGCGATGTCCTCATCGACTGGGGAAAAGCTTTGGAACGGCGACGAGGACGTCGCCACCCCGTTCGAAAATGGGGCAGTGTCAAAGTGCCCCCGGGTCGCGCACCCGCCGTTGAATGTTTTGACCGGAAGCCCGTCGTTCGGCAGCTTCGCGCAACTTCGCTTATCCAATGAAAGCTATCGTCATCCTTCCCCTCCTGACCGCGATCTCCGCGGCCGTTTCCCTCACTGCCGCCGACGTCGATGTCAGCAAGCTCCCCCCGGCCGCCACCAAGACCGGCCTGACCTTCGACAAGGACATCAAGCCCATCTTCGAGAAGTCCTGCGTCAAGTGCCACGGTGCCGAGAAACAGAAGGGCAAGCTCCGCCTCGACACTCTTGAAGCCTCCCTCAAGGGCGGCGAAAGCGGCGAATCCATCGTCAAGGGCAACTCCGCCAAGAGCCCTCTCGTCCACACCATCGCCCGCCTCGATCCCGACTCCGCCATGCCTCCCGATGGCAAGGGTGATCCCCTCACCAAGGAGCAGATCGGCGTCATCCGCGCCTGGATCGACCAAGGGGCGAAGTAAAGTCGGCCCTCAGGGCGTGACCCGCACGCGGAACAGATACGTCAACCGCGGGTCCAGCGCCGGCAGGGTCACGACCATGTTCTCGCCGTCGCCACGAGCCGGCTGCGAGAACGCCTGCCACGCTTCGAGATCGGTGGAGACTTCGAGCACGTATTCCCGTCCGGCGGTGGTGGTCCATTCGACCTCCACCGTCCGGTTCGGCAGTTCCCGCGGAGTCATCAGGGACAGGACGCTCGCCCGATCCGTGGGATCCGTCCCCGACTGAAACTCCATGCGCTCGCTCGCGCCGTCGCCATCGCGGTCGCCGGTGGCTGGCGTGGTCAACAACCCTCCGAAGTAGCGCGTCTCCCACGGATCCGAAATGCCGTTCGCGTTGGCGTCGGCAAAGCCGAACGTCCCGCGCACCACGGTCAGGTTGGTGCCGCCGCCCACCTGGAAGGATTGCGTCGCGGGCGCTTGGTAGAACCGGACCGGCGCCCAGGAAATGGTGTACGCCCCCGACGGCAGGTTGGTGCGCCATGACGTTCCTTCGCCCACCCAGGAATTCGTCGTTCCCGTCACCACGAACCGCGCCTGGGCCAGGTTGTTCGTCACGACGAGGCCTGTCTCGCCCACGGTCGTCATCTCCACGCCCACGTCGTCGATCAACCACCCCAACCGATCCCGCGAGGTGAACGCGAACATCTGGTAGTTGAACCGGAACCGGACGACCTGCCCCAGGAAGGGCGTCAGGTCGAGCGACTCCTGCACCCATCCGTCCGTGGCTTCCTCCAGATTCGCGTAGACCGCCCGCCAGGTGGCTCCGTCGTTCGTTGTCACCGCCACCTGCGCCGCCTCGATCGTGAGGTCCCCGAACTCATCATCGCCACCGTCCTCCGGTGTCGAGAAATCGAACTGGTGCCAGAAGGTCAACCGGGCGCGGTTGCCGCCCACGAGGCTGACCGCAGGCGAGATCAGGTCGGTGATCGCGAAGTCCACGTCCGCACCGCCCAGATTCGTTCCCCAGCAGTTGTCGCCACTGTGGGCCTCCACGCCATGCCGATTCTGCGGCGTGCCGTAGGCCCAACCGGAGATCGCGAATCCCCCGCCGCCTTCGTCCTCGTCGTCACCGCCGCCCACCAGCACCGAATCATCATCGTACACAGCCCAGCCTTCGTAACCGTTCTCCAGATCATCCAGCCACGGCGGCGTCACCGGCTTCAACGTCCGGAAGGTGTAGAGCTTCCCGCCGTTGTTGTCCGTCCCGACATTCCCCGCCGAATCGCGACTGCTGATCACGAAGTAATAGAGGCGGTCGGGAACCAACCCCTTGATCAGGACTTCATGCGACCCGCCGATCTCTGCCGAGTACGCCGTCCGCGTCAGGAAGGTCTCGTCGCCTCCCGCCTCGCCAAACCGCACCAAGGCGTCCGTCGACTTGTCCGTTTCCCACAGCAGGATGGCTTCATTGTAGGCCGGTTCGACGACGAGTCCCGTGAGCTTCGGCGCCACCGTGTCCACACGCGCGGTCGTGACGATCGCTCGTCCCGCCGATCCGGCGTAACGCACTTCAACGGCATCTCCATGCCGCGCGGCCACACGCGTCGGGGCCCCGGGTACCGGCGGCGGATCCCCGGCAGGCCCCGCCGTGACCGGAGGCTGGAGCACAAACCGACCACGGAACACCCCGCGCACCGGTGTCTGATAACACTCCACCACCGACGGCGTCGGTGAGGTGCTCGTCGTCATCGTCACCTCCACGAAGGGCTCAGGCGACCGCTGGAAATCGGAGACCTCGATCGTCCCGGATCCCGGCACCGTGAACGCGTCGCTGCTGAGGGCCACCGTCGACAAGCCCTGCAATCCGGGAATCAGGAACTCCAGCGCATTGCCCAGCACGGTCGCGCGGTTGTTCGGTGCCGGCGCTCCCGCGGGCAAGGCTTCCAACGCGAACGACAGATAGACCAACCGGCCCACCCCATCCTGTCCCGTCCGCGGATAGCGCAACCCCACGATCCGACCGTCCTCCTGCACGAACACCGGGGCGGCGTTGGTCGACAGTTGGAGCGAGTCCGGTCCCGTCTCCCACACGATGCCCAGGATATCGATCAGGAATCCGCTTGGGAACTCCGAGTAATCCAGGTCCACCTGTGCTCCCGAACCCACCGGATCGCCAGGCACCGAGGTCACCTGCACGGCCCCGAAATCCTCCTGGAACGAGGCCACCTTCAGCGTCTCCACCGAGAACGCCGTCTGGTTCAGTTCTTTCAACCGTGTTAGCAGGTCGAACGACGCCACGAACAGGGAACCACCCGCCGCCATGTACCCGGACATGGCGGCCAGGATGCCCGGCGGCGGTGCCTGCAATTCCTCCGGCCGCCACAGGACCAACCGGTACAGCTTCAACTGTTCGGCCGTGGGAGCGATGCCCCTTTCCGCCGTGTCCCAGACCTCGTACTCGATCCCGAGGGAATCCAGCGTGGACGTCCACGTCTCGATCCCCGGATACGGCGTCTCGGCCAGCAACTCCGTGAAGATGGCTTCCGGCGTGTAAACCAGCAGCGCGGTGGCCGGCCGGGGCGCGACCACCCGGTGGAAGAACCCGCCGTTGTCATTCGTGGCACTGTTGCCCGCGCGATCCGTGGCGACCACCCGCAGGAAGTAGGTGTTTCCGGGCTCCAGCGCCGGCAGTTCCAGCCGCGCCGCCGTCCGGTACGCCAGGTCCTCCACGACATTCGTCACCGCGTTGGTGGTGCCGAAATAGACCCGCGACGTCGACGGTTCGCTCGCGAGCCACCGGATGTTCACCCGACCAAACTGGGCCAGCGTCACCACGTCCGAGATCCCCGGTGGCGCATTGTCGATCGTGGCCTGCGCCTCGCGCAATCCCGCCGGTTGGGCATCCGTGTAAACCGCCCGCAGCACGTCGCCGTCCGCGACCCGAAATTGGCCCGCGCCCGCCGGACCACTGATCAGCATCACCGATCCCGTGAACTGGTTCGGCGCTGCCGTCGCCCGCAAGGTGAGCGTGACCGAGTTCGTCGAATTCCCCGCCAGCAACCGCACCGTCGCCATCGATTGCCCCCGGAGCCCGTCATCCAGCAACCGCACCGTCGCCGTCGACGGAACCTGGAAGGCCCCGCGGTCCCACGACAACACCCCTTCGCCTGGCTCCGGCAACTGCCCGGAAACCACCACCGCGAAATCCTGCGCCACGGTGCCGGCCCGACGACGGATGTCCTGAACGACGTTCACCCCACGCACACGCACGATCCATTCACCGGACGGCGGCGACGCGAGATGCACGCCTTCGACGTTGTTGATGCGATCGCCCAGCGGGGTCTCGGGCGTCGACTCCCCTTCGGCAAAGGCGTTCCCGCGATACAGGACACCCGCAGGTGAAATCACCTCCAGATCCAGGTCGTTCACCAGCGCCGGAATCGCCGCCGGAAGCCCCGGGACATCCGTGTACGCCAGCGTCACCTTCAGCGGTTCCCCGTCCGACACCACCACGCGCCTTTCCCAAACCTGACCCGTGGCCAGTTCCACGCCTTGGTCGAACAGTTCGAAGGTCCGCTCGGAATCGATCAGCGTCTCCAGGTTGATCCGCCCCCAGCCCTCGTCGTTGTTCGGCACCGGCGCAGTATCGCCGACCACTTCGCCCGGATCTTCCGGATCATCAGGATCCGTCGGGACCAGCGCCGTGCCCATGTCGTCCGCGGAGTTGATCAGGGCCGCCTTCACCAGCGCCGGCGAGGGCGTCGCACCGCCGCGGGTCTGGCGGTACCACTGCACGAAGATCGCACACGCGCCGCTGACGTGCGGTCCCGCCTGCGAGGTGCCGCCTTGGTAGAGGTAATTGTTATCGATGGGCGACCACGCGTTCTCCTCGCCCGAGGCCTGCGACTTCAACGAGGCAATCCATGTGCCCGGCGCCACGACGTCCGGCTTGATCCGTCCGTCCTCGCACGGCCCGCGACTCGAGAAATCCGCCATGACCTCCTGTCCCTCGGCGTAGATGCCAAAGGTGAAGCGGTTGTTCTGGCACGCGCCTGTCGCGATCACGTTCTTCGCCACCGCCGGACTTCCAATCGTCTGGCCACCCGGGCCCGAGTTGCCCGCGCTGAATTCGAGGATGTACTGCTGCTCGCCGGGCGTGAGCGAATCGGCATCGCGCACCAGCGCGTCAAACTCCGCCGCGCTCAGGTCATAACGTCCCTGCGTGTCGTCACCCCACGAATTCGACCCCACCGCCGCACCGGCGCGGACCGCATCACGGGTCAACGCCTCGAAACTCGGGGGCGGACGGTAGTTGCCCTGCCCATCGAACATCCGCTGGGCCACGATGTGCGCGCCCGGCGCCACCCCAAGTCCATACAACGCGCCCTCCTCATCCGTGAATCCCAACGCCCCATTTCCCGCCACGATCCCGGCGCAATGGGTTCCGTGGCTGTGCTCGTCGCTGGCGTCTTCCAAACCGTCGTAGGCAAAGAACGCATCCACCCGCCCCTCCAGATCGGGATGCATCAGGTCGGCGAAACCCAGGTCCAATCCGGAATCCGCTACCGCCACCGTCACGCCCGACCCATCGAAGCCCAGTTCGTGCACCCACGCCAATCCGCCCGGCTCAAAGGTCTCCCCCGCGACGATCTTGGTGGCGATTTCATCCATCAGCTTCATCCGTGGCGCCGCCTCGATCCAGATCACCTCCTCGGAACGCGCGAGGTCCACCAGTTCACGCCCCCCGATCCGACCGGTCGCCACCGGCCCAAGGGACGCACTTTGGTTCACCGTCACCCCCTGCATCCGCGTCCGGACCAGTGCCTCCCCGACACCCGTCGGATCGGGCCGCAACAACACCTTCACCGCCACCCCTTCCCGAGGGCTCTGCCGCAACGCCGCGACGACCCGCCCGTCCACCTTGTACTTCGGCTCCAGCGGTCCCACCCACCGCACCGGATCCATCGCGCGAAGTCTGGCGACGCTCACGTTGTTCAACCGCGCCACGAACGCGTCGTCCGGCACGAAGTGCAACAACTCCACCCCGGCCGCCTCCAGTTCCGTGCGCCACGCGGATTCGAATCGGCCCTCGAATTGGATGAGAAAAAGTCCGCTGACCGCCGACTCCGCCACGCCTGCCGGCGCTGCCGATCGCGTGGTGACCATCGGCGTCTCGATCGCGCCATTCCGCAGCCGGATCCGTTTACTCGGTTCCGCACCATTGACTTGCAACAGCAAAGCCAACAGCAGAAGCACACCGGTCAGCCAGAGGTTCACACGGGGTTTCACGCGAGATGCTTAGCTTTATACGGGCCAAATCACAAGCAGCCCCCCGTGGACAGCGGATGTCCCTGGGGCCATGGCAAACTGCGCCCATGAAGAACACGCGCCGTACCTCCGCCACCAAGCCGCAACTCGATCTCACCCTGCCTGTCCCCGAACCCGCGCCCGCAGCGCCCTCCGCCCCCCAACGTTCCCCGCGCCGCCCCACCCGCCCATGCAGCCGCGAACGCGCCGCCTGGTGGTTCCAGCAGATGCGCCGCGCCATCGAGGAAGGCACCCGTTTCGACGCACCAGGGGTGTTCTGACTTCGGCGTGCCGCCTGAACCTGTCCGGGCTCTTCCGAAAGGGACATTCGCCCCGGATCCCATGCCAGCCTTGCAAGCCGCAACCAACGTTCGGTATCGATGCCTGCGTCATGAAACCCCTCCGCAAGAACCCCACGCTCCTCCCCTGCGCCGCCGCCCTCACCCTTCTCACCGGCCTGTACAGCGCACCCAGCCTCGCGGCCGTGTTCTCCGACTTCACCGCCGGCCCCGAAGGCTGGGTCATCGCCAGCATCCCCGACAACGGCCCTTACCGGACCCCCGACTTCCTCAGCCCCGTCGACCACACGCTCCTTGGTGGCCCTTCCGGTCCTTACATCTCCGCTGCGGATCCTGACAGCGTCACCTTCTGGTTCGATGCCCCAGCCAAGTTCCTCGGCAACCAATCCGCCACCTACGGCCAATCCATCAGCTTCGATATCCGTCATGTTCCCGGCGAGGGCACTCCCTGGGTGGATGCCGACGTGGCCCTGATGTCCCCGGTGATGGTCCTGGTCGCCGACGCCGGCGCCAACCCCGTCCCGAACGTCTGGACCTCGTATTCCATCAGCCTGACCGAGAGTTCCGGATGGCGGATCGGTGGGCTCGATGGACCGATCCCGACCCAATCCCAGTTCGAAGCCGTCCTGGAGTCGCTCGTCGTCTTCCGCATCCGGGGTGAATTCACCGCGGGCTCCGAAACCACCAGCCTCGACAACGTGGCGTTCGGCAGCGTGCCGGAACCCGCCGAAACAGTCCTGCTGGGAGCCATCGCCATGGGCGGTTTCGCTGTCTGGCGCCGATTGCGCCCGCTCCGGGATTGACCAACCCCCTGCCCGCCCCAGCAAACGATCTCCAGCCAACACCCTCGGAGGGTAGCTGACGAGGTCACAAAGGAACTGGATTCTGGAAACTGGGCGCCTCATCCACAGCCTCCTGACGTCGTCTTACGGTTGGGCGTAGCTGACGAGGTCACGAGGCAGAGTCAAGGGAACTGGATTCTGGAAACTGGGCGCCTCATCCACAGCCTCCTGACATCGTCTGCTACGGTTGGGCGTAGCTGACGAGGTAACGAGGCATCTGGGAACTGGCATCTGGGAACTGGGAACTGGCAACTTCCCACATCATGTCCGTCCTGCACGCTCCCTGGCGTATCGACTACATCCTCGCGCCCAAATCCCCCGCCCAACCCGGGAACGCCTCCCTCTTCACCACCATCGGCCAATCCAACGACGACATCGCCAACCACGTCATCGCCCGCGGCCGCACCAGCTACGCCCTCCTCAACACCTACCCCTACAACGGCGGCCACGTCATGGTCGTCCCCTATCGTCAGGTCCCCGACTTCGACACCCTCACCGACGAGGAACTCCTCGAACTCATGCAGTTGACCCGACGCTGCCAGGCCGCCCTCCGACAGGTCATGCGCCCCGACGGCTTCAACATCGGCGCCAACCTCGGTCGGGTCGCCGGGGCCGGCATCGTGGAACATCTCCACCTCCACATCGTCCCGCGCTGGACCGGCGACGCCAACTTCATGGCCGTCATTGCCGGCACCAGCGTCGTCCCGGAAGCCCTCACCGAAACCGCCGCCAAGCTCCGCGCCGCCCTGGCCACCCCGACCACCCCCTGAGCGGGAACCCCGGCCCGCCGCTTGAATCCCACCCCCTGAATCCCGAATCTCCCCGCCATGGCCATCGCACGCCCCATGTCCGAACGCGTCGAACGCGTCCTGCGTCAGACCCCTGTCCACGACATCCACACGCACCTTTACGACCCGGCCTTCGGCTCCCTTCTCCTCTGGGGCATCGACGACCTCCTCGTCTACCACTACCTCGTCAGCGAGGGATTCCGGCAATTCGACATCCCCTACGACCGCTTCTGGGCCGCCTCGAAGACCGAGCAGGCCGACTGGATCTGGCGCGCCCTGTTCCTCGATCATTCCCCGCTCTCGGAAGCCTGCCGCGGCGTCCTCACCGTCCTGCACTCCCTCGGCCTGAACCCTCGCCAATCCGACCTCGGCAAGCTCCGGAAGTGGTTCGCCGAACAGAAGCCCGACGCCTACGTCGAGCGCGTCCTGAAATCCGCGAACGTCGCCTCGATCTGCATGACGAACTCGCCGTTCGATGACGAGGAACGTCCCCTGTGGGAATCCGGATTCACCCGCGATCCCCGCTTCCGCGCCGCCCTCCGCATCGATCCCCTCCTCGTCGACTGGCCCCGCACCGCCGCCCGCCTCCGCGACTGGGGCTA
>Ga0172372_10003399_pt1 | contig 23385 bp, 19 predicted proteins | sample LakKiv5m_2_FD_114544 | JGI IMG/M metagenome (GOLD analysis project Ga0172372, IMG submission 114544) | Freshwater microbial communities from Kabuno Bay, South-Kivu, Congo - kab_092012_9.5m | ecosystem: Environmental > Aquatic > Freshwater > Lake | place: Democratic Republic of the Congo...
ACAGTGAGTGAATTGGAACGCCTGAAAGAGATGCTGGATGCCGAGCAAGTGAAGCTTGGCGTCAGCCTACGCCGGATGAATTCGCCGGGCTCCCCGGTCTATCGCACCTGGGAAAATGTCTGGCCGACGGCAACCATCCTCACCACCAGCTTCATTGCGCTGAAATGGGGCGGCGCGCCCTTGGAAGCGCTTGGTGTGCAACAAGGCGGCACCTGGGCTGGCATGGTGGTGCTTGGCATTGGCTGTTGGTGGTGGCTCAAGAAAATCATGCCGAAAATCAAGGATGGCGTGTTTGAACGTACCGCCGCGCTGGCACTTTCATCACCGCATGAATTTGATTTCCTCTGGTCCAAAAGCATCCTGAGCCTTTATGCCAAGCTGCCCGATGGTACGGAATGGGCAGCGACCAGGCGGGATGATTGGCGTGCCTTTGTGCGCCGGCTGGATGAAGCACTTTCGAAGGAAAACGCGTAATGGCTATTTTGCTTTCGACCAAGGCGCATACCATGCAGGATTGGAAGGCGGCGCTGCTGGCCGTTGATCCCAGCCTGGAAATTCGCATGTTTCCTGATGCGGGCGACCCAGATGAGATTGAAGCCGCGGTGGTTTGGACTGCGCATGACATGATGGAATTGCGCCGCTATCCGAAGCTGAAGCTGATTGTCTCCATGGGTGCCGGCGTTGATCATTTGCTGCGCGCACTAGGGCCGCCGCCAGGTATTCCGGTGGCGCGCCTGAAGGATGTGCTGCTGACCAGCGCCATGGCGGAATGGGTGCTGCTGAATGTGCTGCGCTTTCACCGGCAAGACCCGGAATACCGCGCGCTGCAACAGCGCAAGGAATGGCTGGAGCTTTCTGCACCCAGCACCGCGGAACGACGCATCGGCATTTTGGGCATTGGCGAATTGGGCAGTGCTGCGGCGCGCGTGCTGACCTCGCTCGGCTTTCCGGTGATGGGCTGGTCGCGCAGCGCAAAAACACTGCCCGGCGTGCAGAATTTCCATGGTGCGGATGGGCTGATGGCGATGGCGGGGCAGAGCGATATCCTGCTTTGCCTGCTGCCACTCACACCGCAAACGCGCGGCGTCTTGAATGCCAAGCTGTTGTCGGCACTGCCGCGCGGCGCTTATGTGATCAATGGCGCGCGTGGCGGGCATATGGTGGCAGAGGATATGCTGGCGGCACTCGATTCCGGCCATATCGCCGGCGCCGCCTTGGATGTGTTTGAACCCGAACCGCTGCCCGCGGAAAGCCGCTTCTGGTCTCACCCCAAAGTGTTCCTGACGCCGCATGCCGCGAGCATCACCATCCCAGCGAGCGTGGCGCCACAAGTGGTGGAGAATATCCACAATTTGCGCGCCGGTCGGCCGCTGATCAATTTGGTGGATTTCAGCCTCGGATATTGAAGGCTTTCAAAGCGTGGCACCGCCATCAATGGCGAGTTCCGACCCGGTCATGTAGCCGCTATCGTCAGAAAGCAGGAACAAGACAAGCCGCGCGACTTCATCCGCCGTGCCCTGCCGTCCCATGGGCACGGATTTCAATCGCGCGGCGTTTTCGTCTGGTGAGCGGATATCGAGCATCGGTGTTGCGATCGGCCCGGGATGGACTGAGTTCACGCGAATACCACGCGGTGCCAGTTCGAGTGCAGCGGATTTCGTCATGCCGCGCAAAGCCCATTTTGTGGCACCATAAGCAAAAGCGCGCGCTGATCCGCGCAGCCCGGCGGTGGAGGAGATGTTCACAATCGAACCACCCCCTGCCCTTTCCATGGCCGGCACTACGGCCTTCATGCCAAGAAAACACCCAAGCTGATTGATGCGCGTATGGCGTTCAAACAGCGCCGCATCGGTTTCCATCATCAGCTTCGGCACATAGATGCCGGCGTTGTTCACAAGCCCCGTGAGCGGGCCGAGTGCTTCGGCGGCCGCAACCGCTTGCGCCCAATCCGCCTCCTCGGCCACATCAAGCTTGAGGAATTGCGCAGCGGCACCAAGTTCGCGCGCCAGGGCTTGGCCTTCGGCTTCCAGTACATCGCCGAGAATGACGCGTGCGCCTTCCGCGACCAAAAGCCGCGCCTCTGCTGCGCCTTGCCCGCGCGCGCCGCCCGAAATCAGAATAACCTTGCCGTTGAAACGTGCCATGATGTGCCCCTTCAGTGTTTTGCGACATCATGGCACCCGAATTTTACCCTGGAAAGTCACACAGCGACCTTCCAGCTTCGTAGCAGTCTATATCACGCGGCGCGGATTTCACGGAGGAAGCCATCCACCTGCTTCTTCAGCGCTACCCCATCCTTACTGAGTGTGCCCGCTGCCGATAGCAAGGAAGTTGCAGCGCTGCCCGTGACATTCGCGGCCTGGCTGACCTGGGTGATATTGCCCGCAACCTCGGTCGTGCCCACTGCGGCCTGCTGCACATTGCGCGCGATTTCCTGTGTCGCGGCACCCTGTTCTTCAACCGCCGAGGCAATGGCAGTTGAGCTTTGGCTGAGATGTTCGATGGTTTCAGCGATATGCGTGATGACCTGTGCAGACCGCTGGGTTGCTTCCTGCATGGCTTTGATTTGGGATGCGATTTCATCAGTCGCCTTGGTGGTCTGGGCGGCGAGTGCCTTCACCTCTGATGCGACAACCGCAAAGCCCTTGCCGGCCTCACCGGCACGCGCGGCTTCGATTGTGGCATTCAGCGCCAAGAGATTGGTCTGTCCTGCAATGTCGTTGATGATACGCACAACATCACCAATGCGTTGCGCCGCTTCGGTCAGGCCCTGAACTTCCTGCGTGCTGCTCCGTGCCTGGCCCACCGCTTCATTGGTCATGCGGCTGGCTTCGGCCACTTGCTGTGCGATTTCACGAATGGAAGCCGTAAGCTCCTCGGTTGCGGAAGCCACTGTTTGCACATTTGCTGTCACCTGTTCCGAAGCCGCGGCAACGGCGGTGGATTGGCCCGAGGTTTCCTCAGCGGTGCGGGCCATATCTGCAGCCGTACCCTGCAACTGGGAAGAAGCCGTGGTCACATTATTCACGACCTCACCGATGCTTTCTTCGAATTTATCGGCCAGCGCATTCATGGCAATGCGGCGTTCTTCTGCGGCGCGTTGCTTCTGTGTTTCCTGCGCCTTGCGGAGTTCTTCGGCTTCCATCATGCCATTGCGGAAAACCTCAAGTGCTTCTGCCATGGTGCCGATTTCATCACGCTTGTCGCGCCCTGGGATCACGGTTGAAAGATCACCGCGCGATAAGGCACGCATGGCTTCTGTCATACCCGTAATGGGGCGCGTGATGCCGCGCGCCAGAATGAAGCCCACAATCAGCGCCGCCATCAGCATGGCGAAAGCAAAAGCCGAACCATAGCTAAGGATTTTCCAGGCCTCAGCCGCATTTGCCTGGTTGAGCGCCGCAAGATCACGCTGCAAGACATCCTCGACCGTCTTCATCAGATCAATGCGATCAGTGGTCGCCTTGAACCAATCACGCGCATTCACGCCACTGAGCGGCTTTTCGGCGCCCGCTTCAACAGCAATCCGACGCAGCCGTTCCGCTTCGGTGATGATGGGACCAGACAGCGTTTGCTGCGCCGCATTGCGCTGCGCATCCGTGGCGTAGGATTGGAAAGCCGAAAGATAGGCTCCCTGTTCGGCCAGGATGGTAAGCAATGTGCGATATTGCGCTGGCGCGAATTGGCCTGAAGCAAAGCCCGCCGAACCGGTCGCCCGTTCCTGGCCGGCACGTTCTTTTGCGGCCAGGAAGTTATAATAGGCCAGCAAATTCGCGGTCACTGCCGGTGAATCTGATACCTTCACCGAATCCTGAGGCACAGCCAGAAGATGAGTGATCAGGGAGGTATAGAACCGGAAGGAGTCCGGCCCCACAATCCGCAAGCCCATGACATCGGCGCGCTTGCCTTCAAGCTCACTCAGCCCCGCCAAGCCTTTTTCAACATTCTGGCGAAGCTCTGCGCTGTAATTCGACAGGGCCAGACCACGCAGCGTATCGCGTACAATGGCGATCTGGCCATCCGTATCCCGGCGCTGGGCCTGAAGCTCATTTCCCATTTGCTGCCCGCGGCTACCGATGAACAACGCCGACATACCACGTTCCTTCTGCAATTCATGCACAAGGTCGCTGATGCGGGAACTAAAATGGCTGAGCGCCTGAAGCTGATCTGCCTGACGAACCGTTTGCAGTTGCTGCGAAATGACAAGGCCGCTCATGACTAGAACTGCCAGGATCGGCAGGGCGATGGCGAAGGCTAAACGCGTTCCGATTTTAAAGGCGGATTTTTGCGTCGACATAGGGGGGCCTTTCCCGCAGAGAATGTGTAGATCCTCATGCCTAAGATAAAATCATGAAAATAGAATTAGGCTCGCGCATACAAAATTTTGCCCAAATAAGCGGCGTTGGTGAGTGAAATCTGAAGGACGGCGTTCAATATGCCAAATATAACAAGGCCAGTGCTCATCGAGATTGGCCTAAAAGCCACCCGGCCATTTGCCAAAATGCCCAGGCACTGTTCATAGTAAATCAAGATTTGATGGCGACGCCGAAAGCGCTCCTTCGTCGGCATCAAGGTGCGGTCCTTGGGTGGAGGACCAAAAAAGTTTGGTCAGATCAGGTCTCGGCTCATGGCAGAAATTCTCTCTGTTACCCAGGAAAGCTCCAGTACCACAAATGCTGATGCCATCATCATCGGTGCTGGCATTTCCGGCATGTATCAGCTGATCAGGCTGCGCGAACTTGGCATGAAGCTCCGTGTGTTTGAGGCGGGTTCGGATGTTGGCGGCACCTGGTATTGGAATCGCTACCCTGGTGCGCGGTTTGATTCCGAAAGTTGGTCCTATGGCTATTCCTTTTCGGAAAAATTGCTGCACGAATGGGAATGGCCAGAACATTTCGCGGCACAGCCGGATACGCTGCGGTATCTGAATTACGTTGCTGACAAGTTTGATGTCCGCAAGCACATCACCTTCAATAGCCGCGTCAAGGCAGCGCATTTTGATGACTCACAAAATCTCTGGACCGTCACGCTGGAAGATGGCGAGACCTGTCGCACGCCCTTGCTGATCACCGGGCTGGGGCCGCTTTCGGCGCCAACCTTGCCCAATATTCCGGGGCGCGATTCCTTCTCAGGCCAGGCCTTCCATACTGCCCGTTGGCCGCATGATCCGGTGGATTTCACCGGCAAACGCGTTGGCATCATTGGCACGGGTGCAACCGCCATTCAGATCATCCAAACCATCGCCAAGGATGTTGGCCACCTAACCGTGTTTCAGCGTACGCCCAATTGGGCCGCGCCCCTGCATAACCGCAAGATCACGCCGGCAGAACAGGTGAAGATCAAGGCGAGCTATCCGGAAATCTTCGCCCGCTGCCGCGAGACCGCAACCTGCTTCATTCATCAAACCGATCCACGAAAGGCCTTGGAAGTCTCGGCCGAGGAACGCGAAGCCTTTTGGGAAAAACTATATGCAGAGCCTGGCTTTGGCATTTGGGTCGGCAATTTCGCTGATGTGCTGACGAATAAGGAAGCCAATGCGCTGGCGAGTGACTTCATGGCGCGCAAGATACGCCAAAGGGTGAAGGACCCGGTGGTTGCGGAAAAACTCATCCCAAAAAATCATGGCTTCGGCACAAGGCGCTTGCCTTTGGAAAGTGGTTATTACGAGGTTTACAACCAACCCAATGTGCGGCTGGTGGATATCAACGAAACACCGATTGAGTGCATCACACCCAAGGGCATCAGAACCAGCGCCGAGGAATTCGGCTTTGATATCCTGATTTTCTCGACCGGCTTCGATGGCGTGACCGGCCCTTATGACCGTATTGACATTCGCGGCCCCGGCGGGCGTAGCCTAAAGCAGGATTGGATCACGACACCGAAAACCTTTCTTGGCGTGATGGCCGAGGGCTTTCCGAATATGCTGATGATCCTTGGGCCACATACCGCGCGCGGCAATATCCCACGCAATATCGAAGAAATCGTCGATTGGGTCACTGGCCTTGTCATTCACATGCGCAAGGGCGGGCTGAAGCGCGTGGAACCAAAGCCGGATGCCGTGCATTGGTGGGCCGACAAGGTCGAGGAAGCCGTGGCAGGCCTGCTGTTTGCCGAAGTCAATTCCTGGCAAACCGGCATCAATCGCAATGTCGAAGGGCGTGATATTCGCCGAACCCTTGGCTATTATGGCGGCGCCGTGGAATATCGCCGCATCGCCGATGAGGTCGCTGCCGGCGGCTACAAGGAATTCGAATTCGCCTGAAACACTACAAGAAACGGGAGTGAAACAAATGAAACCCAAGGCAACCGCCACACGCCGCTCACTGATCACGCTTGGCGCTGGCGCAGCACTGTTCGCGCCAAGCATCCTAAGTGCCCAGGAAGCGAACTGGCCAAACCGCCCGGTACGCATCATCGCTGCCTTCCCAGCGGGCAGCGGCACCGATAGCCTGGCGCGTTTCTAAGGCGAACGTCTGGGTCGCATCTTCGGCCAGAACTTCGTGATCGAAAATATCGGCGGCGCCAATGGCGCGATTGGCGCACGCGCCGCTGCCCGCGCGGCGCCCGATGGATACACGATCTTTTTCGGCTCTGTTTCCACCCACGCCGCCAATCCGCATCTGATGCGTGAACCTGGCTATGATCCGCTACGCGACTTCGCCCCGCTTTCCATGATCAGCATCAATCCCCTCGGCGTCTTGGTGCGCGCTGATAATCCGGCGCGAGACCTGCAAGCCTTCATCGCCCATGCGCGCGCAAATCCTGGTGCGCTCAATTACGGCATCGGCAATGCCGGCGGTCTGGCCGGAACCCATCTGCTGAGCCAGGCCGCCGGCTTCAAGGCGGAACAGATCTCCTATCGCGGCACACCGCAGGCCATGGCTGATCTTCTTGGTGGCCGGCTGCATTTTCTCGTGACCGATCTCGGGCCGGCGGTAGAGCATTTGCGCGCTGGCACCATCCGCGCGCTGGCCGTCACCACGGCACGGCGTGTTGACACCCTGCCTGATGTGCCAACCGTGGCCGAAGCCGCCCTGCCCGGCTTTGATTTCGCTTCCTGGAACGGGTCCTGGATGCCGGCGCGCACACCGCCCGCCATCATTGCGCGGCTCAATCGCGAGATCCAAATCATCGGCCAAAGCGATGAAGCCAAACGCCATATCGGCGCGCTTGGCATTGTGTCCACAATCAGCACGCCGGAAGCGCTAGGCGAATTCAATCGCCGCGAATTGGACCTTTGGGCGCGTATCGCGGCTGAGGCGAATGTGGCTAAGGAATAGGGGCTGCCTGCCAGCGCCTCATTTCCGGCGGCTTGGCGGCACTTCGGAAATGCGGAGCGTCGCGGGCTGCGGAGGCCCGCGGTCCACCGTGCCGATCCAAATATTGTAATTCCCGCTGGCGGGCCGCTGGATGATGATGCCGGGGTTCAGCCCTTCCAAATCATCATTGCAAATCCATCTACCCGAGGGATCATTGATGATCAGGGTGGTATCGGCCTGCGCAATAACGGAAATATACAGTGGCAAATTCCCCGCCTGATAATTCAAATCAACATCGGGGCGGGCGTAATCAATCCAGCCAGAGCAATCTGTGCCAAGCCCTTGCACCTGACGATCTCCGCCGGCTTCCACGCGGGTTTCATGCGGGTCTGGCGCGAAATCCGCACGCAGATTGACCGTGGCATAACGTGGCTGCGCCGCAACATCGGGCGTTGCCTGCCGCGCGGGCGATTTCTGCTGCGCCAGAACCGGCAAGGCCATGGCGCAAACAAGAACAAAGGCGAAGGGCACGATTTTCCGCATCAGAGACTCCCTACTGGAAAGCGGATGACATCCGATTTCCAATACAGGGGAAACCTTAATGCTTCGATATCAAATCAGCGCCCATCGCACTGATGGCTCCTTACCCCGGCGTCGCGCCACTCGCGCGCACCACCGGCGCCCAGCGCTCCGCCTCGCGCGAGACAAAGGCCTGCACATCGGCCGGGCCATTATCGGTCATGGTCAGCACGCCAAGCCCCGCAATGCGGTCCTTCATGCCTGGTTCATTGATGGCGGTGGTGAAGGCTTCGCGAATGCGTGTTACCGCAGCTTCCGGCATGCCGGCGGGGCCGGCCAGCACGAACCAGTTGATCGCAGTCGCACCCGGAAATCCTGCTTCCACAATCGTCGGCACATCGGGGAAGGTGGACATGCGCTCTCCGCTCGTGACCGCAATGGCCTTCAGCGAACCGCCACGCACACTGCCAGCATGCGCGCCGAGCGTATTCCAAAGCGACCCAAGGCTGCCGCCCAATACCTGCTGTTCCGCTTCCCCGCCGCCGCGGAAGGGCACATGCATCAGCTGCACGCCAGCCTCACGCGCCCAAAGCATGCCGGAAAGATGCCCAACCGAACCAATCCCTGCGCTGCCATAGCTCATCGCCTCGGGCCGCACACGCGCGGCGGCCAGGTAATCCGCCATGTTTTGAATGGGGCCATTGGGCCGTACGCCAACCACCATGGGCGCGCCGCCGACCAGCATCACATAGGAAAAGCTGCGCCGCACATCATAAGCCAGATTGGGGAATAGCGTTTGCGCAATCGCCATGGGCCCCGCATTGGCGAGCACGAGCGAATAGCCATCCGGGCGTTCGGCCGCGATATGCGCGGTGCCCACCGTGCCACCCGCGCCAGGGCGATTATCCAGCACCACCGGCTGGCCCAAAACGCGTTCCAGCGTGGGCGATAGCAGCCGCACAACACCATCCGAAGTGCCGCCCGCCGAAAAGGGGCTGACCACGCAAATGGGGCGATTGGGGAAGGCCGCTTGGGCGAAGCTGCCGGAGGGCGGCAGCATCGGCAGCGCAAGCGTTCAGGCTGCGGTCAAAAGGCTACGACGGTTCATTTCATGCATCCCGGACTTGATTGATTATGTGAAGCGGCGGTTTCCGCCTTGATGCTTCACCTAAGCCAGAGAATAAAAGGCGCAACCGTGAAGTCGCGCCTCATGCGCTGAAAACCGGATGACCGAGCGCTACATGCCGCCAAAACGCGCAATATTGCGTCGCGCGTGCCCAGCCCTGGAGCGCGCTACCTTGGCAGCGTGCTTGCCCCCATCAGGAATTCATCCACGGCGCGCGCGCATTGCCGGCCTTCGCGAATGGCCCAAACCACCAGCGATTGCCCGCGCCGCATATCGCCCGCAGCAAAGACCTTGGGCACCGATGTCTGATAGGCTTCCGTATCCGCGCGCACATTGCCACGCGCATCAAGCGCAACGCCCGAGGTTTCCAGCAACCCCACCCGACGCGGCCCCAAAAAGCCCATCGCCAATAGCACCAGATCGGCCTTCATCTGAAAGCCGCTGCCCGCCACTTCGCGCATTTGCATGCGCCCGGCTTCATGCACCCATTCCACGCGCACGCAATCAAGCGCCGTCACGCGGCCATTCTCACCCACCGCCTGCTTCGTCAGCACGGCCCAATCACGCGCGCAGCCTTCATAATGCGCCGGCGCGGTGCGAAGCTTATGCGGCCAATTCGGCCAGGTGAGGCCCTTGTTTTCTTGCTCCGGCGGCTTCGGCATGATTTCAATCTGCGTAATGGAAGCGGCCCCCTGGCGCGCGGCAGTGCCGATGCAATCCGCGCCCGTATCACCGCCGCCAATCACCACCACATGCTTGCCCGTGGCAGAGATTGTGCCACGCGGCGCGGCGCGATCTTCACTGTCACCCGCCACGCGCTTGTTCTGCTGCGACAGGTAATCCATGGCGGGATAGATGCCGGAAAGATTGCGGCCATCCACTTCCAATTCGCGCGGCCATTCCGCGCCGCCTGACAGCACCACCGCATCAAACCCCACTAGCAGCACATCAAAGGGCAGCGTGCTGCCCACTTCGGTGCCGGTGCGGAATTCCAACCCTCAGCCGCCATCTGATCCACGCGGCGGTCAATCAGGTGCTTTTCCATCTTGAAATCAGGAATGCCGTAGCGGAGCAAACCACCAATGCGGTCCTGCTTTTCAAACAGCGTCACCGCATGGCCTGCGCGCGCCAATTGCTGCGCCGCCGCCAGCCCCGCCGGCCCGCTGCCCACCACCGCCACGCGCTTGCCGGTTTTGCGCGCGGGGGTTTGCGGCTTGATCCAGCCTTCTTCCCAGCCGCGATCCACAATCGCGCATTCAATGGATTTGATGGTGACCGGCGCTTCCGTCAGGTTCAGCGTGCAGCTCGCCTCACACGGGGCGGGGCAGATGCGGCCGGTGAATTCCGGAAAGTTGTTGGTGGAATGGAGTGTTTCCAGCGCTGCCTGCCACTGATCCCGATAGACCAGGTCATTCCAATCCGGGATCATATTATTGACGGGGCAGCCATTATGGCAATACGGAATGCCGCAATTCATGCAGCGCGCCGCCTGCTTCGTCAGCTCCGCCCCCGGCAGAGGTGTCACATATTCCTTGTAATTCTTGAGGCGCTCCTCCGGCTTGATATAGCCGCGATCGGCGCGTTCGAATTCGAGAAAACCGGTTGCCTTACCCATAACGCTATTCCCCCTGGCGGCTTATTCAGCCGCAACCGCGACGCCGCCGGCTTGCTCGGCCTTCAGGTCGAGCAAGGCGCGGCGGTAATCCCGCGGCATCACCTTCACAAAGCGCGGCAGCGCCGCATCCCAATCTTCCAGCAAAGCCCGCGCCCGCGCGCTGCCGGTCATCAGCAAATGCCGCTCCACCAGAATGCGCAGACGCTCCGCATCGAAGCGCAGCATATCGCCCATGCCATTATCGAAAGCGGATGGCGCGCGCTGCTTGGGCCACCCATCCTCACCGGCATCGGCAGGCCCAATCGCTTCCAGATCAACGATGCTCTTGTTGCACATATCACGGAAATCGCCGTTCACATCGTAAACATAGGCAATGCCGCCTGACATGCCGGCAGCGAAATTCCGACCCGTCGCGCCCAGCACCACCACCACGCCGCCGGTCATGTATTCGCAGCCATGATCGCCGCAGCCTTCCACCACCGTCACCGCGCCTGAATTGCGCACGGCAAAACGCTCACCGGCGACACCTTCGAAATAGGCCTCACCAGCAATGGCGCCATACAGCACCGTATTGCCGACAATGATATTCGCCGCAGGATCACGCGCCACACTCGCCGGCGGCTTCACCGCAATGCGCCCACCCGACAGGCCCTTGCCGACATAATCATTCGCATCGCCGGTCAATTCGAGTGACACGCCACGCGCCAGAAAGGCACCGAAACTGCCACCCGCCGTGCCCTTGAAGGCAATGCTGATGGTATCTTCGGGCAAGCCCGCATGGCCATAAAGCTTCGCCACCTCACCGGACAGCATCGCCCCGGTGGTGCGATTGAGGTTGCTGATGGCGCGTTCAATCCGCACCGGCTGCTGCTTTTCCAGCGCATCCTTGCTGGCCGCGATCAAATCCACATCCAGGATGTGATCCAACCCGTGATCCTGGGTTTCGCATTGATGGATCGCCGCCCCTTCCACCAGCTTCGGCTGATAGAGAATGCGGGAAAGATCAACGCCCTTTGCCTTCCAATGGTCAATCGCGGGACGCATGTTCAGCCGATCCACGCGGCCCACCATGTCATCCACTGTGCGGAAGCCAAGCTTTGCCATCAATTCGCGCATTTCTTCGGCAACGAAGAAGAAGTAATTGATCACATGCTCCGGCATGCCGGTGAAGCGCGCGCGCAGCACCGGGTCTTGCGTCGCGATGCCAACCGGGCAGGTGTTCAAATGGCATTTGCGCATCATGATGCAGCCAGCCGCGATCAAGGGCGCGGTGGCGAAGCCGAATTCATCTGCCCCCAGCAACGCGCCAATCACCACATCGCGCCCGGTGCGCAAACCACCATCCACCTGCACGGCAATCCGCCCGCGCAGCCCATTCAGCACCAAGGTCTGCTGCGTCTCCGCAAGCCCAATCTCCCACGGCGAACCGGCATGCGTCAGTGACGTCAAGGGCGAAGCCCCCGTGCCACCCTCATAGCCCGAGATCGTCACATGATCCGCCCGCGCCTTGGAAACGCCGGCGGCGACCGTGCCAACCCCCACTTCGGACACCAGCTTCACGGAAATACGCGCGCGCTTATTCACATTCTTCAAATCGTGAATGAGCTGCGCCAAATCCTCGATCGAATAGATGTCGTGATGCGGCGGCGGTGAAATCAGCCCGACGCCAGGCGTGGAATGCCGCACGCGCGCGATGTTCTTATCCACCTTATGGCCCGGAAGCTGCCCACCTTCGCCAGGCTTCGCCCCTTGTGCCATCTTGATTTGGATATCATCGGCATTGACGAGATATTCCGCCGTCACGCCAAAGCGGCCGGATGCCACCTGCTTGATCGCCGAGCGCATGGAATCGCCATTCGGCATCGGCGTGAAGCGATCGGCTTCCTCACCGCCTTCACCGGTATTGGAACGCCCACCAATGCGGTTCATGGCAATGGCGAGAGTGGTATGCGCTTCACGGCTGATGGAACCGAAGCTCATGGCACCGGTGGCGAAGCGCTTCACGATCTCATTCGCCGGTTCAACTTCCTCAAGCGGGATAGGCTGTTCGGCGAATTTGAATTCCATCAAGCCGCGAATGGTGAGCAAGCGGCGGCTTTGGTCATTGATGGTCTTGGCGAAATCCCTGTAGCGCTCGGCTGAATTGCCGCGCACAGCGTGCTGCAGATTGGCAACACTCTCCGGCGTCCAGGCGTGATCTTCGCCGCGCAGCCGCAGCGCGTAATCGCCACCCACATCCAGCAAGTCGCGATAGATCGGATTGTCGCCAAAGGCCGCCTGATGGCGCTGCACGGCTTCTGCCGCAATTTCGGCAATGCCAACCCCTTCAATCGTGGTCGCAGTGCCGGTGAAGTATTTTTCGACGAAGCCCGTCGAAAGCCCAACCGCGTCGAAGATTTGCGCGCCGCAATAAGATTGATAGGTGCTGATGCCCATCTTGGACATCACCTTCATCACGCCCTTGCCGATGGCCTTGATGAAGTTCTTCTGCACTTCATAAGGCTTCAGCTTCATATCCACGCGCTGGCGGATTTGTTCCAGGGTTTCAAAGGCCAGATACGGGTTCACCGCTTCCGCACCATAGCCGGCCAGCACGCAGAAATGATGCACCTGCCGCGCCTCACCGGTTTCCACCACAAGCCCGGTGGAAGTGCGCAAACCCTGCCGGATCAGATGATGATGCACAGCCGCCGTCGCCAGCAAGGATGGAATGGCAATACGCTCAGCGGATACCGCACGGTCCGACAGCACCAGGATGTTATGCCCGGCCAGCACCGCTTCTGTCGCGGCGGAGCACAATTTCTCCAAGGCCGGCGCCAGCCCCTCCGCGCCATCCTTGGCGGGCCAGGTGGCGTCCAGCGTCTGGGTGCGGAAGGCATCGCCGGCCAGCGCCTTGATGCCTCGGATTTTCGCCAAATCCTCATTGGTCAGGATCGGCTGCGCCACTTCCAGCCGATAGTGATGGCCGGCCTGCCGCCCAAGCAGATTGGGCCGCGGCCCGATCATGGACACCAGCGACATCACCAATTCTTCACGGATCGGGTCAATCGGTGGATTGGTGACCTGCGCGAAATTCTGCTTGAAGTAATGGAATAGCAGCTTGGATTTATTGGACAGAACCGCAAGCGGCGTATCCGTCCCCATGGAACCTATCGGGTCATCCCCATCACGCCCCATCGGTTCCAGGAAGAAATTGAGGTCTTCCTGCGTATAGCCAAACGCCTGCTGATCACGCAGAAGGCCCTTCGCATCCTGGGTGCGCTCCATCGGCATTTCCGCCGGTACGCCTGGCAATTCTTCCAGCTTGAATTGCGTATTCTTCAGCCATTCGGCATAGGGGTGTTCGCCCGCCAGCTTCTGCTTGATTTCGGCATCATCAATGATGCGCCCGGCATCAAGATCAATCAGCAGCATGCGGCCCGGCTGCAGGCGCCACTTATGGCGGATGCTTTCTTCCGGGATCGGCAGCACACCCACTTCAGATGCCAACACCACCTTGTCATCATTGGTGATGATATAGCGCGCGGGGCGCAGCCCGTTGCGATCCAAGGTCGCGCCAATCTGGCGGCCATCGGTGAAGGCAATCGCCGCCGGCCCATCCCAGGGCTCCATCAGGGCCGCGTGATATTCATAAAAAGCGCGCCGATCCGCATCCATCAGCGGATTGCCCGCCCAGGCTTCCGGAATCAGCATCATCATCGCATGCGAAAGGGAATAACCACCCGCCACCAGGATTTCCAAGGCATTATCAATACAGGCGGTATCGGATTGGCCATGCGGGATCAGCGGCCACATCTTGTCCAAATCCGGCCCCAACAACGGCGAAGACATGGACCCGCGCCTGGCATACATCCAATTCACATTGCCGCGCACGGTATTGATTTCACCGTTATGGGCCAGGAAGCGATAAGGATGCGCCAGTTTCCAGGATGGGAAGGTATTGGTCGAAAAGCGCTGATGCACCAGGGCGAGAGCGCTTTCCGTCAGCGGATTGCGCAGATCGTCGTAGAAACTTCCAACCTGCCCCGCGAGCAACAACCCCTTATAGACCACGGTGCGCGTGGAGAAGGACGGCATATAGAGATCAGCACTCGTCGGCAGCCCCTTGGCAGTCGCCAATTCGCGGAACTTGTTCAGGGCCTGCTTGCGGATGGTGAGGATCTTACGCTCAAAAGCATCCTGGTCCTTGATGCTGTCGCTGGCACCGATGATCGCCTGGCGGATCACCGGCATGCTGGCGATAACGGCCTTGCCCAGGCCATCCAGCGTCGTCGGCACATCGCGCCAGCCTAGCAGGGTCTGCCTTTCGGCGGTGACATAGCCTTCAATGCTCTGGATCGCGACCGCACGAGAAGCCTCATCCTGCGGCAGGAAGCACATGGCAACGGCATAGCGGCCCGGCGCCGGCAGGGTCTTGCCCTGGCTTTCGGCCCAATGGCGCAGCAGCCTGTCGGGCATTTGGATCAGGCAGCCCGCGCCATCACCCATCAGCGGGTCAGCGCCCACCGCGCCGCGATGGTCCAGATTGACCAGGATTTGCAGGCCTTGGCGGATGATATCATTCGACTTTCGGCCCTTGATATCCGCAATGAAGCCAACGCCGCAGGCGTCATGCTCGTTCTGTGGATCATAAAGACCTTGCGCTTCGGGCAGTCCCATATCTTTCGCTCTTCAATGCTCTGCCGGGGTCAATACCCCTGACCTACCCCCTGGCACGGGGCGAAGGGGCGTCTTTAATTGAAGGTTCAGCTTTGCGCCAGCATGGTTTTGGGGATTTCGACCCAGGCGCCCAAGCGCGCCCCACCCCCATCTTTTGCTTGACGCCGCCCGCGCCGGGACGGAAAGCTTCCCGCATGGACAAGATCACCGCCGCCCTTCGGGCGAATCGCATCGTGCGCGCTGCCATGCGCCATTGCGCCCTGGCGGGTTGGGCGCCGGTGGCGCAAATGCCGCTGCCCGATAGCCGCCGCCCGGATATCATCGCGCTGACCGATACCGGCAGCTTCATCGCCATTGAGGTCAAATCCACCGCCGAGGATTACCTCTCGGACGAGAAATGGCAGGATTATCGCGATTGGTGCGACCAGCTCTATTTCGCCGTGGATACCAACTTCCCGCGAGAAATCCTGCCCGAAGATGTTGGGCTGCTGGTGACAGACCGGCTGGAAGTGGCCGTGATCCGCGATGCGCCGCTGATGCGGCTGTCGCCACCCCGCCGCCGCGCGCTTCTGCATCGCTTTGCGGTGCTGGCCGCCGGGCGCCTGGCTGCCCTGCAGGACCCGGATTCCGCGCGGGAAGTGAATGCCGCGCTCAAGCTGGAATAGATTTTTTCAGCCTTTCATCCGCGCGACGGTCGCGGTGGTGCTATTGCCCGGCAGCAATTCGGCCAAGCGCACCTGCCCGCCATAGCCCTGCACAATTTCGGCCCCTACCACGGTTTCCACCGTGTAATCGGCGCCCTTCACCAGCACCTCGGGCTGAAACAGCCGGATCAATTCCAGCGGCGTTTCCTCATCAAATACCGTCACGCAATCAACGGTGGCGAGTGATGCCAGCACTGCCGCCCGCGCTGCCTCATTCTGAATGGGCCGTGCCGCGCCCTTCAGGCGCTTCACACTGTCATCGCTATTGAGGCCCACCACCAGCCGATCACACCAGGAACGCGCCTGTTCCAGCAAATGCACATGGCCGGGATGCAGCAAATCAAAGCAGCCATTGGTGAAGCCAATACGCCAGCCGCGCCGGCGCCAGCGCTCCACCTGCTCAAGCGCGGCGGAACGCGACATCACCTTGCGCAGCGCACCGCGTTCGGGGCCAAGGGCTTCCAGGATTTCCTCTTCCCGCGTCACCGCGGTGCCAACCTTACCCACCGCAATGCCGGCGGCGATATTGGCCAGCCGTACCGCAACCGGCAGCGGCAGCTTGGCGCCAAGCCCGGCGGCAATGGTCGCGACAACGGTATCACCCGCGCCGGAGACATCCTGCACCTCAGCCGCTTCGGCCGGGAAATGATGCAGCTTGTCGCCTTCCAACAGCGTCATGCCGTCTTCGCTGCGCGTCACCAGAACGGCGCCAAAGCCATGCGCATCGCGCAACGCGCGCAAGGCAGAGATGATGTTTTCTTCCGTATCGACGGCCATCAGGGTGGCTTCCGCCAATTCGGCCCGGTTTGGCGTGACCAGATCAGCCCCGGCATAGCGGCTGTAATCGCGCCCCTTGGGGTCAACCACCACGGGCCGCCCGGCAGCGCGCGCCGCCTGGATCAGCCGCGCTGGCGTATCGCCCAAAAGCACGCCCTTGCCGTAATCGGACAGCACCATCACCGTGGTGGCGGCGGCGGCATCTCCCGCAATCCGCACCAGCCGATCCGCGAGGCGCTGCTGGATCGGCGCCACTTCCTCATGATCCGCGCGCAGCATGTGCTGGCCATTGGCCAGAAAGCGAATCTTGGTCGTGGTGGCGCGCCCGCCTTGCACCAGCAACCAGGGCTCCACCCCCGGCTGGCCGCCGATCAGCCCGGTCAGGTCGCTGCCGGCCTGATCATCGCCGACAACCGAGACAAAGGCCACTGCCGCGCCAAGCGCGGTCAGGTTGCGGACAACATTGCCCGCACCGCCTGGCACGGCGATTTCGCGTTCTACGGTCAGTACGGGCACCGGCGCTTCCGGGCTGATGCGCTGGGCCCGGCCATAGACATAGCGGTCCAGCATGGCGTCCCCCACCACCAGCACCGAAGCGCGGCGAAGCTGCCGCGCCGCAGCCATCAATTCAGCGATGGGAGTCTCAACCAATGGCCGATCCATGCGGGGCGCCCCTTTGCAACAATTGCGTAACCCAGGCGCCAGCCGGGACGCAAGCGTTCAATCGTGCCTTAGGCCCCCGCCAGGGTCAGCCCCTCAATCCTGAGCGTCGGGCAATCCGTCCCGCGCCGGAAAACCAGGTCATTGGCAGCTATCATATTCAGGAACATCTGCTTCAGGTTGCCCGCGACCGTGATTTCACTCACCGCTTCCGCCAAAACCCCATCCCGGATCATGAAACCCGCCGCACCCCGGCTGTAATCGCCGGTCACGCCATTCACGCCCATGCCGATCAATTCCGTGACGTAAAGCCCTTCCTTGATATCGGCCATCAACGCCTCGGGGCTGATTGTGCCGGGCGAAAGCCACAGATTGCTTTGCGCCGGGCCGGGCGGGCCGCCGGTGCCGCGGCTGGCATGGCCGGTAGAGGCCAGGCCCAATTGACGCGCGCTCCGCCAATCCATGATCCAGCTTGTCAGCACGCCATTCTGCACAATGGCGCGGGCTTCACCTGGCATGCCTTCCCCATCAAAGGGGCGGGATCTCAGGCCGCGCGCGCGCGTTGGGTCATCATGCACGGTCATGCCTGGGGGCAGGATTTGCGTCCCCATGGCATCCTTCAGGAAGGAAGTGCCCCGCGCCACCGCCGCGCCATTGATGGCGCCCACCAAATGCCCAAGCATGGAACCCGAAACGCGCGGGTCCAGCACCACCGGAATGCGCGCGGTCTTGGCCCGCACCGGGTTCAACCGGCGCACGGCCTTTTCCGCCGCAACGCGCCCCACCAAGGCAGGGTCCGGCAGATCGGCCAGATAGACTGCCTGCCAGTAATCATAATCCCGCTCCATCCCCGTGCCTGCGCCGGCAACGGCGGTGGCGGAAATGCCATGCGATGTGCGGGCATAGTGCCCAGCGAAACCATTGGACGCGACGAGGGCGATTTCAGTCCGCCCCCAGCCGGCGCCGGCACCTTCGCTATTGGTGATGCCCTTCACCGCAAGCGCCGCTTCTTCTGCCGCGGCGGCGCGCGCCAGCAGGGTTTCGGCGGTGGGTTCGCTCGGGTCTTCCAAATCAAGCGCGCGGGCGGGAATGGCGACGGCTTCCGGCAGCCCGGCAAACGGGTCTTCCGGCACCACACGCGCCATCGCAACCGCGCGTTCCGCGAGTGCGGCAAATCCTTTTGGGTTCGGTTCCGTGGAAGCCACAATCGCCTGACGCCTGCCGACAAAAACGCGCAAGCCAAGATCAAGGCTTTCCGAGCGTTCCAGCTTTTCAATCGCCCCCAGCCGCCGTTCCACGGAAAGCGAGGTCGAGGCAAACAGCAGCGCATCCGCCGCATCCGCCCCCGCCGCTTTTGCTGCCTTGATCAGATCAGCCAGCGCATCCAGCCGGTTCATGCCGCCAAACGCTCCATGATCGTGCCGAGGCTGGGTACCTCTGCGGATGGTCCCATCACGGCCAAGGTCGGGCGCTGGCGGAAAGCCTGGGCCGCGGCCTGCTGCACCTGTTCAACCGTGACCGAGGCAATGCGCTGCTTGGTTTCCTCAATCGGGATCACGCGGCCATGCACCTGCAATTGCCGCGCAAGCTGTTCGCAGCGGCTGCCAGTGGATTCCAGGGACATGAGCAAGGAAGCGCGCAGCTGCGCCTTGGCGCGGGCCAATTCATCCTCGGTCACGTCGCGCTGCACCTTAAGCAATTCCTCAAGCGTCACCGGCATCAATTCAGCGGCTTCCTTCTCGCCTGTCCCGGCGTAAATCTGGAACAGGCCGCCATCCCTGAAGGGTGAGGCAAAGGCATAAATGGAATAAACCAAGCCCCGCTTTTCACGGATTTCCTGAAACAGCCGCGATGACATGCCACCACCAAGCAGCGTGCCCAGCACCTGGGTTGGCCAATGCATCGGGTCGCGATAGGGGGCCGAGGGAAAACCAAGCACGATATGCACCTGGTCCAAATCACGGTCTTCGCGAAATTCGCCACCGGCATAACGTGCGGCCTCAGGCGCGGCGATATCCACCTTGGGCAGATCAGCAAAATGTTTGCCGACCAGATCAAGCAGCGCATCATGTTCCAGCGCGCCAGCGCCGGCGATTACGATGGAAGAAGGCCCGTAATTGCGGCCCATATAACCCCTCAGCGCATCGCGCGTCATGGCCTTGATCGAGTCTTCCGTCCCCAAAACGGGCCTGCCCATCGGCTGATCCGGAAAGGCCGTGGATTGGAAATGATCGAACACGATATCATCCGGCGTATCATTCGCCTGGCCGATTTCCTGCAAGATCACGCCGCGTTCGCGTTCAACTTCCTCAGGCTCGAAGCTTGAATGCGTCAGGATATCGCCGATGATATCAACGGCGAGTGCTGTGTCTTCCTTCAATACCTTGGCGTAATAGGCGGTCTGTTCGCGGGCGGTATAGGCATTGAGATGCCCGCCGACATTTTCAATCTCGCGCGCAATCGCCGCCGCATCGCGCCGCGCCGTGCCCTTGAAGGCCATGTGTTCCAGGAAATGCGATACGCCATTGTCCTCAGGCGTTTCATGCCGCGTGCCGACCGAGACATAGGCGCCGAAGGAAACGGTTTCCACGCGCGGCATGTTTTCTGAAACAATGGTCAGGCCATTTTCAAGGCGGGTAACGCGGACGGCTTCGGTCATGGGTGGCTTGATCTTTTCAGGCTGTATTGCGACGGGCATGGGCACGAACCGCGTCTTCCACCGCGCCGAGGTCATCGGCCAGGACGGAAAAGCGTTCTTCCCGATCATATAGGTCGGCAAGCCGCGCGGGCAGAGGGGGGCGGAGCCCCGTGGCCCGTTCTACCGCATCGGGGAATTTCGCCGGATGCGCGGTGGCGGCCACCACGACGGGGATTGAACGGTCTTCCGGCGCCAAGGCGCGCGCGGCGGCAGTGCCGACCGCGGTATGCGGATCAGCCAGATACCCCGCCGCCTGATGCAAATGCCGGATTTCGGCGAGTGTCCCGGCATCATCCAGGGTGAAGCCCGCGAATAGCCGGGTCGCGTCCCGCCAGGCGGCATCAGGGATCGGCATGCGGCCATCGGTGCGGAAGCGGCGCATGGCTTCCGCCGTGATGGCGCCATCGCGGCCCAGCAATTCGAACAATAGGCGTTCGAAATTGGAGGAAACCTGGATATCCATGGAAGGCGAAAGCGATGGCTCGACTGGCCGCGCCGTCATGTCATTGGCCGCGAGGAAGCGCGCCAGGATGTCATTGCGGTTCGATCCCACAATCAGCTTCGCCACCGGCAGGCCCATGCGCTCCGCGGCCCAGGCGGCCAGCACATTGCCGAAATTACCGGTGGGCACGCTGAAGGCCACGGGCCGATCCGGCGCGCCAAGCGCCAAGGCTGCCGCGACATAATAGGGGATTTGCGCCGCAATCCGCGCCCAATTGATGGAATTGACCGCCGAAAGCCGCATTTCCTGACGGAAGGGCGCGTCATTGAACATGGCCTTGACCAGGTCCTGGCAGGCATCGAAATCGCCCTTGATCGCGATATTGCTGACATTGGCCGCCAGCACGCTGGTCATTTGCCGGCGCTGTACTTCGCTGGTGCGGCCTTCAGGATGCAGGATGACGATATCAACCGCCGCGCGATCCCGGCAGGCTTCAATGGCGGCAGAACCGGTATCGCCTGAGGTTGCGCCGACAATCGTCACACGCTCCCCGCGCTTGGTCAGCACATGGTCAAACAGGGGTCCCAGCAATTGCAGCGCCATATCCTTGAAGGCGAGCGTCGGGCCATGGAACAGCTCCAGCGCAAAACTCCGCTGATCCAACTGGACCAGCGGCACAATCGCCGGATGTCCAAAGCCGGCATAGGCTTCCTCGCAGAGCGTGTTCAGCGGCAGGCCGGAGCCCGCGAATAGGCCGATGATGCGTGCGGCGAGTTCCGGATAGGTAAGCCCGCGCATGGCGCGCCATTCGGTGGGCGATAGCTCCGGCCAATGGCGCGGCACGAAAAGCCCGCCATCTTCCGCGAGCCCCGCCAGCAATACGCCTTCAAAATCCCGGGCCGGCGCCTGCGCGCGTGTTGAGATATACTCCATGGCGGGAGACATAAAGCGTGCGGCGCGAAAGCGCGAGGGGCCTTCAGGCCGCCTGGAGCGCCGCCCAGCTTTCCCCAGCGTTGCGCGGGGCCTCGTTTACGCGCGGCGGTTCAAGGCGCATTTCGAAAAGCGGCCAGGCTTCGCCTTCTTCGCGCTTGCGCGGCACCATGCGAAACAACTTTTCCATATCCGGCTTCAGGCTTGGGATGCGCTGCGTGAGAATGGCAACGGTCGCAAGCCGGACCTGGCTTTCCGCCCAGCCGCCCAAATTCTGCTTGTTATTCTCCCACCGGGAAAGTGAGGCAGGGTCAAGTTTCAGCGCCTCAGCAAAATCCTTGGCCGACATGCCGATGACCTTGCGCATGAAGCGCACCTCACTGCCGGTCAGTTCCACCGGCAGAAAGGCGCGCGCCACCGCAACGGCGGCTGCCAAACCTTCAAGGTCAGGGACCGACACGCCAAGCACATGACCGGCTGCGTCAGCATGCTCCTCGGCCGCGTTGATGAGCACGACCGGGTAGGGCAGGCCAAGGCCGCTTTCCTCATATCGTGGCAATACGCGGCGCATATGATTCTCTCCCTTTCATGTGATGACAGTGACAACCAGGATATTCGGCGCAATCGGGGTGATCACGACGGTAAAGGCGTGCCCGTCCTCATCCTTACCGGCAAGCTGCCAGCGTTCTTGCCCATTTGCCTGCATATCCAGGCCGGTGACGCGGCCCCGCCTGATCACACGCTCCGCATCCAGTTTCGAAACACCGCGTTCAACGGCGCGTTCAAGGGCGTGGCGGCTCCAGACAATAGCCGCCCCTTAGGCCAGTAAAACGCCGAGGGAGGCGCTCTCTTTACTCCGATACATAGTACCCCCTGAGAGCTCCCCCGACGAGATCTTGATACCAAAAACTTGATGCTTCGTCAAGATTAGAATTGCCCTTCAATGTCAGAACTTGAATTACGGCGCCGCGTCAAAAAAGACGTAAATTGAGGGTAACCCCCCTAAACCGTCGCTGGCCCGCCCAGAATCACCGTACTTTGCGCCGACAGCACGCCGCCATTGCCATGCACAATTGCCCGATGTACCAAGCTTTGCCGAGGCGGGCCTGCCAGGTTTTGATCTGGTGATCTGGAACGCCTTTGCCGCGCCAGCAGCAACCCCTGCCCCTGTCATTGCGCGCCTGGCTGAGGCGATTGAGGGCGCCCAACAGGACCCGGTCCTGCAAGGGCGGCTCCGGGATTTGGCCAGCACTGCCCCTGCCCCGGCGGCGCGCGGCCCCGAAGCGCTCCGGCAAAGGATCGCAGCGGATATCGCCAAATGGACCGAGATCATCGGTGCATCCGGCTTAATCTGGAATAGCGGCGCTTGGGTAATCAAAGGGCAAGCATTGCCAGAACGCCCCAGTTCCACCGGATGGCGTGCCATAACCTATCGCATCATTTTCTGTTGCCATTGCGCATGGACCCTGCTTAACCTTGCCCAAGACAGGGAGCAAAACATGTCTTTGGAACGCGCGATTCTACTTGTTGTTGGCGTGGTTGTGGTGGGAAGCCTTCTGTTGGGCGTTTATCACAGCCCAAGCTGGCTTTGGGTAACGGGCCTTATGGGGCTGCATCTTATCCAGGCGTCATTCACTGGCATGTGTCCGGTGGTGCGGCTTTTCCAAAAGCTTGGCCTGCCGCAGCGCGCGGGCTTCGGCTGAAACTGGCGCAATCTTTTGCGGGGTAAGCAGGACGGGGCGGCACCTTGACCTAAACCGTAGCGGCCCCACCCAAAATCACCGTGCTCTGCGCCGACAGCACGCCGCCATTGCCATGCACAATCGCGGTATCGTGCTTTTGCACCTGCCGCGCGCCGCATTCGCCGCGGATTTGCCGCACCGCCTCAATCAGCAAGTAAAGCCCATACATGCCCGGATGGCAGTAGGACAGGCCACCACCATTGGTATTCACCGGGAAGGCGCCAGCCGGCGCGATGCGGCCATTGGCGACAAAG